>Ga0207974_100009_pt1 | contig 298759 bp, 289 predicted proteins | sample LakWasMe87_LOW11_2_FD_183911 | JGI IMG/M metagenome (GOLD analysis project Ga0207974, IMG submission 183911) | Freshwater sediment methanotrophic microbial communities from Lake Washington under simulated oxygen tension - Sediment Metagenome... | ecosystem: Environmental > Aquatic > Freshwater...
CCTGGCGATCAGCACGGCATGGCGAAACTCCTCGTTGCCGAACACCCGCAATTCCATCTTGTTGGTGTCGTTCAGCGCGAGCGCGTCGATGGACGTGCTGTCACCCACCGGCTCGACCGTGACCCATTGGCTGCCCGCGTAGTGGCGCGCCAGCGCGTCCTGCAGCTGCGCCGCCGTCGGCTGGCCAGGCAGCAGGTCCAGGTGCAGCGGCAGTTGCACCAACATGCCCTGCTTGAAGTTGCCGACTGAAGGTGTGAACACCGGGCGCCGGCTCAAGCCGGTGTATTTCATGATTTCCGGCAGGTGTTTGTGCTTGAGGTTCAGGCCGTAGATCTGGTACGGTGGTGCCTTGCCGGCTTCGTAGTCTTCAATCATGGCGCGGCCACCACCGGAGTAGCCGCTGACTGCGGGCAGTGCCAGCGGGTAGTCCCGGGGCAGCAGGCCGGCATCAATCAGCGGGCGAATCAGGGCGATCGCGCCGGTCGAATAACAGCCGGGGTTGGCCACGCGGTCGGCCTGGGCCACGGCTTCGCGCTGACCGGCGGCGAGTTCGGGAAAACCAAAAACCCAGCCCGGGGCCGTGCGGTGCGCCGTCGAGGCGTCGATGATCTTCGGCCCTTTTTTGCCGCTGCTGCGCGCCAGCTCGTCGATCATGGCCACCGATTCACGTGCGGCGTCATCGTGCAGGCACAGCACCACCAGATCGACCGTGCCCATCAGCGCGCGCTTGGCGGCGGCATCCTTGCGCAACTCGGGCGCGATGCTGACCAGCTCGATGGCGGGCATGGCCTGCAGGCGTTCCCGGATCTGCAAACCCGTGGTTCCTGCTTCGCCGTCGATAAAGACCTTGGCCATGTGACTTTTCCTCTGGAGGGTGCTGATAGAGCGGTGTAAGCCGCGCACAAGAATTGTGCATCGCAACATGATACAGTTCTGCGCTGCTGCGTGCAGTGACCGAAGGCGTTACATTTTGCCGAATTCTGCGCAAATGTGGCAGATTGACATCACTCCGGCGAACGCCCCTTTTTACCGACTCCTGGAAGTAATTTCATGAAAATTCACGAGTACCAAGGCAAGGAAATCTTGCGCAACTTTGGTGTCCCCACCCCACGCGGCATTCCTGCGTTCACCGTGCAAGAGGCCGTCGAAGCCGCCCAGAAACTGGGCGGACCAGTGTGGGTGGTGAAAGCCCAGATCCACGCCGGCGGACGTGGCAAGGGCGGCGGCGTCAAGCTGGCGCGCAGCATCGAAGACGTGAAAAAACTCGCCGGCGAGATCCTCGGCATGCAGCTGGTCACGCACCAGACTGGCCCGGAAGGCCAGAAGGTTCGCCGCCTGTACATCGAAGACGGCGCCGACATCCAGAAGGAATACTACGTCTCCATCGTGACCGACCGCGCCACCCAGAAGGTGGCCTTCATCGCCTCGAGCGAAGGCGGCATGGACATCGAGGAAGTGGCGCACGCCACCCCCGAGAAGATCATCACCGAATACATCGATCCGCTGACCGGACTGAGCGATGCGCAGGCCACGAAGATCGCCAACGGCATCGGGCTGCCGGCAGAGTCCACCGCCCAGGCCGTGGATGTGTTCCAGAAGCTCTACAAGTGCTACATGGACACCGACGCATCGCTGGTGGAAATCAATCCCCTGAACCGCGACAGCAAGAACAAGCTCATCGCGCTGGACGCCAAGTTCAACTTTGACCCGAACGCGTTGTTCCGCCACCCGGAAATCGTGGCCCTGCGTGATCTGGACGAAGAAGACCCGGCTGAAGTCGAGGCGTCCAAGTTCGACCTCGCCTACATCTCCCTGGACGGCAACATCGGCTGCCTGGTCAACGGCGCCGGTCTGGCCATGGCGACCATGGACACCATCAAGCTGTTCGGCGGCGAGCCGGCCAACTTCCTGGACGTCGGCGGCGGCGCCACGGCCGAAAAAGTCACCGAAGCCTTCAAGATCATGCTGAAGAACCCCGATGTCAAAGGCATCCTGGTCAACATCTTCGGCGGCATCATGAAGTGCGACACGATTGCCGACGGTGTGATCACCGCCTGCAAGGTCGTGAACCTCTCGGTTCCGCTGGTGGTGCGCATGAAGGGCACCAACGAAGACCTGGGCAAGAAAATGCTGGCGGACTCCGGTCTGCCCATCATTGCCGCAGACACCATGGCGGAAGCTGCGACCAAAATCGTGGCCGCCGTCAAGTAAGCCAGGAGAACCAACATGTCGATCTACATCAACAAAAACACCAAAGTCATCACGCAGGGCATCACCGGCAAGACCGGTCAGTTCCACACGCGCATGTGCCGCGACTATGCCAATGGCAAAGAGTGCTTTGTCGCTGGCGTGAACCCGAAGAAAGCCGGCGAAGACTTCGAAGGCATCCCGATTTTTGCCAATGTGACCGAGGCCGCCCAGGCCACCGGTGCCACGGTGTCGGTGATTTATGTGCCGCCAGCCGGCGCCGCCGCCGCGATCTGGGAAGCCGTGGAAGCCAATCTCGATCTGGCGATCTGCATCACCGAAGGCATCCCCGTGCGCGACATGCTGGAAGTGCGCAACCGCATGAAGGCCAAGGAAGCGGCCGGCGGCAAGAAAACCCTGCTGCTGGGCCCCAACTGCCCGGGCCTGATCACGCCCGAAGAGATCAAGATCGGCATCATGCCCGGCCACATTCACCGCAAGGGCCGTATCGGCGTGGTCAGCCGCTCCGGCACGCTGACTTATGAAGCGGTGGCCCAGCTGACCGAAATTGGCCTGGGCCAGTCCAGCGCCGTCGGCATTGGTGGCGACCCGATCAATGGCCTCAAGCACATCGACGTGATGCGTGCCTTCAATGACGACCCGGACACCGATGCCGTCATCATGATCGGCGAAATCGGCGGACCGGACGAGGCTGAAGCGGCCATCTGGTGCAAGGCCAACATGAAAAAGCCGATCGTCGGCTTCATCGCTGGCGTCACGGCCCCTGCCGGCAAGCGCATGGGCCATGCCGGCGCGCTGATCTCGGGCGGCGCCGACACGGCGGACGCCAAACTGGCCATCATGGAAGAATGCGGCTTTACCATCACGCGCAATCCATCGGAAATGGCCAAGCTGCTCAAGGCCCTGCTCTAAATTTCCGCGTATTGCGGTTTGCCACAACAGACAGACCGGTTGTCATCGCTGACAATCGGTTTTTTTGATATTTCTGAGAGGTTTCCATGGAAGAGTTCATGACGGCTGGCTTCTGGCTCGCGGTTGGCCAGATCATCATGATCGACATCCTGCTGGGTGGCGACAACGCGGTGGTGATCGCCCTGGCATGCCGGAACCTGCCTCCCAAGCAGCGCACCCAAGGCATTATTTACGGCACCATGGGTGCGATTGTCCTGCGCGTGATCCTGATCGCCTTTGCGCTTGCCCTGCTGGCCGTGCCCTACCTCAAGATCGTGGGCGCGGTGCTGCTGCTCTGGATTGGCGTGAAGTTGCTGCAACCGGAAGACGAGGGCGACCACAACATCAGTTCCAGCGACAAGCTCTGGGGGGCTGTCAAAACCGTGATCATTGCCGACCTGGTGATGAGCGTCGACAACGTCCTGGCCATTGCTGGCGCTGCGCAGGGTGCCGGTCAGCAGCACCAGTTGCCGCTGGTTATTTTTGGCTTGCTGGTGAGCATTCCCATCATTGTCTGGGGCAGCCAGTTGGTTCTCAAGCTGATGGGGCGCTTTCCAATCGTGATCACCCTGGGCGCCATGCTGCTGGGCTGGATTGCCGGCCAGATGGCTTACACCGACCCGGCGATCAAGGCCTACCTGCCTGACTCAGCAGTCTGGAGCTATGCGGCGGCCGCGGCCGGCGCCTTGTTGGTGCTTGCAGCAGGCAAGATCCTGCAGGCGCGTCAAAAGCCAAGCGACGCGGCCTGAGTCCCGGCCACCGCCGGGCTCTGGTACGCAGCCCCGGTGGCCAGCGGCACCAATTTGCAACACAAGCCGCTGGCCGTGTGCAAAAGTCCCTTGTCCGCGTTCTTGGCCTCTGTTAATGTCCAAAGGCGGTAAATTTGTAACCGGCTTGTAACGCTGGCCGGGTCACAAGTGCGCAAAAAAGAGGCCGGCGCGGCTGGCGCACGGTCTGGCGAACCAGGACAAAAGGCGGGACCGACGTGGCCACATCATCAAGCAAGCGCGGGCAATTCTGGCGAGCCGACTGGTTTGGGGGCGTGCTGGTGGTGCCGGCCGTGCTGGCGCTGCACAGCGCGACCGACTTCGGCATTGCGCGCATCACCGACTCCAGCAGGACAAAAACCGGTCTGGTGCTCGGCACCCCGAGTTTCATGTCGCCCGAGCCGATTGCCGGCAAGAAGGTTGATGGACGCTCGGAACTGTATTCGCTGGGCGTGATGCTGTTCCAGATGCTGGCGGGCGTCTTGCCTTTTCGCGGCGACGCCATGGCCGAGTTGAGCCCCGCAGTGTTCACGGCCGGCGACAATCCTTCGTTTGCACGGACAATTGCAGCCCGCTCCCTGCCGGATCCTCTGGCCGGCATGGATGCTACCGATTTGAAGCCATAACAAAAACACGATGATCTACGAGATTTGCACCCAGACAGACCCCGGTTTAACCCGGGACAACAACGAAGACTCCGTCACGTTTGATGCCCCGACCCGCCTTTGCATTCTGGCTGACGGCATGGGTGGCTACAACGCGGGGGAAATCGCCAGCGGCATGGCGACGGCTTTTATCAAGTCCGAATTGGGGCGCTGGCTGGCGCAGGCTGGTAAGCATGCCAATGGCAAGGAGGTGCGCCGGGCGATGGAGATCTGTGTTGAAAACGCCAATCATTCGATTTTCAACGCGGCCAACTCCAACCCGCAGTACTCGGGCATGGGCACTACGCTGGTAGTCGGTGTGTTCCAGAACACCCGCCTGATGCTGGGCCACATTGGCGATTCGCGCTGTTACCGCTTGCGGGGCGGCCAGCTGGAGCAGATCACCAAGGACCACTCCCTGCTTCAGGAGCAGATCGACGCGGGGCTGATCACGCCGGAGCAGGCGCTGACTTCGGTGAACAAAAATCTGGTGACGCGGGCTTTGGGTGTGGAGGACGCGGTGTTGCTGGAAGTCAACGAACACCGCGTGGAGCTGGGTGATATTTACCTGATGTGCTCCGATGGCCTGTCCGACATGATCAGTGACAAGGCGATTGCGGCTATTCTATCGGGATCGAAGTCGCTGGAGCAGAGCGCCAGGCAGCTTGTTGCTGCGGCCAACGACAGCGGCGGTCGGGATAATATTTCCGTATTGCTGGCTCAAGCCAAGGAGGTCTCGGTCAAACGCGGCCTGCTGTCCAGAATGCTGGGGAAATAGTCCGATTGAGTGACTTATTAAAAAATAGACAGGAGTCGGCCATGCCGAAAATGATCGTCTCTATTGACGGCGTTGTGATCAAAGAGGTTCAGTTGACCAAGGACCGCACGTCCCTCGGGCGCCGTCCTTACAACGACATCGTCATTGACAACCTGGCTGTCAGTGGGGAGCACGCCGTTCTGCAGATGTCCGGCAACGAGGTTTTTGTTGAGGACCTGAACAGCACCAATGGCACGTATCTCAACGGCAAGGCGGTCAAGAAGCAGCAGCTCAACAACGGCGACACCGTCGAAATCGGCAAGTACAAGATCAAGTATGTCAACGAAGCTGCGAGTGCGGGCTTTGAGAAAACGATGATCATCAAGGCCGGCTCGGCCGGGCTGGTCGCGCCTGCCGCGGCCGCAGCGGCCCCGGCGACGTCGGCACCCGTCGATGCGGCGGGCGCCAGCGCGGCCATCAAGGTCATGTCTGGCGCCGCCGCTGGCCGGGAAGTCGCCCTGGTCAAGGTGGTCACCACCATCGGCAAGCCCGGGGTGGCGGTGGCGGCCATCACCAGGCGACCGCATGGCTTTGTTGTGGCGCATGTGGAGGGCGACAACAAACCCACGCTGAACGGAACACACATTGGCGTTGAGCCTGTGCCGCTGAAAAACGGCGATGTACTTGAGTTGGCGGGCACGCAAATGCAATTCGTCCAGCGCTGACCAGGCGCTTTCCCCGCGTTCGGCCGGAAAACCACTTCAAATCGCGGCTCCTCACGAGGCCTCATGCGACTTTTTTCCCGGCATTGGCCGCGCATTGCCGTCACGCTGATTCCGCTGGTTTTTGCCTTGCTCCATGCCGGCGGCGCGTTACGCCTGGAGGTCCTGCAGCGGCTGGATGACATTCTTTATGACGCGCGCCTGCGGGCGACCATGCCGAGGACGCTGGATGAGCGCATTGTCATCGTGGACATCGATGAAAAAAGCCTGGCGGAAGCCGGCCGCTGGCCATGGGGCCGCAACAAGCTGGCCACGCTCGTGGACGAGTTGCTGGGGCGGCAACAGGCCGCCCTGCTGGGATTCGATGTGGTTTTTGCAGAGGCTGACGACAGCTCCGGCCTGAAAAGGCTGCAGCAATTGGCCCGCAACGAATTGAAGGACCAGCCCGCCTTTACCGACAAGCTCGGCCAGATCCAGGCCAGCCTTGATTACGATGCTGTCTTTGCAAAATCGCTGGAGAACAGACCCGTCGTGCTGGGGTATTACTTCACCAGCGACCGGGACGGCCGCGTCAACGGTGTTTTGCCCGTTCCCGTCATGGCGCGGGAGGCCCTCCAGGGGCGGCCGATCCGGTTCACCAGCTGGAACGGCTTCGGTGCCAACATCGATACCATCGCCAAGGCAGCGCCCCTCGCGGGATTTTTCAACTCCATCACGGAAGGCGACGGGGTTGTTCGATCGATTCCCCTGCTGGCTGAATACAAAGGCCAGTACTACGAGTCGCTGTCCCTGGCGATGTTCCGCATGCTGGTGGGCCAGCCCGGCGTTGCGCCTGGATTTCCGCAGGAAAAATCCCTGACCCGCAACTACCAGGGGCTGGAAAGCATTTTGCTCAAGCAGGGCGGTAAAGCGCTCGCCATTCCGGTGGATGACCGGGTGGCGACCCTGGTGCCTTTTCGCGGGCCTGGCGGTGCGAGCGGCGGCTCTTACCGGTATGTCTCCGCGTCCGATGTGCTGGCCGGAAAGATGCCGCCGGGCCAGTTGAAGGACAAGATTGTCTTGCTCGGCACCACCGCGCCTGGCTTGCTGGACCTGAGGGTCACCCCGGTGGGGGAAACCTATCCCGGCGTCGAGACCCATGCCAATGTGATTTCGGGGTTTCTCGACGGCAAGGTCTTGGTCAAACCGGACTATGCGGTTGGTTTTGAGCTGGTGGTTCTTGTGCTATCGGGGCTGACGCTGGCCCTGGCCTTGCCGCTGCTGTCCGCCCCGCGTGCGGTGGCGACCAGTGCCGCGGTGACCGCGGCTCTGGTGGGGCTGAATTTCTGGCTTTATTCCACCTATGGCCTGGTCTTGCCTCTGGCTACCGCGTTGGTCATGGCGTTCACGGCGTTTGCACTGAACATGAGTTATGGCTATTTTGTGGAAAGCCGTTCCAAGCGGGAGTTGGCCAAGCTGTTTGGCACCTATGTGCCACCCGAGCTGGTCGATGAAATGATCAAGGACCCCGACAGCTACAGCATGAAGGCATCGGCCAAGGAGCTCACGGTGATGTTCTGCGACATGCGCGGCTTCACCCGGATGTCCGAAACCATGGAGCCGACGCAGCTGCAGGCCCTGCTCAACAGCGTCTTCAGCCGGCTCACGGACCTGATCCGTAGCAACCGCGGCACCATTGACAAGTACATGGGTGACTGCGTGATGGCGTTCTGGGGTGCGCCCGTCGAGACGCCTGAGCACGCCGCGCTGGCGGTCAAGACCTCGCTGGAGATGGTGCAGGCCATGCGCCAGCTCAATGAAGAGCATCGCAGCAAGGGTTTGCCGGAAATTGGCATAGGGATCGGGCTGAACACCGGCAGCATGTGCGTGGGCGACATGGGCTCGGATATCCGCCGCAGTTACACCGTCCTTGGCGACGCCGTCAACCTGGGGTCCCGCCTGGAAGGACTGTCCAAAATCTATGGCGTCGACACCGTGGTCAGTACGTCTACCCGCGAACTGGCCACCGGGTTTGCCTGGCAGGAGCTCGACAAGGTCCGGGTCAAGGGCAAGGACCAGGCGGTGGCCATTTTCTGCCCGGTGGCGCTTCCAGGCCAGCTCGACAAGCAGGTGGGCAGCGAACTGAGGGAGTGGGCGTTGGCGCTCAGGGCCTACCGCGACCAGGCCTGGGACGACTGCGATGTGCATTTGCTTAACTTACAGCGCATGAATGCGCAAAAGTACCTTTACCGCCTGTACGCAGAGCGTGTAGCCTCCATGAGGTTGCTGCCATTCGATCCCGAGTGGGACGGGGCAACCAACTTCGAAACCAAATGACACAGCCTGCCAGCGCCTCAAGCCGGAAAAGACCATGAAAGTACGCGTACTGGGCTGCTCGGGAGCGATTGCCAAAGGCTGCCGCACCACCTCTTTCCTGCTGGATCACGACGTGCTCGTCGACGCCGGGACGGGCGTTGGCGATCTCACGCTGGATGAGATGCGCGGCATCGATCACGTGCTGCTGACACACTCCCACCTGGACCATATCGCGGCCCTGCCGCTGATGGTGGACGCGATTGCGGCACAACGCACAACCCCGATACAGATTCATGCGCTACAGGGCACGATTGACGCGCTGAAGGCCCATATTTTCAACAACACCATCTGGCCGGATTTTTCGAGAATCCCCACGCCGGAAGCACCGTTTGTCAGCTTTCATCCGCTGGCCGTCGGCCAGACACTGTTGTTGGCGGGAAAATATGTGGAAGTGTTGCCCGCGGTTCATACCGTGCCCGCAGTGGGTTATGCGGTGGCCACCGGCGCCGGGTGCTGGGTGTTCACCGGCGACACTGAGCGCAACCCCGCGTTGTGGGCCCGGATCAACCAGCTCAATGTTGCCATGCTGGTGATCGAGACGGCCTTCAGCAACCGCGAACGCGACCTGGCCCGCCGCAGCCTGCATTTGTCGCCCCATGCGCTGGCCAGCGAGCTGGACTGCATCGACAAAGGCAGGAACTATCCGATTTACATCACCCATACCAAGCCGGCGGAGACCGACTTGATCATGGCCGAAATCCAGCGCTTTGACCAGACGGCGCCGTTTGGTCCCAACGTGACCCACGACATACGCTGGTTGCGCGCGGGTCAGGAGTTTGAGTTATGAATGCCCTGGTACAGCAAGACCCCGAAGACGCATTTTTTCACTCGCAGATGCTTCCACCGCAGGAGCGGGGTGTCACTTTTGAACTGCTTTATTTTCGCCAGTTGCAACTGGTCACCAACCGCATTCATGAAACCGAGAACATTGACCAGATCATGCTGGAGGCCAGCCAGGATATCTGCAAGCTGTTCAATGCCGATCGCCTGACCCTTTACGCTGTCAATGAAGACCGTACGTCCATCATCTCCAAAGTCAAGACGGGGCTCAACACCAGTCGCGACCTGAAGCTGCCCATCAGCGCGCAAAGCATTGCGGGCTACGTTGCGTTGTCAAAAACCATGGTGAACATCGCCGATGTGTATGACGACGAAGCACTCAAGAAAATCCATCCCAATCTGAGTTTTCTGCAGGAAGTGGACAAACGCTCCGGCTACCGTACCAAACAGATGCTGGTTGCACCGGTGATGGATGGCCGCACGCTTTATGGCGTCCTGCAGGTGATCAACAACCGCAGCGATCAGCCCTTTGCGAGGCTGGAAGAAGACGGCGCGCAGCAGCTGTGCAAGACGCTGGGCATCGCCATTCGTCAGCGCATGCAGAAGGCGGAAGACGGCCAGCGGCGCAGGGCGACCAAGTACGACGGCCTGGTGGTCGAAGGGGTGCTGAGCCAGGACGAGTTGCTCCACTGCATCCAGAAGGCGCGCGACGAGGCCCAGTCGGTCGAACATCTGCTGATGGCTGATTACCGCATTCGCATCGCGCAGATCGGCGCGTCGTTAGCCAAGTTTTTTGGTGTTCCCTACGAAGCCTTCAACGCGGGGCGCCTACGTTCGGAAATGCTGCATGGCCTGCTCAAGCGGCACTTTGTCGAGCAGCAGGGCTGGATGCCGCTGGAAGAAACGCCGGACGGTCTGGTCATCATGTGTGTTGATCCCGAGGCGGTGCGGGGAGCCCGGGTGGTTCCGCAGGTATTTCCGAAAATCAGCAAGTTCGCCTACTGCGTGACCACCCAGACCGAATTTGACGAAACCCTGAGCCAGCTTTTTGGCGCGGGCAACGAGGGCGGCTCCATTGACCAGCTGCTGGCCGACATGGACTCGCCGCTCGAAAACGATGCCAACGACGATTCGGCGCTGGAGTCGGCTGCTGCCGACAACGAACTCGTCAAGTTCGTCAACAAAGTCATCATCGATGCCTACAAGCAGAAGGCTTCCGACATCCACATCGAGCCCATGCCGGGCAAGGCCAAGACCGGCATCCGTTTTCGCATCGACGGGAGCTTGCTGCCCTACATCGAGGTGCCGGCCCAGTTTCGCCAGGCCATGGTCACGCGGCTCAAGATCATGTGTGATCTCGACATTTCCGAAAAGCGCAAGCCGCAGGACGGGAAAATCAAGTTCAAGAAATACGGCCCCCTCGACATCGAGCTGCGTGTTGCCACCATCCCGTCAGCGGGAGGTGTCGAGGACGTCGTCATGCGGATTCTGGCGGCGGGCGAACCGATTCCGCTTGAAAAGCTGGGGCTGACGGATCACAACAGGGAGCGGCTGGAGAAAACGGTCTCCAAACCCTATGGCCTGTTTTATGTGTGCGGCCCGACCGGTTCCGGCAAGACGACCACGCTGCATTCCATCCTGAAATTCCTGAACACGCCAGATACCAAGATCTGGACAGCCGAAGACCCGGTCGAGATCACGCAGAAGGGTTTGCGCCAGGTCCAGATCAACAAGAAAGCAGGCATCGACTTTGCCTTGGTGATGCGTGCTTTCCTGCGGGCTGACCCGGACATCATCATGGTCGGTGAGTCGCGCGACAAGGAAACCGTCTCGATGGGTGTGGAAGCCTCGCTCACCGGGCACATGGTTTTTTCGACCTTGCACACCAATTCGGCACCAGAATCCATCACCCGGCTGCTGGACATGGGCATGGACCCTTTCAATTTTGCCGATGCCCTGCTCGGCATCCTGGCCCAGCGCCTGGCCAAGAAGCTGTGCGATTGCAAAGAGGCTTACCCGCCGGCCGCGCAGGAAATCAAGGACTTTATCAAGGAGTACGCCGAGGAGCTGCGCAGTACGGATGCCTGGAAGGTGGATCCGGGTGGCGAGGCGCAGGCCTTGCTTGACGACTGGGTGGAGCGGTACGGCAGGGACGGCCAGCTGACCCTCTACCGGGCGGTGGGCTGCGACAAATGCAACCAGACCGGCTACAAGGGCCGTATCGGCCTGCATGAGCTGATGGTGGCCGATGACGCCGCGAAAAAGCTGATTCAGGAGCGCGGCCGGGTCGCCGAGCTGTTTGCTGCGGCTGTCAATAGCGGCATGCGCACGCTCAAGATGGACGGGATGGAGAAAGTGCTGATGGGGCTGACCGATCTCAAACAGGTTCGGTCAGTGTGCATCAAGTGACAAAATTGTCAGCGACGTCTTGAGGGTTGACGAAAAGAGTAACTTTTGTAGCCAGAAGATAGGTCAAAGTGGCTGTTCAAACCCGGTTTCGGCCTGGCACGGTATCTGCTGAATGGTCCCGCTAGTTTCTCAACCAAGGAGTTTTTATGAAGCGTTCCATGCAAAAGGGTTTTACCCTGATCGAGTTGATGATCGTCGTCGCGATCATTGGTATTTTGGCTGCGGTGGCTTTGCCGGCTTATCAGGATTACACCAAGCGTGCCAAGTTGTCTGAAGTGATTCTGGCGGCTTCTGCCTGCCGCACGTCGATTACCGAGGTATTTCAATCGAACTCCTCGGCAAGCTTGCCTGTGGCGGGCGCTTGGGGCTGCGAGAGTTCGACGCAAACATCGAAGTATGTCAAGTTGGTTGAAACTGATGCTCGCGGCGGTGTGCGGGTCACAGTTACAGGCATTGGCGACACAGCGATTGACGATAAGTTTGTAACCTTGATTCCCGTGGCTACTGGCAATGTACAAATTGACTCCACTGCTACCCCGCCGCTGAATCTTTTTGCGTGGGTGTGCGGCAACACCGCTACGGTGGGGGGTAGTGCTTTTGTGACCACCGTTCCTACAAAATTCCTGCCGGGCTCTTGCCGCGGTATTTAATTTTGAGTTTTCTGGCGCAAACTAAAAAAACGCCCCGCTCGGGGCGTTTTTCTTTTTCTGAGCTTCTGTTGCTGATGGCGGGGGCATCGCTTTTGATGTTGAGCTGGCTGGTCCCGCTCCACTTTTTGCCATGGGTTAGCTGGCATGGCGAAATGTTGTCTTTTTTTACCGTGTTTTTGCTGGCCTGGTATGGCTTGTTAAGTGCGGTTAAAAAAGATCACTTAGGCGTAATTTTTCCAGTTACGGCCATGCCTCTGATCGCTTTGGCATGCATAGCCATAATTCAGGGCGCTGCGGGCTTAGTTACTTTTTGGGGTGACGTTTTCATGTTTGGGTTCTACATGACGTTGTGCGTCATGTGCTTGGCGTTGGGGTTTGCATCAGGCCGGCAAGCGCTGGCTCCCGGAGCAAATGCCTGTGAGGGGGGCCATGAAAACCCGACGCTGACCTTGCTGGCTATTACCTTGACGGTGGGGGCTTTTGCCTCGGCGGTGGTGGCATTTGCCCAGGTGTTTGAACTGTGGGAGCACGCCGCCTGGATCAACCGCATGCCGCAACTTCGCCGTCCCGGAGGAAATTTGGGGCAACCCAATCATCTGGCGACCCTGTTGTTGATGGGGATTGTTAGCCTGTTGTTTCTGTATGAATTGCGCAAGCTCAAGGCCTTGGCGTTGGCATTGATTTTTCTGGTGTTGTGCATGGCTCTGGCCGCGACCGAGTCCCGTACCGGCGTTTTGAGCTTCTTGCTGCTATCGGGCTGGTGGGTTGCTAAAAACAAGCGAGTGGGTTTCAGGCTTGCCGCGTGGGTGATTGTGCTCGCGGGCATCGGATTTTTGGCATTTTTTTGGGCGTGGCCGTCGATTTTTTCTTTCATACAACAAAGTACAGACGTGGGTGCAGAAGTCAACACCAAGGCAGGCTTGCGCCTGGTGGTGTGGCCGCAACTGCTGGAAGCGCTGACCCAGCGGCCATGGCGGGGCTGGGGCATTGGTGAGGTTTCTGAAGCGCACAACGCAGTGGTGCATGCTTATCCGGTGAGCGAACCCTTCTCATACAGCCACAATATTCTTCTTGATCTGGCTTTGGGCATGGGTGTGCCGCTCACGGCGCTGTTGCTACTGGTAACCGGCGTCTGGTTGTGGCGGCGCGTTCGGGCTGCCAATCAGTTGCTACCCTGGTATTGCTTGGCGGTCGCATTGCCTGTAGCCGTGCATTCCATGCTGGAGTTTCCGTTTGCGTATGCGTATTTTCTGGTGCCTGTGATGTTCGCGCTAGGTGCGCTGGAAGGGATGGCTGGAGGAAAACCCGTATTACGCATCGGCGTACGCCCTATGGCGGCGTTGCTGCTCGGAGTCAGCATTCTGGGAGCTTGGTCGGTCGTCGAATATTTGAGGATTGAAGAGGATTTTCGGGTGGCACGTTTTGAGGCCTTGCGTCTGGGACAAACACCGGGTGACTATCAGAAGCCAAAAGTGATTCTTTTGACGCAGTTGGGTGCGCTACTGGATGGTGCCCGTATTTCACCCAGGCCAAGTATGAGCCCTGAAGAGTTGGCTCTTTCCAAAAAAGTGGCATTGCGTTTCCCATGGACCGCGACGCAAAATCGTTATGCGCTTTCATTGGCGTTGAATGGCAATCCCGAGGAAGCGGTGAGACAGCTGCGTGTCATGAAAGCGATGCATGGCGAAAAGACTTACCGGGAAATCAAGGCAAATTGGAACAGTTTGGCGCAAGACAAATATCCACAGTTGCGAGAGCTGACACTGCCTTGACATACGTCGGTGTTCTGCGGAATCCAGCTTTCGTATTGGTCATGGCATTGACGGCGCCATGGCTGAATCCCTTTGCGCCTGGCCCTTCACCTGCTGTCCTGTCCTTATTGTTTTCCTGGTTTTGCGCAGCCGTCCTGTTCGGCTGGGCGAGTACCCTCGGTCGGCTGGGCGCAAAGCCTTGGACGCCCGTCATTGCATGGACTTGGCTGGCGGCTGGTGTGATCAGTTCCATTCTGGGAATGGTTCAGTACTTTGGTATGGTCGGCAATCTCTCACCTTGGGTGAACCAGCCAGAACTCGGCGAAGCCTTTGCCAATTTGCGCCAACGCAACCAGTTTGCGAGTTTGACCAATATCGCTTTGGTCGCGCTGGTATGGCTGATGGTGAAGCACCGCTTTGCCGGTCGCCGGCCATGGCTGGTGTGGGCTGCGGCGGGCCTGCTGGCGGCGGGGAACGTCGCATCCTCATCGCGGACCGGGCTGTTGCAGCTGGTTTTGCTGTGCGTGCTGTGCATGTTCTGGACCGACTGGCGCCAATCACCGGTGCGCCGCGTGTTGCTGACGGCGGTGCTGGTCTATGGGCTGGCCACGCTGGCGCTGCCCTGGTTGGCCGGGCTCGACCTGCTGGGCCATGGCATGGTTGCCCGTCTGCGTGTGGGGGACCCGGCCTGTGCCAGCCGCCTGACACTCTGGTCCAACGTGTTGCATCTGATCGGGCAAAAGCCCTGGTTCGGTTGGGGCTGGGGCGAGTTGGATTATGCGCACTACATGACGCTTTATCCCGGAGCGCGTTTCTGCGACATCCTGGACAATGCCCACAACCTGCCGCTGCACCTGGCCGTGGAGTTGGGCATTCCGTTGGCCCTGGCGGTGTGCGGTGGTGCGGGCTGGGTCGTCTGGCGTGCCAAGCCATGGCAAGAAACGGACCCGACCCGGCAGATGGCATGGGCTGTGCTGGCCGTCATCATGTTGCACAGCATGCTGGAGTATCCGCTGTGGTACGGCCCCTTCCAGATGGCATTCGGGCTGTGCGTCTGGATGCTGTGGCCAGCGCCACGAGAGCCGGCGGCGGACTCACGTTCCTACGCGCGCGCGGGAGCTTCAGTTCGGCTTGTCGTGGTGACAGCATTGTTGGCCGCGGTGGCTTATGCCGCATGGGATTACCACCGCATCAGCCAGATCTACCTGGCGCCGCAGGCGCGCGACCCGGCCTACCGTGACGAGACGCTGGACAAGGTTCGGGAATCCTGGCTTTTCCGGAACCAGGTGCGATTTGCGGAGCTGACGACCACCGCGCTCGAGCGTCACAACGCGCAGTGGACTTTCGACACCGCCACGACCTTGCTGCATTATTCGCCCGAGCCACGGGTGATTGAAAAGGTGATTGAAAGCGCCGTCATGCTGGGGCGTGACGATGAAGCTTTGCTGCATCTGGTTCGTTACCGCGCGGCTTTTCCCGACGAATACACAAAGTGGCGCCATGCCAACGGTCTGACGGGCGGGCCAGCAGATTGACCCCGCACTCGGCTAGGGGGTTGCGATAAAACTTCCCGACTTGCCGCCATGTTTTTCCAGCAGCTTGATATCCGTCATGGTCATGCCCCGGTCGGCGGCCTTGCACATGTCATAAATCGTCAGCAGTGCCACTTGCACCGCTGTCAGGGCCTCCATCTCCACACCGGTCGGTCCGACGGTTTCCACCGTCGCCTGGCAAGTGATGCTGGCGCTGCCTGTGTCGGGGCTGAAATCCATCGCCACACGGGTCAGCGCCAGCGGGTGACACAGGGGAATCAGCTCGCTGGTTTTTTTGGCCGCCATGATGCCGGCGATTCGGGCGATGCCGAGCACATCGCCTTTTTTGGCCGTGCCTTCCAGGATGATGGCCAGCGTGGCCGGATTCATGGTGATGCGGCCTTGCGCCACAGCCACCCGGTGGGTGGCCGGTTTGGCGGCCACATCAACCATGTGCGCCTGCCCCTGGCCGTCGAAATGTGTCAGCGGTGAAGTCGTGGTCATACTGTTACAGAACCTTTACAAGCATCCGTCATCATAAGATGTGCAGATATATTTTTGAGCGCGTGGGAAAGCCTCGGCTCGGCAGGCGGCCCAACGGTTGCGTAGCCCTGTCAAGCCGCAACAAGTATTGGACAGTTTTGCCGGATCTCAACCTCCCTAGTTTGTACCCCTTCATGCCGTCTTCTTTTTCCAAGCCAAACAGGCATTTTTCCCTCGTTCCTATCGCGTTAATCGCTATTATTTGTATAGCATTGCCCGGCTTGGCGCAGGCCCAGACGCCCGCCCGGCCCAGCGGCGCATTGCCGGCGCTGGGCGACACCTCGGAATTGTCCGCCAGTGCCGAACGGCGGCTCGGTGACCGGATTGCCGCCAGCATTTACCGCGACCCGGATTACCTGGACGATCCGGTGCTGGGCGACTACCTGCAGGCCATCTGGCAGCCGCTGATGACGGCCGCACGCGCCCGGGGCGAATTGGGCCCCGAACTGGACGAGCGGTTTGCCTGGGACGTCATGCAGATCCGTGACCGCAGCATCAACGCCTTCGCCTTGCCGGGGGGTTATCTGGGCGTGCATCTGGGGCTGATAGGCGCCGTGGCCACCCGCGACGAACTGGCCTCGGTCCTGGCGCACGAGTTGAGCCACGTGACGCAGCGGCACATTTCGCGCCTGATGAGCAAGCAGAGCCAGCAAATGCCCTGGCTGATTGCGGCCATGATTCTCGGCGCCCTGGCCGCCAACAAAAGCCCGGACGCCGCCAATGCAGCCATTGCCGGCGGGCAGGCGCTGGCCGTGCAGAACCAGCTCAATTTTTCGCGGGACATGGAGCGCGAAGCCGACCGGGTCGGCTTTGGCGTGATGGCCGACGCCGGCTTCGAAAAGCAGGGTTTCGCCAGCATGTTCGACAAGCTGCAGCAGGCGTCGCGGCTCAATGACAACGGCGCTTTTCCCTACCTGCGCAGCCACCCGCTGACGACCGAGCGTATTGCCGAGATCAAGGGACGGCTGCAACTGGAAGGCGGCGCGAGTTCAGCGCCCAAGGGCGCCAGCGAAGAGCCGGGTGGTGCGCGCACGCTGCACGCCTTGATGGCGGCACGGGCGCGTGTGCTGGGGGACCCGGGGGTGGATGGCTTGCGGCCGCTGGTGGCTGACGCGCAGCGCGTGTCACTCGCCGGTGCGGCGAACGCGGCATGGACACCGCGCGATGCCGGTACCCTGTATGGCGGCGCCCTGGCGGCGAGCCGGCTGCGCGACCACGCCCTGGCGCGCAGCCTGGCGGGCAAGCTCAAGTCGGCCATGCCCGCGAAGACGCCGCTGGCCGATCCGGTGGCGTGGCTGGCGCTGGAGATCGAGCTGGCGGCCGGCAACACCGCGGGTTTGCCCAAGCTGGGCGACACGCGCAGCCGGGCGGCGCTGTTGCTGCAGGCCCGGGCCGATCTCGCGGCAGGTCGATCGCAGGAGGTCTCAGGCGCCCTGCAAACCTGGGTCACCACCCATCCGAAAGATGCCATCGCCTGGCAATTGCTGGCGACGGCCTGGGGACAGCAGGGGCAGACGCTGCGCGCGATCCGGGCCGATGCCGAGAGCCGGGTGGCCCAGCTCGACTACCCTGCGGCCCGCGACCGTTTCAAGGCCGCGCAGGACCTGATGCGCAGCGGCCGTGACGGCGGTGCGGCGGCCAGCAACTACGTCGATGCGTCCATCATCGACACGCGGGCGCGCGAGATCGACCAGCTACTTCGGGAGCAGGCGCTCCAGGAGAAACTCGATCGCTAGCTGCAGCACCGAGTAGATCAGCGAACCGATCAGGGCGGCGACAAACCCGGTGACATGCAGGCCGCTGAGCAGGCCGGCGGCGGCCCAGAACATCAGGGCGTTGATGACAAACAGGAACAGCCCCAGCGTCACCAGCGTCACCGGCAGGGTCAGCAACACGAGCAAAGGGCGCACCACCGTGTTGAGCGCGCCCAGCACCGCTGCTGCCAGCAGCGCCGCCGGGAAGCTGGTCACGGTCACACCGGAATACAGATACGCCACCGCCAGCAAGGCGGCAGCGCTGCAAAGCCATTTGACGATGAGTTTCATGCGCCCGAGAATACCACCGCGGTCTGCAGCTTTGTATGGATTTTTTCCAAATACACGACAGTGAATTGGACTGCTCTCACCCGCGCCCCTTGGGAGAGGGACGGGGTGAGGGGTTGAGCGTTCTGACTGTCATGAATTTTGAAACGCTCACTAATCCGCCGTCCACAGCAGGCCGGAGCCGGCCAGCATGGCGGCAAAGCCCCAGACGCCGCGCGGCTCGACGGGATTGGGTCCGGGGGTCGCCCGCAGGTCCGCTGCGGGCCGGGGCCGGCGCGCGTCCACCAGACGCCCCTCGCCATGCCGCGCCCGCAAGGCGGCGGTGAACGCATCGAGCGGGCCGCATGCCAGGTGCGTGATGACCGGGTCGCCGGAGTTCTGCAGCAGCGGGACGATTTGTTCAAAAACTTTCTCGGCCCACTTGCCGCGCCAGCTTTCGCGGGCGCTGTGCGTGACCCACTTGCTGACGCGATGGGTGATGCGCGGCGCGCAGCCCACCACGATCCAGCGCGTCGGCGTATGCGCCTGGCCGGATTGCAGCAGGGGCGCCAGCATGCCCAGCGCATGGGCGGCCTCGTCGACATAAACAATCGTGGTGTCCATCAGCTTGTTCCTGCCGGGTTCATGTCAGTTGTGCTCGGCCACGGCTGTGCCGCGCTGCAGGGCCCTGGCACGGCGCGTGACCCACCAGCCAGCGCCGAGGACACCGGCCACGGCCAGGGCGTAGGTGCCCCACTGCGCGGCGGTGTTCAGGGTGGCGGCCGCGGGCGGCGAGCCGGGGCCGCCGTAAACCGTGTCCAGCAGGGGCTCGCTCACAATCATCTTGGCGGCGGTGAAGGCCAGCACCGCAGCGCCTATGTTGATGATCATGGGAAAACGCTCGACCAGCTTGAGCACCAGGGTGCTGCCGAACACCACGATGGGGATGCTGACCAGCAAACCGATCACCACCAGATCAAACGAGCCGTGGGCCGCACCCGCCACGCCCAGCACGTTGTCCACACCCATCAGTGCATCGGCGACCACAATGGTTTTCATCGCGCCCCAGAAGGTGCTGACCACCGGGCCGTCGTGCTCCTTGTCGCCCTGGTCGGCCAGCAGCTTGTAGGCGATCCACAGCAGGCCCAGGCCGCCGACCAGCATCAGGCCGGGGATCTTCAACAGCCAGACCACGCCGACGGTCATGACAGAGCGCACGGCAATGGCCCCGACCGTGCCCCAGGCAATGGCCTTTTTCTGCAGGTGGGGTGGCAGGTTGCGCGCGGCCAACGCGATCACAATGGCGTTGTCGCCGGCCAGCACCAGATCAATGAGGATGATCGCCAGCAGGGCCGACCACCAGGGTGTTGAGAATAATTCCATTTCACACTTTCACGTCAGGTTGCAACATGGAAATCCGGCGGGCGGACTTCCGGGCTTCGTTAAAACCGGACAGGTCGGTGAGGGGCGGAGTGGATGCCGCGACGCCTCGATCAAACCTGTACAGGTTTCGATCGAAGGTCTGGCTCGACATGCAGTTTTGCTGCATGCCCAACAAGCCGGAAGTGGGAACTTCGTAATGACGACTTGCTGAACGTCTGGCGGCGGGAAAAAATTCCGGTGCAGCCAGATGAGGGAGTTACTCCCCTTCGGAACCCCGTATTTGACAACAAACCGCGCTTTTTTGCAAAGTCCGGCTGCGGTAACCCCGAAAAAGGCCCGGTGCCACAGAAGGCTGGGGCTTGGCCTATCATTCACGGCCCCGCCGGAAATAGCGGGCGCCGCTTCGAGCGGCGGCCCATTTTTAGCCTCCACTTCTCCTTTTCCGATTGCACCGCCCCCGCATGCCTGGCATCCACATCACCGACATTGAAGCGGCCATCAACTACTGGCGCGAGAAAAAGCCGTCGCCCGACGGCATCACGCTGGCGCCCGAGCTGCGTGCGCTGGCCGAGGTGTACGCCCTGCTGGTTTTCTACCGCGAGGAGGAGGCCGACGAGGCCGGTTTTCCACCCCGGGCCATGGCGGCCTGGCGCGCCTGGTACGACACCACCGCCGACACGCCCTGTATTGCCATCTGCTCGACCAGCCAGGGTGACGAGTTGTGCAAGGGCTGCGGGCGCACCTTCGAGGAGGTGCAGCGCTGGCCCGAAATGAGCCCGGCCGCCAAGCGCGGGACCTGGCGGCGCATCACGCAGGAGGACACGGCCTGGCGTTTTGGCCGTTATGCCGACCGCGCGCTGGAAAAAAGGGACAAGAAGGACGCGCCGCAGCAGTCCGACTGAACCCGGATTTCAAGCCTTTTTGGCTTCCAGCCCTTATGCAGCGGGCGCAGTAAGCTATGGATTCGGGAGTAGACTGGACGCATGCTCCGACTTGCCCGTGCCCCCAACATTGCCATCGCGGCGCTCTGGGTCGATGTGTTGCAGCAGGCGGGCTTTTCGGCCACGGTGCAGCGCTATTTTCTCGGCAGCGTGGCAGGGGAGTTGCCGCCCGACCAGTGCCAGCCCGAAGTCTGGCTGACCCACGACCACGAGAAGCCGCGCGCCGAAGCCTTGCTGCACAGCCTGCAGAACCTGCCGCAACGCCGCTGGCTTTGCCCCTGTGGTGAAACGGTGGAGGGCGGCTTCGAGCAGTGCTGGTCGTGTGGCGCCGACATGCCGGCGCTGTAAAAAACTCAGATCCGTTTGGCCAGTTCGGCGGCCTTGCCGGTGTAGCTGGCCGGGGTCATGGCCAGCAGGCGGTCTTTTTCCGCGTCCGGAATCTCCAGCGAGCGGATCAGGCCATGCAGCGCTTCGGCCGTCACGGTTTTGCCGCGCGTGACTTCCTTGAGTTTTTCGTAAGCGCCCTGCACGCCGTAACGGCGCATCACGGTCTGGATCGGCTCGGCCAGCACTTCCCAGGAGGCACCCAGGTCGTCGGCCAGGGCTTCACGGTTGAGTTCAAGCTTGCCCAGCCCGGTGCTCATCGAGCTGTAGGCCAGCACGGCGTAACCAAAGGCCACGCCCATGTTGCGCAGCACGGTGCTGTCGGTCAGGTCGCGTTGCCAGCGGCTGACAGGCAGTTTCTCGCTCATGTGGCGCAGCAGCGCATTGGCCAGGCCGAGGTTGCCTTCGGCATTCTCGAAATCAATCGGATTGACCTTGTGCGGCATGGTGCTCGAACCGATCTCACCGTCCTTGAGGCGCTGCTTGAAATAACCCACGCTGACATAGCCCCAGACATCGCGCGCGAAGTCGATCAGGATGGTGTTGGTGCGCGCCACCGCGTCGAACAGCTCGGCCATGTAGTCGTGCGGCTCGATCTGGATGCTGTAGGGCTGAAAACTCAGGCCCAGGCCCAGCGGCTCGGGCGACTCGATGACACGACGGCTCAGCGCCTCCCAGTCAAAATCGGGCCAGGCCGCGAGGTGGGCATTGAAGTTGCCGACCGCGCCGTTCATCTTGGCCATCAGCCGCACGCCGGCAACCCGTTCACGCGCCACCACCAGGCGGGCCACCACGTTGGCGATTTCCTTGCCGACGGTGGTCGGGCTGGCGGTCTGGCCGTGGGTGCGGCTGAGCATGGGTTCGTCGGCATGCAGGTGTGCCATCACGCGCAATTGCGTGATGACCTTGTCCAGGGCCGGCAGCAAGACCTGCTCGCGGCTGCTTTTGAGCTGCAGCGCATGGCTGGTGTTGTTGATGTCTTCGCTGGTGCAGGCGAAATGCACAAACTCGGCGGCAGCCTGCAGCTCCGGCCGCGCCTCGAACTTGGACTTGATCCAGTACTCGACCGCCTTCACGTCGTGGTTGGTGGTTTTTTCGATGTCCTTGATCGCGGCCGCGTCATTTTCCGAGAAATGCTTGACCAGTCCGAGCAGGTAGGTGCGTGCACCGGGGGTCAGTGGCTTGAATTCGGCAAAACCTGCGTCCGACAGCGCGATGAACCAGGCGACTTCCACCTGGACGCGGCGGTGCATGTAACCGAGCTCCGACATCAGCGGCCGCAAGGGGGCGAGTCTGGCGGCGTAACGGCCGTCCAGGGGGGACAGGGCGGTGATGGAGAAGCTGGTGGACGGGTTCATGGGCAACATTGTAGGCGGGTGGCCTGGCGCCCCGGCGGACAGGTTACCCCGTTTTTGCCGCGTGGCAGGCCGGCCCGATGCATACTCGATAGAATGCAATCGGCTGGGGCCTGCTAAGCTATTTTGCTCGAGGTATCCGACTCCCCAAGCCCCAGGGCTCACGACAAAAGATTGACTATGAAACTCATTGGATCCTACGGCAGCCCTTATGTGCGCAAAGTGCGCATCGTGATGGCCGAAAAAAAGCTCGACTACCAGTTCGTCATTGAAGACGTCTGGGCTGCGGGCACGACCATGTCCGAATCCAATCCGCTGGGCAAGGTGCCCTGCCTGGTCATGGAAGGCGCCAACGGGTCGGAAGAAGCCGTTTTCGACTCGCGTGTCATCGTTGAATACCTGGACACCCTGTCGCCGGTCGGCAAGCTGATTCCGGTGCAGGGCCGGGAACGCGCCGAGGTGAAGACCTGGGAAGCACTGGCCGACGGCCTGCTCGACGCGGCCATCCTCGCGCGGCTGGAGGCCACCTGGGCCGGCCGCGATGACAAGCAGCGTTGCCAGGCCTGGATTGACCGCCAGATGGGCAAGATCGACACGACCGTGCGGGCCATGAGCACCGGCTTGGGCGACAAGCCTTTTTGCAGCGGCATCCACCTGAGCCTGTCCGACATCGCCGTCGGCTGCGCGCTCGGTTACCTGGACTTCCGTTTTCCGCAGATCGACTGGCGCACGCCTCACCCCAACCTGACCCGGCTGTACGACAAGCTGGCACAGCGGCCGAGTTTTATCGACACCCTGCCTTCCTGAGCCGGTTCAGGCATAAAAAGGCCTCTGGCCCTTTGCTGATGGCCATAAGTTGCTATTAAAATAGTAGCTACCGCGGAAGCTCTTCAACCCAGCAGGGGCCGCGGATCTGGCTTTGCCAGTCCGCAGGCGCAGCGGCCCCTCGGGGGCATTCTTCGACAGGCTCAGGACGAACGGGAAATCACTGAGCGAACGTGGGGGCTACGTTCCAGCCCGCTTTTTGAGCCAGCGCATCAGGCTGCCCAGCAGCGGCAGCTTTTCATACAGCTCTTCGGCTGCGTCCCAGTAGTCGCGGTGGCGCGCCACCAGGCCGGCCTCGTTAAATGTCAGGTGCGAGGCGCCGCGTATGGTCTGCAACGGTTGTGGCCCGCGCCGCCTGAAATAAAACTCGAAGTTCCAGGTCAGGAAACACTGACTGCCGTCGACCACCTGCGCCGTCACCACAAAACGCGGCCGGTCCAGTGCCACGTACATGTGGCTGAAGATCTGCTGCACCTGCGCCAGGCCCTGCACCTCGTTGAACGGGTCCTTGAACCAGGTGTCGGCCGCATAAAACTCGCCCATGCGTGCAACGTCGGCCGGGCTCAGGGTTTCAAAAAAATGCACCAATGGCTCGACCTTGGCATGTGGGGTTGGGTTCATGGGGTGCTCACAGACCGGTGAATTTCCGGATCGCCGGAAAATACAGCGCATAGGGCAAGACGCGCAAGGTTTTCATCCAGAGCGTAAACCGTTTCGGAAAGTGGATCTCGAACTCGCCCCGCGCCCAGCCAGCCAGGATCTCCGTCGCCGCCTGGGCCGGGCTGATCAGGGCCGGCATACTGAACCGGTTGCCGGCGGTCAGCGGTGTTTCGACAAAACCCGGATTCACCAGGCTCACCCCCACGCCACTGGCCTGCAGGTCCAGGTACAGGGTTTCGGCCAGGTTAATCAGCGCCGCCTTGGTCGGGCCGTAGGCCAGGCTTTGCGGCAGGCCGCGGTAGCCGGCCACGCTGCCGACCAGGCTGAGGTGACCACGGCCGCGTTGCAGCATCGCCGGCAAGACCGCGTCGAGCACATACAGCGCTCCCACGTAGTTGACCTGCTGGTGCCTGAGCATGTCTGTCAGGTCAAAACCGGTGGCGCGTTGTTCCCTGTAGTAACCCGCGCAATACATCATCAGGTCCAGCGGCCCCTGGGCCAGCAGCGACTGCGCCGCGGCTTTAACGGCAGCCGCATCCGACGCATCGAGCATCAAGGCCTGCGCGCCGGGGTGAGCCGCGACAAAGGCTTCCAGCGCCGCGCGATTGCGGGCGGACACCACGACCTTGGCGCCGGCCTCGTGCAATGCATGCGCCGTGGCCTGGCCAATGCCGCTGGAGGCGCCGACCAGCCACACGGTTTTGCCGTGCCAGTCACGAAGGGGAGGGTTGTACGGCATGGTGCTGCTTTGTTATAAAAATAATAGCTAGTGGCGCGTATAAATAATGGGCTGCGGACCAATTTGGCTTGAAGCGGGAAGGTGTGGTCAGCGTTTCACGAACGACAGCGTGACCTCGCCGAGCCGGATGCCGAACTTGCTCATCACCGCCTTGTTCAGCAGCACCTTGTCGTTCATCAAATACATCCAGTCGTCGAACTGCACCTCGATCACGCGGCCGTCGACTGGCAGCTTGAGCGTGTAGCCCCAGCGGAAGGCGTTGCCTTTTTCCTCGCCGGCGGCTTCTCCGAGCACGTCGGCGGCGGTGCCGGTGTAGCGGCCGTCCGGTGTGCGTTTGAGCGTCCAGACCCGGCGGTCCGTGCTGCCGTCGGAGTAGGTGAAGGCTTCATCGAGCACACCGGTCTCCGCGCCCGGCGGGCCTTGCCAGCTGCAGGTCATGACCACGGTGAAACGTTTGACGACCTTGCCCGAGCGGTCGGTGAACACGCCGTACGCATCGACCGTGCCGTTGAAATACTGGCGCATGTCGAGCACCGGCTTTTCGGCGGCGTAGTCGCTGATCTGCGGGCCGGCGCAGCCCGCCAGACCGACCAGCAGGGGAAGGGACAGGGCCAGCGCGGCTGCGCCCCTGTGGAGAAAGTGCTTCATGATTGGACCCCGTGCGGGTGTTTGATGACAAGAAAATACAGGCAGGCGGCGGCGGCCAGCTTGAGCAGGCAGGGCAGCACGCAATACGCCACCAGCAGGGCATTGAGCGCCTGCGCGTCGCGCGCGCCCGGGGCGTAGCCGAACAGGCCGAGCAGCGGCAGGGCCAGCCCGGCTGCCAGCGCCAGGTTGAGCTTGATGGCGAAATTCCACCAGCCGAAGTAAGCCCCTTCGGCCTGGCCCGACTGGCCGTTGGCTTGGATCACGCCGGCCAGCAGCGCGCCGGGCAGCGCCAGGTCGGTGCCCAGCGCGATGCCGGACAGGGCGCAGACGATCACAAACCCGGCGGTGTCCCCGGCCACTATCTGTGTCGCCCAGCCGAAGGTGGCAATTGCCAGGAGCATGCCCAGCAGCCAGGTCGGCGCCAGCCCGATCCGTTTGACCAGCGCCAGCCACAGCGGGATGGACAGGGCCGCGCTCACGAAATAACTGCCCAGAAACAGCGGCTCCTGGCTGGCCGGCGCCTGCAGCCGGTCCTGGATGAAAAACAGCACCAGGGTCGCCGGCACCGCGCTGGCCGTGCCGTTGAGCAGGAAGACCGCGAGCAGGCGGCGAAAGCCCGGCTGGCGAAACGGCAGCCAGAGCGACGTCGCCGCGTGCGGGCCCGCAGATGCCTGCCGCGGCACCGGCCGGTCGGCGCGCGTCCAGGCCAGCCAGCCGACCGTCAGGGCCACAAAAAACAGCGCGGTGCTGGCCGGCAGACCGAAGACGACCGGCGTGATCGACGCGAGCACCACGCCGACCAGACCCAGGCCTTCGCGCCAGGCCACGATGCGGCTGCGCTGGCGCTCGTCGCCGCCCAGCATCGCGCCCCAGGACTGGTGCGACACGCTGAGCGCGCTGTAGCCGGCATAGGTCAGCATCAGCATCAGGCAGGCCCAGACCACCAGCGCCGACGGCGCGCTCACCAGCGGAAAAAACAGCAGTGCGAACCCGAGCGCCAGCACCAGCGCGGCGATGGCGCCCAGCCCCAGCACCGCCCTGGCCGAGCGTGCAAACAGGCGGTCGCTCAGCCGACCCAACAGGGGATCGATCAGGGCATCAAACAGGCGTGCGCCCAGCAGCACCGCGCCCAGTGTGGCCAGCGGCACACCGAATTCACGGGCGTAATGGTTGGGCAGGATCACGTACAGCGGCAGGGCCACAAAAGCCAGCGGCAGGCCCAGCAGTCCGTAGGCCAGGCCGTTGCGGGTGCCAAACGCGCCCGGGGCAACCACAGGGTTCACGTGCCGGCTCCGGCCAGCAGCGCATTGCGCAGGCCGGGCTCCGAGGTGCCGGGCGCCAGCCAGATGCCGAAGAAGCGTTGGGCAAACGCCGCGTCGCGGATCTCGCCCAGCGGCTTGCCATTCAACCAGAAGGCCGCGCCCACCCCGGGCCGGTGCACACCCATGATGCGGTCGCCTTTTTTGACATCGGGCAGCACCCTGCGCAGCGCGGCCAGCCACTGCTCCGCCAGGTCGTCACTGACCGGCGCGGCGCGGCGCATTTCCGTGATCGAGCGTTCAGCGATCGCCTGGCCCTCGAAAGCGCGCAGGTAGCTGAGCTCCAGCGCCAGCGCCTGGGTGGCAAAGCTGTCCACGCGGAAGCCGGGCCCAGCCCAGAGTCGCGCGTCGTAAACCTGAAAACCGAAAACACGCAGGCGGCCGCCGCCCAGCAACTTTCCCTGGGGCAGGGCATCGAGCAATTCCGGTGGCCTGGCGCCGCCCGCGGTGGCTTCGGTGCCGGTCTGCGCGGCTGCTGGCGCGGCGGCGCCGATGCCCAGCGCCAGCGCCAGCAGCAGCACGCCCGTCAGATCTTGCGCAGCGTGTACTGCACCACGTCGGTGTTGGCCTGGGCGAAGGCTGCTTCGCAATAGGCCAGATAGAACTCCCATATGCGGATAAACCTCTTGTCAAACCCGAGTTGGAGCACCCGTGACTCTTGCGCCATGAACTGTTCGCGCCACAGCCTGAGCGTGTGCGCGTAGTCCTGGCCAAACGAAAACTCGTCGATCACCTCGAGCCCGGCGGCGCGCGCCTGGGCGCGGAACTCGGTCGGGCAGGGCAGGCAGCCGCCCGGAAAGATGTATTGCTGGATGAAGTCGGTCGACGCGACATAGCGTTCAAACAGTTCGTCGGCAATCACGATGCTCTGCACGCAGGCCCGCCCGCCGGGCTTGAGCAGGCGCGCCACCGCCTGGAAATAGGTGGGCCAGTATTCCCGCCCGACGGCTTCGACCATCTCGATCGAGCAGATCGCATCAAACGGCGCTTCGTCGCTGGTTGTGCCAATGTCGCGGTAGTCCTGCAGCCTCAAATCGGCCTTGTCGGCCGCACCCACCCGCGCCATGCGTTGTTGCGCCCAGGCGAGTTGCTCGGTGCTCAGCGTCACGCCGACGACGGAGGCGTCAAATTCGGTGGCGGCCATTTCGGCCAGGGCGCCCCAGCCGCAGCCGATTTCCAGCACGCGGTCGCCGGGCTGCACACCGGCCATGCGCAGCGCGCGCCTGACCTTGGCATGTTGCGCATCCTTCATCGAAGTCTGCGGCGTCTCGAAAATCGCCGACGAATAATTCATCGTGCCGTCCAGCCATAACTCGTAAAAGGCATTGCCGAGGTCGTAATGCGCGTGGATGTTTTTCTGGCTGTTGGCCTTGGTGTTGCGGTTGAGCAGGTGCTTGACGCGGTAGACCAGGCGGCCCAGCCAGGTGCCGTAGATCACGTCCTCGACTTCCTTGCGGTTGACGATCAGCACGCGCAGCAGCTCGGTCAGGTGCGGGGTGCTCCAGTCGCCGGCGATGAAACTTTCGGCAAAACCGATGTCGCCCGAACGCAGCGCGGCGCTGCAGACCTTCCAGTTCACCAGCCGCAGGCTGGCCATGGGCGCCTCGCCCGAGCCGAAGCGCTGCATGCTGCCGTCGGGCAGCTGCAGGGTCAGCGTGCCGTGCTTGAGGCGTGACAGCAGCCTGAAGGCCGTGCGTGCTGCGGCCGGGGCCCCGCTGGGCAACGCGAATGAAGCGCCGTTGGCAGAAGAAGTCGAGGAGTTGCTGGCAGTGTTCATCGCGTCACGAATACTTCAGGAGTTTGGGGTTTGCTGACAAAGGGCACACGTTTGCGCCAGAGCTTGAAGGCTTGCCAGTGAATGCGGGCGACCACCCCCAGCGTCATCGCCGGATAGCGCCACAGGGCCTTGCGCAGCGTTGCCGCGCTCAGGGCCTGCAGCGTGCCGGCGACGCTGGTTTGCAGCAGCGGCCCCGACGCGTCGTCGTAGTCGATGCGGGCCAGCGTTTTCTCGATGCCTTCGTTGTTGACACGCATGAATCGAAAGCGGTAAAAGCCGTCCAGTGTGCAGAACGGCGACACGTGAAACACCTTGACGGCCTGCAGTTCCTGGCCATAACGCGGGTGGTCGAGCAGGTAGCAGTGGCGCTCGCCAAAGGTGTTGTTGACTTCGACGACGATGGCGCGCAACGCGCCGGCGGCATTGTGGCAATACCAGAAGCTGACCGGCTTGAAGGTGTGGCCGAACACACGCGGGTAGGTGTGCAGCCAGACCTCGCCCGCGACGTCGGTGATGCCCTCGCGCGCCAGCAGCGCATCGACCCAGGCCAGGCAGTCGTCGCCGCCCTCGCCATGGTCGCGGTCAAAAAAGCTCAGGGCCGCGCGGCGGTTGCGCGCCAGCGCGCCATTGCCGTTCTGGTGCAGGCTGCGCAGTGGCAGCATCAGGAAATAGGTCGGGTAGTTGAAGGCGTTGACCGCGGGTTTGAGGCGGGTATGCCGCACCTCGCCAAAACCGATCAGAGGTAATGAGGCCCCCACGCTCGCCACTGCGTGTGCTTCGCTGCCCCCCGCGGGGGCTGATTTTTCTTGGGGCGGTCCGGCGGAAAATTCTGCGTTCATGGTGTGGCTCCTGCGCAGTCCTGCAGCAGCCGCCGGGCGGTTTGCAGGCCGGACTTCAGGCCGTCTTCATGAAAACCATAACCGGTCCAGGCGCCGCAAAAATAGCTGTGCTGCCGGCCCTGCAGTTCGGGCAGTTCTTTCTGCGCGCGGATGGCTGCAGCGTCAAAAACCGGATGGGCATAGTCGAATTCACCCATGATGTGCGCCGGTGCGATCGGGGCAGCCGGATTCAGCGACACCACCACCGGCTGGGCAAACGGCAGCGGCTGCAGCATGTTCAGCAGGTAATGCAGGCACACCCGGGTCGACTCGCGCTGCGGATCCTGCGCACGTTCGTAGTTCCACGCGGCCCAGGCCAGCTTGTTGGCGGGCAGCACCGAGGTGTCGGTGTGCAGCACGGCGCGGTTGGGCTGGTAGCTGATGGCCCCCAGCACCGTGCGTTCGGCACTGCTGGCGTTGTGCAGCAGGGCCAGCGACTGGTCGGAGTGGGTCGCCAGCACGACTTTGTCAAAGCGTTCGTCGGCGCCATCGGTGAGCACGCGCACACTGCCACGGTCCGAGAAGGCATCGCGGACGATGCCGCGCACCGGTGTGTTCAGGCGTTTGTCGACGATGCCGGCCACGATTTTTTCAACGTAATGCCGGGCGCCGCCGGTCACCGTCCACCACTGCGGCCGGTCGGCGACCTGGATCAGGCCGTGGTTGTGGCAGAAGCGGATCATGGTGGCCACCGGGAACTGCAGCATCTGGTCGGTCGGGCAGGACCAGATGCAGCCCAGCATGGGCAGGAAATACCAGTCGCGAAACTCGGCCGAGAATTGGCCCTCGCGCAGGAACTCGCCGAGCGGCCGCATCATGGCGGCTTCTGCGCCGCTTTCGGCCAGCGCCGTGGCCGTGCGGTTGAAACGCATGATGTCGCGCAACATGCGCCAGAATTTCCAGTTCAGGAGGTTGCCGCGCTGGGCGAACACCGTGTTCAGGCTGGAGCCGCTCCATTCCAGAACGCCGCCTTTGCCGCTGCCAGGAATCTTCACGGAAAACGACATGTCCGACCGGGCGGTGGCCACGCCCAGCCCGGCAAACAGCTCGATCAGGTGGGGGTAGGTGCGTTCGTTGAAAACCAGAAAACCGGTGTCCACGCCGTGGGTCACCGGGCCTTGCGGCGTGGGCAGGGTGATGTCGACCGTGTGGGTGTGGCCACCAAAATAACTGCCGGCCTCGAACAAAGTGAGTTCGGCCTGGCCCTGCAGGACGTGGGCGACCGCCAGTCCGGCAATGCCGGAGCCGACGATGGCGACCTTGGGGCGGGCTGGAGAACTCATCTCACAGCCCGGAAGATAAAAATGTTGCGAAGCGCCCCGATGCGAACAAGGGAGGGAGGGAGGAGGAGGAGAACCGCCCCGGGATTGCAACCGGACCGCAAGGGACCGGAAGTCTTCGCAACAAAAAACAGTGACTGTCGGCGCTGCGCCCGCGCGCCAATGCCGATGAAGTTATGAGTCCCCGACCCCGAGCGCAGTTCCCTGATCGGGCCGACTGGCGGGTGTAAAAATTCGTTAACGTCGCGGAAGTCATCAATCAATGGGGGCGTAATAGGGTGTGTGGAAAAAGCAGGTTTTGTCCGACAGGTTCTAAAAAAGACTACATGGTTGAATTATGACCGATTGGTATTTATTTGCCTAGAAGTTTCTCCTCTATGTCCTTCAGAAAAGCGGGGTCTTTCGGGTCGGTGGCGGTGTTGAAGCTGGTGACACGCTGCCCATCGCGCGCCACGACATACTTGTGAAAGTTCCAGCGCGGCGGCTGGCCGGTCTTTTCGGTCAGCTGCCGGAACAGCGGGTGGGCCGCTGGGCCGGACACGCCGGATTTGACGAACATCGGAAACTTCACACCGAAGGTGTTTTCACAGAAGTCGGCGATCTCCTTGTTGCTGCCGCTCTCCTGGGAGAAGTCGTTGGACGGAAAGCCCAGCACCACCAGGCCTTGGTCGCGGTAGCGCGCATACAGCGCCTCAAGGCCCGCGTATTGGCGGGTGAAACCGCAGAAGCTGGCGGTATTGACCACCACCAGCACCTTGCCGCTGTACTGGCAGAGGGACTGGGGCTTTTCGTCCTGCAGACGCAAGAAGCTGTGTTGCAGCAAGGGCGCGCAGACCGGAGCCCCGGGGGCCACAGCAGCGCCGGGGGTGGCCGCGCGGACGGGCGTGAGGGCCGCCATCCCGGCCAGCAGCGCCAGCAGCAGCCAGGGTTTGAGAAACGGGTACTTCATGATCTTGCTCACTGTTGAATAATGGAAGGTCTTGAGGCGCGGTCTGTGCGCCACAGGATCAAACTACCGGAAAACTGCGCCTGACTGCCTAAAATACGCAGTGGGGGCCCGACCAGATTCAAGCATGCCGCCCCCCGATCCCTCCCCGCCCGGTCCGGTCATTCCCTGCCAGGCCGATGCCTCTGCCCCCGGCGTCACGATTGCCGCGGTCGAGCGTGACACCGGCCTGTCCAAGGACACCTTGCGCGTCTGGGAGCGCCGCTACCGCTTTCCCCTGCCTGACCGCGACGATCACGGTGAGCGCCGGTATTCACGCGAGCAGCTCGAGCAGCTGCGGTTAATCAAGCGCCTGCTCGACGCCGGGCACCGGCCCGGGCAGGTGGTGGGTTTGCCGCATGCGGAGCTGCAGGCCCTGGGCCGCCAGGCCGGCGGCAACAAGCAGCGTCCGCAGGGCCAGCGCGGCAAGACCGCCGTGGCGGCGGGCGAGGCGCCAGCGGGCGGCGTTGCCGCGCCGCAGATCCAGGCCTGTTTTGAACTGGTCAAGCGCCACGACGCGCCGGGCCTGCGCCGCACCCTGGCCACCGCCGCGCAGGCGTTGGGCCTGGCGTCTTTCGTCAGCACGCTGGTGGCGCCGCTCAACACCTTGATCGGGGACGCCTGGATGGAAGGCCAACTGGAAATTTTCGAGGAGCATTTCTACACCGAGGCGGTCACGACCGTGCTGCGCCAGGGCATCGGCAGCCTGGGCGTGGGCGCCGCCGCGTCGCCCCGGGTGCTGCTGACCACGTTTCCGCAAGAGTCGCACGGGCTGGGCCTGCTGATGGCCGAAACCTTTCTGACGCTGCAGGGCTGCAACTGCCTGTCGCTGGGCGTGCAGACGCCGGTGCCCGACATCGCCCGGGCGGTGCTGGCGCACGGCGCGCGTATTGTGGCGCTCAGCTTCAGCGCCAGCCTCAATTCCAAGGATGTGAGGCAGGGGCTGGGTGACCTGCGCGGTCTGTTGCCGCCGGCGGTCGAGATCTGGACCGGGGGAGCCTGTCCCGTCCTGCAGCGCCGCAGCCTGCCGGGCGTGCGTGTGCTGGACAGTTTTGCCGCCATCGAGCCGGAACTCCAGCGCTGGCGCCGGACGCAGCCCTGATCCGGCGTGGCAGCTTTCTGGCGGCTTTGGCCGCTACCCAGGGCCGGCGCAACGGTGTAGAAGAGTTGCAGAGGCGTGCAAATCACGTTATGCCCTGAGCCCTGCATGGAAGAGGGCTGAAAAGCCTGCTTGAAAAAGCTTGTCACATTCAGCCCCTAAAATCAGAGTGAATCTACTGCGGTGTGTGCCGCGTAAGGAGTGTCTATGCTTTATCCAGAACTTTTCAAACAGCTCGAATCCGTCCGCTGGGACATGGACAAGGACATTCCCTGGGCAAGTTTTGACGCGTCCAAGCTGACCGACGAGCAGGCGCAGACCATCAAGATGAATGCCATCACCGAGTGGGCCGCGCTGCCGGCCACCGAGATGTTCCTGCGCGACAACAAGGACGACAGCGACTTTTCCGCCTTCATGTCGATCTGGTTTTTTGAAGAGCAGAAACACTCGCTGGTGCTGATGGAGTACCTGCGGCGCTTCCGCCCCGACCTGGCCCCGACCGAAAAAGAGCTGCACGACGTGCGCTTCGAGTTCGAGCCGGCCCCGCCGCTGGAGACGTTGATGCTGCATTTCTGCGGCGAGATCCGGCTCAACCACTGGTACCGGCGTGCCAGCGAGTGGCACACCGAACCCGTGATCAAGCAGATCTACACCCAGCTCAGCCAGGACGAGGCGCGCCATGGCGGCGCCTACCTGCGCTACATGAAACGCGCCATCAACAACTTCGGCAACGACGCCAAGGCCGCCTTCACCAAGGTCGGCGTACTCATGGCCAGCGCCAGGCGCACCGCGCAGGCCCTGCACCCGACCAACCTGCATGTGAACAAGGCCCTGTTCCCCCGCGACACCATCCAGTCGCGCCTGCCCAACCCGGAGTGGCTGGAGCACTGGCTGGACAAGCAGATCGATTTCGACGCCGCCTGGGAAGGCAAGGTGGTCGAGCGCATCCTGCACAACATGAGCCTGCTGATGAACCAGAGTTTCAAGACCGTGCAGGAGCTCAACCGCTACCGCAAGGAACTGAGCAAGGAAATCGCGGCATCGGTCGCCCCACCACCGGTGGCCACCGGCGCCTGATGGCGGGCGGCGGCCTGCTGGCCGAGAGGGGGCGACGGTGTTCCGTTAAAGTGGCGTGATGCAAGGCGCATCATCTCCCCCTCTTTCTCCCCTTTTCACGCACAAAATTGTTTCCCGCGAGCAGGCGGCGCAGCGGGTCGCTGCACTGCCGCGGCCTGTCGTGTTCACCAACGGCGTGTTTGACGTGTTGCATCGCGGCCATGCGACTTACCTGGCCCGCGCTCGTGCATTGGGCGCCAGCCTGGTGGTGGCGCTCAACACCGATGCGTCGGCCCGGCGCCTCGGCAAGGGCCCGGAGCGCCCGCTCAACAACGAGGAAGACCGCGCCGTGTTGATGGCGGCGCTCGAATCGGTGAGCCTGGTCACCTGGTTTGACGAGGACACCCCGCTGGCGCTGATCACCGAGCTCAGGCCCGACATCCTGGTCAAGGGCGGCGACTACGACATGGACAAGCTCGCCGAGACCGCGGTGGTCCGGCGTTACGGCGGCCAGGCGCTGGCGATTCCGTTTGTCGACGGCTACTCGACCAGCGCGCTGGTGCGCAAGATCCGCCAGGTCCCCTGATTCTGCAGATGCTCGCGCGATGCTATTGATTAAATAGCCGACGGCGCCCGGAATCAAAGGGCCAGAGACCGTTTTGGCAAACATGTCAGCATCGGTCAGGGGCCGCCTCCTGCTCAGGGCGCCGGCAACTGCGCCGGCAACTGCGCCGGCTTCGCATCGGCCGTCAGCGTTGTTTGCCCAGGCTCGGGCGATGCCTTGCGGCCGCGCAGCCGGTTTGCCAGGCGCCTGAAGCCGTGTTCGATGTCGTCGATGTAGGTGAACACCGCCGGCACCACCAGCAGGCTCAGCACCGTGGAGGTGATCAGCCCGCCGATCACGGCAATCGACATCGGTGAGCGAAAGCTCGGGTCGGCCGCGCCGAAGCCGAAGGCGATCGGCATCATGCCGGCGCCCATGGCCAGCGTGGTCATGATGATGGGCCGGGCCCGCTTGTGGCAGGCGTCCAGCAGCGCGTCGCGGCGCGACATCGGCGCCACCACCGGGTGGCCGTTGCTGCCGTCGTTGCCGCGGCGTGCCACGATGGCGTACTCGACCAGCAGGATGGAGTTCTTGGTCGCGATGCCCATCAGCATGATCAGGCCGATCAGCGAGGGCATGGAAAAACTCTTCTGCGCAATCAGCAGGCCAACAAAGGCGCCACCCAGGGACAGCGGCAAGGCGGCCAGAATTGTCACCGGATGCAGGAAGTCCTTGAACAGCAACACCAGCACGATGTAGATACATAGCACGCCGGTCAGCATGGCCAGGCCGAAACTGGCAAACAGCTCGCCCATGACTTCGGCGTCGCCGATTTCCACCACCTTGACGCCGGCCGGCAGGTTTTTCACGGCAGGCAGTTCCTGAACTAGCTTGGTCACGTCGCCCAGCGGCAGGCCCGACAGCTCGATCTCGAAGTTGACATTGCGCGAGCGGTCGTAACGGTCGATGATGGCCGGCCCGCCGGCGATCTCCAGCGTCGCGACCTGGCCCAGCATCACCGGGCCTTTGGCGCCCGGCACCGAGAGGCGCTCCAGCACGCTGAGATCCTGGCGCGCCGCGTCGTCGAGCTTGACGACAATCGGCACTTGGCGTTCGGGCAGGTTCAGTTTGGGCAACGACACGTCGTAGTCGCCCAGGGTCGCAATGCGCAGCGTCTCGCCGATGGCCGCGCTCGTCACGCCGAGGTCGGCGGCGCGTGCGAAGTCGGGCCGCACGGCGATTTCGGGGCGGATCAGGCTGGCGGTGGACGCCACACTGCCGAGGCCCGGCACGGTGCGCAGGTCTTTTTCCACCGCCAGCGCGGCCGCCTGCAGCGCCACCGGGTCTTCACCGGTCAGCACCAGCACGTATTTCTCACCGGAACCGCCGAGGCCAACCTTGGTGCGTACACCGGGCAGGGCTTCCAGGGCGGCGCGCATCTGGTTTTCAATGCCCTGTTTGCGCGGCCGCTCGGTGCGTTCGGTCAGCAGCACCGTCAAGGTGGCCTTGCGTGTTTCAGCCGCACCCGACATGGCAAACGGGTCGCTGCCGGCGCTGCCACCGCCTATGGTGGTGTACACGCTGCGCACATGTTCGACCTTGCTGACCAGTTGTCGGGCCTGCTCGGCCGACGCCTTGGTTTGCGCCAGGCTGGAGCCGGGAGGCAGCTCGATATACACCTGTGTCTGCGAGTTGTCGTCGGGAGGAATGAAACCGGTGGGCAACAGCGGGATCAGCAGAATGGAGCCGAAGAAAAACAGCGTGGCCGCCACCATGGTGGTCACGCGGTGCTTCAGGCACCAGGTGGCCATGCGCATGTACGCGCGCATCCAGCCCGGGTCCTTGTGGTCGCCGACGATGGGCTTGAGGAGGTAGGCCGCCATCATGGGGGTGAGGACACGCGCCACCACCAGCGAGGCAAACACCGCCAGCGAGGCGGTCCAGCCGAACTGCTTGAAGAATTTGCCGGCCACGCCGCTCATGAAAGCGGTTGGCAGGAACACGGCGATCAGCGTGAAGGTGGTGGCCACCACCGCCAAGCCAATCTCGTCGGCCGCCTCCATGGCCGCCTGATAGGGTGTCTTGCCCATGCGCAGATGCCGCACGATGTTTTCCACCTCGACAATCGCATCGTCGACCAGGATGCCGATCACCAGCGACAGCGCCAGCAGCGTCACCACGTTGATCGAAAAACCCAGCAGGTACATGCCGATGAAGGCCGGAATCACCGACAGCGGCAGCGCCACGGCCGAGACAAAGGTGGCGCGCCAGTCGCGCAGGAACAGCCAGACCACCAGCACCGCCAGCAGCGCGCCCTCGTACAGCAGGGCCATGGAGCCATCGTATTCTTCCTCGACCGGTTTGACGAAGTTGAAGGCTTCGGTCAGCACCAGATCGGGATGCTGCAGCTTGAGTTCGGCCAGCGCCACTTGCACCGCGGCACCCACCGTGACCTCGCTTTCGCCGCGGCTGCGCGCCACTTCAAAACCGACGACGGGTTGGCCGTCGAGCAGCGCGGCCGAGCGCGGGTCGGCAACGGTGTCGCTGACGGTGGCCACCTGGTCGAGCCGGATGCGCCGGCCGTCGCTGAGCGAGAGTTCCAGCCGTGCCAGTTCGTCGGCGGATTTGACCGTGGCCAGTGTGCGCACCGGCTGTTCGCTGCCGCCCAGGTCGGTGCGGCCGCCGGCGCTTTCGGTTTGCACCTGCTTGAGCTGGCGCGAGATGTCGGCGGCGCTGACGCCCAGTGCCTGCAGTTTGGACGGATCGAGTGCCACGCGCACCTCGCGTGTCACGCCGCCCACGCGGTTGACCGCGCCCACGCCGCGCACGGCCAGCAGCTTGCGCGAGATGGTGTTGTCGACAAACCAGGACAGCGCCTCGGCATCCATGCGCGGCGAACTGATGGTGAAGGCCAGCACCGGCTGGCCGGCCAGCTCCACCTTGCTGACAATCGGGTCGCGCACATCGCCGGGCAGATCGGAACGCACGCGCGCCACCGCCGAACGCACGTCATCGACGGCTTCCTGCACCGGTTTTTCGAGGCGGAACTCGGCCGTGATGGTGACGCCGCCGTCCTGCACCTTGGTGTAGATGTGCTTGAGGCCCTGCACCGTGGCAATCGAGTTCTCGAGCTTGCGCGCGACCTCGGTTTCGAGCTGCGCCGGCGCGGCGCCCGGCAGCGAGGCCGAGATGCTGACGGTCGGCAGGTCGATGTCGGGAAAGTTCTGCACCTTCATCGCCTTGAACGACAACATGCCGGCAAAACTCAGAAGCACAAACAGCATGATCGCGGGAATCGGATTCTTGATCGACCAGGAGGAAATGTTCATGGTTACTCCTTATTTGGTAGCGGCTGAGGCGGGAGTGGCGGGGGCTTGCGCCTGTTTTGAGTCGGTCATTTCAGACACACGGACGAGGTCGCCATCGTTGAGGAAGCCGGCGCCATCGACCACAATGCGCGCGTCTGGCGCCAGGCCGGAGAGGACCTCGACCCGGTCGCCGGCGAGCCGGCCGGTTACCACCTTGACCTGGCTGACACGGTTGTCGGGTGCCAGGCGGAACACAAAGTTGAAGCCGTCGCGCACGACGATGGCGCGTTGCGGTACCGTCAGGGCATCCGAGGCGCCGAGGTTGAACTCGCCCCGCGCGAACATGCCGGCCTTGGCTGGCGAATTTTTGGCGGGCAGGACGGGCAGATCGACATAGACCAGCGCTGAGCGCGTTTGCGGGTCCACCGTGGGCGCAATCATGCGCACGCGTCCCTGGATCTCGCCACCGCTGGCGGGGCGCACGACCGCCGTGGTGCCGGCCGTAATGCGGCCGAGTTCGGCCGAGGTCACTTCGGCGCGCCACTCGAGCCGGCCCTTGCGGATCAGGCGAAACAGCTCGGTACCGGCGCTGACGACAGCACCCACGGTGGCGGTGCGCGCGGAGATCACGCCGCTGTCGGGTGCCCGCACCTGGGTTTGCCGGCCGCGCAGCTGCTGCGCGCCCAGCACGGCCTGCGCCGCCTCGGCGCGCGCCCGGGCGGTTTTTTCGGTCGTCAGGTACTGGCTGATCTGCTGGGTGCTCAGCGCGCCCGAGTTCTGCAGCATGCGCGCGCGTTCGGCATTGGCCGCCGCGTCGGCCGCGCTGGCCTGCGCTTCCAGCAGGCTGGCGCGCGCCTGTGCCACGTCGGCCTGCACGCTTTCGGTTGAAAAGGTTGCCAGCACCTGGCCGGCCTTGACCACGTCGCCGACATTGACCCGCACCTCGGTCAGGCGCAGGCCGTTCGATTCGGAGCCGATGCTGGCTTCTTGCCAGGCCACGATGTTGCCGTTGGCGGCCAGCGTGAGGGGCAGGCGTGCCGGCTGCGGCTGCGCGGCGGTCACGGTCAGGGCCGGCTTGGGCGCGGCCTTGGCGTCTGCCGCAGCGTCCCCGGATTTTCCGGAAGAAAGGAAGAAGAAGGCGCCTGCGGCCACCACGGCCACAACGATGGCGATCACGGCAACGGGTTTGAGTTTGAATTTTTTCATGGCGTTCTTGGAATCAAACAGGGACGGTCAAAAGGGGAAAAGCTCAGGGCCGGGCGGGCGCGGCCTGGGCACTCGCCGAGGCGGACGGACCGGCTTCGGGGCCGGCCATGGCCGGCGTCCAGCCGCCGCCCATGGCGCGGTACAGCGCTACCCAGGCGGACCGGCGCTCGCGCTGCAGTGTGGCCAGGGCGGTGTCGGCACCGAGTTGTGCGCGGCGCGCGTCTTCCAGCTCAAGGAGGCTGGCCAGGCCATGGCGGTAACGCGCGTCGGTGCCGGTGAAGGACGCGCGGTAACCGGTCACCGCGGTCTGGGCATCGCCTTCGCGTTCGGCGGTGCTCTGCAGCGTGACCAGGGCTTGCTCGACCTCGCGCACGGCCTGCCGCACCCGCGCGCGGTACAGCGCGGCTGCTTCCTCGTAACGCGCCTGCGCCGCATCGACGTCGGCCGCGCGACGGCCGCCATCGAACAGCGGCAGGGTCAAGGCCAGCGGCCCGATGGACCAGGTGTCGAGTGTGGTGGTGACGCCGCCGGCGCGAAGACGCGAGCTGCCGATGGCACCGCTCAGGCTCAGGCGCGGGTAACGCTCGGCCTGGGCGCTGCCGACGTCGGCGCTGGCGGCCGCGACATCGCGCTCGGCGTTGAACACGTCGGGACGTTGCGCGAGGGCGCTGGCCGGTACTTGCGCTATTGAAATCATAGCTGTTTGCGCAGGCAGATCGGGCGCTGCGGCCACTTTTTGTCTGATGTCCGGCTCGGCCAGGCCGGTCAGGGCCACCAGCGCCTTCAGATCGAACTCACACTGGGCGCGCTGCTGTGTGGCCCGGCCGCTGGCTTCGGCCGCACTGGCGCGTGCCAGCGCGTCGGTGGCCGGTGCGGTGAAACCGGCGCCGGTGCTCAGCCCCGACAGGCGCGCGGTCTCGCCGCGCGAGGTCGCATCGGCCCGGGTCACGGCCTCGAGCTGGCGGCAGGTGCGCAGGCTGTAATACTGGTTGGCCACCTCGGCCGCCACCGAGACGCGCGCGTCATGCCACTGCGCCCGGGCGCCGGCCAGGCGTTCGCCGGCGGCATCGCTGCCGGCCAGCCGGCCGCCGAACACGTCGATTTCCCAGCTCGCCTGCAGGCCGGACTGCAGGGTGGTCGTGACCGGCGCCGGGCCGGGCCCGGATGGCGGCTGCGACCGGCCTCGGCTGGCACTGGCCGTGGCGTCCAGCGACGGCAGCAGGGCCGCACCGGCGGCCACCCGCGTGGCGCGGGCCTGCTCGATGCGGGAGCGCGCCGTCGCCACGGTCGGGCTCACCGCCTGGGCGGCGGCGATCAGTTCGACCAGCAAGGGGTCGCCCTGCTGCTGCCACCACTGGCTCAGGCCGGACAGGGCGCCGTGGTGCGGCAGGCCGGCGCTGCCGCCTGGTGCCGGCAAGGGGGCAAACCATTGCGAGGGGGGGTTGGCAGACACCGCTGCTGGCGGGCTGTGCAGGGCGCAGGCGCCCAGCAGCAGCGGCACCACGGCGCCGGCGATGAAACGGGGTTTTCTCATGGCTTGTTCTTTTTCACGGGAAGGGGGGACTGGCGCCGGGCGCGTTCCACCGTGACCATGGCCTCGGCAAAATCCACCAGACGCGAAGCCCACAGGTCGATGGCTTTGGGCGTGGCAATCAGTTGCGGCCTGACCGTCACGATCAGGTCGCGGCTGATGAAGGTCTGCATGGCCAGCCCGGTGATGGAAAACGCCAGCCGGTGCACATCGTCGTCGGGTTTTGTGACGCCCAGATGGCGGCTCAGCACTTCCACCAGTGCGGCGTGCGCCGGCAGGATGTTGTTGTCGAGCTGCTCGGCCCACAGGCCGGTCGGTTCCAGCATTTCGCGAAAGTGCAGGCGGGTCAGCTGTTGCACCAGGTCGCCCAGCTTCAGGGGCTCCAGAAAGCCCCCGATAAAACCTTCGAGGGCCTGCCGCAGGGTCAGGTGCGCCGGCTGGAAGCGCGCAATGTCGTCGCAGGGCTTGCCCAGCGGTTCGGTGAAGACCGCGCGGTACAGCCCGGCCTTGTCGCCAAAGTAGTAGCTGATGGCGGCAAGGTTGGCGCCGGCCGCCTGCGCAATCTCACGCGTCGATGTTTTGGCAAAGCCCTTTTCGGCGAACAGCTTCAGGGCGCTGAGCAGCAGGTGGGCACGGGCTTCGGCACCGTCGGCGCGTTGCTTGCGGGCGTCGGGTCCGCTGGCGGGGGGGTGGGCAGGCCGGGAGGGTTTCATGGGCCCGATTGGACCACATAAATCAAACGATTGATTTAATTAAAACAATTGTTTCAATTTCCTGCGCGCCGATCAAGGGTGTTCAAGGACGGTCGTTGCGGGCCCTGCACCGCGCGTCCGTGGCCCCGAAGCGTCCGTTTCCCCCGGAGAGATCAAGTGCCGGCGTCGGGCGCGCCGGTTTCGAACACCGTGTGCCACACCGCCAGGATGGCGTCGCGTTCGGCCTGCAGCGCCGACGGCACGATCTGGGTCGGCTCTTCATTGAGACGCGCCTGGTGCTGCACCCGGCGCAGCGCGCGGTAGGCGCGGGCCGCCGCCTGGCCCTGGCCGACGGGTAGCAGGCCGGCGGCTTCGGCACGCTGCAGCAGCGCGATGTTGCCGACGTTGTCGGCCAGCTCCGGGTGGCTGCGCGACTGGGACAACACCAGAAACTGCACGACAAACTCGGCGTCCACCATGCCGCCGGGGCTGTGCTTGACGTCGAATTTTTCTCCGGTTTTTTCACCTTTGATCGGATGGGCGGCGCGCACTTTCTCGCGCATCGCGACAATCTCGCGGCTCAGGGCCGGGATGTCGCGCGCAGCGCTGATCACGGCCAGCCGCACGGCGTCAAAACGCTGGCGCAGGGAGTCACTGCCCTGGACAAAACGCGCGCGGGTGATGGCCTGGTGTTCCCAGGTCCAGGCGGTGTTGCTGCCGCGCTGCTGCTGGTAATTGGCATAGGCCTCGAAACGCGTGACCAGCAGCCCCGAGTTCCCGTTGGGCCGCAAGGCGGTGTCGATCTCGAACAGGTCGCCTTCGCCGGTCTTGATGGTCAGCCAGTTGATCAGCTTGCGCACAAAAGCGGCATAGACCTCCGAGGCCCGCTCGTCCTCGTCGTCGTAGACGAACACGATGTCCAGGTCGCTGCCGTAGCCGAGCTCCTTGCCGCCCAGCTTGCCGTAGGCAATGATGGCGAACTGCGGTGTTTCGCGGTGGCGTTTTTTCAGGCGTTGCCAGCACCAGTCCGTCGTGACCTTGAGCACGGCTTCGGCCAGGGCGCTGAGGTCGTCGGCGACCTGCTCGACCGTGAGTTGACCTTCGACGTCCCGCGCGAGTGTGCGAAACAGCTCGGCATGGTGCGCTCGGCGCAACAGGTTCAGGCAGCTTTCCTCGTCGTCCTCGCCGGTGCGGCGCAGGGCGGCCAGCCGCTGCTGCAGTTCCTGCATGAAGGCCGTGGCGTCAAAACGTTCATGCAGCATGGCGTCGCTGGCCAGCTCATCGATCACACCCGGGTGCTGCAGCAGGTAACGTGCCGGCCACTTGGCCGCGCCCAGCAGGCGCAGCAGGCGCTCATGCACGGCGGGACGTTCCACCAGCAGCGCCAGATAACTCTCCCGGCGCAGCAGCGGCTCGATCCAGTCGATGATGCGCACCGCCGCTTCCTCGCCGACCTTGCCTTCGAGCAGCCACTGGGCGGTCCGCTGCACCAGCCGCGTCAGGCGCGTTCTGGCGTCGTCGCGCAACCCCAGCACGCGCGGGTGCTCGCGCCACAATTCCAGCCGGGCGCGAAATTTGTCGGGCCACTGGTCCGCGAGTTTTTCCAGCAGCTCGTCGAGGTTTTGCGGTGTCGCCGGGGCCGACTTGCCGCAGCCCTTGCACTCGCTTTTCTGGCCCAGCAGCGTGTCGAACTCCTGGGCGACCAGCTCCCGGTGCGTGTCGAGCTCGCTCAGAAACGGGCAACAACTGCTATAGCCGAGGGTCTGGGCAATCCAGGCCAGGTCGTCATCGCGCGTCGGCAACACGTGGGTTTGCTGGTCATCGAGGTACTGGATGCGGTGTTCGACGCGGCGCAGAAAAACATAGGCACGCATCAAGGCTTCGGCCGTGGCCTGCGCCATCAGTCCGGCACTGGCCACACGCTGCAGCGCGTCGACCGTCGGGCGGGTGCGCAGCTCGGGGAACTGCCCGCCGCGCACGACCTGCAGCAGTTGCACGGTGAATTCAATCTCGCGGATGCCGCCGCGCGACATCTTCACGTCGTTGGCGCGCTCGGGGTGGCCGGCGGCCCGTTTGGCGGCGTGTTCGCGAATTTGCCGGTGCAGGATGCGCAGCGCGTCGAACACGTTGTAGTCGAGGTAGCGCCGGAAGACAAAAGGCAGGACGGACCCGCGCATGGCCTGGGCCGAGCCGTTCTGAATACATTCGAGCGGCGCCACCACCCGGCTCTTGAGCCAGGCAAAACGCTCCCACTCGCGCCCCTGGACCTGGAAGTATTCTTCCAGCGCGCCCAGCGAGACGGCAGCCGGGCCCGAATTGCCGTTGGGCCGCAGGGCCAGGTCCACCCGGAACACAAAACCGTGTTCGGTGGCCTCGCCAATCAGGTTGTAGATGGCCTTGACCTGTTGCGCAAAATATTCATGGTTGGAAATGACGCCCCGGCCATCCTCGCGGCCGGTGGTCTCGCCGTCGTGGTCATAGACGTAGATCAGGTCGATGTCGCTGGAGACATTGAGCTCCCGTGCCCCGAGTTTGCCCATGCCGATCACCCACAGCTGGGCTCGCTGCCCGGCCGGGACGCCCGGCATGTCGAGCGCCTGCGGGGCGCCATGCAGCGCGTCCAGCGGCTTGCGCGACTCGCAGATGGCGATGTCCAGCGCCAGCTCGGCCAGCTCCGTCATGGCTTTGGTGATGACCTGCAGCGGCGCCTGAGCGCCATCACCATCACAATCAAGAACCACCAGACGTTCCATGACGAGCTGGCGCAGCACCCGCAAGGCCGCGCCGGTGTCCAGTCCGCGTGCCTGCAAGGCGTCGTAGGTGATCTGCATGCCGGCCCGCTCGGGTGCGCCGGGGGGCAACAAGGCCAGCTCGTCGGCGTAACGCCGCCGGATCCGCTGGACAAACCGCGAGTAGCCCGATGCCGCCTGGGGCTGGGCCGAAAGGTCGATCGATGCCATGAACATTACAGGACTTCCCTGGGTTGCATTGAACGGACGGAAGCGCTGAAGGTCATAATTCTCATGTCCATGGATCAAACGACACCCACCCAGCCGGCGCTTGCCTCTCGACGTCTCAAAATTGCCGCGCTGGTTGCCCGCCTGGCCTTGGGCTTGGTGCTGGCTTTCTGGGTGCTTTTCGGCGCGGCCTGGGCCGTGCTGCACGGCTGGATTGTGCCGCGAATCGGTGAATTCCGCCCGCGCCTGGAAACAGCAGCCAGCCAGGCCCTGGGTGTACCGGTGCGCATCGGCCAGATCACGGCCCGGCCGGGCGGGCTGATTCCGTCCTTCGAGCTGCGCGATGTCGCGCTGCTGGACGCCCAGGGGCGCGAAGCCCTGCGCCTGCCGCGTGTGCTGGCGGCCGTCTCGCCTTCCTCCCTGTGGGGTCTGGGTTTTGAGCAGCTTTACATCGACCGGCCCGAGCTCGATATCCGGCGCACGCCCGACGGCAAGATTTATGTGGCTGGCCTGGATGTGTCGCGCGATCCCAACGACGACAGCAGTGCCATCGCCGACTGGGTTTTTTCACAAACCGAGTTTGTCGTTCGCGGCGGCACGGTGCGCTGGACCGATGACCTGCGGCAGGTCCCGTTGCTGGCCCTGACCGAGGTGGACTGGACCTTGCGCAACCCGGGCCGGCGCCACCTGATGCGGCTGGATGCGACCCCGCCGCCCGCCTGGGGTGAGCGGTTCAGCCTGCGCGGTGTGTTTCGCGAGCCGTTGTGGTCGGGCGGCGCCGGCCAATGGCGCCGCTGGGCCGGACAGATGTATGCCGAGTTCGGGCGGGTCGATGTGTCCGAGGTCAAGCGTTACGCCAACCTGGCCAGCCTGGGCATTGACCTGCGGGCCGGCAGCGGCGCATTGCGGGCCTGGGCCGATGTCAGCGACGGGCAGATCACCGGCGGCACGGCCGATGTGGCGCTGCTGGAGGTGGAGGCGCAGTTGGGCAAGGCCCTGCAGCCGCTGGCGCTGCAGGCGGTGAGCGGCCGTTTTGGCGGCCGGCAGTTTGCCAACGGCTTCGAGTTCGCCACCGAAGGGCTGCAGTTTCGCACCCGTGATGGTTTGCAGTGGCCGGGCGGCAATGTGTCGCTGGTCTACACCGGTGCCGAAGGCAAGACGGCTGCGCGCGGCGAGTTCCGGGCGGACAAGCTCGATCTGGCTGCGCTGGCGCTGATCGCCAGCCGGCTGCCGCTGGGTGATGCGGCGCATGCCATGCTGACCTCGCTGATGCCCAAGGGCCTGGTGGACGTGGTTGAAGCGCGTTGGCAGGGCGCGCTCGATGCGCCGCTTGCCTATGCCGCCAAGGGGCGGGTGACGCAGCTTGAAATTGCACCCCAGGCAGCGGCCCAGGGGACAAGCGACCGGCCCGGGGTGCGGGGCGCGGCGGTGGAGTTCGACCTGACCCAGCAGGGTGGACAGGCCAAAGTCAGGATCACCAACGGCGAGCTGCATTTGCCCGGCTTTTTCGAAGACCCGCGCCTGCCGTTCGACCAGTTGACGACGGACGCCCAATGGAAGCTGGCCGGCCCAAAAATTGAATTGCAGCTGCGCAACCTGGTGTTTGCCAACGCCGATGCCCAGGGCAGCGCGCAGGCCAGCTGGCACACCGCCGACGCCCCGGCGGCGACTGCCGGCGGCGCTGCCCATGACGCCCGCTTTCCCGGTGTGCTGGATTTGCAGGGCAGCCTGAGCCGCGGCGACGGCGGCCGGGTGCATCGCTACCTGCCCCTGATCCTGCCGGACACGGTGCGCCACTATGTGCGTGATGCGGTGACTCAGGGCGCGCTCAGCGACGTGAAATTCCGGCTCAAGGGAAATTTGAATGACATGCCCTTTGCCAACCCCAAGCTCGGCGAGTTCCGGGTGTCGGCCAGGGTGACCAAGGCCACCCTGGCCTATGTGCCGCGGTCGATACAACCGCGTGACGCCAGCGCCTGGCCGGCCCTGAGCGAGCTCAACGGCGAACTGGTGTTTGACCGCGCCTCCATGCAGGTCAATGGCGCGACGGGACGGATCGCCGGTTTTCCCGGGTTGCAGGTGGTCAAGGCCGATGCCCGGATTCCGGACCTCATGCACGCGGCCACGGTGCAGGTGGTGGGCGAGATCAAGGGCCCGCTGGCCGAGGCCGTGGCGGTCGTCAATACCTCGCCGCTGGCCGACATCACCGACAAGGCCTTGGCTAAAACCGTGGCGACCGGGGCGGCCGGCTACAAGCTTGAACTGAGCCTGCCGCTGGCCGACCTCGACAAGTCCAAGGTGAAGGGTAGCGTCAGCCTGGCGGGCAACGATGTGCAGTTCACACCGGATACGCCGCAGCTCACGCGCGCGAAGGCGCTGGTGAGCTTCACCGAAAGCGGTTTTGCCATCAGTGGCGGGCAGGCGCGCCTGCTGGGCGGCGACGTCCGCCTGGAGGGGGGTACGCGCACAGCGCCGGCCGGCGCGGCGCGGCCCGCGGAATTTCCGGATGCGACCGTGCTCATTCGGGCGCAGGGCACCCTGAGCGCCGAGGGGCTGCGGCAGGCCCAGGGACTCGACCTGGTGTCGCGCCTGGGCAGCCGCGCCAGCGGCAGCGCCGCCTACACGGCCAGCCTCGGGTTCCGGCGCGGTGCCACCGAGATCAGTGTGTCCAGCAACCTGCAGGGCATGGCCTTGAGCCTGCCGGCGCCCTTGAACAAGAGCGCCGAAACCGCCCTGTCCGTGCGTTTTGACAACACGGTCGTGCGCGGCTCGACCGGCGCAGGGCAGGCCCTGCAGGACCAGTTGTCACTGAGCGTGGGGCGGCTGGCTTCGGTGCAGTACCTGCGCGACATCAGCGGGCCGGAGCCACGGGTGTTGCGCGGCGGCATTGCCATCGGCCTGGAGCCCGGTGAAAGTGCGCCGGTGCCGGAGGCCGGGGTGGCTGCCAACATCAATCTCGCGAGTGTTGACATCGATGCCTGGGAAAAAGTGCTGGCCGCCAGCCCGGGGCCGGCGGCGCCGGGCGAGCGACTGACTCCCGCCAGCGCCGTGCTGGGCTATCTGCCGACCACCATGGCGATACGTGCCAGGGAGCTGGTGTTCGACGGGCGAAAACTCAACAACGTCGTGCTCGGTGGCTCGCGGGACGGACTGACCTGGCGTGCCAACATCGACGCGACCGAACTCAACGGGTATGTCGAGTTCCGCCAGCCCGGCGGCGCGGGTGACGGCCGGCTGTATGCGCGCCTGTCGCGCCTGAGCCTGGGCCAGAGCACGGCCAGCGAGGTCGAGGCCATCCTCAACGAGCAGCCCGCCAACGTCCCGGCGCTCGACATCGTGGTGGAAGACCTGGAGCTGCGCGGCAAAAAACTGGGCCGGGTTGAAATTGAAGCCATCAACCGCGGCGCCGGGACGGTGGCCCGCGAAGGGGGTGTGCGGGAGTGGCGGCTCAACAAGCTCAATGTCATCGTGCCGGAGGCCACGCTGACGGCCACCGGCAACTGGGTGGCCGTCAATGCGCAGCAGCCGGTGGCTGCGGGCGGGTCGCGGCTGCAAACCGAGCGGCGTCGCAGCGTGATGAATTTCCGGCTGGACATTGCCGATTCGGGTGAGTTGCTCAAGCGTTTCGGCATGAGCGATGTGATCCGTCGCGGCAAGGGCAAGCTCGAAGGCCAGATCGCCTGGGTCGGCTCGCCGCTGAGCCTGGATTACCCGAGCCTGAGCGGGCAGTTCAACGTGAATGTGGCCTCGGGCCAGTTTCTCAAGGCCGAACCGGGCATTGCCAAGCTGCTCGGGGTGCTCAGCCTGCAGGCCCTGCCGCGGCGCCTGACGCTGGATTTCCGCGACGTGTTTTCGGACGGTTTTTCCTTTGACTTCGTGCGCGGCGACGTCACCATCAACCAGGGCCTGGCGTTTACCAACAACCTGCAGATGAAGGGCGTCAATGCCGCCGTGCTGATGGAAGGCAAAGCCGACATCGCCAGGGAAACCCAGGACCTGACGGTGGTGGTGGTGCCGGAGATCAACGCCGGCACCGCGTCACTGATTGCCACCGTCATCAATCCGGCGATTGGCCTGGGGTCTTTTCTGGCCCAGTATTTCCTGCGGCGCCCGCTGACCGAGGCGGCGACCCAGGAATTCCACATTGACGGCACCTGGGCCAACCCGAAAATCACCAAGGTGGATCGCAAGGCCGCGGCCGAGGTCAAGCCCGGCGAGAAGCCCGACGAGGATACCGGAGCAAGGAAGTAGCCATGCACGTCGCCGCCCTCCAAATGGTCTCGGGGACCAGCGTCCCCGCCAACCTGGTCATGGCCAGGCAGCTGCTGGAGCGTGCTGCCGCGCAGGGCGCCGAGCTGGCGGTGCTGCCCGAGTATTTTTGCGTGATGGGCCGGAAGGACACCGACAAGCTCGCTGTGCAGGAGGCCGCCGGCGAGGGCCCGATCCAGGGTTTTCTGGCGCGGTCTGCGCGCGAGCTGGGACTCTGGATTGTGGGCGGCACCGTGCCGCTGGGCGCCAGTGACCGGCAGCATGTGCGCAACAGCTCGCTGGTGTATGCGCCATCGGGTCAGTGCGTCGCGCGTTACGACAAGATTCACCTGTTCCGCTTTGACAACGGGCTGGAGCAGTACGACGAGTCGCGCGTGATTGAACGCGGTGCTGCGCCGGTGACCTTCGAGCTGCCCTCGGTCGATGGGCACCGTTACCGGGTCGGCCTGAGCGTCTGTTACGACCTGCGCTTTCCCGAGCTGTACCGGGCCATGAAAGCGGACCTGCTGCTGGTGCCCAGCGCTTTCACGCAGACTACCGGCCGGGCGCACTGGGAAGTCCTGCTGCGGGCACGCGCGATTGAAAACCTGGCCTATGTGGTGGCTGCGGCCCAGGGGGGGGAACATGACAACGGGCGCAGCACCTGGGGCCAGAGCCTGGTGGTCGATCCCTGGGGCGACGTGCTCGGCGAGCAGGCCCAAGGCCCCGCCGTGGTCATGGCCGAGGTGAGCGCGGACCGGTTGCGGGCGGTTCGGCTGCAGTTGCCCGCTCTGGACCACGGGGTGTTGTGAGCGAGCCCGACGAAGTGGCCCGCCGCGCCGAAGAGCCGTCTTCGGGCCGGCGGCGCTGGAGCCGGCGCTGGGGCTTGTGGGCGCTGCTGGTGGCCCTGCTGCTCGGCCTGTTGTCCACCCTGGTCTGGCTTGCCGGGCGTTACGAGGCCAGCCAGGTGCAAAGCCGGCTGGAGCAGGACGCAGTGCAGACGACCACCGACATTCGCGCCGCACTGACGCGCAACGTCCAGGGCATCCAGGCCTTGCAGGCCGGCAGCCCGGACCCGGCCGCATGGCGTGTGCCGGCGTCTGCGCTGCTGCACGAACACCGGGAGATGTTGCGGCTGGAGTGGCGCGATGTGGCGCTGGCGCCGGTCTCCTATGCGGAAACGCCTTACCGACCCTCGGTGTTTGAGCGGCTCGGGCGTGCCAGCGCGCAGACCGACGTCAGTTTTGCCTGCGCGGCGGCGCGCCGCTTCAGCGGGCCGGCCTATTCGAGCAGCTACTTCCTGCCGCAGGCCGACGGGCTCGGGCTGGAGGTGCTGGACATGTGCCTGCCGGTGCTGGCCGGCGGGCAACTGGCGGGCTACCTGCTGGCGACCTATTCGCTGCAGGAGATCTTGTCCGAGCTGGTGGGCCGGCAACTCGCACGTGGTCACGGTCTGGCGTTCACCGAGGCCGACGGCACGCGCCTGGCCATGTACGGCAGCCCGGCCCGCGGCAACAGGGTCTATGTCGCGCAGCAGCTGCTCGATCTGCCGGGCAACACCATGGTTCTGCGGCTGGAGCGCCAGCTCGGAACGCCGGCCCTGTTTCCCAACCTGCTGACCGCGCTGGTGGCGGCCATGTCGCTGGCGCTGGTTGCCGTGCTGGCGCTGCTCGGGCGCGACATGCGTCGGCGCCTGAAGGTCGAGCACGACCTGGCCGACGCGCTGGCCTTTCGCAAGGCGATGGAGGACTCGTTGGTGACCGGCATGCGCGCCAGGGACCTGCAGGGTCGCGTGACCTACGTGAACCCGGCCTTTTGCCAGATGGTGGGGTTGGAGGCCGGCGAGTTGCTCAAGCACGGCACGCCGCCGCCTTACTGGCCGCCCGAGCAGGTCGAGGAGTACGAGCAGCGGCAGGCGCGGCGCCTGGCTGTTGGCGCGACCCTGCCGCGGGAAGGCTTCGAGTCCGTCTTCATGCGCCGCGATGGTTCGCGTTTTCCGGTGCTGATCATCGAGGCGCCGCTGATCAACGCCGTGGGCAAGCAAACCGGCTGGATGAGCGCCATCCTCGACGTCAGCGAACAGCGGCGCGTCGAGGAATTGTCGCGAGCCAGCCAGGACCGGCTGCAGGCCACGGCCAGGCTGGCCACGGTCGGCGAGATGGCTTCACTGCTGAGCCACGAACTGAACCAGCCGCTGGCGGCCATTTCCAGCTACGCGACCGGCTCGCTGAATTTGCTGCAAAGCGCGGTGGCCGGCGAACCGCAACCGCCCGACAACCAGGACCTGCAACTGGCGATGCGCCGTATCGCCGAGCAGGCCGAACGCGCCGGCAAGGTCATCAAGAGCGTGCATGACTTTGTGCGCCGCCGGGACCAGGTGCGCGAGCCCGTTGCGCCGCGCGCCCTGCTGGACGCGGTGCTGCCGCTGGTCAGCCTGCAGGCGCGCAAGCTGGGGGTCCGGGTGCTGATCCAGGTGGACGACAGCTGCGCGCCGGTGCTGTGCGACCGGACCATGGTCGAGCAGGTGCTGCTCAACCTGGCGCGCAACGGCATGCAGGCGATGCAGTCGCCGGACAAAAGCCGGCGCGCCGACAAGCTGCTGATCCTGCGCGTGCGGCCGGCGGCCTCCAATGCACACAGCCGCTGGGTGGAGTTTGCCGTGATCGACCATGGGGAAGGCATTTCGGAGGACGTGGCGCGCCAGCTGTTCACGCCCTTCTTCACAACCAAGGCCGAAGGCATGGGTCTGGGGCTGAGCCTGTGCCGCACGGTGATCGAGCAGCACGGCGGATTTCTGGGGTTTGAGGCGGCCCAGCCTCAGGGTACGATTTTCACCTTTACATTGCCGGCCGCGGTCACCGCCGTCGTGGCGGCCGAAGTGGCCGCCTGAAACCCCGCCTGCGGGAAGGAGTTGCCATGGAACCCATCCAGAATGCCACGGTCTACATCGTGGATGACGATGCCAGCGTGCGCGAGGCGCTGGCCTGGCTGCTGCGTTCGCGGCGCCTGACCAGCGAGACGTTTGCCAGCGCCGAGGCGTTCGACGAGCGGATCTCGGCGCCGTTCACCGTCAGCTCGCCCTCGTGTGCCCTGCTCGACGTGCGCATGGGCGGCATGAGTGGGCTGGCCATGTTCGAAAAACTGATCGGGTATGGCCTGCTGCCCACCCTGCCGGTGATTTTTCTGACCGGTCACGCCGACGTGCCGACCGCGGTCGATGCCGTCAAGCGTGGTGCTTTCGATTTTTGCGAGAAGCCCTTTTCCGACAATGCCCTGGTGGACCGCATCGAGCAGGCGCTGATGCAGTCCGCCAGGGCACTGGCCGAGCTCAGCGAGCACACCGGCCTGCGTGCGCGCCTTGACGGCCTGACCGAGCGGGAGCGCGACGTGATGGCGCTGGTGGTGGAGGGCCTGCCGAACAAGCTGGTGGCCGACCAGCTCGACATCAGCGTGCGCACGGTGGAAGTGCACCGGGCCCGGGTTTTTGACAAAATGCAGGTAAAGTCGGCGGTGGAGCTGGCGAACCTGCTCCGCAATTTATAGCGGATTTCCGGGTTTTTCCGGTGGCGCATCGCGCCGGTCGTCACTCTTGAGTTCGCCCTTGCTGCGGCCGGAGAACATTGTCCACCAGACAATGAAAACCAGAATGAGCAAGGCCCCCAGGGCTTCGAGTAAAAGTAAGGCCATGACTGTTTTCCCCCGGATAATACCGACGCTTGTCATTATCGCCGCCGTGTTGGGCTTGGTGTCCTGCGCGACGGCGCCCGTGCCTGCACCCCTGCCTTCGGCGCCCGCCGCGGCCAGCGTTCCTGCGCGTCCCGGGTCAGGCGCAGAGGCGGCCGCCATGGTGCGCGGCAAGAGCCGCTGGGTGCCGGTGGCCTGGAGCGAACTGCCGGGTTTTGAAAACGACGCCTTGTTTGAGGCCTGGAACGCCTGGCTCAAAAGCTGTGAGCGGCCCGGGCCGGTGTTTGCCCCGCTGTGTGGCGAGGTGCGCCGCCTGAGCATTGCGACAGGGGCGGAGCAGCGCGCCTGGATGGTGGGCCGGCTGCAGCCTTACCGGGTCGAAACCCTGCAAGGCTCGGCCGAAGGACTGCTGACCAGCTACTACGAACCCGTGCTCAGGGCCAGCCGGCAGCCCGGCGCCGCTTACCCGGTGCCGCTGTACCAGCCGCCGGCCGGGCTGGGCAGCCGCAAGCCCTGGTACACCCGGCAGGAAATCGAGACGCTGCCCGAGGCGCAGGCCGCGCTCCGCGGGCGGGAAATCGCCTGGCTCGCCGATCCGATTGATGCGATGTCGCTGCACATCCAGGGCTCGGGCCGGCTGGCCATTACCGACGCCGGTGGTGCGCTGCGCACCGTGCGGGTGGCGTTTGCCGGTTCCAACGACCAGCCTTTTCGCAGCATCACCCAGTGGCTGATGGAGCAGGGTCAGGGCCGGATGAACGCGCCCTGGACCGAATCCACCAAGGCCTGGGCCGCGCAAAATCCGCAGCGCATGTCGCAACTGCTGTGGAGCAACCCGCGTTATATTTTTTTCCGAGAAGAGGCCCTGAGCGAGATGGACGCGGCCTACGGCCCGCGCGGCGCCCAGGGCGTGCCGCTGACGCCTGGCCGTTCGATTGCCGTGGACCGGGACAGCATTCCCTACGGCACCCCGGTCTGGCTCGCCTCGCGCGGCGCGGCGGCGGACCTGCAAAAACTCGTGATCGCGCAGGACACGGGCAGCGCCATTGTGGGCGCCGTGCGGGCCGACTATTTTGCCGGGACCGGGCCGCAAGCCGGTGAACTCGCCAGCCGGGTGAACCAGCCCCTGCGCCTGTGGGTGTTGTGGCCCAAATAACCGAACCGGGAGGACGGGCGCTATGAGCAGAAAAACGGCATGGGTGGTCGCTGGCGTCATGGCCCTGACGGCTTGTGCCGGCGCGGGCCGGTCTTCGGGCGCGCAGCTGTACCGCTGCGAACAGGGCATTGCCTTCAAGGTGCGGTTTGTGGACGACAGCGCCCTGCTGGAAGGCTCCTCGCGCGCCGAGGGGGTGCTTTTCCGCGATGCCGGCGGCCAGGGGCTGCAACAGACGGTCTACAGCAACACGCAGATGCGGGCTGAGTTTGGCCTTGGGGCGAGTGGGCGCGAAGCGCAGCTCAAGTACCCGCTGTTACCCCTGACAGTGCGTTGTGTGCGAGACTGAAAGACCCCTTGAATTGCTATTAAAAGAGAAGCGGTTTCCCATTTTGGAATAAGGGCTGGGGCCGGATCTGGGATCTGGCATGAAAATCATGCCGCGCATGCCACTTATGCGGCCTTGCCTGTCAAGTGGCCCAGCGGCAGCACGCTGCTGGCCTTGACCTCACCGAGTGAAAAGCTGGTGTGCAGGTCTTTCACATTGGGCAGGTTCAGCAGGCTTCTCAGCGCAAACCGCGAAAAGCTGTCCAGGTCCTGCGCCACCACCTGCAACTCGAAGGTGCCGGTGCCGCTGATGTAGTGGCAGGCAATGATCTCGGGCAGTTTGCGGATGGCTTCCTCCATGGCGGTGGTGGCGTCGCCGGTGTTGCGTTCGGCATCGAGGCGGACAAAGGCCAGCACGCCCAGGCCGATCTTGTGGCGGTCGATTTCGGCCCGGTAACCCTTGATGTAGCCACTTTCTTCCAGTGCCCGCACGCGCCGCCAGCAGGGGGCGGCGCTCAGGCCGACCCGGGTGCTCAGTTCGGCATTGCTCAGGCGACCATCGTTCTGCAATTCGTGCAGGATAGCGATGTCGAACTTGTCCAGTGTTTCCATATTTTCATATTTTAAGCAAGATTCTTTCTTAAAGTGCGTTTATCAGGGCATCAAAAGCAAAGACTTACCAGCGCATCGGGCATACACTTTGCCTTATCGTAGAGGCGCCGCCCTATCCGGTTGCGCCTGCCCGTCGTCCCGCCCACAAGGCGGTAACAGCCCCACCCTGGAGACAAAAAAATGAATGCACTGCTGCCCGAACACATCCGCAAAGCCCTCGAAACGGTCACCCATCGAGTTGCAGCATGAACGCCCCGCTACCAGAGCACATCCGGAAGGCGCTCGAGACCGTCACGCTCGACGACAAATACAGCCTGGACTATGGCCAGGCTTTCATGAGCGGGGTCCAGGCCCTCGTCAAGCTGCCCATGCTGCAGCGCCAGCGCGACGCCCTGCAGGGCAAAAACACCGCCGGCTTCATCAGCGGCTACCGCGGTTCGCCGCTGGGCGGTTATGACCAGGCCTTGTGGAAGGCCTCCAGCTACCTGAAGGCGCAGAACATCGTGTTCCAGCCGGGCGTCAATGAAGAACTCGCCGCCACGGCCCTGTGGGGCACGCAGCAACTGGGCTTTTCGCCGCCCGGCACCAACAAGTACGACGGCGTGTTCGGCATCTGGTACGGCAAGGGCCCGGGCGTGGACCGCTGCTCCGATGTCTTCAAACACGCCAACATGGCGGGCACCACGGCTTGGGGCGGCGTGATTGCCGTGGCCGGTGATGACCACGTGGCCAAAAGCTCCACCGCCGCGCACCAGAGCGACCACATTTTCAAGGCCTGCGGCCTGCCGGTGTTTTTTCCGACCAATGTGCAGGAAATCCTGGACCTGGGTGTGCATGCGTTTGCCATGAGCCGCTTTTCCGGCGTCTGGGCCGGGATGAAAACCATCCAGGAAATTGTCGAGTCCAGCGCCACCGCGATGATCGACCCCGAGCGTGTGCAGATCAAGATCCCGCTTGACTTCCAGATGCCGCCGGGCGGCGTGCACATCCGCTGGCCGGATGCGGCACTCGAGCAGGAAGCGCGCCTGTTCGACTACAAGTGGTATGCCGCGCTGGCCTACATCCGCGCCAACCGGCTCAACTACAACGTGATCGAAGGTCCGAACGACCGCTTTGGCATCATTGCCAGCGGCAAGGCCTACAACGACACGCGCCAGGCCCTGATTGATCTGGGTCTGGACGACGCCACCTGCCGCCAGCTCGGCATCCGCCTGCACAAGGTGGGTGTGGTCTGGCCGCTGGAGGCGCAGGGCACGCGCGAATTTGCCACCGGCCTGCAGGAAATCCTGGTGGTCGAGGAAAAGCGCCAGGTCATCGAGTACCAGCTCAAGGAAGAGCTGTACAACTGGCGCGCCGACGTGCGGCCCAACATCTACGGCAAGTTCAACGAGGTCGAGGGTGACTTCAGCGGCGGCGAATGGTCCATGCCGAACCCGACGGCCAACACCCTGCTGCGTGCCAACGCCGACCTGTCGCCTTCACTGATCGCCCGCGCGATTGCCCAGCGCGTGCGCAAACTGGGCCTGGACAGCGACATGACGGCGCGCATCGACGCGCAGCTGGCGATTCTGGAAGCCAAGGAACGCTCGCTGCAGGTGCTGGAAGTCAAGGCCGACCGCCAGCCCTGGTTTTGCTCGGGCTGTCCGCACAACACCTCGACCAAGGTGCCTGAGGGCTCGCGTGCCATGGCTGGTATCGGTTGCCACTTCATGGCACTGTGGATGGACCGCAGCACGTCGGGCTTCACCCAGATGGGCGGCGAAGGCGTGCCCTGGGTTGGCCAGCAGCCGTTCACGACCGACCAGCATATCTTTGCCAACCTCGGTGACGGCACCTACTTTCACAGCGGCTCGCTGGCGGTGCGCCAGTCGATTGCCGCCGGCGTCAACATCACCTACAAGATTCTCTACAACGATGCGGTGGCCATGACCGGCGGCCAGCAGGTGGGCGAGCGGCCGGAAGGCCTCTCGGTGGTGCAGATTGCCCAGTCCATGCGGGCCGAAGGCGCCGCGAAAATTGTCGTGGTCACCGACGAGCCGGAAAAATACGAGGGTGTGGCACTGGCCGAGGGCGTGACGGTGCATCACCGTGATGAGCTCGACACCATCCAGCGGCAGTTCCGCGAGATCAAGGGCACCACGGTCATCATTTATGACCAGACCTGCGCCACCGAAAAGCGCCGGCGCCGCAAGCGCGGCACTATGGTCGACCCGGCGGTGCGCGTGGTGATCAACGAGCTGGTCTGTGAAGGTTGCGGCGACTGCAGCGTGCAGTCCAACTGCCTGAGCGTCGAGCCGCTGGAGACCGAGTTCGGCCGCAAGCGCCAGATCAACCAGTCCACCTGCAACAAGGACATGTCCTGCCTCAAGGGCTTCTGCCCGAGTTTCGTGACCGTCGAGGGCGGCCAGCTCAAGAAAAAGGCCAAAGGCAAGGCGGCTTCACCGTTCGAGATGGGCGCCTTGCCGGAGCCGCAGATTCCTGCGACACAAGGTGTCAACGGCGCTGTCTGGGGCATCGTGGTGGCCGGCGTTGGCGGTACCGGCGTCATCACCATCGGCCAGCTGCTGGGCATGGCCGGACACATCGAAGGCAAGGGCATCGTCACGCAGGACGCCGGTGGCCTGGCGCAAAAAGGCGGTGCGACCTGGAGCCATGTGCTGATAGGCGCCAGCCAGGACGATATCCGCACCACGCGGGTCGGCATGGCCGGCGCCGACCTGATCATCGGCTGCGACCCCATCGTGACGGCAGGCAAGGAAACGGTGTTGCGCATGCGCGAGGGCCGCACCCATGTGGCGCTTAATTCCCATAGCACGCCGACGGCGGCGTTTGTGCACAACGCGAACTGGCAGAACCCGGCCGAGGCCTGCGCCGCGGAGATCGCCAAGGCCGTGGGTGTGGCCGGTGTCGGTGCCTTCAATGCCGACGCAGCATCCATCAAGCTGATGGGCGACAGCATCTACACCAACCCGATGATGCTGGGCTACGCCTGGCAAAAGGGCTGGATCCCGCTGGAATACGCCTCGTTGATGCGTGCCATTGAGCTCAATGCGGTCGCGGTGGACAACAACAAGACGGCTTTCGAGTGGGGCCGCCGCGCGGCCCACGACTTGCCCTCGGTGGAAAAGCTGTTTGCTTCCGCGCAGGTCATCAGCATGCCGGCTCCGCGCCAGGGCCTGCCGGAGCTGGTGGCGCGCCGCGTGGCCTTTCTGACGGATTACCAGAACGCGGCCTATGCCAAGCGCTACGAAAGTTTCGTGAACCGGGTCCAGCAGGCGGAATCGGCGCTGGGAAAAACGCTGCTCACACAAGCCGTCGCGAAGTACCTGTTCAAGCTGATGGCCTACAAGGACGAGTACGAAGTCGCGCGTCTGCACACCGACCGCAGTTTTCTCGAGAAGGTCGACGCGATGTTTGAGGGCGACTTCAAGCTCAACTATCACCTCGCTCCGCCCATGCTTGCGAAGCAAAACGACAGGGGCGAACTGCAGAAGCAGAAATTCGGCCCCTGGATGCTGACCGGCTTCAAGCTGCTGGCCAGGCTCAAGGGCTTGCGCGGTACGGCGCTGGACCCGTTCGGCCGCACCGAAGAACGCCGGATGGAGCGCGCACTGATTGCCCGCTACGAAGCCAGCATCGAGGAAGTGCTGCGCACGCTGGATGCGGACAACCATGCCGCGGCCCTGGACATCGCCCGTATTCCGGAGCTCATCAAGGGGTATGGCCACGTCAAGGCGCGCCATGTCAAGGCTGCCCAGCAACCATGGAGCGCGGCGACGGCGGCATTCCGTCAGTCGGCCGCCAGCGAGCGTCAGCGGGCTGCCTGAGGACCCGCCGGGCGGGGCCGGGGGTCGCGTCCGACCTGAAAAAGCCCGGCTGGCCGCATTTGCCGGCCGGCAACGGCCCGCAAAGGGCGAAAACCGGTAGGGTTACAAGTCCTGACATCCACCCGGCCGCATACAATCGGCCTTCCGCGCCCCCGCTGTGACCAGTGGGAGCCTTACTTATTGTTGTGGAGTCTGCCGTGTTTATTTCTTCCGCGTTTGCCCAAACCGCCCCAGCCGCTGCTGCCGAAGGTGGCATGTTGTCTTCGCTCACCAGCATGCTGCCGCTGGTGCTGATGTTTGTGGTGCTGTATTTCGTGATGATCCGCCCGCAGATGAAAAAGCAGAAAGAGCATCGCGCGATGATTGACGCACTGGCCAAAGGCGACGAAGTGGTCACCGCCGGTGGCCTGCTCGGCACGGTCACCAAGCTCGGCGAGGCCTACCTGAGCCTGGAGCTTGCCACGGGCGTCGAGGTCCAGCTGCAGCGCAGTGCCATCGTCCAGGTCCTGCCCAAAGGCAGCATCAAGTCCTAGTCGTTTCTCCCGGCCGGCCGGCATGGGCCGGCTGCTTCAGCCCCTCAGTTTCCCAGGAACAGCACGCTCATGAATCGTTATCCGGTCTGGAAGTACGCGGTCATCGTCGTCGCCCTGTTGATTGCCGCGCTTTACACGCTGCCCAACTTTTTTGGCGAGGCGCCTGCGGTGCAGGTTTCCGCCGCCAGGTCCAGCGTCAAGATCGACGGGACAACCGTCGCTCGCGTTGAGAAGGCGCTCAAGGATGTCAATATCGTTGCGGAGGCGGTGACTTTCGATGTCACCTCGGTCAAGGCACGTTTCGGCGACACCGACACCCAGCTCAAGGCCAAGGACGCGATTGAAAAAGCGCTGCTGCCCGACCCGGCCACACCGTCTTACATCGTGGCCCTCAATCTGCTGTCACGCTCACCCGCCTGGCTGACCGCCCTGAACGCCCGGCCCATGTACCTCGGCCTGGACTTGCGCGGCGGTGTGCATTTCATGCTGCAGGTGGACATGCAGGCGGCACTGACCAAAAAAGCCGAGTCGCTGGCTGGAGACATCCGCCTGGTGTTGCGCGAAAAAAACATCCGCCACGGCGGCATCAACCGCAACGGCCAGGTCATTGAGGTCAGGGTCCGTGACACGGCCACGCTGGAAGCCGCCAAACGCCTGATCCAGGACCAGTTCGCGGACCTGCAGCTGGTCGATACGCCCGACGGAACCGAGTACAAGCTCAATGCCAGCATCAAGCCCGAGGCGGCGCGTCTGGTGCAGGAGCAGGCACTCAAGCAGAATATGGTGACGCTGCACAACCGCATCAACGAACTCGGTGTTGCCGAGCCGGTGATCCAGCAGCAGGGACTGGACCGCATCGTGGTGCAGTTGCCCGGCGTGCAGGACACGGCCAAGGCCAAGGATATTCTGGGGCGCACGGCCACGCTGGAAATGCGGCTGGTCGATGAAAGCGCCGAGGGCCGCGCGGCCGAAAGCGGCGCCAGTGCCGTTCCTTTTGGCTCGGAGCGCTTCCTGGAGCGCGACGGCCGACCGGTGATTGTCAAGAAACAGGTGATCCTGACCGGCGAAAGCCTGACGGACGCCCAGCCGGGGTTTGACTCGCAGAGCCAGCAGCCCAAGGTGGACTTGACCGTTGATGCCAAGGGCGGGCGCATCATGCGCGATGTGAGCCGCGAAAACGTCAAGAAACGCATGGCGATTGTGCTGTTTGAAAAAGGCAAGGGCGAGGTGCTGACGGCACCGGTGATCCAGAGTGAACTCGGCAACCGCTTCCAGATTTCCGGTTCCATGAGCGTGACGGAAGCCAACGACCTGGCGCTGCTGCTGCGTGCCGGCTCGCTCGCTGCCCCCATGGAAATCATTGAAGAACGCACCATCGGCCCCAGCCTGGGCGCGGAAAACATCGCCAAGGGCTTTCACAGCGTGGCCTGGGGCTTCCTCGTGATCGTCGCTTTCATGGCCGTTTACTACATGCTGTTCGGGCTGTTCTCCGGTCTGGCCCTGGCGGTGAACCTGCTCTTGCTGGTGGCGGTGCTGTCCATGCTGCAGGCGACCTTGACCCTGCCCGGCATGGCGGCCATGGCGCTGGCGCTCGGCATGGCGATTGACTCCAATGTCCTGATCAACGAGCGGGTGCGCGAGGAGTTGCGCAACGGCGTGGCGCCGCAGGCCGCCATCCACAGCGGCTATGAGCGTGCCTGGGCCACCATCCTGGACTCGAACATCACCACGTTGATTGCCGGCCTGGCCCTGCTGGCCTTCGGCTCCGGGCCCGTGCGCGGATTTGCCGTGGTGCACGTCATCGGCATTTTGACCAGCATGTTCTCGGCGGTGTTTTTCTCGCGCGGTCTGGTCAACCTCTGGTACGGCCGGCAGAAAAAACTCAAATCGGTGTCCATTGGTACCGTCTGGCGACCCGCCGGCAGTACCGCTGTGTCTTCCAAGCCCACAGCGTCGGCCAACTAGACCAAAGAACAACGGACAGAGAACGCCATGGAATTTTTCAAAATCCACAAAGACATCCCGTTCATGCGGCATGCCTTGATCTTCAATGTGATTTCATTCACGACCTTTGTGCTGGCCGTGTTCTTCCTGTTTTCGCGTGGCCTGCACCTGTCGGTGGAGTTCACTGGCGGCACGGTGATGGAGGTCAGCTATTCCCAGCCCGCCGATGTTGAAAAGGTCAGGGGCACGGTGGCGGGCTTGGGCTTTACCGATGTGCAGGTGCAGAATTTCGGCACGGCGCGCGAAGTGATGATCCGGTTGCCCGCGCAAAAAGGTGTGACCACCGCCCAGCAGAGCGAGAAAGTGATGACGGCGCTGAAGGCTGACGACCCCCAGATCGTTTTGCGGCGCACCGAGTTTGTTGGCCCCCAGGTGGGCGAGGAGCTGGCCCAGGATGGCCTGAAGGCGCTGGCCATGGTGGTGGTCGGCATCATGATTTACCTGGCGTTTCGTTTCGAATGGAAGTATGCGGTGGCGGCCATCATTGCCAACCTGCATGACATCGTGATCATTCTTGGCTTCTTCGCATTTTTCCAGTGGGAGTTTTCGCTCTCGGTGCTGGCGGCCGTGCTGGCCGTGCTGGGCTACTCGGTCAATGAATCGGTGGTGATTTTCGACCGGATCCGTGAAAATTTCCGCCGTTACCGCAAGATGAACACCGTGCAGATCATCGACAACGCGATCACCTCGACCATCAGCCGCACCATCATCACGCACGGTTCCACCCAGATCATGGTGTTGTCGATGCTGCTCTTTGGCGGACCGACACTGTTTTATTTCGCGCTGGCCCTCACGATTGGCATCCTGTTTGGCATCTATTCTTCGGTGTTTGTGGCCGCGGCGATTGCGATGTGGCTGGGCATCAAGCGCGAGGATCTCGTCAAGCCGACGGGGAAGAAGGAAGAGGACCCCAACGACCCGAATGCCGGGGCGACGGTTTAGGCAAACCGCAACAACACATACACGGTCGTGGCCGCAAACACCAAAAGAGACCTTCTTCTTGCCCGGCAGGCGCGCGAACGTTTTGTAAGCCACGCCGCGCGCATCCTGCCCGAGCTGGCTGGTGCCATCCGCCAGAAGCTGTCCTCCCAGACCGAGCAAAGCGGCAGTGCCCGCGACATGCAGGATCGCCGTGATGCCTGGCTGTCCTTCCAGGACTCGGAAGCGATCTGGGTCAACGCCACCATCGCCGCCTGGAAAAATGCGCTGATCCCGACGGCCGCGCAAGCCGGCATGGCGGTGGATACCGGCAAGTTCGAGCTGATGGGCAACGAGGTGATGGAGAACAGGATTTTGGCCTCCCGTCTGGCCTTGCGCCTGCTCGACAGCGCCAGCTGGGAGCTCAACGACCTGCGTCTGCGCGTCCAGAGCCTTGAAGGGGTGTCCGAACTCGCCAAGGAAGACATCCTCCGCCCCGAAGTCCTTTCGCAAAAGATGGTGGAGCAATGGACCCTGGCGCCCCTGTCGCGCGAGGTGTGGCTGACGGCGCAGGACCTGATCCAGCAGCAGTTGACCGCGCACCTGCTGGAGGCCTACCGGGCCGCCAACGAGTTCCTGATCAAGGAAAACGTGATGGTGAACATCGATCTGCGGGCACTCGTCAAACGTACGCCCTCTGCAAACAACCCGTTACCCCTGCGCGCCAAGGCCAAGCCGGCAGGAACCCGTGCTGCTGTGCCGGCCGGGCAGGCGACAGGTGCGGACTCGTCCGGCGGATACGGGATCGGCGGGGGTGACACAAATGCTGGTGCGGGTGGCGGCCGTCCCGGCTCAATCTCGGGTTCAGGTTCAGGTTCAGGTTCAGGGCGTGGCGGCGCTGGTTCTGGCGGCAGCCCGTCGGACGGCAAGGGAGGCGCCGCGAACTCTGCCGCAGCCAGAGAGGCGATTCTTGACGAGACCCGCATGCAGACCGGGACATCGCCACTGGCGCGGGCGCGCATGCGGGCGCAGGGGGTGATGGGGCATCTCCGGCGCTTGTTGTCCGACCACGCGGTTGATTTTGACCACACCCACGCCAACCAGCCCTCGCCCCAGCTGGCACAGGCTCTGGCCAGGGTGCAAACCCGCGCCGCCGCTGGCAATGCCTATGAAGGCACCCTGCTTGACGCACCCGATCAGATGTATGGTTCCGTCGATGTGGAGCAGGCGGCAGGCGCTTTGCGCCAGCGCACCAGCGATCTCAAGCAGGCGGCGAGCACGCCCAGTGAAAAGGCCACGATTGAAATCGTGGCGCTCATGTTCCAGAGCATTCTGGCGGAAGACCGCATTCCGCCTGCCGTGCGGGTGTGGTTTGCCCGGCTGCAGATGCCGGTGCTGCGGGTGGCGATTTCAGAACCCGAATTTTTTGGGTCCCTGCAGCATCCAGCGCGCCGGCTGATCGATCGCATGGGCTCCTGCGTGCTGGGTTTTGACGCGACGATCTCGGGCGGTGCGCTGGAGATTGAAATCAAGCGCATCGTGCAGGTCATCGAGCAATACCCGGAAACCGGCAGACGGGTGTTCCAGCTGGTCTACGACGAGTTCCAGAAATTCCTTTCGAAGTTCCTGTCCGGGCAAGGCAGCACTGCCCGCGTGGTGAGCGTGGCCCAGCAGATGGAGCAGAAGGAAACCATGGCCATCCAGTACACCATCGAGATGCGCAGCATGCTCAACGACATGCCGGTGCGCGAAGAGATCCGTGAATTCCTCTTCAAGATCTGGGCCGAGGTGCTGGCCATCGCGGCCATGAAAAATGGTCCGCAGCACGAGGAGACGATCACGCTCAAGCAGGCCGCCGCTGACCTGGTCTGGGCGGCCAGTGCCAAGCCCAACCGCAATGACCGCGCACGCGTCATTGCCGACCTGCCCAAGTTGCTGCACCTGCTTCGATCCGGCATGTCCATGCTGGGCATGAGCCCGCCGGTGCAGGACCAGCACCTGAAAATCATCAGCGACACGCTGGCGGACGCCTTCATGTCCAAGACCGATGCCATTTCCCCGGAGCGCATCGAGGAGATGTCCAAGCGGCTGGCGAATCTGGAAGACTACCTGTCGGACGAGGATGTCGGTGATCTGCCGCTGGACACCGAAAACCTGGTCATGATGATTGGCATCGACGCCTCGGAGATCGAGGTCATTGCCGACGGCGGCAGCCAGCCGAGCGAAGCCATGCGTTCCTGGTCACAGGAGTTGCAACTCGGGGCATGGTTCACGCTGGACCACAACGGCCAGGTCAACCATGTGCAGTTTGCCTGGCGCAGTGACCGCAAGCAGCTGAACCTGTTTGCATCGACCGACGGCCGCAACTTCCTGATCCAGGCGCGCCGCCTGGCTGCCTATTTGCAGGCAGGCCTGCTCGTGCCGACCGAAGACGAGGCACTCACGGTGCGCGCCACCCGCGACGCGCTGGCCAAGATCGACGCCAATCCGGAGCGTCTGCTGGGCTGAATACGGCCCCCACGGTCGCTCACTGCGTGTAGCTCCCGAGGCCTTGCCGGCCGCCGCTCGCCAGAGGCTTCGCTCCTGTCGCCTGTCCAAAGCTGCTCAAGCAGCTTTGGAGCCGCAGGCTCCAGCCCCTCGGGGGCCGCTGCGCCTGCGGACTGGCGAAGCCAGATCCGCGGCCCCGGCTGGTCAAGAGGCGGCCCGTCAAGCGGCCTGTGAATCAATTTTTTTCCGAATCCACGTCTGGTGCTTAAGGCTGGAAGACAATTTTCCGAAGGGCCGCGCCTAGGAAAATTAGCCCCCCGGGGGCAGCGCATGACACGAAGTGAAAAGCGTGGGGCTTAATGCGCAATGCGGAAGTCCGCGTCGTCGCAGAGTTCATCCAGGACCAGTGCATCGGGTTCTTCGCCAAAGCTCCAGTACACCATCAGCACAATGATCTTGAGGTCATCCAGCGCAAGGGGGTCTCCCGGCGCGGCCATCGCCCGGTCGATCACGATTTCCCGCATGTGTGATGGCAGCACGCCCGAGGATTCCAGGAAACAGACGAAGCCCAGGGCCTGGGCGCCAAGGTGGTCCTGTTCTGCCACCGAATAGACACGCAGGCTGCTGGCAGACTGGGCCTGGAAGCCGGGTGGTGCGCTGGCTGTCGTCGGCACAGGGGGCGCACCCGCCTGTGATCCGGCGGGCATGCCGACCTGGGTGTTCTGCGCGGCGATGTTCAGGCCGTTGAGCCAGACCAGCGCGGCCTGGATCTCGTCCGCCTCAAAACCGACTGCCGTGAGTTTGCGGCTCAGCTGGTGCAGCTCGGGGCAGGCGTCGCCTTGCCAGTAATTTTCGTAAACGTACACCAGTACTTCAAACATGCATCCAATATAGCGCAGTTGGGAACGGTGTGGCCGGTGTACGAGGCCGAAGGCCCTTGGCCCAACGTAGCCGCAGGCGTCAAACCCTTGCCATGCGCTGAAACAGCCCGCCCTGCAGCCGGGCGACCTCTCCGGCCATTTCAAGCGCCAGCAATTGGGCCTGCAATTCGGCGGTTGCCAGCCCGGTGCGCGCCTGCAGGGCGTCGAGGCTGACGGGTTCGAACCCCATCGCCGCAAACAGCGGGTCGTCTGTGGGCTGTCCATCCACATCCTCATGCGCTGCTGGCAAGGCGGCCGAAAGCTGGGGCAGGTTCAACTCTTCCAGCACGTCCTGGGCGGACTCCACCAGCTTGGCGCCCTGTTTGATGAGGGCGTGGCAGCCGCGCGACTGGGGGGAGTGGATGGAGCCGGGGATGGCGAACACCTCCTTGCCCTGCTCCGCGGCCAGGCGCGCTGTGATCAGCGAGCCTGACTTGAGCGCCGCTTCGATGACCAGCGTGCCTTGTGACAGGCCGGAGATCAGGCGGTTGCGCTTGGGAAAATTGGCGGTGAGGGGCGGTGTGCCCAGCGGGAACTCGCTGATGATCAGCCCGTGTTGGGCAATGCGGTGAGCGAGCGCGAGGTGCTGCTTCGGATACACCCGGTCCAGCCCGGTGCCGACCACGGCCATGGTGGTGCCGCCACCGAGCAGGGCGCCGTCGTGGGCGGCACCGTCCACGCCCAGTGCCAGCCCCGACACCACACAGAGACCGGCTTCACCGAACACCCTGGCAAATTGCCGGGCATTGCTTTCACCTTGCGGCGTGGGGTTGCGGCTGCCCACGATGGCGAGGCAGGGCGCTGCGTTATTGATGGCTGCCGGCGCCCATGGGTCAAGGGCTCCAACCATATAAAGCATGCAGGGCGGGTCTTCGATGTGAAGCAGCGCGGGCGGGTAGCCGGCATCGCCCAGCGTCACCACGCGCCGGTTGTCGGCGCCCTGCAACCAGGCCAGCGTGGTCTGCAACTGGTCGGCCAGGGGGGCGGGCTCGGTCAGCAGCGCATCGGCCAGGCGGTCGGAGCCGAGCTGCCGCAAGGTGCCGGCGTCCTGTTCAAAGATGGCCTGGGCTGACCCGAACGTGGCCAGCAGCTGGCGGGCTCCCGCGTTGCCGATGCCCGGGGTCAGCGACAGGCGCAACCAGGCGCGAAGTTCAGCAACGTCCATATGGAAGGGCGGCATTCCGGCGGAGGCGGCTGCCGAAGTCATGCAGACGGTCTGCACAAGCTGGCGCTGACGCTCAGTTGGGATTTTCGAAGCGGTCGCCCACTTTCACGCCTTCGCTGACCTCAAGGACAAGCGCGTAGGAGAGTTTTTCAAAAGTGCGGAAAACAATCAACAAGCCATTGCGTTCGTTGGGCAGCTTGATCACCGTTCTGGCGGAGTCCGTGCGGTCAGTGATCCGTTCTCCACTTCGCAAAATGGCCATCACATGGCCCCGCTCCAGCCCGTCGCGGATGCCGCGGTTGATCACCACCACCTGGTTGCCCGCTGCATAACGCACGGCGCTGCCGTAAATCGAGACAATCTGGCCTTCCGTCGGGAGCTGTGGCGCGCGCGGTACATAACTCAGCAGTTCGCGCGGCGGTTCCGGCACCAGCCGGTCACCAACGCGCATTTCTTCCTTCGCGACGAGGATGTCGATGGTGGCAGGGATGACCTCATCGACGAGCTTGCCGTCCTTGCCCTTCACGCTGGCGGTGGATTCGCCGCGCACCAGCTCGGCCTTGCCGAGAAACTGGGCCTCGTAGCCGAGGATTTCGCCGGTGGTGGGGTCTTTCAGCGGTGTGGCATTGCGGAAGACCCGGTAGTCCAGCGGCTCGCCTTTGCTGGTACTCAGTGGCCTGCCGGTGTCCTTGCTGCTGTAGAGGCCGCGGGCGTAGGCGCGGTCGCCACGACTGAGCAACACCCGGCCTTCCTGGGCGGCCACGATGCGTGGGGCCGTCAAAAACGCGGCTTCGTCGACGATCAGGGCTTCCGACAGAAAGGGTTCAATCGCCTGGGGTGACAGCGTCGGGATGGCGGCATCAGCCAGCGATTCGTAACGCGTGCGCGGCGATACCCGCACGGTGCCGGGCTGGCCGTCACCGCCGCCCGGACGCCGGGCCCGCAAGGTGGCGCGCCCGCCGGATTTGTCCAGGTAAAGCTGCTGACCGGGATAAATCCGGTGCGGATTGCGGATGTCGTCCAGATTCATGCCCCACAACTCGGGCCAGCGCCACGGGGTTTTCAGGAACATGCCCGAGATGGCCCACAAGGTGTCGCCGCGCTTGACGGTGTATTCGTCGGGGGCGTTGGGGGCCAGGTCGCTCAGTGGTACGCCGGTTTGGGCCACCTGGCTGGCCGTGGCCTTCTGGCCGGCGGTGATCGGGAAATTCTGCGCATGCAGGCCTGCGCTGGATGCCAGCACAGCGGCGGCTATTGAAATCTGACTGAACCGACCAAAAATATGTTGCATCTTGAGGCCCTTGGGGCTGGCGCGGCCTTGGGCATCAAGGCCGGACGCCACGTTTTTATCTTGATAAATCACTAGCGATTCTGTACTTAAGCCCTTGATTAGGCAACGAATATGCCATTTCGCGACAGCGCGGATGCTGAAAAATGGCGAAAATTAGCGAAAATAGCGACATCTGATTGCCTGCCACCATGACCCAACTGACCATTCTTCGTTACCCTGACCCGCGTCTGCACACCGTTGCCAAGCCAGTGGCGGCGGTGGACGCGCGCATTCGCACTTTGGTGGGCGACATGCTGGAAACCATGTATGCCGCCGAGGGCATCGGCCTGGCCGCCAGCCAGGTCAACGTTCACGAACGAGTCGTTGTGATCGACGTCAGTGAGGGCAGGGACAAGCCGCTGGTGCTGATCAACCCCGAAATCATCTGGTCCAGTCCTGAAACCCAGGTCAACGACGAAGGCTGCCTGTCCGTGCCCGGCGTGTATGACGGGGTGGAGCGCGCCAGCGCCATCAAGGTGCGGGCGCTGGACCTGGGCGGCGAGCCACAGACCCACAGCGCCGAGGGCCTGCTGGCGGTGTGTGTCCAGCACGAGATGGACCACCTGATGGGCAAGGTGTTTGTCGAGTACCTGTCGCCGCTCAAGCGCAACCGTATCAAGACCAAGATGATCAAGCAGAAAAAAGACGAAGAACGCGAATTGGTCCGCTGACCCTGGCGCGCCTTGCGCATGGGCGAAAATGCGTGGATGCGCGTCATATTTGCCGGTACCCCCGAATTCGCCCGTGTGGCTCTCGCGCAGCTGCATGCTGCGGGTTTTGAAATTCCCCTTGTCCTGACCCAGCCGGACCGGCCGGCCGGGCGCGGCATGAAGCTGCAGGCCTCCAGCGTCAAGCAGTTTGCGCTGGAAAAACAGATCCCGGTGCTGCAACCACGCAGCCTGCGGCTTGATGGCAAATACCCCGAAGACGCCGCGGCCGCGCGCGATGCCCTGGAGGCGGCCCGTGCCGACGTCATGGTGGTCGCCGCCTATGGCCTGATCCTGCCGCAGTGGGTGCTGGACATGATGAGCCGCGACGAACGCAGCGAAGGGCCGCCCCGAGCAAGTTCAGCCCCCTCGGGGGGCAGCGAACCACACGCAGTGGGGAGCGTGGGGGCGCCTAAACTGGGCTGCCTGAATATTCACGCATCTCTTTTGCCGCGCTGGCGCGGCGCGGCGCCGATTCACCGCGCCATCGAGGCGGGCGATAGCGAGACCGGCATCACGCTGATGCAGATGGATGCCGGGCTGGACACCGGCGACATGTTGCTGGTCGAAAAACTCCCGATTGCACCCGGGGACACCACCGGCACCCTGCACGACAAACTGGCCTCCCTGGGAGCCCGGCTCGTGGTCGAGGCGCTGGAACTCGCGGCCTGCGGCGGGCTCCGGCCCGTGCCGCAGCCGGGGCAGGGCGTCACCTACGCGCACAAAATCGAAAAACACGAGGCTGCCATTGACTGGCGGCAAAGCGCCGCCGTGATAGAGCGGCGGATACGCGCCTTCAATCCCTTTCCGGGCGCGGCGAGTGCGCTGGGCGGCGACACGGTCAAGTTCTGGCAGGCCGTGATGGTGCCCGGTGTCCAGCGTCCGCAAGCGGCCGTTGCGGGTCAGATTATTGCCGTCAGTCCGGACGGCGTGGACGTTGCGACGGGTGACGGCGTGTTGCGCGCCACCCGGCTGCAAAAGCCCGGTGGCAAGCCGCTGGATGCCGCCGAGTTCGCCCGTGGTTTTGCGTTGCAGCCCGGCATGGGTTTTCAGGCCAGTCCGGAGAAGCGCGCTTGACGGCCCCGCTGTTCCGGCATCCCGAGTTTCGCCAGGGCATGCGCGACATGGCGTCCGCCGCCGCCGGCACGGCCGCCTGGGGCCTGATGACCGGTGTGGCCATGGTCAAGTCGGGGATGAGCCTGTTTGAGGCGGTGCTGATGGGGGTGATCGTGTTTGCCGGCAGCTCGCAGCTTGCGGCCGTGCCGCTGATTCTTGGCGGCGCGCCCATGTGGGTGATTCTGGCCACCGCGGCCTGCGTCAATCTGCGTTTTGTCGTGTTCAGCGCCCATCTGCGGCCTTACCTCATGCACCAGCCACTCTGGCGGCGCCTGGCCAGCGGCTATTTCACGGCCGATCTCAGTTATGTGATGTTCACCAACCGCCACCCGCATCCGGTGCCGCCCGCCGACACGGAGGGGTTGCGTGCCCAAGAGGCCTACCTGGCCGGAAACTGCGCCCTGACCTGGCTCAGCTGGGTGGTGCCCAGCCTGCTGGGCATTGCGCTGGCCAATGCGATTCCGCTGTCCTGGGGGCTGGGTTTCGCCGGTATCCTGGCCTTGCTCGGGGTCATGTGTTCGCTGGCGAGCAGCCGCCTGCGTGTGGTGTCCGCCGGGGTGGCCGGCGCGGCGGCGGTGGCGGCCTTTGCCCTGCCGCTCAAGCTCAACATCCTGGTCGCGATTGCCGCGGCGGTGGCGGTCTGCCTGATGCTGGAAAAACCTGCAGCGCCCCCGGCGCCGTTGCCCACGACGAAGGGGGCGGCATGACCGATGCCTGGACCGTGCTCACCATCGTTGGGCTGGCGCTGGTCACGGTGATCACGCGCTCGTTTTTCTTCATGTCCAGCAAGCCCTGGACCCTGCCGCCCTGGGCGCAGCGCGGCCTGCACTATGCGCCGATCGCGGCCCTGGCGGCCGTCATTATTCCCGAGATCGTGATGACGCAGGGGCAACTCATCGACACCTGGCGGGACGCCCGCCTGTTTGCCGCACTGGCCGGCGTGGCCTGGTTTGTCTGGCGCCGCGGCGTCCTGGGTACCATCATCGCCGGCATGGCGGTCTACCTGCCCTTGCACATCGGACTGGGCTGGTGAAACTGGCCCCCACGGTCGCTCACTGCGTGTAGCTCCCTGCCCCCCCCGAGGGGGCCGCTGCGCCTGCGGCCTGGCCCCTCGACAGGCTCAGGACAGGCCAAGGCCGGTTCCGCGGCCCCGGCTTATACGGAAGCGCCCTGGTTGCACACGGTCGCCGCGGGCGCGCACCTACAATTTGAGGCTTGCGCCAACCAACCCCTACTTCCCACTGCGAGCTTTCATGAACTTCATCCGCTTCTCCGATCTGTGCGCCCAGGGCCTTGTCAAGGGCCGGCGTGTTTTCATTCGCGCCGACCTCAATGTGCCGCAGGACGACAGCGGTCACATCACCGAGGACACCCGCATCCGCGCCTCGATTCCCTGCATCCAGTTGGCGCTTGACGCCGGCGCCGCGGTGATGGTGACCTCGCATCTGGGCCGGCCGACCGAAGGGCAGTTCAAGCCGGAAGACTCGCTCGCGCCGGTGGCCAAGCGTCTGGGCGAACTGATGCAGCGCGAGGTGCCGCTGAAGTCCGGCTGGGTTGACGGCGTGGACGTGGCGCCCGGCCAGCTCGTGCTGCTGGAGAACTGCCGCGTCAACCCCGGCGAGAAAAAGAACGACGAGGCGCTGGCCCGCAAGATGGCCGCGCTCTGCGATATTTTTGTGCACGACGCCTTCGGCACGGCGCATCGCGCCGAGGCCTCGACCTACGGCATCGCCCAGTTTGCCAAAGTGGCCAGCGCCGGCCCGCTGCTGGCGGCCGAAATGGATGCGATCTCCCAGGCGCTGGCCAACCCGAAGCGCCCGCTGGTGGCCATCGTGGCCGGCAGCAAGGTATCGACCAAGCTGACCATCCTGAAGGCGCTGGCCGGCAAGGTGGACCAGCTGATCGTCGGGGGCGGCATTGCCAACACCTTCATGCTGGCCGTCGGCCTGCCCATCGGCAAAAGCCTGGCGGAACGCGAACTGCTCGACGAGGCCCGGGCGGTGATGGCGGCCATGAAGGCGCGCGGCGCCGAGGTGCCTATCCCGACCGACGTGGTGACCGCCAAGACCTTCAGTGCCGACGCGCCCGCCACCGTCAAGGCGGCCACCGAGGTGGCGGACGACGACCTGATCCTGGACATCGGCCCGCAGACCGCGAAAAAGCTGGCCGATCAGCTGATGGCCGCCGGCACCATTGTCTGGAACGGCCCGGTGGGCGTGTTCGAGTTTGCCGCCTTTGAAGGCGGCACCCAGACCATCGCCCGGGCGATTGCCGCCAGCCCCGCCTTCAGCATTGCCGGCGGCGGCGACACGCTGGCCGCCATTGCCAAATACGGGATTGAAAAAGACGTGGGCTACATCTCCACCGGCGGCGGCGCCTTTCTCGAAGTGCTGGAAGGCAAGACCCTGCCGGCTTTCGAGATTCTGCAGAAGCGGGCGGCAGGCTGACGGAATGGGATGATTGCTATTAAAGCAGTAGCTGCTTGCGCTTGTGTTTAAAGGGCTGGGGACGAATTTGATCATATTCCCTGCACGGCTGCGCCACCCGCGCCAAGCCCCCGGTTCATGCGGGCTATGTGTACCCAGTATGTAACCGGTTCCGTGTGAGAATCGAGCCCCATTACAGGAGACAGACATGCTCAGCAGCGCCACCAAAATTGTTGCAACCCTTGGCCCCGCCTCCAGCGATCCGGCGCTGCTTGAAAAAATGATTCGTGCCGGCGTGACCGTGGTGCGCCTGAATTTCAGCCACGGCACGGCGCAGGACCACATCGACCGGGCCGCCATGGTGCGCGAAGCCGCCCAGCGCGCCGGCGTCGAGGTCGCCATCATGGCTGACCTGCAGGGACCGAAAATCCGCGTTGGAAAATTTGCCGAAGGCAAGGTTTTGCTGGAGGCCGGCGCCAAGTTCGTGCTCGACGCTTCCCGCCAGGAGCCCGGTGACATCAAGGGCGTGGGGCTGGACTACAAGGAATTGCCGCGTGATGTGCGCGCCGGCGACGTGCTGCTGCTCAACGACGGTCTGATCGTGCTGACAGTGGATGCGGTGCGCGGTGAAGAGGTGTACACCACGGTCAAGGTGGGAGGCTTCCTGTCCAACAACAAGGGCATCAACAAAAAGGGCGGTGGATTGACCGCGCCGGCCCTGACCGGCAAGGACATGGAGGACATCAAGACCGCCATGAGTTTCCAGGCCGACTATGTGGCGGTGAGTTTCCCGCAGAACGCCACCGACATGGAAATGGCGCGCCAGCTCTGCAATGTGGCCGCCGCGCCCTACAAACACAAGCCAGGGCTGATTGCCAAGATCGAACGGGCCGAGGCCATTCCCAAGCTCGAGGAAATCCTGCAGGTCAGCGACGGCATCATGGTCGCGCGCGGCGACCTGGCGATTGAGGTGGGCAACGCGGCGGTGCCGGCGCTGCAAAAACGCATGATCAAGATGGCGCGCGCCATGGACAAACTCGTCATCACCGCCACGCAGATGATGGAAAGCATGATCCTCAACCCGGTGCCGACGCGCGCCGAGGTCAGCGACGTGGCCAATGCCGTGCTCGACGGGACCGACGCCGTGATGCTGAGCGCAGAAACAGCCGCCGGCAATTACCCGCTCGAGACCATCGAGGAAATGGCCAACATCTGTCTGGAAGCGGAAAAGGCCGAATACGCGGCGCTGGACGCCGACTTCAGCGGCAAGACTTTCACGCGCATTGACCAGTCGATTGCCATGGGTGCGCTGTTCACGGCGCACCATCTGGGCGCCAAGGCCATCGTGGCGCTGACCGACAGCGGGTCCACGCCGCTGTGGATGAGTCGCCACGACATCCGTGTGCCGATTTATGCGCTCACACCGCGCCTGGCGACGCAGCGCAAGATGGCGCTCTACCGCAATGTGCGCCCGCTGCTGATGGACACCAGCGCCGACCGCGACACGGCGCTGGAACAGGCCGAAGGGCACCTGCTGCGGCGCGACATCGTGCAAAGCGGCGATGTGTATGCCATCACCTGCGGCGAACCCATGGGGGCCCCTGGCGGCACCAACATGCTCAAGATCTGCCGCGTGGCCTGAGCGGGCGGGCCCTTGGGGCGGCCGGCCCAGCCGGTGCCGGTTGAATCCATGGCCGCCGGGCCTGCGTATCCCTGGTTCAATGCACACCACGGATTTCCCTTTGCCAAGACGCACGCTGTTGGCCATGCTGCCCGCGCTGCTCACTGCCTGCTCGGCAGTGGACCTGCTCAACGCCACCGTTTCCACCGACACCTACCGGCGCACCCAGGGCCTGCCCTATGGCGACCACCCGCGCCAGCGGCTGGACGTCTATCAGCCGGTGGACGCCACCGACCGGGCGCCGATGGTGGTGTTTTTTTATGGTGGCAGCTGGTCCTCGGGTGAACGTGCCGACTACCGCTTTGTCGGGGAGGCGCTGGCGGCAAGCGGCATCGTGGCGGTGATCGCGGACTACCGCCTGAGCCCCGCCTTCCCCTACCCGGCTTTTGTTCAGGACAGTGCGCGTGCCGTGGGCTGGGCGGTGGCGCATGGGGCCGCGCATGGTGCCGATCCCGACCGGATTTTTGTGATGGGACACAGCGCCGGCGCCTACAACGCGGCCATGGTGGCGCTGGATCCACGCTGGCTGGCCGCCGAGGGGCTGAAGCCCTCGCGCCTGGCGGGATGGATAGGCCTGGCCGGTCCCTACGATTTCCTGCCGATTGGCGATCGCCAGACCCAGGTGGCCTTTGACTGGCCGCGCACGCCGGTCGACAGCCAGCCGCTGTTCCATGCATCGCCGGCGTCGCCGCCGGCCTTGCTGCTGGCGCCCGCCGCCGACCGCGTGGTCAATTCCCGGCGCAGCACCGTGGCCCTGGCCCGGCGGCTCCAGAGCAGTGGTGTGTATGTGGAGTCTGCGTTGTTTGACAGCGTCAGCCACGTCACCCTGGTGGCCTCCCTGGCCTCGGTTCTCAGAGGCCGGGCGCCTGTGCTTGAGCGTGTCTCGGCTTTTGTGAAGTCAGTCGGGCAAGCCAGGTGAAGCCGAGGTCCAGCCCGGCGGCGCTGGCCCAGCAGAGCCAGGCGGTCCAGAAGGTGTGGCTCATGTAGTGGGCGCCGCGCACCTGTTGCGCCAGTCCCAGCAGCAGGCCGGCCAGCATGGAACCCAGCAACCAGCGGCGAGCCGTGGTCGGCAGGGCTTGCCGGAACGCAAAAAAGCCGCCGACAAAGGCAAAACCCGCCGAGGCGTGACCGGCCGGAAAGCAGCCGCCGTCGCCGCCGTCCCTGACGCCCCAGGCCCAGTGTGAAACATAGCTGGCCACGCCGCCGAATTCCTGCAGGCTCCAGGGGCAGCTGCTGTGGCTGTGCAGCTTGATGTTGGACACCACCAGCAAAGCCAACAGCGTGGTCAGGGCCAACTGGGCGCGGCGCGGGGCGGACAGCCGCCGCAGGGTGCCGGCAGGCCGGGCGATGCCAACCAGCAGCGCCCCTTCGAACAACCAGGGCAGCGGGCGCATGTCGTCGTGCAGCACGCCGCGCCAGAACCAGTGGTTTTCGAGGGCAAAGCCGCTGGCCGAACCAAACCAGCGCGCCAGGGTCAGGTCCAGCCCCGAAGCATCCCAGGCCAGCAAGACAAGAAAGCTGGCCAGGGACCAGAAAAAAAGACGCGACGGGCTGGAAGCGGCTGGGCTGCGGGAGGCGTTCATCTGAGGGTGGGTGGTGCAAGAGGGGCCGACGATAGCCCCGCGCGCCTTAAGTCACGCTTAATGCCGGCGCCTGGCAAGCGGTGCGCGACGGTCCGCGTCGGGCTTGTCCTACACCTTTGCCCCTTCCAGGCTGACGCAGGAAGGCCGTCCAGAGGCCGCCCAAGGGTTTCGCGGGACGACATGGCGGGTAAAATGAAAAAAGTTACCGGTCAGTTACCGAATCCGTTCAACCTTCCTGGGGATATCTCTTATGGCACTCGTTTCCATGCGCGAGCTGCTGGACCATGCGGCAGTCAACACCTACGGCATTCCAGCTTTCAACGTCAACAACCTCGAGCAGGTCCAGGCCATCATGCAGGCGGCCGACGAGGTCAATGCGCCGGTGATCATGCAGGCCAGTGCCGGCGCCCGCAAATATGCCGGCGAAGGTTTCCTCAAACACCTGATCCAGGCGGCGGTCGAGAGCTACCCGCACATCCCGGTCGTGATGCACCAGGACCACGGCCAGAGCCCGGATGTCTGCCGCGGTGCGATCAACCTGGGATTCAGCTCGGTGATGATGGACGGTTCGCTGATGGCCGACGGCAAGACCATTGCCGACTATGACTACAACATCGACGTGACGCGCAAGGTCGTGGAGATGGCGCATGCCACCGGCGTCTCGGTCGAGGGCGAACTCGGCTGCCTGGGCAGCCTGGAAACCATGCAGGGCGACAAGGAAGACGGCCATGGCACCGACGCGGTCATGACCCATGACCAGCTGCTGACCGACCCCGAGCAGGCCGCCGACTTTGTCAAGCGCACCCAGCTCGATGCGCTGGCCATTGCGATCGGCACCAGCCACGGCGCCTACAAGTTCACGCGCAAGCCCACGGGCGACATCCTGGCGATCGAACGCATCAAGGAAATCAACCGCCGCATCCCCAACACCCACCTGGTCATGCACGGTTCGTCCAGCGTGCCGCAGGACCTGCTGGCCATCATCCGCCAGTACGGCGGCGACATGAAGGAAACCTACGGTGTGCCGGTCGAGGAGATCCAGAAGGCCATCCAATTCGGTGTGCGCAAGATCAACATCGACACCGACATCCGCCTGGCGATGACCGCCGCCGTGCGCAAGTTCATGGCCGAAAACCCGAGCAAATTCGATCCGCGCGAGTGGCTCAAACCCGCCACGGCGGCGGCCAAGGCCATCTGCAAGCAGCGTTACATCGAGTTCGGCTGCGAAGGCCAGGCCAGCAAGATCAAGGGTGAAGCCCTGAGCGTGGTGGCCGCCAAATACGCCAAGGGCGAGCTGGCCCAGGTGGTGCGTTAACCCGGAAAATCCTCGCCCTGCCGAACTGGCGATAATTCAAAGCTCGCCGCTACCGGCGGGCTTTTTTTACTTTTGGCAAGCATCCATGACCTCCGCTCTCCACACCTCGGCCCTGACCTCCCTGCCCCTGCTCGCGCGCGGCAAGGTTCGCGACAACTACGCTGTCGGCAAAGACCGGCTGCTGATGGTCGCCAGCGACCGGCTCAGCGCCTTTGACGTCATCATGGGCGAGCCGATTCCGGGCAAGGGCGTGTTGCTCACGCAAATGGCCCTGTTCTGGTTCGACAAGCTGGGCCATATCTGCCCGAACCACCTGACCGGCGAGGCACCCGAAAGCGTGGTGACGCCCGCCGAAGTGCCGCAGGTCACCGGCCGTTCCATGCTGGTCAAGCGCCTGAAGCCGATTCCGGTCGAGGCCGTGGTGCGCGGCTACCTGGCCGGCAGCGGCTGGAAGGAATACCAGGACAGCCAGGCCGTCTGCGGCGTGCCGCTGCCCCTTGGTCTGAAAAACGCCAGCAAGCTGCCCGAACCGATTTTCACGCCGGCAGCCAAGGCGGCGGTGGGCGAGCATGACGAAAACATCAGCTACGAGCAGGTGGTCCAGGTCGTCGGCCCCGAACTGGCCGCGCAGATCCGCGACCTCAGCATACGCATCTACCAGGAGGCGGCGGCCTTTGCGCTGACCAAAGGCATCATCATTGCCGACACCAAGTTCGAGTTCGGCCTCGACGAAAACGGCACGCTGACCCTGATGGACGAGGTGCTGACGCCCGACTCCTCGCGTTACTGGCCGATCGAAGGTTACGAGCAGGCCTTCGCCACGGGCGCGAATCCGCCCAGCTACGACAAGCAGTTTGTGCGCGACTGGCTGGAGCAGGCCCTGGTCAACGGCAAGCCCTGGGACAAGACGCCGCCGGCGCCACGCGTGCCGCAGGACGTGGTCGAAAAAACCGCGGCCAAGTACCAGGAAGCGCTGACCCGGCTGACGGCCTGACCGGCGCCTTGGTTTAAAATAGCTGCAATCCAAGGAGCGTTGCAGCGAAACCCCGTTTCGTCAGGCTTGGGTGACAGCAGGACCCCCGCGGCCTGCCTTTGCAACGGCGCTCACCTTCGATAGCCAAGGTGAGTGAATGTCCGAAATCCAAGTTCCCCCCATGAAACTGTCCGGCCTGGAGCCGGTCGCCATAGGCGCGGGCAGCCTGTTCGTCAACATTGGCGAGCGCACCAATGTCACGGGCTCCAAGGCCTTTGCGCGCATGATCCTCAATGGCGAGTACGAACAGGCGCTGGTCGTGGCCCGCCAGCAGGTCGAAAACGGCGCGCAGATCATTGACATCAACATGGACGAGGCCATGCTGGACAGCCAGGCCGCCATGGTGCGTTTCCTGAACCTGATCGCCAGCGAGCCCGACATCGCGCGCGTGCCCATCATGATCGACAGCTCCAAGTGGAGCGTGATCGAAGCCGGCCTGCGCTGCATCCAGGGCAAGGGCATCGTCAACTCGATCTCCATGAAGGAAGGGCTGGAGCCTTTCAAGCACCAGGCCAAGCTGCTCAAGCGCTACGGCGCCGCCGCCGTGGTCATGGCCTTCGACGAGCAAGGGCAGGCCGATACCTACGAACGCAAGATCGAGATCTGTGAGCGCGCCTACCGCGTGCTGGTCGACGAGCTGGACTTTCCGCCCGAAGACATCATCTTCGACCCCAACATCTTTGCGATCGCCACCGGCATCGAGGAACACAACAATTACGCGGTGGACTTCATCAACGCGACGCGCTGGATCAAGGCCAACCTGCCCGGCGCCAAGGTGTCGGGCGGCGTGTCCAACGTGTCCTTCAGTTTTCGCGGCAACGACCCGGTGCGTGAGGCGATCCACACCGTGTTCCTGTACCACGCGATCCAGGCCGGCATGGATATGGGCATCGTCAACGCCGGCATGGTCGGCGTCTACGACGACCTCGAACCGACGCTGCGTGAACGCGTCGAGGACGTGGTCCTCAATCGCACGCCCGTCTACAAGCCGGGCGAGCCCGAACTGTCGCCCAGCGAGCGCCTGATCGAAGTGGCCGAAAGCGCGAAAAGCGGCGCCAAGGACGACAGCAAGAAAAACGAATGGCGCGCGCTGCCGGTGCGCCAGCGCCTGTCGCACGCGCTGGTGCACGGCATGAACGAACACATCGTGACCGATACCGAAGAGGTCTGGCAGGCGATCAAGGCCGAAGGCGGGCGTCCGCTGCATGTGATCGAAGGCCCGCTGATGGACGGCATGAACGTGGTCGGCGACCTGTTCGGTCAGGGCAAGATGTTCCTGCCACAGGTGGTGAAAAGTGCACGCGTGATGAAGCAGGCCGTGGCCCATCTGCTGCCCTACATCGAGGCGGAAAAACTGCTGCTGGAAGCCGCCGGCGGCGACGTCAAGACCAAGGGCAAGATCATCATCGCCACCGTCAAGGGCGATGTGCATGACATCGGCAAAAACATCGTGACCGTGGTTTTGCAATGCAACAACTTCGACGTGGTCAACATGGGCGTGATGGTGCCCTGCCACGAAATTCTGGCGCGCGCCAAGGTCGAGGGTGCGGACATCGTCGGCCTGTCCGGCCTGATCACGCCCAGCCTCGAAGAAATGCAGTATGTGGCCGGCGAGATGCAGAAGGACGACCATTTCCGCATCAAGAAGATCCCGCTGATGATTGGCGGCGCCACCACCTCCAGGGTCCACACGGCGGTGAAAATTTCGCCGCACTACGAAGGCCCGGTGGTGTATGTGCCCGACGCGTCGCGCAGTGTCAGCGTGGCGCAAAGCCTGCTTTCCGACCAGGCGGCCAAATACATAACCGAGCTCAATGCCGACTATGACAAGGTGCGCACCCAGCACGCCAACAAAAAACAGACACCGATGTGGCCGCTGGCCAAGGCCCGCGCAAATGCAACGCCGATTGACTGGGCACACTACACGCCGCCCCAGCCGAAATTCATCGGCCGTCGCGTTTTCAAGAATTTCGATCTGGCCGAACTGGCGAACTACATCGACTGGGGCCCTTTCTTCCAGACTTGGGACCTGGCCGGCCCTTTTCCGGCCATCCTGAAAGACGAGGTGGTGGGCACCGAGGCCGTGCGTGTGTATGCCGATGCGCAGCGCATGCTCAAGCGCCTGATCGAGGGCCGCTGGCTCACGGCCAGTGGTGTCATCGGTTTGTACCCGGCCAACAGCGTCGGTGACGACATCGAGATCTACACCGACGAGTCGCGCAGCGAGGTGGCCATGACCTGGTACGGCCTGCGCCAGCAGGCCGAGAAAACCGCGCTCGACGGCGTCATGCGGCCCAGCCGCTGCCTGGCCGATTTTGTGGCGCCGAAAGTACTGTCAGCCGAAGCCAAAGCCGTGCGCGCCGGCCATGCGGGCGCCGAGGGCCACAACACCTTCATGCTGCCTGACTACATTGGCCTGTTTGCGGTGACGGCCGGCCTGGGCGCCGAGAAGAAGGAAAAGTACTTCAATGACGACCACGACGACTACTCGTCCATCATGCTCAAGTCACTGGCCGACCGGCTGGCCGAGGCCTTTGCCGAGGCCATGCACAAGCGGGTGCGCGAGGATTTGTGGGGTTACGCCGCCGGTGAAACGCTGAGCACCGAGGACATGATTGCCGAGAAATACCAGGGCATACGCCCGGCGCCCGGCTACCCGGCCTGCCCGGACCACAGCGTCAAGAAGGACATGTTCGAGCTGCTGCAGGCGGGCGACATCGGTATGGCGCTGACCGAAAGCCTGGCCATGACACCGGCCGCCAGCGTCAGCGGTTTCTACCTGAGCCATCCGCAAAGCGTGTATTTCAACGTCGGCAAAATCGGCGACGACCAGTTGCAGGACCTGGCCCAACGCCGCGGCGCCAGGGCCGAGGACTTGCAGCGGCTACTGGCGCCCAACCTTTAGGCCTTCGCCGACTGAGCAGGTGCGCCGCGCAGCGTCCCGGGCAGGCCCATCGGGCGCTCGTATCGGTCGAGCTTGGGGGTATCAATTCAAGTAGGGGCCGCGGATCTGGCTTTGCCAGTCCGCAGGCGCAGCGGCCCCCTCGGGGGGCAGCGAAGTACACGCAGTGACGAGCGTGGGGGCTTTTAAGTTGCTTTGAGCGCCCGCCGGTACTGCACCGCCTCGGCCACGTGGGTGAGCTGCACCGCCTGCGCACCGGCCAGGTCGGCGATGGTGCGCGCCACCTTCAGGCAGCGGTGGATGCTGCGTCCCGACCAGCCCAGGCGCGCGGCCGCCGTGTTCAGGAATTTCGCCGCCGCGTCGTCGAGCTGGCACTGCGCATCAATGGCTTTGCCCTGCAGCGCCTGGTTGCTGCTGCCCTGCCGCGAGACGGCGCGTTCGCGTGCAGCAACCACCCGTTGCCGGATGCCGGCCGTGCTTTCGCCCGGTGCGGCGCCCAGCAATTCCTCGGCGGCCAGCGCTCCCACTTCCACATGCAGATCAATCCGGTCCAGCAGCGGGCCGCTGAGTTTGCCCTGGTAACGCGAAACCTGGTCGGGCGAGCAACGGCAGGCACGCAGACTGGAGCCGAGGTAGCCGCAGGGGCAGGGGTTCATGGCAGCGATCAGCTGGAAGCGGGCCGGAAACTCGGCGCGCTGGGCGGCGCGGGAGATCGTGATGGTGCCGGACTCCAGCGGTTCGCGCAGGGCTTCCAGCGCGGCACGCGGGAATTCGGGGAGTTCATCGAGGAATAAAACGCCGTGGTGCGCCAGTGAAATTTCACCGGGTGGGCATCACCGAAATTAGACGGAATAATCACCACAGTTATCCCTTAACTTCGGTGGATCGCCTCTGTTCACCGTAAGCAAATGACGCATTAAGACAGTTTATGCCGTCGAACTGCCTAGTTGTTTAACTGGCATTGGCTAGTCAAGCAGCATCACGCCGGCTTTGGCAAAGTTAAAACCCGGGTAAATCGACTCGATGCCACGCACTGCGGCTTTGTCCAACGCAACCGTGTCGTCAGTGGGGCGGCGCAGCGGCAGGATCAGGCTGGACATTGACGCGGCTGCGCTACGAAGGGGCCATCCCGGCCGAAAGTCTGGCCGTGCTTCTAGCGTTGGCCGATCGTCGCCATTTGGGGATCTGGCAGGACTTCGGGCGCATCTTCTGAGACGCTGGCGCGACCTGTGGGAGCGAAAACGGCGCAGCGCGCCAGGCGCGCTCGCGGCCTTACCCTCGATCAACGAAGCTCTACCTCAGTCTCGTCGTCGTCCATGTCGTCGCTGTCCATGATCGGACCGAGAAGCGAGTCGCGGCCAGGAGAGTAGCGGAAGCCGTCTGCTTTCATCTTCAGGACCTCCTCCTCGCTCCAGCCTTTTTTGACCATCTGGGCGACCACTTCGGAGGTGATCTCCACCGCGTCCATTTGGCCGATGACCGCTGCCATCTTTGACAGTGTTGACTGGGCCTTATCCAGCATTTTGCGGACCTCGTTCAAGGGATAGCCTCCAATCGCGCGGTCGCCGATCTTGGGGTTGTTCGTTTCGAGGCGAAAGAAGTCGCCAAGAAGCTCGTATGACCCATCCCAAGCCACTTCGATGCGAGAGGGATCTTCCGAGATCCCAATCTCCTCGCGTGCGCCCTGCCATACGAGACACATCGCCAACTGTTCGTCGGGCTCGAGCAGCCAAGCGTCGCCAACGCCCGTCGAGAAGAGCACGAACGCCGGACAGGCGACACCGGCCTGGGTCATCAAGATCTTTATAACGCCTCGCCGCTCCGCGGCGATGATAGCTTCGCACTCCTCGCGGATCGAGCGCATCTGGGTCGCCGCCTTGGCGTTTTCGTTGCACTGAACGGCGTGGCGCCAGTGGTCGTAGCCTGCGGCCTTGGCTACCCTGTTAAGCAAGTCGGTATGTTTGCCTCCGCCGCTTCGTTGTAACTTCTTCGCTTGCTTGCGCAAGTGCTCGACGACGGCGTCGGACGTGGGGATGTATCGCATGACAGATTCCTTCCGTATGCGAATCGCGGGTGCTCACTGCCAGTGACTCGCCTACAAAGGGAATCAGGATTGAAGATTGTGATGAAAGTCGTCCCGCGAGGGTTTGCCATGGTGAGCAGCAGGCGTCGACATGCGCCTGCCCAAATGTAGCGCTGCCGCCGTCGCCCGTCAAGTCGCGTGGCGCCGCCGCCTCAACTGAGTAGCAGCCCGTTGAAAGCCGCTAACACCTTTTCCGCCTCGTCGAGGGTCACCTTAACGGGCTCCGACTCGCATCCAAGAATCGCGGATTTCTGATGAGCCACTCGGCCGCGCGGTAATGCCCGAACTCAGGCACCTCCAGCGGCATGAGCTTGAACAGGGCCTCCGCCTGCTTGGCGATTCGGGGTGTAGCGGGATCGGCCGCTCGCCGCTTCTCGACGGCGGCCTCGTGCGATCGGGGAACCGCATAGGCGACGCCGAGGAGCTGGGCAAAGATCTCCGGATCGAACAAGTCCTCCGCGTCGGCTTCGGCTTGCCCCGCGAAGTCCGCGGCAGTGAAGAACTGACCGGCTTTCAATATCTGCTCGCGGTTGAGCTTCTCGATCTTGTTGATGTCGCCCTTGCCGCTATCGGAGAGCACCGCGACGTTGACCTTGGTGCCGCCGCGCGGCAAGCCGCAAAAAATTCCAAGTTGGTACAGAGAGCTATAGGTCCCTGAATCGATCCCCGTGGGGGACTGTGTATCCAGCATGCGACACAAGATAGCCGAGGAATTGGCCATAGATCCTGTCTACCGAAATGGATTTCGGAGACGTGATTTCGGGCGCCAAAACCACAGCCGCCGATTCGCCGATGATTCCAACCTGAATGAATGCTTCGGCAATCAGTTGCGAACAGAAGAATGAGCTCATGTTTCTGGGCTTCTTCTTGCCGCGGAAGTAGTCGTCGACTTCTTGCATGACGTCGTCTCTGTGCGCTTCCCTTCTTTCTGGTAACCGCCTCATTCCGCGCATGTCGAATGGCTTTCCATTGCAAGCTTTTGCGAAGCTTTCAAGCAAAAAGATTCTGCTCGGATCCCAAAGGCGATCATCGCGCAGGACCGCAATGTGATCGAAGGAGTCCAAAAGGTCGTTGACCGAAGAAACTTTCACGCCTCCGGAGGTTGCTTCCAAAACCCTGTGATCTAACAAGCAGATCGCAACATGAGAATACCCTCGGATTTCAATGTGTTCTTCATTCATCTGGCTGGAGTAGCAAAGCAGTACGTCGCCAGCCAATAGGTCAGAAAGAGCAAGGATGGTTGGTGATTGCATAAAGAACAAGGCTCAGTCAAATGTTAGAAGCTTTCCCAGCATTCCTGCAGGTGGGTCAATTCGGCTTTAGGAAGCCGGCAAGTAACATCTAGACGGCCAGCTAGGGATAGTCTGGCAGCTGGGAGTTTTCAAGGTAGTCGAGCAGGTCTGGGTCCGCCAGCACAGCACAATAGAAAACATGCTCCCAAGAGTTTTCACTAGGGTCCGAATAACTGTCTCTGAACGTTGCCAGATTTACTTGCACATTTTGGTCGCTCAGTCGCATCCCGCTAACGAGCCTAAGTAGCCTTCGATGTTGCCCCCGAAAGAAGTGTGCATACCTCTGCTCAATGGCGAGTTCACGGACATGGCTGCTCATGAGCGCGGTTTGCGCCGCAGTTAAGCCAGGGCGTACGGACAATGCAAACGTCGGCTTGTCGTAGGGGAGGTGGATGCTCAGTTCGAGTACACGCTGTGCTACAAAGACATCGAAATAAGGATGAACAAAGAAGCGTGGTGAATTCGCATCTCCGGTTTTCTCAAGCTTCTCCTTCTGGCATGCATCGCACATCGGGAAGAGGTTCAACGGTGTGACGCAAAAGTGCGGATAGCGCCCCTTTGGAAGATAGTGATCTAGCGTGTTGGGGCGTCCCGCCTCTCCGCAGGCAGGGCAAAGCGTGAGCTCGTGATCGTCGAGCAGGTCAAGCATCATCGCTTGCGTCGAACCGTCCTTTGGCGACAAATACAGATTGAGAAAAGACTTTTTCTTATGCGCGACTGCAGGCCATTCATGAATGAACTCAGGTGAGCCACACTGGGCGACGTAGTCTTGGGTTCTTGTTCGCCATTCGGCATGGATTGCATTGAAAAAATCTGCATTCTTGCCGTTTTGCCGTTCAGCTACGAGGGCATCAATGATATGGACACTGCTCGTGGTCGGCCGAGGGAGATGCATCACCATTGGCCACGCTCCATTGCCTTGATCTGCACAATCAATTCCTCATTTAGCTCATCACCAAGCGCTTCTATTAGTGCTTCACCGGAGCCAAGCTCCTCGATCTGCTCTGCTACCCATCGTTCGAACGGTTTTGATACGGATCGATCCCCAAAGACATAAGAGGAAATGCGTTGGACATCTCCTCCGAAGGTCTGAAAGGGTGGATGCTTTACTACGACTCTATCGTCATCGGTGCGCTCGAACACATAGACGCAGTCCGCGGGAATTTCTCGAACCGTTACCAACGAATGCGTTGCCAAAAGTGCTTTCGAGTTGAACTGCGCCAAAATCTTCTTGAGCATGTCAACGAACTGGATCTCCAACGTGGGATGGAGAAAGAGTTCGGGTTCGTCGACGAGGATTAAGCTGTTGCGTCTGATCACGCCCAAGATGTTGATAACGATGTATGCGAAGAGCCGCTGGCCAGAGCTGAGTTCGACCGGAATGCCGTTCTTAAAGAACGTCACGCCTTCTGCGGGCAAGATCCACTTACTTAAGGACTCGTCCTTCAACTTATTGACGTTATCTGAACTAATGGGGATGAATTTTCTGAGATCGTCACCGTCACCAATTTCCATACTGAGCGGGTGCACGCCATCCGTTTCGCTGTAGAAGGTCTGCGGACGCTTGTTAGGCATCACATCAACTGCAGCGAAGTCGAAGTCGAAGGCAGATCGCAGGACTCGCTCAACTGTCTTCACCTTTTGAGCCCAATCCCGGATCGCCTGGTAGCGCTTGTCGTCTGACAGACACGCCACCAAGGCTTCAGCAGCGTTGCGCTTTGGAAACTCGTGCGAAAGCCGAATTCGCCCCCGTTTGTTCAACTCGTTTGGCGCGGAGCGGCCGCGAAAGCCAAAATAACGATAGGCTAGTGAGTCTTGAACTGAGTTTGGCTGGTAATCGACCGGAAAGCGCTCGAAGGGGCTGTACGAAACCACGACCAATTGACTGAGATTGGGCTTGCTGATGAATCCTAGCTCATCTTCTTTGCTCTGGGCCATCCAGTCGTCGACCATCTGATGAAGGACCCTCGATTTGCCGGATCCATTTGGGCCGATCAAGACGTTCACGTCGTGAGGCAGGGGGCTTTCCGACTGGAACTTCAAATTTAGAGTGGCTGTCTTGTCGAAGATATCCTTATACCGAAATCCTAGATCAAGCACCGCGATGGTTTGGCGTTCGAGGATCTTCCAACCGTCTAGGTATGCCTTGGTGCTCCCACGTTCGCGCTGAAGCGAATTCTTGAAGCCCTCGGTCTCCACAAGTACCTTCGCTGTTTCGTCATCTTCGACTCGAACAAGATAGCTGGCGTCGTGCAAAGCTTTCGCCACTCGAATCGCCCGGCGATGGCCAACTGCACCCTCCAGTTGTTCATAGAACGCGATCTCTGACGGAGTAGATATGTACTCTGTTTCCGGTATTGGAAATACGCCGTCCCACCCATCGGCGAGTAGTCTATTAAGATATGCGCTCGTATCGTATTTGCCATAGACCAGCAGCCGGATGAGGCCAAGCTCTACAAGCTCTCCCTTGATACGGCAGGTGGTAGGGAAGCTTGTCTGATAGCCGTAGTCGTCCCAGTTATTTGAGAAGAGCTCGATGACATCTCCCTCCAAGCTCGGTGGTGGCATGTTCCGTCGGCTAGCGACGCCTAGATAGACTACCTTCATAACTCCCCCTGAAGCGGCACGCTGTGGCCGCATTCTCAACGGCACGCGGGGCTCAAATAATTTATATGGCTATCAGCGCAGGATATCGTATCTCGTTACGGTCGCGACCTCAGTACGAAGTCGGCGGCCGAAAGCGGGTTACCGACGCCTCTGGCTGTTCAAGACTACAAATCCTGGTGCACCCTTGGCGGTGAGAACACGCTTCTCCTGAAGTATGTTCGATTGCTTGTCCCACTCCCACTGAATTAGCTTCCGCATCGGCGCTGGTTTTTCCACGTCGGCTTTCTGGTTGACGGTACGCAGGACAACAGCTGCGGCCGGGGAGAAGTACTTCTTGTATCTTTCCAAAGCTCTTTTGGTGATCTCTTCGCTACCAGGTGCGCTTGATTGGACTGCAGCACGTGCATAGAACGCAAGACAGTCGGTGTACTGTGCTTCTTCCTTTGCAAGCTCAAACTCGGTAAGCGCATCCTCGTAGGACTGTTTGCCCTCCTCAAAGCGGCCCTGATGCAGGAGCATCATGCCTCGAGTAGCGAGAGTTTGCGAAGCCAAAACGTTGCCCCCCGCTTGAATCCCGGAAAGTTCAGATAAGGCCTCGCTAAATCTGCCCAGCGCGGCCAACGCATAGGCCTTGTTGCCCCTGAGGCTCAGATCTCTGTGATCCGCGCTCAGCCCAATCTCTGCGGCTTCCAGCGACTGCTTGTAATTCCCAAGCGCACCTTCGAAGTACGATTGCAGCAGGCGGGGCCTACTTGAGAATATTTCTTCATCGGCCCATGACCCAGTCAAAATGCTTGCGCGTTCGAAATCCGCCGCTAGAAATGCTTGCAGAGTCCTACCTTCGAATGCACCGGTTGGCGCTTTACTGATAAGTTGCTCATCAATTTCAATGCCGAGGAACTTTTGATTCGTGATCGCCTGCGCAATTACGTTGTCAGTTGGATGCTCAAGTGCCATCCGGAACAGCTTTCGCGCTTCCTTCAGCTTGCCGTTCGATAGTTCAACACCGCCGATTGCACCAGCGAGCTCAGTCAAATTGCTGTTGCTGAATGATTTCACGGCAATTGCGCGTTGCGCTTGCCTCAGCTGTGTGGACGGCGCGCCTGCCACCTCTGCGGCCGCAATTTCTGTAGCCATCAACCACGGGTCGGACGATGTGCGACCTACGCTTTTTATGAATCTGTGAGCTCGCTCATTCTCCCCAGCGTGGATCCAGAAACGCGTTATAGCTCGTATCACATGGACCGAATTTGGCGCAAGTTGATACGCCGTGGAAAGCGCTCGATAAGCTGGTTTTCGCTTGCCGTGAGACAGGTGATGCTGTGCAAGATCAACCACAGCGAGGACGTCATTAGGTGCATTGCGGAGAAGCGCTCGAAGGCCCTGTGTGCTTCGGGCTGAACGTGAGCTGTTCCAGACCGCCTCCTCGCTCTGGCCTCCGCTTACTATTTCGGATGCGACCAGCCTCAAAGCAACAGTAGTTCCGGGCATGGAGAGCGCAATCCGAGCCGGGCCTGTAAGCTGATCTCGGCGTCGCGGATCCAATCCGAACGCCAAGAGGTCAGCTAAGTCCCCAATGGAATTGGTTGCTTTCCATGTGTGAAGTGCTATGTCAACCGCCTGGTCCGCGGAATCGACCGTGGCTCGACCATTGCCACGCTGAACCAACCCGAACATGTCTGGCTGGTGCAACGCAAATTTTGCCTTTCTCCACTTCGGGATTAGGCGCCGGGTGGGTAAGAGCCAGTTCATTGAGCCGTTGAAGCAATGCGTTCAGTAACCTGAGCTTGCCGTGCTATCCGTTCCAGTTGGGAGTGAATTCGGTCCAGGCCCAAGGTGCCCGTTTTCCGCGCCCCTGGCTCACCACGGATGGCTGGATCAGGGTCTGTTAAGCCTCGAATAATCCTTGAGAGTTCGTCGCGACTTTGCTCGGGAAACGTCGGGGTGATCTGCTCCTCAAGTACAGTGTTCCAAGAATGTCGGATGATATCGATGATGTCTCGGTAATTACCGATGAAGGTCCCAGGTCGAAGAGCCGGCGGCAGCGAGCTCACGATTCTTTCGGTCATGGATGCTCCAGCAAACAAAAAGGCTGCCAGATTGCCAAGCATGTACGCATCCGCTGCGGTACTTCGATCCTGCCATTCCCGTTCTTGATAACCGTAAAGTGTCTCCAGAGGCTTGTGCCGTGGATCGCCTGCCCAAATCCAATCATCAAAGGGTCCATCACCGGACTTTGTGACGGCACGCCCTACGTCACCGAGCTTGATGTTATGGCGATCACCATCGCTCCCAAAGCGAATGACGTTTGAAGGCTTGATGTCGTTGTGTGCAAGGCTCGCCCTCTCCATCTGCACGATGGCGAGCGAAATCTCTCTGAGCACCCAGAGTTTCCAGTAAACGCTACCGTTTGGGTCGTAGTCAACGTGATTCTTAATATCTCCTTCACCGAGCTCCATGACCACGCAGATGAAGTTGTATGGTTCGCTTGCTCCGTCTTCAAGGAATGCGAGCTGGCCATGTGCGACCATTCGAACCACTTTTGACATGCGCATGCAGGCCTTGTGCATCAAGACCTCAAATTTCGCCCAATCAAGAATATCGCTCAGCTCGTCTAAGGCGTGCATTCGCTTTCGGAAGTCGACAATTTTCACAAAGCGTTGGTTGCCATCATGCAGGTCAGTCGCTACATAACCGACTCCGAAGTTACCGCCAGACTCCTGTTTGCCCAGATGAAGCCTTCGCTCTAAGCGAAAGCGCTCATTGATGGTGATACCCGCTAGGTCCTCGGCTGCGGGCCGCTTTTCGACGCGTTGTACGTCGTTGAATTCATTCTCCATTTGTCCCCTCCACTTCACGGTCGAACGTGTCAAGATACATATTGACACAAATACCCCGTTCAATTCAAAATAATTCGGGCACAGCGTCACCGGAGGAAGGTGAATATTGCCTAGGAACTAGGACTCACTTCCGTCCTCTTGCTAGCACCAGAAAACTTCTCCCTTTCGGAGCCAGAAGTGCGATTTGCAGCCATCCTTCACCCACACAGAGGGATGCAAAGTCGGACGGCTCTTTTCGTCCACTGCGATACGCCAGTTCGGTCGTGCTTCCGGAAAAACCTGAAGCTCGATTGTCCGACCGCATCCGCACGGACAACGCATGCCAACACACCAGTCTTCCCCGTCCTCTCGCGCTAAAACCAGGTTTCGGCGCGGCAAGTGAGTTGGCAAGCTATCTCCATCAACCACCACCAGCTTTCTTGCTGGCGTTAGTTTGTCCAACAGCCCTTGAAGGTGCCCGCGAAGTATTCTCAGAATATTTTTCATAGGCGGATGCGGGGTAAGTTGAGCAGCGGCTCTTGCGCTCCTCGCGCGAGCAGAGAGTTGTGGGAAACAGGGAATTGACCTTCGGGGAGGATTTCCTCCTCCTTTGCCGCAATGCTGAGTTCGCGACGCGCGAACCCAATATTGGGATCGTGGCGGAATGGATAGGCCCTGGCCAGAAACTCCATCACCAAGTCGGCCGCGGCGCGCATGTTCAACGTGATCACTGAAGGCGCTTCGTCCACAGCTCCCTTGATATAGCCTTGAGCGAGTTCATTGCGGTATTCGGCTGGGGCGGTCCGGCGCAAGTATTCCGCGCGGAGCGATGCTTGCGTATACACACCGCGATCACCAAGCGTAGGCCCGCCGGGGCGCACGTAGTCCACTCGTGCGCACACATCCGCTATCGCCCTTCGTCCATCGGGCATCGACCGGGTTGGGATCGTGACGCCGACGTCGAAAAGCGGCTGCAAAAAGGCCGAACTGATCATGTCTGCCATTTGTCGAGCATCATGTGTGTCGACACAGCTGAACAAGACATCCGCTTGGCTCGCGGCAAGAACCGCGCTCCGCTCCAGAATGGACGCGTTAATGGGTATCGCCACGCTCGCCCCTCTGTAAGAGGTAATAGCGCGGTCGAAGACCGTCACTTTCGGTCGGTGGTTCTCCGCATCGTCGATCGTAGAATTGAGGATGCGGTTGAGGTTCTTTTTTTCCACCAAGTCGAAATCGATCAGTACAACCCGTCCAAACCCCAGTCGAGCCAACTGCTCTACAACGATAGATCCGGTACCCGAAACGCCAAAGACACACGCCGTCAGGCGCGCCAGTTCTTCACGCGTCCCGCCGGTAAATGCCATCGGCCGAACCAGAAACTTACGATCCGACCACCACCACCGCAAATCATGACCAGGAACGGCCACGAGTTCCAGCTGTTGGGTCTTCATGTCCGGGGTGTAGATGCGCGCCAAGATGGCGCCATCGGGCACCATAATTGCCGACCCGTGTAGCGATCCGAAAGCCGCGAAAAGGCAGGGTATCGTGATTCGATCACTGCGGTTGTCGTAGTCGGAAAAGTCGAAGAAGCCACCCGGGTGCGAGTGCAGCAGAATAATGCTGAGATCTTCTTTCTCTGCTAGGTCAATGGCGTCTTCGATCGCGGTACCGGGCCATTTCAACTCATCGGGGTGGCGTACGCATTGATCGTGGGGGACAAGCACCACGTCGCGTACCAGTAGGCGAAGCCGCGGTCCCGGTGCCTTCGCGCACACCAAAACCGCGGCAGCCTCGAGCCCATCACCTGGAAACAGATGATGCTGCACCCGTTCATGCATCTCTGCAGTCAGAGTCAAGCTCGAGGCGGAATTCATTGTTGCACCTCCTTGAGGAGGCACGATTCGACGAGCGCCAAATGCGTGACTACGTTGTCGTGCGTCGAGCTCCACTGGTTTCCGGCTCCGCGATGGCGTGACCAGCGCTGGAATTGCAAACCGCGAATGTCCTGGCGATGCTCGGTGGCCGGGATTGACGCGCCAGTTTGCAGTGCTGCCGGCGGCAGCAGATAGAACATGTCAATCTGAACCGCAGGATAGTTGGGATGAATCTCCAGGGCCATGCACACTTTGGATGACGAATAGCCGTCCGGCAGGTCATAGTCGGACAACAGTAGCCACTGGCGCCCGCCCTCGACAACAGCTTCCCAGCTTGGATAGTGTGCATCGAGGAATGCCTCGTCCACGTCCAGCAGTCGGAAACTGCGCACCATGTTCGACGAGGCCTCACCGTTGCCGACATCCAGCGGCGACACGCGGAGCTTTTCAATCCCCGGCGTGCGAAGGTCGACGATTGAGTCCAACGTCATGGGCATCTTGGGCTGACCCTCCACCTTGAGGAAGATCTGCCATCCCTGATCAGGATTCAACCCTGCTTTGGAAAGCGCATCGCGCACAATGATCGTCGGCTCAAACAAAGTAAGCACAACTCCCTGCACGTTCAACTGCCACTTGAGCGCACGACTGGAGAGGCGTTCGACGCCTTGTTGACTCAGACTTATCACGTCCGTTTCCGACAGCAATTTGTCCGGCTCGTCCTGCCTTTCGAGAAAGATACTCTTTGTAGCCGGAATTTCGGCCAGCTTGCGGACCGCTTCCACCGAAATGGTTGGTGCGGGCCAGTCATAGCGGTCGCCATCGACCGTGAAGCGACAGTAACCATCACTTTCGACCACGATGAACCGAACACTCTCGCTCAGTTTCGCGTGCTCATTGGGACCTATGTCCTCAAGTGTCTTGAGGCCCCATTGAGCGACCGTCGCCTGCTGGTCAGGACTAAAGCCCGCCGCTGACGCGATCTGGCTACCGACGGGGGTTTTGTCGTGCAGCTGCACAACAACTGGGTTGATGAGATCCAGACCAAAAATCAGGATCGAGGAATCGGCTTGGTGGGCCGGGCGATGGGCGACAGACGCCCCAGTTTCAGTTTCAGTTTCAGTTTCAGTTTTCATTACGTTCTCTTAAAAATAGGTCAAACACGCGAAAAGAATCCGCAGTAGATGGGTGGACATCCACCTGGGCAGTTGACGTAGAGAGAGTTACGCGAGAAAATCGAAGGCTTCCACACCGGACGAGCGCTCTCGCGTTAGTTCACTCAGGGGACCAAGCCGCCAGGTTTGGTCCCTTGTTTTATTTGGGCGTCAGCATCATTTGCTCCTTATGTATGTCAGCAATATTCACATTACTATGTGACTCTTGCCCACATTTTAAGTATTTAGATGATCATGTCAACAAAAATCATCATCGCATAATGTCAACAATGTTGACATTTGGTCATTTGCAGTTTAGAGTCCGGTTTATGGTGGGAAATTACAGTGATTGACGAATCGCGTTTGTACAAGGCGATGGGCCAAAACATCCGAGAACTCCGGGCTGGCAAACAAGGCGCCAACGGATTCTTGACTCAGGCAGAACTTGCTAAATCAGTTGGCCTGGAACGGACCTCGATTACCAATTTGGAGAAGGGGTCGCAAAAAGTCCCCCTGCATGTTCTCTATGCAGTCTGTAGTGCGTTGGGTGCCGATGTAGTGGATGTCCTACCCCCGCTATCGGTAGTTGAACAAGATTCAACCTCGCAGCTGGATTTAAGCTCAGCATCGGCGCGGCAAGCATCAGCTGGTCGGCCAATACTCAGCAAAGTCCTGGAAGAAATGAATTTCGACCATAGAAGGAAAGATGATGGCAATTAGCGCTCGAGAAATTGAGAGCCGCGCGTTCGACATCATTACGCAATGTGGCTTTCAACCTAATCAATCTATTGATTTAAAGGTGGTTGCCGATGTGCTTAGGGCAAACGTTGTTGAACGGACGCTTGATGCGGAGGTGTCAGGTGTACTCATCGTCAAGGGCAATGAGAAGCACATTCTTATAAATCAAGATCACAGCACCCGGCGTAAACGCTTCACGACATCCCACGAGTTCGGGCACTTGGTTCTTCATGATATGTCCAATGATCGCGTGATTGTCGACACAGACATTCGGGTTTATCAACGCGTGGGGCAGGCCGGCTCAGCGGCGTATAACCAAGCGGGATCAACCACTACTTCTCGGGAAGAGAAAGAAGCAAATCTGTTTGCGGCAGCATTACTAATGCCTGCGCAATGGTTGCAGGATGCTGCAAAAGAGTTGAGTGACGATGACTCATTTGTTGAGCTATTGGCTAAGAAGTTTGATGTTAGCGAACAAGCATGCTTCATTCGACTTCAGCAACTAAACATCATTGAAAGCTATTTAGCTCAAGATTATGGAAAGCCGCGGCGGCAGCAAAGTATTGCGTTTTGAGTGTTGAGTGTTGAGTGTTGAGTTTCTTTAGAAGACTCATTGTTGATTCTAAAGTGCCCCGAGTTTTCATCGAATCTTGACCAATTCTCTTTGTAAGTAGAAGAAGCTCACGGTGTGGATAGGTTCTTGATTTACTCCTTTTTGGGTTGAATCTTGCGGAACTGTTATTGAGTGGATGGCTGTCGTTTCCGATCACTAGTATGCCGTGAGCCGGCTTCCGCTTGCACCTCGGTCGGGCGTGCAAAAACTTTCATGTCCCTAAGCAACTCACACGGCAAGTCGAGCATCAGCTGATTCAACCGCTTTCTAACTTGCCTCGCACTTATGGAGCTGAACCTGTCTGGAGTGGTCGGAAGGTTCTTCAGCTGGCTTTTTGCATTCTCGATTAGGAGAAGCAGGTCCGCCTGAAATTCGTGCTGTTGTTGTTGTTGGAGAGAAATCAACATGCGACAAAGGCTCAGTCTCGGAACTTCGGCAAACGAATTTATCTGAGCGCCATTCACAAGGCACAGCAGTAAGACAGCCAATTCACAGGCAAAAGAGTTTTTACTCCTTGCGTTTTGCGCCAACCGCCGCTCAGTATCAGCAATGGCATCCAAAAACTGATGCCATTCTGCGGAAGTTGCCTGAGTCCTATCTACAAAGAACTTGTCGAGACCTTTTTCGCCCTGCCAGTCCAGATGTCGCCGCAGCTCGGTTTTGGTCGGGGTTCTCTCCAGCTGCCGGGTAAGGGTAGTGATGGTTGTCTTAAGAACTGCATCGGTGACAGAGCGATTCTGTTTGGCAAGCCTGGAATTGACTACCTCGGTCATCCAGGGTGGTTGCAGGCACTCCGCTCCGTTGAAATGGGCTCTTGATATCCCTGTTTCATTTGCAAAGTCGACAAAAGAGTCCGGCCAACCTCGAATGATCTTTAACCCGGCGCTGACCAGCCGGCTTCTGCCTTCAAGCTGCAACTGTTCCACGGCTTGGGTCCGCTTGGCCTCTTCAGAGAGGCTGCTGGCCAACTGAGCCCAATGCGTGCCCGATCGTTCAATACATGTCCTCGGCCGATTCCTCAGGAATACTTGGCAAATGGCGCGAAGTGCGCCAAAAGCCTCAATACTTGGGACATTCATTTTTCCAATATTCACCCTGTCTTTGCCAAGCCAGTTAGTGCTATCGGTTCCGGTGTCCAGCTCTATTGGTGATAAGGCCGACAAATCGGAGCCGCAGTGCCAGCAATAGCGCAGGCTACGGAACTCCGGATTCACCATGCCCTGGATTCCGCAACCCGAAGGCCATGGGGCATTTCCGCATTGATGGCAATGGTCGTGTAGCCGAGTCTTGTGGAGCGGGCATGCTGTAACGAAGCCAAGACGCCAGATCAGTCGAAAGTAGGGAACGGGATCAGTCCCAAGGCAGCCGGGACAAAACATTGGGCCAAAAGTCGGAGAAGGCGTGCCGTACCTCGCTCTCAGCCACCACCGAGGTTGCGAGCGGGGTGTCAGATGAGAAATCACTCTTCCGATGTAAGCTCTCAATGTCATCCGTTCTGCAGTGTCGCGGCCGACACCATGCAAGTCAGATACCCATTGCAACTCCTCTTCGTTCTCACCCACATCAGGATCGGATCGTCGTGTCCTCTCATCCGGGACGGGGAAGAGGTGGTAACCGTTCGCCCAGGCCACACGTTGGCGCCAGGACGACAGAGACTCTCCATCGAGAGCCTTCGGTCGCTGCAGAAATTGCGAACTACGTCGCATGACCACGCTCTAACATTTTCCGTCGCCAGGCTTGGAGGTCGGCGAGCTTGATGGTTAGCTCGCTGGGACTGATTGGTGCATTTCCAAAGAAGCGGATTGGAATATGACGCTGCACAAGGGCCGCTATCAGTGGCTTCAAGAGTGCGGGAGTCTTCTTTGCAATCAGGAGAATAGCCTCGTCAATTAGTATCCTCCGATCCAAAGACACAGACCCTTTTGAGGCAGCGCTCAGCAGCTCGGCTGCTAATGCAAAAACTTCCGAGGGCGTAATCCGAAAATTCCAGGACCCCTTGCCGTAGGGCGTTGACTGAAGTACTTCGTTGCGTGCGAGGGCGCGTAAAGCACCAACATTCAGACCGATAGTCCTAGAGAGTTCTTTGACGGAACTGGTCGCATTGATCATGTCAATTGCTTTGCTGACAAACGCTTTTGGAATCCGATATTCGTTCTGCCCCTTCCTCCTCGGTGTCGTCGTGACGTCTCCCAGCCACCCTTTGGATATCCAGTGCTGAACCACGTCGTACGTGCAACCAGTGACATCCATGACAAATCGGATACCAACGTATTCCGATTGGTCGTTTGCGGAAACCTGTGCGCAGCGCTGCTTCGGCCGTAGAGCGGTGCGTCGACGCCGATCCAACTCAGCCAGTGCTTCCCTTATTTCCGGAAATGCGCTCGAACCGCGCTGAGTTTCTCCCAAAATCAAGTTTCCAATAGCTCTGCCCGATCCGGGCTGAGCGAGGAGGGTCATACGAAGAAAACTCTCTGGCCAGAATTCAAACCAGCAAAGTGCTTGCCGAATTGCTTCGAGCGGCAAATAGGCAGACTTCGCAGCAGTAACTCGAAGTGATCTAGATGTTCTATCGCTGAGCTTATTAAACCTGCGAATCAAGATATAAGCTTTCATCTCTTGCCTTCCGGCAAATGCGAAAGTTACGCCCGGCGAGGCATAAATCGTTTGAAGATCCAAAACACGCAACATCTGCGAAATGTCAATGTCGATAGCCTGCCCTCTTGCACGTTCAAACCTATATCCACAATCGCAGGTATCAACGCTTTTTCGTAGGTGGCTTATGGGCATTTGGCACGCCGGGCATGCCTCCAGCAAGAAAATCTGATGATGCAAACAAGTGAGTTGGAACGGCCTATCCCAACAAGACTTGATGTAAGGAACCTTCATCTCATTCAGGCAACGAGAACAAACCCTTGCATGTATTGATCGTCCGGCGGCATAAAGCGAAGCGCGCTTCCCCGTCCTCAACTCAATGGGACCAGCATCAACTGGCGGTTCAATTGCAAGCAGTAGCAGAATCTCACGAGGGGACGAGGCCAGTAGTGTCGCGGTCGACATGTCCAGGACTTCGGCGATACCCTTTATCCCCTCGTACCGATTTCCCGCGGACAACCGCATCAGATAGCCCGGCCATGATTCCCCGGGTATGGGTTTGTAGGAAACCAGCAGCCTCATTCTGGACCCCTGAGTGTTTCGTAAGGATCCCCAGGGTCAACCAATCTGCGCTTAACAAAGGATGGATGAAAAGGAATTTCTTCGTTGGGTCGAGGGCCGTGCACAAGGAGGTATGCTTCCTGCAGGTCTTCGAGAGACATTTCTTCCCGGCCCGCGCTGAAAGCCAGGAACCACCCATGGTCAATCAGCTTGACCAGGCGATCAAAGATGCCTTCGGTCGCGAGATAGACTCGCCACGCATTCCCCTTCTCGGAAATACACGAGGGTTTAGCCAACGGAAGCCATTCGTCTGCTTTTGTAAGTACCGTGGCAAATGTCCTTCCGCTGTCCTTCGAGCCGATGTCAAAATATCCGAGCACAGCCCTGTAAGAAATTCGCTTGATCAATTGGGTATCGCTGTTCACAACGCGAAGCGACTCTTTGGTTCCGAGGAATACCCATAGTGCAGCGGAGCTGTCAATCAGTTCGCGCAGTCTTGTTCCGACAAGTTCGATGCCTCGTGTCGCTCGGCGTGCTGGGATGTCGTGAAAGTTGTCGAGCAGTACAAGCCGTACCTCGCACTGCTTCAGCAGGAGCTCCGCTGCCTCCATAGTTTGTGCTCTGCTCTTTCTCCCGCGCGGATTGGGATCGTCCAGTGCGGTCAGAATGGCCACTGAGATTTCATAGGGTGTGCAGGGATTGGGTACAGCGAACTGAATGACAGGACAGATGGTTTTTTCTTCCTCCTGTCTACCATAGAGGTCGGTCGCAATCTGTTTCATCCTCCCGGTGAGTTTTGTCTTTCCCGACCCTGGCTCTCCGACGATCAACATCGCACTGTGAGTGTTAGCCCTCACGCAGTGCGCAAGCTTCAGGAGAAAGTCGGCGAGTATTCTTTTCGCATCTGGATGATTGATGTAGAAATCAACGGCCCACTGTTGCCTGGTGTCGGAGTCCTTATCGAGCCAGTACTGCTTCTCCGGAGGAGTGGGATGGTTTACGGTGCTCATTGGGTCTCCCAAGAGTCTTCTTCCAGCTCCAACTCCACCTCGTCCAAGCGGATAATGTCCCATTCCAGGTTGGTTATGACCTGCTCGACAAATTCCGACTTCTTCGGCTTTTTGGAAGCTGTGCTGGGGACGGCGTCATCAGCATCGGGTACAAATTCCGCCATTGGCCCGACGCGCTTGGCGAACTTCCGCCGGGCAGCTTTAACCGAAGCGACGGCCTGAAGAACCAGTTCTCGCAGGTCGACCCGAGCCTGAACCATCTGCCCCAAAGTTGGGTTCTTGTGCCCACGCTCCCGCGCCAATTTCAGAACAAGCGTCTGTTGATACTCGGTGATCCCGCTCGCGTAGCGGTGGCTCGTTGTACAGGGGACGTGGATCAGCTTCTTGGAGAAGGGGTCTGTGACCTTGATATAGGTGAGGTCGTGTCGGTCGATATGAACCATCGCCTGTGCATTGCTGCCCAGCCGCTTACGCAGCGCCTCAAGTTCGTCGGAGTCGTAGGGCAGGTTGATGCGCAAGATGCCACCACTGTCTCGAAACCGGAGCAGCCTGGGCCGCAGGCGGAAAGTTGCCAGCTGTTCACGAGTCCAACGCACCGCTGGACCGTGAGTTCTAAAATGGTTTTGCCATTTCTGTTTCCGGGTCCACCCATCGTCTCTTGCTTGGTTCAGAAGGACGCCTGTGACCCATTTCACGTAGTTCCTCTTGTAATTCACGACGGTGCACGCCGCGGAGGCCATTCCATTCTTGGAGCGCTCAGAATCTTCCTTGCTTCCGCAATAGCCGGGCTGCTGCGCGCAGAAGCCCGTCAAGGTGATGGCATTGTGATGCTCGATCGTGCATTTCTCCGTAGGGCCGAAGGGCCTTGCACCAGCAAGCAGTAGCTTTACATCTTCCTTTCGGCTGTCCATTGACTTGGACAGGTTGTAGCTTGCGTTATCGACGAGCATCAACCCCTGAATACCGAAGCCTATCCATGGCTGATCGCAGCCTGCAAATTCAGGACGTGAGTAGTCTTTAGGAAGTAAAGAATCGAGAATGGCGCCTATGGCGCTGTCATAACTTCGCGGCTCATGGCTTAAGTCGAACCCTAGGGGTACACCAGTGTTCTGACAAACTCCCTGCGTTAAGTAGGCCCGCCCGAAGGGCAGAAGATTCTGATCATCGATCAGAAAATTCTCTGTGTTCAGATCGTCGTATTCCGCGACGACGAGCGGATACTGAGCGACATCTCTCGGACTGGAATGATTGCGATATTCCTTGCTAGCGTGGCGAGTACTAATATTGCGTCTTGAAATTTCAATCGCGGGAAAGTGAATATCGATCCTGCGGCCAATCGTCGTGTCGCCTGGAACCTTAATGAGATCTTCGGGCGTAGCGAGATTGAGGGAGCTGATGGCGGTACGCACGGAATCGCATATTGCCGTTTTGACAATTTTTGCTTTCTCATCGGCTTTGATGCCATCAAGAATGCGCTTGATTTCAGCTTCCGCGCGTACGTCGATCCTGGTAATCCCAGGCCCGCCCCGATCAGAAAAGCTGGGAACGATTTGGCTCCAATCTCCACCAGTCTTGACGACAAGTCGGGCTGCCTCGGCAAGTGTGCTGATCGAAAAGCGCTGGATGTCAGCAAGCGGGCCCCTTGCAAGGTCGTTCATTGCGCTTCTCACCCACGGTTCATCAACCAGTCTGTCAATTCCTTTTCTTCTGAGACCGTCTATCCACGCTCTTTTCTCCAGCATGTGGTTGACGGCAATCGAAGACTCCTGACGTGCATTGACTCTTCCCAATTCCGAGCTTTTAAGCGCCGCCGAAGCGATCAATGACTGGTGGTTGGCCTCGGTAAAGGAAAGAATGCCGCTGAAGATTGCATCGATAAGCAGTGACTCGGCTGCTCGCTTTGTTTCATTGGTCTCGACGTTCCGGAGTATCCAGTGAACATCGCCCTCGCCTGTGACGGCATCTATTTCGCTTCTGCCTTCGACCTTTGCATCAAGGCGCAAGAGCATTCCAGAATCCACGAGGTACTGACCGATGCTCAAAGAGAAGGCTGTACTTTTGCCTGGGAAAATGTGAGAGGAGAGGTGTTTGTTCATGAATTTTCTCGGTAATGTCGAAATAGAAAGTGTCATTGGCAGCTGCCCCGATAGCGTCATCCCAGCCAAATTGGTCGAGGAGCTCCCCCAAATGGGTTGCTTGAGATGCCGCGCGTTCAATTTCTGAAAGCCGGTCATGTGTTAACGGGAGCTGGAGACCGCGGTCCAGCAATCTGACGCTTTGCGAGGTGGGACTGGAGAGCTTGTCCCGATCTGTCCAACAATGAAACTTAAATCCCCTTGGCTCCAGAAACTCTTTCTCTTCGTCGAACTTCTGTTGAACTTCAGGCGTAATGAATCGCTTTGATTTGCACTGGATGATGTGCAACGGCGGGTCTATGTCCAGCTCGACGAGGATATCGGGGACACGCCCTCTGGGGCCGCCTATCTCGTCAAGACTGAATGGTTGAGCTTTGACCCGGCGAGCCAGTCCGTTTCGAAGAAAGTGGTTTAACAAGTGAAGGGCTGTGCCCTCGTGGCCGCCTTCACCGTACATCACGGTAGACGGAAACCGAACAGGTACGCGGGTGGTTGATTTGCTGTCGTGCTCTATGTCACGGCGAGGCGGACTGCCAAAGATCTCGTTCAGCCATGCGGACGAGGGGTAAGACGGCTTCTTGGCCACGGAAAATCTCCTACTGGCGGACGGCCAGTTGTTTGTATGTAGTGCCCAAATGAGCACACGTTTTCCGTCCACGCAACGAGTGGACAAAACGGTACAAACAAGGAGTTGACCGGCGACAACGTCGCCGATACAGTGAGGGTGTGAAGTCTCTCGGTTTGTACCGATGGGATTGGGGGGCCAGGCGCTCTGGTAGGTAGCCTGGCCCCGTGGTATTGGCGGTTCGACTAGTCGAACTCAGTAGCAGGGCGTTAATGGAACTAGGTCATTTCATCCCTAGCTCCTTTGCAATTGCGTAACTCTCGCCTCGCAAGCACTTCCGTTCACCACGGAGGACTTTCCTGACCAGTTGGGCATTGAAGTTGTTTTCCCTGGCCCACTCAGCCATGGAAATTCCCGCGGCGTGGAAATCACGAACGGAAAGAAGGCGTGGTTTGCTCCGTTTAGGAGACGTAATGTTCGACTTCATGTCGGGTGTGGCTAGGGCGTTGCGCGTAAATTAAATGAAGTTCTCGAAAAAGCGTAGCGCGTACCTCTGCCCCATGTTTTATTGTCTTGATTGGGTGTGCGAACCCAGCACCGCCAGGTGCAGGCAATACGGTCCATTTCTGCTCTAGTTTCTTGAGCTATGCAATAGTTTCCAAATTCGTGGTTCGATTTCGTGTGTGGCATTCAACGCATAGTTCGACATATATCTCGGTTTGTTTTTGCCACGCAGAATTCTTATTCACATTCCCAGATTTTCCTAATGAAGCCATCCTGATTGCGCCGGTGATATTCGATATGTAAAAGCTTCCATTCGCAGGGCGCAGCGATCGCCTCTGAAACGCTGCCGCAGGGATCTTTTACTATTCATTTATTTTTCAAAATTAAAGATGGTGTATGAAATACAAAAATGCGAATCTTGAAATATTTGGTTGCAAATAAGGTATGTATTGACAAAATTAAAGTGATTTTCAGTAAGCGGATTGGTTTTTTTGCATCATTACAAAATCGGAAAAAAAGTAGTTGCATGGCACGAACATCTTGGGGTAACCTGAAAAAAAATGACCTCTCGGAAATGTTGATTCGTATAACTCCTCATAGCAGCCTTGATTCGCAAGACATGGGCTTCTTGCGCATCGCTTCGACCACGTCAGTCAAGCGCGCTGTTCTCTCCATGTCCATGCGTTTCAACTACCACGCCAACTCCTCGCTTGTCCTGCAAAAGAGTTCAGACGCGAATGAAATGAGATCCCTCGTGCATTCCCGCTCTGTCCAAACCTGCAATACCCCACGAAACCCTTTTTTGGGGAGTTCGGGCGACCACCTATCTTGTTGATCCGATAGTCAAGCAGGCCGTTCCGACTCCTCCAATCATTAGCAGGAGTCCGAGATGCGTAGCGAAGACATGGAATCGAAGCCACCAGGCTTCATCAGAATACAAAAGGTGATCAGCAGTAGCGCTCAGAGAAGCGGCAACTACCGGTTTGAGATTCTTTTGCCCGAGCGAGTGGCAGAGCGAATCGAACAGGACGAGAAGATCCGGCAGGATAAGGTCATGGAGGCCTTGCTCGAAGAAAAGCGCGAGGATGTCGCCCGACCAACAGAGGCGCCCCGCAGCGCTATGCAGCGGCCCCAGGACAAGAAGCCGGCCCCGGAAGCCGAGGTTCCGGTCAAAACGTTTGTGCCGGGCGCGGATTATGACCCCCAGCGGCAACATCTGATTCACGCACCTGACGCGCCTGCCAAAGTGCTTGAGAATGCCACGCTCTCGGCAGATGCAGAACTCAACGCTCGGGATCAGGAGGTACTGAGGCGTCTCAAAGAGAGAGGCCCATTACGTAAAATCATCAATCCGGTGCTGCTGGATCCCAGCTTGGCAACTTTTGACAAGCTGGCCGAGATGCACCCGCATTTTTGGGAAGTCATCGAATTTGTCAAGGGTCAGGTGTTGCTATCTCGAGTGAGCTCCAAGCCTTTGCGAATTGCGCCAATTCTGCTGTTTGGTGGACCGGGGCTGGGCAAGTCGCACTTCTCACGCGATCTGGCCACCGCGCTGGGAGCGGTCTGTCATCTCTGTTCGATGGACTCGTCAGTTTCCAATGCCAGCTTGCTGGGATTGGACCGCAAGTGGGGCAACTCCGCGCCCGGCATGCTGTTCGATTTGTTGTGTTTGGGGGATTGCGCCAACCCGGTGGTGCTACTTGACGAACTGGAAAAAGTGGGCCGATGCAGCAAAGATGATCCCCTGGCGCCACTTCATAGCCTGCTGGAGCCCAGCACGTCGGCGCGGGTTCGCGATGCCTCTATGAATTTCGAGTTCAATGCCAGTCTGGTGACGTGGATTGCCACGGCCAACCATGTGATGTTCTTGCCGACGTCCTTGCGGTCCCGGTTTCGAGAGTTCCACATCGACCACCCAAGCGCAGCGCAGGCGATCACCCTGGCGTATTCAGTAGTGACCAGTGTGATTGAGAAAACCGCTCCTGTGGATTTTTCTATTCCGAAGCGGGCGATCATCCTGAAGTTAGCGCACCTGACGGCCAGGGAGATCTACCAGTTGGTGGAGCAAGCGGTTGGGAAGGCGGTCCTCAATAAGCGAACGATGATTGAACTGCGTGACTTGCCGGCAGAGTTGATTGAGCTGGACGCCGACGCGGACTCGAAAAATCCGGGAGGGATGGGATATTTGCATTAACGCAAATGGGTTGCCCCTTTCTACGAGCATCTTCCACTCATGAGCGGCTTGACCCTCTTCCTCGACATAGATGGCGTGTTGCACCCGTTGAGGCGTGAGCCTGGGCTTCTCTATCGCTCGGTGCCGATCCTCGAGGAGGCCCTGCGCGCGCATCCACAAATTGAAGTCGTGATCTCGAGCGACCGACGGATCCACGAATCTCTTGGGGAGCTGCGCAAACCGTTCTCGCTGGATATCAGATCTCGAATCATTGATGTCAATCCGTTTGCTGATGATTTCACTGAGCTCGAAGAAAGCATGTTCCCCGCAGACCTTCTCAATCATCCTCGGCAGATGGAATGTTTGACTTGGCTGGAAGATCACCGCCCTGGCAGTCGATGGGTCGCCATAGACGACACCTTCGACCACTTTCATCCCTTGCAAGCCAATATATATTTCGTTGATGGTACGAGGGGCCTGGAAGTATCAGATCTGAAGCAGTTTCGGGATTTTTTGGCACTCTACTGCTAGTGATTCGACGTAATGCAAAATCAAACGTGAAACTCCCCAGCACACTTCCCAAGCGAGGACATATGGCAACAACTTCACCATCAAGTCCTGCCGATGAGGCGGGCGACAAGGCTGGCATCAACGTGTCCGATCTTGGCTTGGAGATTGCCAAGGTACGCGCACAGGCTGCCGAGGAGTTGGGAAGCACAGAGGCCGCCGAACAGTGGTTGATGGCCCCCGCGATGGGCCTGGAGCAGCGTCGACCGATTGACCTCATGGGTTCGATGGAGGACATAGCACTGGTGACCCAACTCCTGTCACGCATACGCTACGGGGTCTACACGTGACATCGTTGTCTGGCGCATTGGAATCATAGGCTTCGCAATGGCCATGAGGAACGTCTGCTTGCCGAGCGATTCCCTTGAATTACTCTTTCAGCAAGGCCCTCATAACCGCCGATTTTCACTTCATGGCAAGAACGCCGCGGCCCGGCTGACGGCGCGCGTGAGCGGCTAAAGTCCAGCCCTGACCAGTTCAGCCTAAGGTCACCCATGAAGCAGCGCAGGAGGCTCATGGATGTGGCGCGGGTGCTGCATCTGAGTGCATATTCCGGGCTACTTGACCATCTGTGCCGGTATTCTTTGACCAGCAGCCCTAAAGGTTCTGGTCTTGACCACGTTGACTACTGACTTACACGGCAGAGCGACTTGGTTCTATCGGTCAAGCAATAAACATTTGCTTAGATGGCAGAATGCGGCCAAGACCGGACGGTCGCCGATGCCGCTCAGTTCGGGCGAAAGCAGACATCCGCGGCATGCGCATAACGGATTCAGTGCGAGTCAAGAGCGCATCGCAAGAAGCAGGTACGCACAAATCGATGAACGATAAGCTATCGAACAATGAGCGTTTCGGCCAACCCTAAACCAATTTGCAACCATGAGCACTACCTGATTCAACGCGTAGCTGAAGTTAACCTGCAGCCAACAGAAGCGTCTAAGGCTGCTGGAGCCCTTCATAATCAAGACCTGCCCCCCCGCTTTTTCGAGATACCTACCTTTCATCATGGATAAATTCTTGCTGCAGAAGCAGGTGCTGGAACGGCTCGCCGAAGACCTGCTGCAAGCCGAACAGGCAATGCGGGCGGCCCATGAAACGGCGACTCACGAAGAAAACATCGCCGAAAACAAATACGACACATTGGGACTCGAAGCCGCATACCTGGCCACCGGCCAAGCTCGGCGCGCCGAAGGCATCCGCCAGGCGATGGCCAATTGGCGCCAATTCCGCCCGCGCCCCTACGACTCCAGCAAGGGTATACAGCTCGGCGCGCTGGTCTGCCTAGTCGATTCCGACGACAAGCAGCAACAGCTCTTTCTCGGGCCGGATGGGGGCAGCATGAAGTTGGTCAGCGGCGCTCAGCTCGTTCAGGTCATCAGCAGCGAAGCCCCTTTGGGCAGGGCCATGCTGGGTAAATGCGAGGGTGATGAGGTGTGGATACAGGTCGATCCAATCCGACAGCAGTTTGAGGTGCTGCGGGTTCATTAAGCCGCAAGCAAGCCCACGCCGAATTGGCCGAGGTCAGCACACGTGCCCGGAGGCTAGACTTCTGCTATCGGCCAACACCGACCGTTCGTGTGACTCCACGCGACCGTCTACTACAGGCTGATCTGAGTCGTTCGGGGTCGACGGTCCGCACAGTGTGGACGATCGTCAGCGGTCATTTGGCACTTGACCACGCCTGCGACCGCTTCACGGTCAAAACCAGGCACTCGCCAGTGGGTGGTAGCAAGCCCCGGTGAAGGACCGGTTTCGCGCGAGGCGAGGTGGCACTCCCGACCCTTTGCTGTCGAACTTTCATCGAAGGGCAGTGGCTGTTTTTGCAGCGATAGCGGTCATCCGCGGTGCGAATCGCGCACACAGTACTAAGTTGGCCCGCCTTTACCTGACCGAACCTGGCCCCACTACAGGTCGGTCAGCAAACTTGAGGCCAGCAAACGCACCCGCGACGCGACCAGCCGCGCCCCCTCGGACAGTGGCCGCTGACGCGTCAGACTCAGTGCAATGGCCCGCCGGATACCGGGACTCGTCACCCTGCAAGCCGTAAGCACGCCTGCCGCCACTTCCTGGGCCACTGCCGTGATCGGCAAAAGCGTGAAGGCGTGACCGCTGGCCGCTACGTCCTTCATTGACGTCGCAGTGTCGACCTCCATCACGATGTCGAGTGTCACGTTGTGCCGACGCGAAAGTAGGTCCAGCGTGGTGCGCAGGCCGTTGGGCACGGCCGGCAGCACCATCGGAATTCCGCCGAGTGCGCGGAACGGCAGCGTCTTCGCCGCCAACTCTGGCTTACCCGCCTTGCCGATCAGGAACGTATCTACCTTTCCGAGCACGTCCTCACCGCGCAGCGCCGACAAGCCGTAGCGGTTGACCACGATCATGTCGAGTCGACCCGAGGCGAGCTGCTCATCCAGCGTGCCGCTAAAGCCCTCCATCATGTGCAGGCGCAAGGCCGGAGCCCGCTCGCGCACGTCAGCCAGCAACATTGGAAGCAGTTGGCGAGAGAGCGATGGCAGTACGCCGACATGGACCGTGCCTGTCAGCACGCCGGCCGCCTCGCTCGCCGAGGCGTCGAGCTGACGCATCTGGTCGACGACGTATTTGACTTCGGGGTACATCCGCTGCCCGAAGTCGGACAGGGCCATGCCGCGCCCTGTGCGGTCGAACAAGCGCCGGCCCCACTCGGCTTCCAGCATGGCGATCTGCCGGCTTACCAGTGACGGGGCAGTGTCTGACGCGATGGCCGCACGGGACAACGACTGCATGTCAGCGACCAGCAGAAACGTATTAAGTTGATTGAATCTCATGACTTAACTTTAATAGAAATCTGAATTCCACAAATTCCTATTTTTGGAAAGGTGACAAAGTCCTACTATCGCGTTGCACCCACACAAAAAAGGAGACAACTTTGAAGTTCACACACTTGGTTACCGCCGCTCTGTCCGCCACCTGCATGTTGATCGGACCCGCCCTGCATGCGCAGGAGGCCGCGTATCCTAAGCAGGCTGTCACGCTCGTCGTGCCCTTCTCCGCCGGAGGGCCGACCGATGCCATGGCCCGCGTGCTGGCACTGAAGCTCGGCGAGCGGCTTGGTCAGCCTGTGCTGATCGACAACCGCGGCGGGGCCGGCGGTGGAATCGCCGCCGAACTGGTGGCCAAGGCGCCAGCCGATGGTCATACGCTCTTCTTCGGCACTACCGGCACGATGGCAATCAATCCGAGCCTGTACAAGAAACTGCGCTACGACCCTGTGAAAGATTTCGCGCCAGTCAGCCTGATGGCCACCACGATGAACGTGCTTGTCGTTAGTCCGCAGATTCCGGCAAAGAACCTCGCCGAGCTGGTCGCGCTGGCCAAAGCCAAGCCTGGTGAACTGACGTACGGCTCCGCAGGCAACGGCAGCTCGAACCATCTTTCTGGAGAGCTGTTCCGCAGCTCCGCCGGGATACAAATCAACCACATTCCATACAAGGGATCGGCGCCCGCGATGATCGACTTGCTGGGCGGGCGTCTGTCGATGATGTTCGACACCATTGCACAGCAGACCCAGAACATTGCCGCCGGCAAGGTGCATGGGCTGGCGGTCACTGGCCCGACTCGCTCGCCGCTGCTGCCCAACGTTCCGACCGCGCAGGAGGCCGGACTCAAGGGCTTCGATGTGACCATCTGGTACGGCGTGTTGGCGCCCAAGGGGACGCCCGCGCCGGTTGTGGAGCGCCTGCAGCGCGAGATGATGGCCGTGATGAACACCGATGAGATGAAAAAGCGCATGGCGGCCGACGGCGCCGACGCCCGAACCACCACGCCCGCCGAATTCGCCGCGCTCATCAAGAGCGACACCGCCAAATGGGCACTGGTGGTGAAGAACTCCGGCGCGAGTCTCGACTGAACTGAAAACACACCATGGCTTCCTTGATTGATCCCCGCCTGCAGCGCGCCTTCGCTCCGCAACGCATCGCCGTTGTCGGCGCTACTGAAGACCGCAACAAGGTCGGCGGCCGGCCGCTACATTACCTTCAACGCTTCGGCTTCCAGGGCGCGATCTACCCGATCAATCCCAAGCGGGCCATGGTGCAGGGCTTGCCTGCCTACCCGTCGCTCGACGCAGTGCCAGAAACGCCAGACGTGGCGATCATCGCCGTCGGCCAGAACGCCGTCGCCGGCGTCATCGACCAGTGCGCCGCACGCGGCGTCGGCACAGCTATCGTCATGAGTTCAGGCTTCGGTGAAACCGGCAGTGCCGGCATCGCGCTGCAGAACGCCCTGGTCGCGCAGGCGCGGCGCCTCGGCATCCGCCTGGTCGGCCCCAATGCGCAGGGTGTGGCCAACTTCCAAACCGGCGCGGTGATGAACTTCAGCACCATGTTCATGGAAGTGGCGCCTCAGGATGGCCCAGTCGCCATCGTGAGCCAAAGCGGCGCCGCCAGCGTGATGCCCTACGCCATGCTACGCGAGCGCGGCGTGGGCGTTCGCTACCTCGTTGCTTCGGGTAACGACGCCGACGCCTCTGTCTGCGAACTCGCGCTGATCGCGGCGGCCGACCCGGAGATCCGGGTCGTGCTGATGTATATCGAGTCGCTCGGCGATCCGGCGATGCTGGCGGAGGTAGCGCGCCTGGCCGCGGCGCGCGGCGCCGCAGTGATCGCGCTGAAGTCGGGCCGCAGTGCCCATGGTGCGAAAGCCGCCGCATCCCACACTGGCGCCATCGTCAATGACGATGTGGTAGTCGGCGCGTTTTTCGAGCGTCACGGTATTTGGCGTGCCCAGGACGTCCATGGGCTTGTCAACGCCGTGGAGCTTTACCTCGCCACGCCGCCTCGACCGGCCGATCGGCTGGTCGTGATGAGCCACAGCGGCGCTGTCGGCGTGTTATGCGCGGATGCGGCCGAATCGCTGGGCCTGCCACTGGCAGAACTGAGCGAACCGGTGGTCAAGGCGCTGGCCGGCATCATGCCGAGCTTTGCCACGGCGCAGAACCCGGTTGACCTCACCGCATCGCTCATGACGCAAGGTGGCATGTACGCCGATACCCTCGGAGCACTTTCTGCTGACCCGCAGGCCGACATGTTCCTGGTCGGTATTCCCGTTGCTGGCGAAGGTTACGACGTGCCTGGCATGGCGCGCGACACGGCCTACTTCGCGGCGTCAAGCGGAAAGCCGACGGCGGTTTCGGCCCCACAGGCTTCGGTACGTCAGCAATTCCGCGACGCCGGCGTGCCGGTGTTCTCCCACGAGACGGACGCGATCGACGCGCTGCACCAGTGGAGCCGCCACGGTACGCTGCTACGACAGGCGGCTGCGCGCGGCGCATCGGCGTTGGTCGCATCGCGCATCACGAACATGCCGGTCGGCGACGCGCCGCTGTTGAGCGAAGCCGACAGCCTCGCGCTGCTGGCCGATGCAGGCATTCCGACCGTGCCCTACCGGCTGTGCCGCAGTGCCGATGAAGCCGTCGCTGCCTGGCAGGTCCTCGGCCCGGCGGTCGTGGTCAAGGCATGTTCTGCGCAGATCCCGCATAAGTCGGAACACGGGCTGGTGTTTCTTGGCGTTCAAAGCGCGCAACAGGTTGCCGACGCCTGGGCCGCTTGCACGGAACGCGTCGCCGCGATGGGCATTCCGCTCGATGGCGTGATCGTCGCGAAGCGTGTGCGAGGACGCCGTGAGTTCGCGCTCGGTGTGCGACAGGACGCACACTTCGGCACCGTCGTGATGGTTAGTGACGGCGGCAAGTACGTCGAGGCGCTGCGCGACTTCGTCGTGTTGCTCCATCCCTTCTCTGCCGCCGATGTGCTTGCCAAGCTGAAAACGCTGCGCATTGCGCCGGTCCTCGCTGGCGTGCGCGGCGAGGCACCGATTGATCTCGACGTTGTGGCGAGAACCGCCGTCGCACTCGGGGCGCTGGCAGCGGCTCACCCGCAAAGTATTGCGTCCATCGACCTCAACCCGCTGATTGTCGGCGACGCGGGCGAAGGTGGCTGTGCCGTTGATGCGGTGATTGAACGCCAGGGAGGCACGCATGCCCACGCATGACGCGGTCTTGGTCGAGCGGCTCGACCAAGTGGCTGTAGTCCGCCTGCACCGGCCCGCAGTGATGAATGCGGTCAATGCCGAGTTACGAGCGGCATTGAAGGAACAACTGTACGCACTCGATGCGGACCCCACCGTTCAAGCCATTGTGCTGACCGGCAGCGGCGAGCGCGCCTTTTGCGGCGGCCAGGATATTGATGAGTCGGCGACCATCGACACCGACACGCTGGCCGACTGGCTCAACCGCCAGCACGCCATGTACCAGGCAGTGCGCGACGTGAGCAAGCCGATCGTCGCTGCCCTCAACGGCACCGCTGTTGGCGCCGGTTTCCAGATGGCGCTGATGTGCGACCTGCGGGTCGCACACGCCACGCTGCGCATGGGCCAGCCGGAGGTAAAGGCAGGGCTGGGCAGCATCGTCGGCTCCTACCTGATGTCGCTGCAGATCGGCCACTCCCTCAATCAGCAACTATCGCTCACCGGAGAGCTCATCACCGCAGAGCGCGCCTACGCGCTGGGTCTGGTCAACGACCTGGTTTCGGCCCAGGAAGTGCTGCCACGCGCGATCGAACGCGCCCGCGCTCTGGCCGCTTTGCCCGGCGCCGCGCTACGCACCACCAAGCAGCGCTTCCGCGAGCGCACGCAAGCAGGCTTCGAGGAAGCCTGCAGTGCCGGCATTCGCTACCAACTGGAATGCTACTCCACCGGCGAGCCGCAGCGTGTGATGCGTGAATTCATTGCCCGCCGAGACGCAACCAAGACATCGACCCCACACAAGGAATGACCAATCATGGTTGATCACACCCAACTTTTTATCGACGGTGCCCTAGTGCCTGCACACGGTGGACAAGACCTACCCGTCATCGACAGCTTCTCCGAAGAGCCCTTCGACTCATACAGAACTGCCTCGCTCGCCGACATTGACGCCGCGGTGGCCGCTGCGCGACGCGCCTTTGACGGTTGGGCAGCTACGCCACCTACCGAGCGCATCGCGGCGGTGCGCCGCATTGCCGCCGCTCTGCGCGAGCAGGCCGAGCCCATGACCGTCGCCATCTCGCGCGAGGTCGGCATGCCGCGCAAGCTGGCAGCACGCATCCAGGTCGGCGCGCCTATTGCGGCTTGGGACATGTACGCCGACCTTGCGGCCGACTTCGAGTGGGAGACGCGCGTCGGCCATTCGCTGGTGCAGCAAGTGCCCACCGGGGTGGTGGCCTGTATAACCCCATGGAACTACCCGCTGCATCAGATTACCGGCAAAGTCGCGCCCGCGTTGCTGGCGGGCTGCACGGTCGTGCTCAAGCCGTCCGAGATGGCGCCCTCCAGCGCCTTCCTGCTGGCCGACGCCATCCGGCAGGCCGGCTTGCCAGCAGGCGTGTTCAATCTCGTGCATGGCTCTGGGCCGGAGGTCGGCGAGGTGCTCGTGCGACATCCCGACGTCGACATGGTGTCTTTCACCGGCTCGACCCGCGCAGGCCGGCACATCGCAGCCATCGCGGGTGGTGACATCAAGCGCGTAGCGCTCGAACTCGGCGGCAAGTCGGCATCGCTGCTCCTGCCAGAGGCCGACCTCGCCGCGGCCGTCAAGGTCACGATGGGAGGCTGCATGTTGAACTCCGGACAGACCTGCTCGGCAACGACGCGCATGCTGGTGCCCCGCGATTCGCTCGAAGCTACTGAAGCCATCGCGCTGGGCTTGCTGGCCGGCTACCGAATGGGTGACCCGGCCGATGGCGCGACGCGGCTCGGCCCGTTGATCTCGAAGGCGCAGCAAGAAAAAGTGCGAGGGCTGATCGACAGCGCGCTCGCCGCCGGTGCGCGGCGCATCGGTGCCGACGCCGAACTGCCCGCGCACGGGTTCTTCGTTCCTGCCACCGTGCTGACGGACGTCACGCCGGAGATGGCGATTGCCCAGGAAGAAGTCTTCGGTCCTGTCCTCGTGCTGATGCCTTATGACAGCGTGGAAGATGGCATTGCGCTGGCCAATGGCACAGACTACGGCTTGGCCGGCGCGGTATGGGGGCCGGCTACGCCTCAGACCCTGGCCGTGGCGCGCCGCATGCGCGCCGGGCAGGTGGACATCAATGGCGCGCCATTCAACCCCGCAGCACCTTTCGGCGGCTTCAAGAAGTCCGGCATCGGCCGCGAGAACGGGCGCTTTGGCATCGAGGAGTTCCTCGAACCGGTGTCGATCCAGTTGCCCGCCGCTTTCCTCGAAAAAACCACTCTCTAATTCGAATCTTATGACCTACGAACAAATTCTCTACAGCGTCGACGGCTTTGTGGCGACGATTACCCTGAACCGCCCGGAGCGCATGAACGCGCTCACTAAAGTCCTTGAGGCCGAACTGCGCACGGCCATCGAAAAAGCTGGCCGCGATGCGGCGGTACGTGCCATTGTGCTGACCGGTGCAGGCCGTGCCTTTTGCGCCGGCATGGACATGGAAGAACTTGAAGTTCTACCGCCCGAGGACATTCAGGCCGATCAATGGATGCGTCCCTACGACATGAACCGGCGCGCAGATTATCAGACGCGCTACTCGTATTTTCCCGCAGCACCCAAACCCATCATCAGTGCCATTAATGGTGCGGCGGCCGGCCTAGGCTTGGTAATGGCGCTCTACAGCGACTTCCGCATCGCTTCCGACAAGGCCGTCTTCGCTACCGCTTTTGCCAAGCGCGGGCTGATCGCCGAGCATGGCATCGCCTGGATGCTGACCCGTGTTGTCGGCCATGCGCATGCGACCGACCTTCTTCTCACGTCCCGCAAGATCGACGCGAAAGAGGGGCTCGCCATGGGACTGGTCCACCGCGTCGTACCAGCCGAGGAGCTCACCGCAGCGGCCCAAGCACTGGCACTCAGCCTATCGACGGAGGTGTCGCCGCGCTCGGTCAGTGTGATGAAGCGCCAGCTGTGGGAAGCTCCCTACCAGTCGCTCGGCGAAGCTGTCGCGCTGGCCAATGCCGAGATGGTCGAAAGCTTGCGTAGCGAAGACTTCAAGGAAGGCGTTCAGCACTTCGTTGATAAACGCCCGGCAAAATTCGTGGGGCGATAGCGCCGGGAGTTTCGGGATATATACGTCTCCCATCTAGTTCAGATTATGGACGGTACGACCATGATGATGAAGGCATTTAGTCATGGCTTGGCAAAATGGGATCACGGCAACAGTTTTAATGTCCTAGCTGGCGCCGGACTGCTATGGAAACATCATCGGCACGCGCATACCAGGATCGGCTTCGAACGCTGCAGCACGTGCGCGACGCGGGGATCAATGTCTGCGGCGTCGGGATCGTCGGCATGGGCTAAAGCCGCTCGCGACTTGCCGGGCTGATAGTGCTGCTGGCCAGCCTCGATCCCTATCCCCAATCGGTGCCGGTCAACAATTTGGTGGTAGTGAAGGGAAAGCCTTTCGCTGACACCGCACCGCTAGATTTTTCGAGTTTTCACACTATTACGGCCGCGCGCATCACCATGCCACGCACCATGGTTCGCCTTTCCGGCAAGACGCGAGCAGATGGAAGCCCTTCGCGGTGCGGCCAGCATTCGCCGCTACCTTCATGTTCGATCGTTGGCGCTGCTGTGGTGCCAGTAGAGGTAGGCAAGGCCAACCGGGGAAATAAATATTGCAAAAGCCCAGCAGAGACCGATGGTCAAGAGCTTGGTGAAGAGCATGATTCCTGAACTGGGATAGAAGGTATTTCCCCCCACAATAAAGCCTATAACACTCTCATATACGAACCGGGAGTACGGGTAGAGAAGCGTATTCACAACTGCGAACGCAATGAACCCGAACTCGACAGGTTCGGGGTCCGTCATGAGCGTGTAAATGGCAATTACCCCAATGACTGAGCCGAAGACGAAATTTCGGAAGTAATAAGCTAGGGAGAGACCACCGAACGTTTTCTGAATGACAGGATGCATTTTTTCTCCAGTTAGACCAGTAATAACGGTCGGCGTTCTGATTTATTGAGTGCACTTTCATGGTTTTTCAGTGGGACCGGGGATTACCTCACTGTGGTCGAACTTCCTCCCACTCTATGGTCGCAAGCATGCTCAGCGATTGCATGCGCGCTGGCACACGGCGGAGCCGTCGCAACTGGACGACGTGGCAATAGAGCTTTGCCTGCACAAGCGGTCAACTGTCGACGGCATTAATCTCCTGCGACAGGCGCAGGCGTGTACCGGCTTTTTTGCGAACAAGTCCTACCGGCCGGATTTTGAAGGACTGCATTGGGCCCAAAGCGGAACTCCACAAGTTACGGTTGAGCACCTAAAAGCTGACTTTCAGGACTCATCCACCAAGCAGGTACGATGGACAGTCGATATGAGGTGATTGCCGGCAATCGTCGCCGTGTACCGGACCATATGGGACAATTTTCAATTCACCAGAGGAACATGGATGGCTCTACCGACCGATACTGCGGGACCGTTTGACGTCAGGACCGATGACCTGATCCACATTGACGCCGACCAAGCCGTTGATCTATTCCGGCAACTTCTCGTCATCGAGGCCGTCAAGGTTGGCATTTCCATTACAAGCGTTGATGTCCCTGCTGCAATCAACGTCGCCGATGGCGGTATCGACGCCGAGGTTTCTGGACTGTCTGGGGCCGTGCTGCCAGCCGGCCTTATCTCCGAAGGTCTGACCCGCTACCAGATCAAGACCGGGAGCTTCTCTGCCTCGACGGCCTCTGACATTCGGTCGTTGCTTGTCAAGCCGATGTTCGCCGCAGGGGCCCACCAGCGTACAAAGGACGAACTCCAGCCGCGAGTGCGTAGCTGCTTCGAGAAGGGCGGGACCTTCGTTGTTGTGCTTTTCGGCTCGGATCTAGTCGGCACCGCCGACGATCACGGGGCGACCCAAATCAGCGAGTTCATGGTGGCCATCGATCCTGCATTCGCCAACGTCGCGGTGCGGATCATCCGAGCCAACCAGTTGTGCTCGGCGATCAAGGTTCTGGCACCCGGCATAGCGATGCGCCTGAACCGAGTGCAAGGCTACGACGACGCCGTCTTCCATGACATGTCGTTCATGGCCGACTCCTGCGACCTTGAGATCGCCGTCTATCAGCCGACGGAGGAACTCGACAACGCCGCCGAGCAGATCACGCGAGCAGCCGACAGCGTCAATGGGTTCCAGCACGTGCGTGTGCTTGGCGATGCGGGCGCCGGCAAGACGCACCTCATGTATCGTGCGCTGAGTGCCTCTCAACTCAGTGGGTGCGTGCTGTACTGCCGAGATCCGGAACAAGCTTCGGCGAGCGGGTCAATGATGGCTTTGAGGCTAATGGCCCCGAAAACCACCATCATCCTGGTCGCCGATGAGTGCGACCTAGCGACCGCGGAAGAGTTGACGGCGCTGTTCAAGAAGCTGGCGACCAAGATGCTGCTGATAACCGCCGATAACGTGGCCGAGCCTGCCAGTGCGCATGCGAACACGCAGATCATCGACGTGCCGCGGCTCGAACAGCCTGTGCTCGCCGATATTTTCAAGGGCTATGGCGTCCCCCCGGAGAACGCAAGCTGGCTGGCGACCTTGTGCGAGGGATCGCCTCGGGCGGCTCATCGACTTGGCCAATACATCCAGAACAATCCTGGGCAGCAGCCTGCTGAGCAACTGGCTCACCTGGACAGGCTCTGGGACCGTATCGTGTGTGCGCCCCACAGCATCGATTCCGCCGAGGGACAAGACAGGCTGGCAGTGATCCGGACGCTGGCGTTGTTCCGGCAGGTCGCTTGGGAAACTGCGGACGGGCCGGTCGTGCAGGCTTCGGTGCTGGCGGCGCTGAAACACCTGGACCAGGGCTTTTCTCAGCTTAGGCTGTCACGCTCCGTCGGGGAGTTGCGAAAACGGCGGGTGCTGCAGGGGCCAAGGACGCTGCTGATTTCTCCGAAGCTGCTCCACGTGGCCATGTGGAAGAGTTGGTTTGAGCAGTACGCCGACATGGTGGATGTCCTGCAGATGCGTGAGGGTCTCGGGGCCCGCATGCAGCAACACTTCGACGCCATGCTCATGTTTGCCCAGGAATCCAAGGCAGCGACAGCGTGGGCGGATCGGCTGATGGGTGAAGGCGGGATGTTTGCGTCGCTGGCGGGCTACAACACCGCCAGTGGCGCCAGCCTTTTTTTCGCGGTAGCGCAGGCTAAACCCAAGGCAGCCCTGCGCCGTTTTGCCGCTGCCTTGGGAGGTGAAACGGTTGAGGACCGCCACGCGTTCATGGGGGACGCACGCCGCACCGCCGTACATCGGCTCGAGCAGCTCGCCGTCCCAGCCGAGACGTTCTTCGAAGCCGCGCAATGTCTGCTGCTGCTGGCCGAGGCCGAGAACGAAAGCTGGTCCAACAACTCGACAGGCATCTTCATCTCATTGTTCGGCTTGGGCTACGGGCCGATTGCCGGGTCTGAACTGTCCCCCATCGACAAGATCGAGTACCTACGCAGGTTGCTGCGCAGCGAGGTGCCGTTCCGAAGGGAAATTGCCATTCAGGCCTTGAGCAAGAGCCTTGACCCCTTCATGAGCCGCACTGCCATCGACGAGGTGATCGGCTTGCGGCGTCTGCCAGACCGCTGGAAGCCGAAGACCTACGACGAGCTTTACAACGCGTATGCGGCCCACGTGAGCCTGCTGGAAGATGCCATCGACTTCCTGCCTGCCGCGGAAGCCAACGAGGCAGCCAAGGGAATCCTGAGCTACTTCCGCAGCCTTATCCTGATCGGCCCATTGGCCAAGACAATCCTGGCCTTCCTGCGCCGCGCCGCCGCGATGCCGGGCCTGCGCGAGCAGTGTATCGAGACCGTTGTGGCCACCCTTCACTACGAAGGTAAGGCGCTGCCTGAAGCGGTTAAGTCCGAGCTCCACACCATTCGTGCTGAACTGACGGAGACCTCATTTTCGAACAAGCTGCGCCGCCACGCGGGCATGAAGCTGATCGAGGACAACTTCGACGCTGTGGGGAAGTATTCCGATGCAGCGGGGCCGGAGCTAATTCAGCTTGCCGCCGACGCCGTGGCCGACCCGGAATTACTGGCACCCGAGCTGACATGGCTTGTCACAGACGAGGCCAAGAACGGATTCCAGTTCGGCCAGCTTCTCGGTCAGGTCGATGACCTGAACTTGTGGCCCCCCATCGTATCGGCATGGATCAATGCCGGCGATCAGCGGTCCGACTTCTTCGTTGGCGGTTATCTCTCTGCATGGCACGTCAAGAAGGTCGATTTGTGGGAAAAAATCGTCGAGAACTTGTTTGCGAGCGCAGAGACTCGCAGTTCCGTGCTTGGCCTCGTCTGGCGTTCAGGGATGAGCGATCGCATTGCTAGGGCTTTGCTGGCCATGGGGAAGCAGGGCGACATCGATCCAAAGACTTTCCGGCTGTTCGTCTATGGCAGCGTCGTCAACCAGCTGCCACTCGATGTACTCGAAGGTATCGTCGATCTACTGCTGGAAGGCAACGACCCGAATGCGCCCGATGCAGCGATGGATATTCTTGATTCACGGCTGCGAGGCCATCCCGACGAAATAGGCGTCCTGTCGGCCCGCATCGAGAGGGTATTGAATTCGGCCGTGTTCGTCGAGGGCGACGCGAACAAGCATTCGAACAACATGCTGCTGTTCCGTTGGAACACTGTCGCGAACCGCCTGCTCGACTTCGATCCCGATGCTGGGGCCAAGCTTGCAGTGCGGTGCATTGCCAATTTCGCGAACGTCGATAGCGTCACTGCGGGCTTCCACCCCGAGCCGCTGAAGTTCCTGTCCAATGCGGCGCAGGCAAAGCCTGACGTCGTCTGGCCAGCAATTGCGCGTCGGCTAGAGATGCGACGAAAAGAGATTGGGACCTGGCATCTGCTGAACTGGCTTCGAGGTGGCCGATCGATACGTGAGGACAACAAGGCTGGCCTTGGCGCGATCCCGGCGCCGGTGGTCTTTGAATGGGTAGATATCGATGCCGAAGACCGCGCGTGGCTTCTTGCCGAGCACTGCCCGCCGATCGTCTCCAGGCCGGACGGCCTCGCCACTTTCGCCCGGCAGATGCTGGAACGCTACGGCGCAATGGAGCGGGTTCGACGCAGCTTGCACGCCAACAACTTCTCTGAAGGTTGGCGCGGCCCGGCTAGCGAGCACTACGGTCGAAAGCTTGAGGCTTTAGACGCCCATTTGAAAGTCGAAACCAACGACAACGTCCGGATGTGGCTAAAGGAGCATCGGGAACAGCTCGAGCGCAGCATCGAGCGAGAGATGGAACTGGAGCTCCGCGAAAGTGAGCATTGAGGCCCGCGCGTCGTCCTCGTCTACACACGAAGCTGGTGCGAGAATGCATACGGGCGTCGTTTGACAAGATCAGGGCTCTGTCAATCATTCCGGGGATGACGGGCCGTCGCGCGGATGCAGCCTGCTTCCCTGTGCATCAGAGTCTTGGCGTTGGCACCATTAATACCTTTTCCCGGTCTACGATTGACTTCCAGATACCGGCCATTCGCCTACGACCGCAACTGGCCGGAAGCAGACGCCGATTGGGGGCGCGCAAAGATGTCGATCGCGCTGCTACCCTTCATATACTGACAACATGGCTAACGATTCCAACGCATTTCTGGACCGCTCTTTCGATGCAGCGTTCAACGCCATAAGCCTGCCGTGGTTGCCATGGGTCGGTACACGATACAGCCAGGGGGACGGGAAGACATTGATCCTCGGGGAAAGCATCTATGACTACGCCAACGGAGATGAAGCCGTTCGCAAAAGGATTCTGGGTCAGGATAGTCTCCGGCAACGGCAGGTGACACATGGAATCCTCGCCCAGCACAAGAGCACATATCTTCGCAATTTCGAGCGCGCCGTTTTCATGAAGAGACGCCCAACTGCGGCGGAAAGGCAGTCCCTCTGGAGTCAAGTGATATTTCATAACCTGGTCGGACGGCTTCTCAAGTCCGGCAAGGATCGGCCGACTGATGATGACTATGCCGCCGGCTGGCGCAGTTTCCTTGAAATCGCAGAGATTGTGAAGTTACAGAGGTGCATTGTTTACGGGCTCGAACACCAAAAGGTTGCGGCCTTGCTTAGCCTGCTTCGACCGGACGCGAATATCGAACAAACGAAGTTGCCTGCGGTAGGCAGTAATCGTCCTTTGGCGTTATCGTTCATTCTCAATGGGCGGCGGGTGAGCCTTCTTTTCATTCGCCACCCTAGCGCCTTTTTCAGATGGGGCGAATGGGGAATAGTCTTGCGCGACACTGGAATGATGCCGGTTGTGACAGAAGCAAGCGAAGTGATTACTCTCTAATCGATAACCTGCATTGGGTACAAAGTGCTCATCGACGCCGCAGACTCTCGGTAATCGAGCGTGATCGATGTCTGATTGAGCGATCTCCTAACCCGAGGCTTACCGCTCTATAGCGCTGAGCTGGGCGGCAGCTTCCTTCTTGCTCATTGGCGTCCCCCAGTTTGCCGGATGGATTGCTTAGCCCTATAGATTCTTTGGACCGGCATTGAGACGGATATTAGTAGGTCTGCTCCACAACTGTTCCCTGACGCCATCGATTTTCCCAGTGGGCCAGGTACTGCCTGGCTACCGCGGGGTTGTCCCAAACAGCCAGGACATTCTCTGAATTCGACTTCGCAGCTGCCTGGCTGTAATTGAATGAACCCGTCTGCGTGTGTCGTTCATCGACCACGATGAATTTGTCGTGATGAATGGAATAGGCAGATACCACCCGCAGGGGAATATCTGCCCCCACGATCAGATTCATAGCGGAGATGCTCGCCCGACCTCGATTGCCACGGTCGTCGACGAGCACCTTCACGTCCACACCTCGGCGCTTGGCATCCATCAGGCTGCGCACGACTGCTGGCGAGGTAAAGGAATAGGCGGCAAGCCTTATGGAATGGCGCGCACTGCCAATGACTTTGAGAATGAGCGCCTCTGCGCCGGCTTCGGGTGAAAACGCCACCTCGACTTGCGGGGCAGGCAAGCCAGGTTGCTGGACGGCGCAACCCATGGGGAGCGCCAGCGCAAGGAAAAGAAAGAAAGGTTTAAGCATCGGAGCCACACTATGCCGGATGCCGGGCTCAACAAGGCGTCTTCCGCGATAAATCTCATCAACTGGCCTTGGTGTTTCAAAAATACATGGATAGACTGGATTTGGGATGTCCCCACCACAAGGAGAAGGTATGTTGAAGAAGATCTGCCTGATCGCTGCACTTGCTTTTGCAGGCTCGGCCTTTGCCCAAGACGCCACTTGCATGGCCAACGCCACTGAAAAGAAGCTTGCCGGCGCGGCAAAAAACTCGTTCCTGAAGAAGTGTGAGAAGGACGCAGCTGCCAGTTGCGAGATCACCAGCAAGGAAAAGAAGCTTGCAGGTGCGGCCAAAGCAAGCTTCACTAAAAAGTGCATCAAGGATACGGTCGGGTCATAGGGCTCACCCTGCAACTTCACAAGCTAGTCCGGGAGCGACGTTGTTAATCTATCTCGTGATATTGGCCGCCAGCGTCGCTGCCAGCCCGGCTCAGGCCGGGCTCCCGACATACAAATGCCAAACTGGCAAAGGTGTGGAGTATTCCGATAACCCTTGCATCGGAGCCACGGTAGTGGATACCACGCCCACCAGGGGCATGGATAAAAGTTCGGGCAAGAGCGTCAAAGGCGCGGCAGTTCAAAAGGAAGAGACAAACGAGGCAATGGCCAAGGCGCTCAAGCCGCTGACTGGATGGACCCCGGATCAGCGTGAGACGGCCATCAGGCGGGTTTACTTGCCGCCCAGCGCAAAGGGGCAATGCCAAGCTTTGGACAATGCCATTCCGCGCGAAGAAGCGGCGGTTCTGGCTGCGACTCGCGGGGAGAAGGCCCGCTTTGAGCTTTCTCTGTATCAGTCGCGCAAACGGTACAAGGATCTCAAGTGTTGAGAGAAATAGAAAAATTGCCGACAGTGGCTTTTGAACAAACACCTCTAGTGCAGCAAATGCCTTTATGTTGAATTGCACTGAAGTCTGACCCGAGTTTTCCATCGAATATTGACCCACACTCTTTGTGAGCAGAAGGTGCTCACGATGTGGATAAGTTCTTGGCTTTCTCCTTGTGTGGATCTGCCTCAAAGTGCGCCGCTGTTTCCGCGATTTTGTTGCCTCGATTCCCAGCCAGGTGGCCAGCTTCTCGGCATAGGGATCGAGCTTGCTTGAGCTGCCCCGCCTTTCGTAGCGGGGCTCAGTCTCCTCCGATCGCAGGTACTTCTTTACTGTGTTGCGAGCCAGGCCTGTACGCCTTGAGATCTCGCGGATGGACATCTGATCTCGCAGTGCCCATCGCCTGATGACATTCAATGTCGCCACGTCTATCACTCCTAATTTCTCCTGCTTTTAAAACAAGCAGGGTAGTGCCTACGTGGGTCAGTTTTGGATGGAAATTACTGCGCTAAGTGGGTCAGATTTCGACGGAACTCAACAGTGATGGAGAGATTGCGCCAGCAAGCGGTGAGTCTGGGGTGAGGAACTCAGGCGCCATGGGAAACCAAAACCGCCAGCTGCCCGTGCTCGTCCCCTTGCGGTACCCCCGGGAATTCGGCGGTGCTACTTTCACTTTCGGCCAAAAAATAGCTACGGGACTCTTGCTCGGTGGCGAGGACCGCTCGGCGTTAAGGGGTTGAGCCTTCCCAGCTGTGAGGCAAAACTCGAAAAATTGTTCTATACGATGTTAAAGAGATCTGTGGCGCTGTCCTTGCGAGACGGCGGCAGCTGGGTGATCTTCATGTGACCCAACCAAGTGCATCTTCTATGTGGTGGAAATGCGCATCACAAATGAAACTCTTAACAGTTGACCGCCAAGCGGTAGGTTCCAAACCAGAATGAATTCAGGTTGGCGCTTCACCGGCCCTCAAAACGCGGGGCGCGCCGTTCAGTCATTGCTGCCACGCCTTCGCGGAAATCCTCGGTGACGAACTGGTGGTATTGCTGCGCCGACTCCCGTGCCACGGCCAGCCGCACCGCATCTACGAGACCCTCGCGTAGCACCGCGCGCAACGCGCTCACAACGTCGGGTGATGAGGTCGCGATGTCGGTCGCCTGTGCAATAGCCTGCTCCCGGACCGCCTCGCGGGGCACGAGCGTATCGACCAAACCGATGTCCAGTGCTTCCTGGCCAGCGATGCGTCGGCCGCTGTAAAACAGCGAAGCTGCACGCTGCGCGCCTATGAGGCGGGGCAAGGTGGCGGTGAGACCGAAACCGGGGGTTATGCCCAAGCGCGCAAAGTTGGCCGAGAAGCGGGCCTCGGCGCAGGTGACACGGAAGTCGGCCACCAGCGCCAGCCCCAAGCCACCGCCCACGGCGGCGCCGTGAACCGCCGCCACCATCGGCTTGCGCAGTGCGAAAAGCCGAACCGCCTGAACATAGATGGGGTTTGCCGTCTGTTCGCTCTCGGGCCGCGGCACGGCACGGGGGGCCTCCAGGTTGGCCCCCGCGCAGAAAGCGTCACCCTGAGCACACAGCACCGTGGCGCGCACCCGTGGGTCGGCGTCCAGCGACTCGAAGGCTTGCGCCAACCGCGTGAGAAAGCTGAGGTCGAAGTAATTGTGGGGCGGGCGGCGTATCTCGACGATGGCCATATGCTCCCGCACCTCGATGCCCAGTTCCGTGTCGGTGTTGCGGTCGATCATGGCTGGCATGGTAGCGCGTCGGTCGGAAAAACACCAGCTGGTAAACCCCATATGTACATTAAAAATGTATGTATGTAATATTATGACCCATGAACGATGCCACAAAAACCCTTCCCTTCAAGCCCGCCGTAAACCTCTGGCCACCTATGGCCGACAAGGAGTACACGTTATCGCTGCGCGATTTCGTGGCGCAACGGGTGATGCCGCAGGGTGACGACATCGATGCGCGCGACGTGTACCCCGTAGAGCTGGCGCGCGAACTGGCGGTAAAGGGCTTCAGCACGATCACGATGCCCATTGAGTACGGGGGAGGTGGACGCGAATTTTCTTACGCGGTGGCCCTGTTCGAAGAGGTCTCGGTGGGCTCTGCTGCGCTCGGGGTGTCGTTGCTCACCATCTTCCAGGCGCAGACCATCATCCTTTTGTTCGGCAGCGAGAGCCTCAAGCAGCGATACCTGCCACAGTTCGCAAAGGGCATGCTGTCGTCCTACGCGCTGACAGAAGCAGCACACGGCAGCGACATCCGCACGTTGGATACCAAGGCCACCCGCGACGGCGACGAATGGGTGCTGCGCGGCGAAAAGCACTTCATCACCTCCAGTTCGGCGGCGGAGTTCTTTGTCATCCTGGCCGAGACGCCGGTGGGCGTTTCGGCTTTCGCCGTGCCGCGTGATGTGCCCCACCTCACGGTATACGAAGGCCGCAACTCCGCCACCTTCGGCCTGCGCAACGGACCGCACATGAACCTTCTGTTGGAAGACGTGCGCGTTCCGCTGGACCACTTGATCGGCACCGAGGGCAAGGGCGTGCGTCAGGCCGTGACCACGCTGGATTACTCGCGCACGCTGGCCGCGGCCATAAGCGTGGGCATCGCACGCGCGGCGTTCGACGCCGCCTACGCGCACGTGGCGCAGCGCGTGGCGTTCGACCAGACGGTGCTGGGCTTTCAGGGTATCCAGTGGTACTTCGCAGACGCGCTAGCCGATATCGACGCCTCGCGGTTGCAGGTGTTTCACGCAGCTCGCGCGCTAGACACGCACGACGATATCGACCGCTACGGCAGCGAGGCCAAACTGCGCGCGGCGCAGGTGGCCACACGAACCGCCTCGATGGCTGTGCAGGTGTGCGGCGCGCACGGAACTATGATGAATTCGCCTTTTGGCCGCTATCTGCGCGACGCCAAGACCTACGAAATCGCCGGCGGATCCACCGAGATCCTCAAGAACACCATTGGCAAGTACCTGATGCGCGGGGCGAAGGCCGCAGAGAAACCATGATTACTGACCTGCTCACCCGCCAAGCCGTCGAACGTCCCCATGCGCCCTGCGTCGTCACGCTGGAGCGCGAGTACACCTACGCCGAGATCCACAGTGCTGCGCGCCGTTTTGCCACCCGCTTGGCCGGTGAAGGTGTAGGCAAAGGCGATCATGTCGCGCTAATGGCCGGCAATGGTGCGGCTTTCGTCATCGTCTGGCTGGGCATTGGCCTGTGTGGGGCGGTGGCCGTTACGCTAAACAACCAGCTCATCGCCGACGGTCTGCGGTATTCGGTGGACCAGTGCGACGCGCGCGTGCTGGTGGTGGACCGCGAGTGGGAAGACAGCCGGGCCGTCCAGCTCGACATGCGCCAGGCCGCGCTGCCGCGCCTGCTGATCGAGAACGACACCGCCTTTCTGCTCAGCCTGGCGGAGCTGGCCGAGGCGCAGCCCGTGACGGTGCCGGCCAGCGCACCCTGCACCATCATGTACACCTCGGGCACCACCGGTCTGCCAAAGGGCGTGGTGAACTGCCACACGGCGTACCTCGCCACCGGCCGCGCCACGGTGCAGGCTCTGCGCATTACGCATGAGGATCGCGTGCTCGTGTTCCTGCCGCTGTTCCACGTCAATCCGCAAATGTATGGCGTGATGTCAGTGCTCACGGCCGGTGCGGCCTTGCTCTTGCTGCCGCGATTTTCGGCTTCAAGCTTTTTCGACGATGCGATTCGCCTGCGCGCCACCGGGTGCACCTTCGTGGGCACAGTGCTGTCGATTCTGGTGGCCCGACACGCGGGCGAGCGGCGCGATCACGGCCTGCGGTTTTTCTTTGGTGGTGGCGCACCCAAGGCGGTGTGGCAAGCGGTGGAGGAACGCTTTGGTATTCCCGTGCACGAAGCCTATGGCATGACCGAAGTGGGCGGCTGGACCACCGCCAACACAGTGGACGGTCATCGCTTCGGAAGCTGCGGCAAACCCCGCCCCGATCTTGAATTGCGCATCGTCGATGCTGACGACAGGCCAGTGCCGCCAGGCCAGCCGGGCGAGATCGTGGTGCGACCGCGCGATCCCGACACCATTCTGCTGGGCTACTACAAGAAGCCCGAGCAGATGCTCGAGTCGTGTCGCAATCTGTGGTTTCACAGCGGCGACCTCGGCACCGTGGACGAGGACGGCTATATGTACTACTTGGGCCGCAAGAAGGAACTTATCCGCAAGAGCGGGGAGATGATCTCCCCGGTGGAGATCGAGACTGTGCTGCGGCGCATGGACGCCGTGGCCGACTGCGCCGTCGTGGCCGTGCCTGACCCGGTCACCGGCGACGAGATCAAGGCGGTTATCGTGGCAGACGGCGACATCGACCCAGCGTCGGTGCAGCTATTCCTCGCCGACAAGCTTGCCCGCTTCATGCTCCCGCGCTACATCGAGTTCATCGCTGCCATTCCTAAGACGGAGACAGAAAAGATCCAGCGCAACAAGCTGCAGTATCTGGATACGCGCGTGCACGATCTGAAGTCCGGCAGCCCCGTGACCGCTTCTTGATGTTGCGCACATGCCACTTATGAATCTTGCAATCCCTTCGGCGCCAGCCTGCCTGCCAGCCGGCCAAGCCTATCCCCCCCAACGCCTGCGCGTGCCCCCCGGTGCCTGGGACACGCACGCCCACGTCATCGCGGGTGACCCGTCCCACCCCTTTGTAGCAGAGCGGGCCTACACACCGCCGTCGGTGAACGCGGACGACTACGTTGCCATGCTCGACACCGTCGGGCTGGCCTACGGAATCACCATCCAAATAAGTGTGCATGGCACCGACAACGGCCCCATCCTGCAGGCGCTGCGTCGCCATCCGACGCGACTGCGCGGCGTGGGTGCCATAGACGGCACCGAGAGCGAAGCGGCATTGCTCGCCATGCGGGAGGCAGGCGTGTGCGGCGTGCGCATCAACGAGCTGTTTTCAGGAGGTTCCTGCTCCAACCAGCTGCAGGCCATCGCCCGGCGCTGCCAGCCGTTGGGATGGCATGTGGACCTGGCATTGCACGGCCGGCGGTTGCGCGAACTCGCACCCGTGCTACAGACGCTGGAGGTGCCGCTGGTAATCGACCACATGGGTTGGTGTGACGCGCGCCAAGGGACTGACCAACCAGACTTCCAGGCGGTGCTCGAACTGGCCCGGTTGCCGAACTGCTGGACCAAGCTCTCCGGTGCTTACCGTGTGTCCGTTCAAGGGGCGCCCTACGACGACGCTGCGCCGTTCACTCGCGCGCTGGCGCAGGCGGCACCTTCGCGGGTGATCTGGGGAAGCGATTGGCCACACGTGGCCCTTGGGGACCCCGCCAGCATGCCCGAGTCGGGCCGCCTGCTCGACGTGCTCGCCGACCACTTGGGCGGCGATGAATCCCTCCTGAAGGCCGTGCTTGTGGACAATCCGCTGCGGTTGTACGGTCGTCCCGGTTCCCCGATCCATGGCTGATCACGTCCAGACCGTCGTCATCGGCGCGGGTGTGCTCGGCCTGGCGATTGCGCGCCAGCTCGCGCCGAAAGGGTCGCTGCTTATCGTAGAGCGTGAAGATGCCATCGGCACCGGCACCTCTTCGCGCAACAGCGAGGTGATTCACGCCGGTATGTATTACCCAGCCGGCACACTCAAGGCAACGTCTTGTGTCGAGGGACGGCGACAGCTTTACTCCTATTGCCGTGAGCGTGGCGTGGCACATCGCCGGACCGGCAAACTGATTGTGGCCACAGCGGCCGAACAGGTGCCTGCGCTACAGGCCATTGCGGAGCGCGCTCGCGTCAATGGCCTGAACACGCCCGAGGACGCACTGCAGTGGTTGGATGCCAGTCAGGCGCAGGAAATGGAGCCCGCGCTGCGCTGTGTGGGGGCGCTGTGGTCACCGGCTACGGGCATTATCGACACGCATGCATTTATGCTGTCGCTGCAGGGTGAGGCGGAGGCGGCGGGAGCTGCGCTCGCTCCCTGCACCGAATTTATCGGTGCCGAGCGCGCCGGGCCGTTCTGGCGCGTGCGCACGCGCGGCAGCGACGGCGATGAGTTCGAAGTGGACTGCACCTGGCTGGTGAACGCCGCCGGTTTGCAGGCGCAGCACGTGGCCGAGCGCATCGTTGGGCTGGCGGTGGCGCACATTCCTGCCGCCCTCTGGCTCAAGGGCAACTATTTCTCGCTCAGTGGCTGCCGCGCACCGTTCAGCCGCCTGATCTACCCCTTACCCACGGGCGGTGGGCTAGGTGTGCACCTCACGCTGGACATGGCTGGTCAAGCCCGTTTCGGTCCCGACACCGAAACCATCGACCCGTCAGTGGTCTTGCAGGACAGCCCGGACTACAGCGTGGATCCAGGCCGCGCCGATGGTTTTTATGCAGCCATCCGCAGCTACTGGCCTCAGCTGCCCGACGGTGCATTGCAGCCGGCCTACAGCGGCATCCGGCCCAAGCTGGCGCAGCGCGGCGTGGCGCTGGACGCCAACGACTTCGAGATTAGCGGCCCCACGTGTCACGGCCTGCCCGGACTGGTGCAACTGTTTGGCATTGAAAGCCCAGGCATCACTGCCAGCTTGGCCCTGGCCGCGCAGGTCGCAGGCTCGCTGCAGCACGGTCCGGATGCCGCCGTGCGGGGCGATATGTGACAATGCGGCACCTCAGATCACAACCAGCACAGATGGCCATGGAAAACTCGGTGATCAAAACCGCAGGACGGGTGTTCGAAATTCTCGAATACTTCCGAGAGGTGAGAAAACCTCTGAGCGTTCGCGACATCGCCGAGCGGTTTGACTACCCCCTCTCCAGCACCGCTGTGCTCGTCAAGAGCATGGCCACGCTGGGCTACCTCAGCTATGACAGCCGCCTGCGCGCCTATGCACCCACCATCCTGGTTGCCATGCTGGGCGACTGGATCTACGAGTCCTCCTTCAGCAGCGCGGAGATATTGGGTCTCATGCAGTCGCTTTCCAACGCGACGCTGGAGACCGTCATCTTGGCGGTCCAGAACGACATCCAGTCTCAGTATGTGCAGGTCATCCAGAGCCAGCTGCCTATCCAGTTCTATGTGTCGCCCGGCACGCGTCGGCCGCTGTGCGCCTCGGGCACGGGCTGGGCGCTCCTCGCCCCGCAGACGGACGCTACTATTGCGCGCATTCACCAGCGCACGCTCTCGCGGCTGGGCACGGGCGGCCTGCCCGCGAAGCTGGAGCTGGAGGACGTGATGGGCCAAGTGCGCAAGGTGCGCGAGCAGGGATATGTGTATTCGCGCGGCACGAATACACCCGGCGTGGGCGTGATCGCGATGCCCTTGCCGGCCTCACCCAATGGAGCCCGGTTGGTTATTGGCGTGGGCGGACTCATCGAGCGGCTTGACGAAAGCGAGAAAAAGCTTGTCAAGCTGATGAGCGAATCCATCGACAGATACATCACCCAGGCCACACCGGCGCGGCGCCAGCGGGCCCGGGCGACCGCAGCCGGCTGACCCGCCTTCAGTCCACCCGCGCGCCTGACGCCTTCACGATTTTTTCGTATTTGCCGCGCTCGGACGCCATGAATGCGCCGAATTGCTCGGGTGTGGTCGGTACCGGCAGGGCATACAGCTTTCCAAAGCGTTCCACTACTTCGGGTGTGCGAAGCGCGGCGGTGATGGCGCTGTTGAGGCGCGCCACGACCTCCGCCGGCATCCCCGCTGGTCCGACCATGCCCCACCAAGTGTCGATTTCGAAACCCGGCAATGTGTCCGCCACCGTGGGCACGTCGGGTAGGAAGGGGCTGCGCTGGGCGCTGGTCACAGCCAGTGCCTTTAGCCTTCCCGCGCGGATGTTGGCTGAGGCTGCAGCCAAGTTGTCGATATTGAAGTGCACTTGACCGCCCAACAGCGCAAGCTGTGCCGGGTTGCCACCGTTGAAGGGTACATGCACCGCGTCGATCTGCGTCATGCCCTTGAATAGCTCGCCTGCGAGGTGGCCAGCGCTGCCATTGCCGCCACTACCGTAGGTGAGCTGGCTGGGGTTGGCGCGGCCGTACGCAATCAGGTCCGGCAGGGACCTGATTTTCAGGCGTGTAGCGGTGTCCGCGCTCACCACCACCACATTGGGGACTCGCAGGATCTGTGTGATGGGCGTGAAGTCCTTGGCGGCATCGAAAGGCATGCGCGCATACAGCGACGGGTTCACGCCGTGTGTCGGAGTGGATGCGATGCCGATGGTTAGGCCATCGGGTGCCGCACGCGCGACCTGGTGCGCGCCGATGTTGCCGCCGCCGCCGGGCCTGTTCTCGACAATGACCGTGCCCAGCGCCGCGTCGATGCGCTCGGCAATCACGCGCGCAGTGGTGTCGATGGGTCCCCCTGCGGCAAAAGGCACGACGATTCGGGTGGTCTGCCGGTTGGCCAGTACCCAGCCCGGCGCGAACGCGCCGGTGGCAAATAGGCTCAGAAAGGTCTTTCGGTTCATGTAGTCTCCTTCGTGGGTAGGGGGGGCGTGGTGCGGCTGGAGGCGCGCTCGGCCTGAAGCATCCAGGGCAACACCTTGTCGTACATGGCCTCGCCAGTGGCGCCGTCGGGCAATTGCGCGTTAGGGCCCAGCAGCTGCACCGTGCGTTCGTACCGCTCGCGCACGGCGGGCGTGACGATCAGCGTCAGGCCGAGGTTCTGCAAAGTGGATTCCACGGCTTGCATTTCGTGCAGTCGGCGTTGCGCGTGCGGCGCGTGGGTCCGGATGAACATGGCGATCAGCTCGCTCAGTGTGGAGCGGTCCAGGTCGCCGATGTTGGCCAGCAAGGTCTGCCGCAGGCCCAGCGCCTCTGCCACCAGCAGGCACTCGGTGATCACCCCGTCCATGCCCTTGGTGAGCACGCTGCGCACAAGCTTGAGTGCCGTAGCATCGCCAGGGCGGCTGTCTGGCAACACGTCCACCACGAAGCCCAGCGGCGTCAACCGCTCGGCCAGCGCCGGCGCGTGCGCGCCGCTGGCCAGCAAGGGCGTACGGTGCCCGTGGATAGACACCGCACCCATGATGGCTACGTCCACATAGCCCGCGCTGGCGAACAGCCCCTCGGCCTCGCGCAGGTCACCCGGCGCGGCGCTGGAGAGGTCGGCAAACAGCGCGCCCGGTGCTCTCAGATGTGCCGCCGCAGCCCTTGCGACCGACAGGGCTTGGGTGCCGGGGGCCACATTGAGCACCACGTCGCAGTCGGTGAAAGCATCGACCGCCGCTGTGTGCAGCACCAGTCCGAGCTGGCTGGCACGCATTCGAGCGCTCTCGCGCGGTGTTGGGTGGTACAGGCGCGGCTTAACGCCCTGCGCCAGCAGGGCCTGCGCATAGGCCTGACCGACATCGCCAAAGCCTGCAATGGTGATTTGCCAAGCGCCAGGAGAATTAAGAGGAGGGGGGGGCGAACTCATAAAAAATATCCTTGTAGATTAAAGATACAGATACATGGACATATTGGCAAGCAGAAGAACCCTGTGTTTGTCTGCAGAAGGGCGGAGCCGATGTTTGGTCAAGCAGGGCAGTTCTTCCCTTGCTTTCATAGGGAAAACAACCTCGATTCACAGGCTAGGGGTAGTTAAAAAATTGAAAATAAACTATATCCATAGATAATTAATCCATCTACATAGGGTTTACGCCATCGCCACAGGCTCGTAGATTGGCTATCGTAGGCACGTTGCCCGGTCTTTCAGCGCGGGCAGCAAGTTCAACATTTTCAAGGGGCGCGGCCAACGGTCCGCGCTGAATTCGGGCCTCGGCCCACCACCCACCAAGGGGCAACCATGTTTCTCCGTCATCCTTCTCCCTCCTCCATCGGGTTCAAGCGCACTGGCCGCGTGAGCACTCTGCTGGCCGTCATACTGTTGGCGGGTGTCACCGTGTTGCCGGCAGCGGCACAAGACACCATCACCACTGCCAAACTGGGCGCGGTGTATGCCTTCAGTGGCCCAGTCGCGATCTACTCCACGACAATCAAGAACGGTCTGGACATGGCGGTGTCTGAGCTGAATGCAAAGGGTGACCTGAAGATTGACCTCCTGCTGGAGGACGATCGCTCCACCAAGGATGATGCGATCAATGTCTACCAGAAGTTCATTCAGCGAGACCAGGCGCTTTTGATCTTCGGTCCGCTGATCGGTGGCCAGGTGTTTGCCGCTGGCCCCCTGGCGCAGCGCGCCAAGGTGCCGGTGATGCTGACCTCGGTCGCCACACCGGGTGTGACCGGCATTGGTGACTACATCTTCCGCACTTCGGTCGAGTCGGCTACCATCATTCCAGCGACCGTCAAGGCTGCCAAGGAACAGCTCAGGACCGCGCGCGTGGCGCAGATATACACCAACGATGACCAGTTCAGCGTCGGCGAATTCAAGGCCTATGAAGCCGCGCTCAAGGCCAACGGCATCCAGATCGCCGGGGCCGAGACGGTACGCACCGGTGACGTGGACTTCTCCGCGCAGCTTACCAAAATCAAGGCGATGAACGTGGACACCTTGGTGGTGTCTTCGCAGGGCCAAGAGGCCGTGGGCATCATGACGCAGGCACGCAAGCTGGGACTGGACAAGGTCCGCTTCATAGGCGGCAACGCATTCAACGCGGCGGGCGTGGTCAAGGAGGCCGGCGCAGCCATGGAAGGCGCGCTCTCGGCTACCCCGTGGTTCCTTGCCATGGAGCACCCAAAGAACGTTGAGTTCGTCAAGAAGTATCGCGAAAAGTACAAGTCCGATCCAGACTGGCTCGCCGCACAAACTTACGATGCGTTGTACCTTGTCAAGCAGGCCTTGGTTGCTGCAAAAATCGGCAAGAGCGACAGCGTGGCCGTGGCCCGGGGCAAGCTTCGCGACAGCCTAGCTGCCATCAAAACCTTCGACGGCGTACTTGGCAAGATCGAGTTTGACGACAAACGCGACCCGCGTGTCGCGGGTGCCGTGATCAAGGTCGAGGCCGGTAAGCAGGTCCTCGCGAAGTAAGGCATCCCGCGTTTAGAAAGGGCATCCATGCTCAGCCAACAAATCATAAATGCGCTCTCGCAGGGGGCCTTCTACGCGCTGTTCGCCGCTGGGCTCACGCTCATCTTTGGCGTGCTAGACCTCCTCAACATGGCGCACGGCGCGGTGTTTATGTGGGGCGCCATGCTCTCGTGGTACCTCATGAGCACGCTGGGTTTGCACTTCGGGTTCGCCCTGCTCATCACCATCGTGTTCTGCGGCCTCATGGGGCTGTTGCTGGAGCACACTGCATTTCGGCCGCTGCGAGGGCGAAGTACGGGGCACCTGCCGCCGCTTGTATCCAGCTTGGCTCTGTCCATCGTGCTGGTGCACGTAGCCGAGAAGATCTTCGGCACACGTGTGGTGCGATATCCCGACAACGCCGTGCCCTTCGCTTCCTACGTGGAAATGGGCGATGCCCAGGTCTCGATGTTGCATTTGGTGCTGATGGTAGTGGCCCTAGTGCTCATGGGCGCGCTCTGGTACATGGTGGCACGCACCAGGCTGGGCCGTTCTATCAGAGCGTTGCAGGAGAACCCCAAGGTGGCACGCCTGATGGGCGTGGACGTGGACCGCACCATCGCGTGGATGTTCGTCATTGCCTCAGTGCTGGCAGGCATCGCAGGCGTGTTCCTGGGCGTAGCCTACAACTCGGCCTCGCCGTACATGGGGCACTGGGTGGACCTGAAGGGTTTTGCCGTCATCATCCTGGGCGGCATGGGTTCAATACCGGGTGCGCTGCTCGGCGGCCTGTTGATTGCGTTTGCCGAAATAGGCACTGTGGTCTTCCTGTCATCCGACTACCGGGATGCTGCGGTGTTCGTGGTACTCATGGGCATGCTGTTACTCAAGCCATCGGGCCTGCTGGGCTCGTCGCGTGAAGTGAGGGCATGAACATGCAGACAGTGCTCGACTTCTTCGGATCCTACGGGTATCTGATCTACTTGCTTGCGCAGAACGCGGTACTGGCGCTGAGTGTTTACATCACGCTTATGGCGGGCCAGCTCTCGATTGCCAGCATCGGCTTCATGGCGATCGGTGCGTACTCGTCGGCCTTGTTGTCGATGAATGCAGGTCTGCCCTACCCGTTCTCGTTGGCATTTGCAGCGCTCATTTCGGGCAGTGTGGCGCTGCTCATTGGCGGCCCCATCCTGCGTCTAAAGGGTGTGTATCTGGCCATCACCACCGTGGGCTTTGGCGAGTTGGTGCGTTTCATCGCGCTTAACTGGGACTACACCGGCGGTGCCATGGGCCTGAGCGGCATTCCGCCCGCCACTGAGACGTGGCACGTGTTTGCCTTCCTTTTGTTGCTCATCTTCGGTTTTCACCAGTTGCGCCGCTCCCGCCACGGCCGCGCGCTGGTAGCCATTGGCCGCGACGAAATGGCCGCGCGCAGCATGGGCATACCAACCACGCGCTACAAGATCGTGGCCTTCGTCGCCGGTGCCATGATGGCCTCGGTCACCGGCAGCTTCGCCGCGCACCACACCAACTACCTCTCGCCCTCGGAATTCAGCTTCTCCACAGCCGTGCTGGTGCTCATCTACGCCGTCTTCGGCGGTTTGGGCAGCCATTGGGGACCGGTGCTCGGTGCCATCGTGCTCACCCTGCTGCCTGAAATGTTCCGCTTCCTGGATGACTGGCGAATGATCATCTATGGCATCTCGGTGCTGATCGTGGTCATCTTCCTGCCCGATGGGCTGTTGGAGGTGCGCAAACTGTTCCGTCGCAAAAAGGACCGCGCCGCGCACGCCACACCGACCATGGAAGGCCCTGAGGCATGAGCCTGCTACAACTCGAAGGACTCTCGCGCAGCTTTGGTGGCGTCAAGGCGGTCAACGGTGTGAGCTTTTCGGTCGAGCCCGGCCAGCTCTACGGCGTGATCGGCCCCAACGGTGCGGGCAAGACCACACTCTTCAACCTCATCACCGGTCTCACCCGTCCCGATGGGGGTAGCGTGCTGCTCGGCGGTGTGGAGACCACGCGCAAGTCACCCGAACAGATCGCCAAGCTGGGCATTGCGCGCACTTACCAGACCATCCGCCTGTTCGACACCATGACGGTGCGCGAGAACGTCATGGTGGGAGGCCATATTGGCCTGACCTACAGCTTGCTGGACGTGTTCACCGCGCGCCGACGCTACCGTCAGAGCGAGCTCGCCTTGCGCGAGCGCGTGGAAATCTTATTGCAGACCGTAGGCTTGGGGCATCGCGCCGACGATCCGGCCGGCGCCCTGTCCTACGGTGAGCAGCGCCGCCTCGAACTGGCGCGCGCGCTGGCTGCAAAACCCAGTCTGCTGATGCTAGACGAGCCCGCTGCCGGCATGAACACCCGAGAGGCGATTGACCTCTCCAACCTGTTGCGCCAGCTGGTTGCAGCAGGCGGGCTCACCGTGCTCATCATTGAACACAACGTGAAACTGATGATGGGGCTGTGTGACCGCATCGCGGTAATGAACTTCGGCCAGAAGCTGGCCGAGGGTCTGCCGGCCGAGGTTCGTAAGAACCCCTCCGTGGTCGAGGCTTACCTGGGGAAATCCAAATGAACACGGAAAGCAGCCAAACAGGCATGCTTGCGGTCGAAGACGTAGTCACGGCCTATGGCCAGATCGTTGCGCTAAAAGGCGTTTCCCTTGAAGTCAATGAGGGTGACGTGGTGTGCCTGCTCGGGGCCAACGGGGCCGGCAAGACAACGCTGATAAGCACCATCTCGGGTATCCTGCGGCCACGCTCGGGACGCGTTCGGTTCCAAGGGCAGGACGTGACAGGCCTTAAGGCCTCGCGCATAACCGGGATGGGCATTGTCCAGGTGCCCGAGGGGCGCGGCATTTTTACGCAGATGAGCGTACACGAAAATCTGCTGATGGGCGCGCACCTGCGCAACGACGCGGCCGCCGTGCAAAGCGAAATCGAGGCTGCCTACGCGCGCTTTCCCGTGCTGGCGGAACGACGTGCCCAGAAGGCGGGCGTGCTCAGCGGCGGTGAGCAGCAGATGCTGGCGCTGGAGCGCGCACTGCTGTCCCGGCCAAAACTGTTGCTGCTGGACGAACCCTCAATGGGCCTGTCGCCAATCATGGTCGAAAAGGTGTTCGACACCATCCGTCAGATTGCGCAGCGCGGTGTGACCATCCTACTGGTGGAGCAGAACGCCCGCTTGGCGCTGGAGATCTCCAATCGCGCGTACGTGCTGGCCAACGGCGAGATGGCTATGTCGGGTTCAGCTAGCGAGCTGCTGAAAAGCGACCTCGTGCAGGAAGCCTACCTGGGCGCGGCGTAAAGGAAGAGTCGATGAACGTTCAAGCCCAACAACTGCTCATCTTTACACAAAATATCCTGCTGGCTTGGGGCATGCCCGCTAACGACGCACAGACCACAGCCGCGCTGCTCGTGGAGACCGACTTGCGCGCCATCGACTCGCACGGCGTGTCCATGCTGCCTATGTACGAAAAAATGCGCGAGCAGGGGACGCTCAACATGACGCCCTCACGCACTTTCGTGCGCGAGACGCCGGTGCTCGCATTGATCGACGCCGATCGGGGTCTCGGTCACCCGATTGCACGCGAAGCCATGATGCTTGCCTGCGAAAAGGCCGCAGCCAGTGGCATTGGCATGGTTGGAGTCCGCAATTCCCACCATTTCGGCGCCACTGGCCTCTACGCGGAGATGGCAGCGCAGCGCGGTATGCTCGGCCTTGTCACGTCCTCTACCAGCGTCGCCGGCGTGATTCCCACGCACGGGGCCCAACCACTTCTGGGTACGAACCCGATTGCCTTTGCTGCGCCCGGGCAGCGCCACGCCCCATTTGTACTGGATATGTCCACCTCAACCGTCGCGATTAACAAGGTGAAGGTATATGCGCTCAACGAGAAACCGCTGCCGGAAGGCTGGGTGGTGGACGGGCGGGGTGAGGCGGTTCGCGACTCCTCCGAGGCCTTGGCGCTGTGCCATGCGCAGCGCGACGGTGGAATCACGCCGCTGGGAGGGAATACCGAGACCGGTGGCCACAAAGGCTATGGCCTAAGCGTGATGGTGCAGATACTCTCCAGCGCACTCACGGGCGGATCGTTTTCACCGGTGCGCAACCGGAATGCCACGGCGCCGGTGCCGCACAACATTGGCCACTTCTTCCTGGCAATCGACCCGCGCGCTTTTCGTGGCGAAGGGGAGTTTGAGCAGGACGTGGATGAATTGATCGACGTGCTCACCGGCTCACGGCCTTCCCAACCCGGACGGCCGGTGCAGGTGGGCGGAGAGCCCGAGCGAGCGGCGCGGCGCGAGCGCGAGCGCGGCGGCATACCCATGCCCGATACTCTGCTCGCCCAGCTGCGCGTCATTGCCGGGAACGCGGGCGTGCACTACACACTCGGGGGGGGCTGAACCGGTGCCTCAAGCCGTGAATTTCGGTGGAATTGGCTATCCGCAGCATGCGGGCATGCTGGCCCTGCACACTGCCATCGGCCCCGAACTCATCCTGCAGCGCGTGGACCGCGGCGACCTGTCGCTGCACGAGGTGAGCCGACTCATACTGCGTGCGCCGGTGCAATACGTCTGGCCCCACCCGTCACGTAACCTGCTTTACGTGGCTTGCAGCAACCGGCCCATCTCCCGTGCCGATGACCTGCACGTGCTCGCGACCGTTGCGGTGGACGAACACGATGGATCAATGCGTTTGTTGGCAGAAGTGCTTTTGCCCACGCGACCCATCCACCTTACCCTGGATGCACAGGCCCAGCACGCACTGGTGGTGTACAACTCGCCTTCGTTCATCACGGCTCATGCCCTCGACTCGAATGGCTTGGCTGGCGATGTGCTGCGTCAGACCTCCGAGCCGTACGTGGGCGTTTTCCCGCACCAAGTGCTCATGCTCCCTTCAGGCGAGGCCGCCGTAGTGGTGGCGCGAGGCAACCACGCGGCGCCCGATCGCGACGAGCAGCCGGGCTCGTTCGAATTTCTAACGGTTGAAAGCGGCATGCTGACGCATCGCCTCAGCGTGATGCCCGGCGGCGGCAAAGGCTTCGGTCCCCGCCACTTGGCGTTTCATTCTGGAGGACGCTGGGCCGCCGTTTCTGTGGAGCGTCACAACGAGCTGCACATCTACGCGGTGGACAACAATCGACTTTCCAGCGAACCCGCGTGGCGCATGTCTACGCTTGTCACCGCCGCCCCGGCCCCTAGCCACGACCAACTCTCAGGCACAGTGCGCTTTCATCCAACTGGCCGTTTCCTGTATGTGGTCAACCGCCACGATACAGCGGTCTACGGCGACGGCAGTGTGCCCTGCGACCCCAGTGGAAACAACATCGCGGTATTCTCCTTCGATGCTGACAATGGTCAGCCCCAACTCCTTCAGCACACGCCTACTGACAGCGTGCACGTGCGCACCATCTCCATGGACGCCAGCGGCGACTTGCTGGTGGCCGCCAGCATCTTGCCGGCGCAGGTGAGGCGCGGTGACACGGTGTGCCGCGTGCCAGCACGGCTCACCTTCTTTCGAACTGGTGTCGATGGCCGACTCACTCGTGCGCGAGTGCAGGATATGGACAACAGGCATTTGAATTTATTCTGGTCGCATCTGAATGGGAATGTGCGCGCTGACTGATGTTGGTAGGGACCCTGGCTCGGAAACCACCCCCGCGACGCTTGAATTACGCGAGAAGGTGACGCAACTCGTCCAAGACGCGGAAGCGGGTTGCTGATCCACACAGACTCAACCCAAAAAGGAGGAAACCAAGAACTTATCCACATCGTGAGCACCTTCTGCTCACAAAGAGTGTGGGTCAAAATTCGATGGAAAACTCGAGTCAGACTTCAGCGGAATTCAACAGCGTCATATCACTCATAAGAATTTATTAAAGCAGTTTGCGAAGTCAGTTCGATTCTCTCGACGGCCAACTCAATAATTTCCTTGTCGATCGACACGGCTCGCGACTCCCGCTCGTCACGTGCAGCCTCAAGCTCGCCAATCTGCTCCTGCAAGGAGCGATTCATTTCAGAGCAGAGTTGTTCAAAACCAAATGGGTTCTCCAACGGCTCGGGCGCAGCAAGAAATACATATCTTCCTCCGCCCATCAAAGCTTGGAAGAAGCTCAGCGCAACCTTCTGATTCACCTCTGCCAACGAAGTAGCCATGTCGCTGTTTTGCACTTCCCGCAATACATCTCGCGAGTGTTGACGACACTCCTCTAGAAGTTTTTCATCTGTGGGAAGAACCTCAATTTCACCACTAAGGAGACTACTACTTTTAAAAACTCTGCGCCTTTCGCTGAATCGATCTTTGATGTCCAGTCCAACCAAACCGACGGACTGAACATGTTGTGCGCCGTGCACGTGTACAGTTGATGCCCCCTCCAGCTTGAACTGGAGCCTCTTCAGGTCTATACCTAACTTGGCAACGAACTCAGCCTCTATAACACCGATGAATTCAAGGTGAGTATTGCGCGAGATGCCGAATCTATCACCAGCATCTTCTAATTGACTTTGCTGGCGGAAGGATGTGTATTTACTTTGGACCGAGAAGAATACAACTTGAAGCTGCCTCTCAACCGCAACCGAATTGACTCGGCGACTCTTGAGTTGTTCGATTTCGGCATGAAGTGACGCATTCTCGGACGCAAGCTGAACACGCTCTCTCTGCTTGTCTCTAAGACGCTCGGCGATTGCATGGACCATCTCTCCGCTGCCGTGAAGGATATGAGCGCCCCCGCGGAGCAACTCTCCTGCGCCAGCCGAAACCGGCCTAGCTGCTTCTGCAAGAGAAGTAGCAACGTCACTAGCCGATTTAAGGCCTCTATTTGCCGTGCCAGTAATTCGCCACACAATCGCGGCAACAGCCATTGCTACTATGGCAAGGGCTACGAGCCCAGCGGTAACCGGAATACTCTCCATCTTATTTTTCCTCCTACATTGAGTGTAGAACGGAGATGCACCCGGCAACATCCTTTCTTACCCTGACAATCGCGAGTAGACCAATTAGCCTACCCGATTCGCCTGAAATGGCTGCGAGGCGCCAAGGCCGTTCACCGTCACCCGCTTTGCAGTGAATAAATTGAATGACGGTTGGTTCATGTAGACACAGGACTACACGGACTCGACCGGTAACAGTCTAGGAGGGTTCCATCCAAATCATCATCGTAGGGACGGGGAAACTTGTTAGGGAGCTGCTTGGTTCTCTCACGGCAGGGGCGGCCGTCCACGTCGTTCTGGACTCAAAGATTGGACGGCTTCATTACAGCAACGCGGCAGTAAGGACTGAACTGGGCGGCGCAACCGCTATGTGCAATGGGCAATCGTATCTCTGGTGAGGGCAGGGGCCTAACTCCGGTGCCTGCGCTCTTAAGTTATTGATATATATAGATTCAAATTTGCTCTATTTATGGTGATGCCCACCGGGCCGGGGCGGCGAGCCGCCGCCGACCAGGGCCACGGCGCTGGCGGTATGGTGCGGCGCGGCGGTGGGCCGGACCGCCCAGGTGTCCAGCGAAAAGCGGCCACCGAGCGAGGCAACGGCCGCGCTTTCGAGCGCCTCGGCGGTGCTCATGGCCGGCAGCAGGCCGGCAAAACGCTGGGCCAGCATGGACTTGCCCGAACCCGGCGCGCCCACCATCAACAGGCTGTGGCCGCCGGCGGCGGCAATCTCCAGGGCGCGCTTGGCCGCCGCCTGGCCCTTGACGTCAGACAGGTCCGGGTAAGGGGTGGCGTCCTGCGGGGCGCTGGGCTGGAGCCGGACCCAGCCGCCCGTGTCTTCAGGAACCATGTCGCCCGGCAGAAATTGCCTGACCACGTCGAGCAGGTGGTGGGCCCGGTAGACCTCGGCATCCGGCACCAGCGCCGCCTCCTCGGCGCTGCCGCCCGGCAGCACCAGCCGGGGGCGGGGCTGGCCGGCGTCCCGGCCCGGCAGGGCCAGGCTCATCGCCAGGGCGCCGCGTATGGGGCGCAATTCCCCGCCCAGCGACAGCTCGCCGGCAAACTCGTAGCCTGCGAGCTTGGCGGTGTCGATCTGGCCGCTGGCCGCCAGAATGCCCAGCGCAATCGGCAGGTCGAATCGACCGGAGTCCTTGGGCAAGTCGGCTGGCGCCAGGTTCACGGTGATGCGTTTGTTGCCGGGAAACTCCAGGCCGGTATTCTGGATGGCCGACCTCACCCGCTCACGCGCTTCCTTGACCTCGGTTTCCGCCAGGCCCACCAGCGTGAAGCTCGGCAAGCCGTTGGCCAGGTGCACTTCGACGCAGACCGGGTGCGCCTGCATGCCCAGCAAAGCGCGGCTCTGCACTAAAGATAGGCTCATTTGTCGATTTCTCCCTCATGCACCAAAAACAAGCAGATATTGATGCACTTGTTCGGTGCGCATCTTGTATTTATTCCAGTTCAAGTTAACGCATCAGCCCTTCCTGACGACGACTAAGGCGCTTTCGGCTTACAAAATTTGGCACGCTCCATGCTAAGTGTTCAACGCACCAAATTCCCTTTTTCAACTATCCATGGAGCCTTCGATGAAATCAGCCGCCAAAAAATCAATGCTGGTGATGGTACTTGCCCTGGCCGGTTCGGCCTTTGCCCAGACCGCAGCCCCCGCGCCAGACTACACCCTGTCCTACAACGTCGGCGCCACCACCGACTACCGCTACCGCGGCATTTCGCAGACCGGCAAGAAACCAGCGATCAATGGCGGCATTGACTATGCCCACAAAAGCGGCTTTTACCTCGGTACCTGGGCTTCGACCATCAGCTGGCTGAAAGACACCACTGCCAATCCCAACACGACCAAAGGCCCGGTCGAGATCGACGTCTACGGCGGCTACAAAGGTGCGTTGTCCGAAAGTGTGGGTTATGACGTTGGCGGCCTTTACTACTGGTATGCCGGCAACAACATGAAAAAGACGGCCGGGCAGGTCAGCCCGAACACCTTCGAGCTGTACGGCGCCCTCACCTTTGGCATCGTCACCGCCAAATACTCGCACGCCACGACCAACCTGTTTGGCACGGCCAACAGCAAGAACAGCGGCTACCTCGACCTCAGCGCCAACTTTGACCTGGGTTCCGGCTGGTCCATCGTGCCGCACATCGGCGCGCAGAAAATCAAGAACGGCAATTCATACACGGACTACTCGGTGGCCGTTAACAAGGACATCGACGGGCTGGTCGTGAGTCTCGCGGTAGTCGGCACCAACGGCCTGGGCGCTCCCTACACCCTGCCTGGTTCGGGCACCCGTGACCTCGCCAAGGATGGCCTGGTGCTGTCCGTCAAGAAAAGTTTCTGAAATAACACAGCTTGGAAGCTGAGGCAAAGGAGAACTCATGAAACTCGTAACGGCCATTATCAAACCGTTCAAGCTGGACGAAGTGCGCGAGGCACTGTCCGGTATTGGTGTGCAAGGCATCACCGTGACTGAAGTCAAGGGCTTCGGCCGCCAGAAAGGCCACACGGAGCTGTACCGCGGCGCTGAATACGTGGTGGACTTCCTGCCCAAGGTCAAGATCGAGGCAGCGGTGTCCGATGAGCTGGTGGACCGCGTCATCGAAGCCGTCGAGGGCGCAGCCCGCACCGGCAAGATCGGCGACGGCAAGGTCTTCGTCTACAACCTCGAGCAGGTCGTGCGTATCCGCACCGGTGAAACCGGCAAGGAAGCGCTCTAAGCCTCAACCCTAAAAAGAGAAATAGACATGAAAAAACTACTTGCCTCCCTGGCTCTGGGACTGAGCCTGCTGACTTCCGGCGCCGCCGTGCTGGCACAGGCGCCGGCGGCTGCCCCTGCGGCGTCTGAAGCCGCTGCACCGGCAGCCGCGCCCGCAGCTGCTCCTGCAGCGATGGCTGCCCCGGCTGCGGCTGAAGCAGCGGCACCTGTCGCACCCGCTGCACCTGCCGCCATCCCCAACAAGGGCGACACGGCCTGGATGATGGTGTCGACCATGCTGGTGATCCTGATGACCATTCCCGGTCTGGCGCTGTTCTACGGCGGCCTGGTCCGCAGCAAGAACATGCTGTCGGTGCTCATGCAGGTCATGGTCACCTTCTCCATGATCGTCGTGTTGTGGTTCATCTACGGCTACAGTCTGGCGTTCACCGAAGGCAATGCCTTCTTCGGCGGCTTCGACCGGCTGTTCATGAAGGGTGTCTGGGACAACGCTGCCGGAACCTTTGCCAATGCCGCCACCTTCAGCAAGGGTGTTGTGATTCCTGAAATCATCTTCGCCGCCTTCCAGGCCACCTTCGCCGGCATCACCTGCGCACTGATCGTTGGCGCCTTTGCCGAACGCATGAAGTTCTCCGCCGTGCTGATGTTCATGGTCATCTGGTTCACCTTCAGCTACGCTCCCATGGCCCACATGGTCTGGTTCTGGATGGGCCCGGACGCCTACACCGCCAAGGAAGTTGTTGACGAGATGAGCGCCAAAGCCGGCTACATCTGGCAGTCGGGTGCGCTTGATTTTGCCGGCGGTACCGTCGTGCACATCAACGCCGCCGTGGCTGGCCTGGTTGGCGCCTACATGGTGGGCAAACGCATCGGTTACGGCAAGGAATCCATGGCGCCGCACAGCCTGACGCTGACCATGGTCGGTTCCGCCCTGCTGTGGGTCGGCTGGTTCGGTTTCAACGCCGGTTCCGCCCTGGAAGCCAACGGCTTCGCCGCCTTGGCCTTCATCAACACCCTGGGTGCCACGGCGGCCGCGGTGCTGGCCTGGTGTGTCGGTGAAGCGCTGATGCGCGGCAAGGCTTCGATGCTGGGTGCCGCGTCCGGTGCCGTCGCTGGCCTGGTGGCGATCACGCCGGCAGCCGGCAATGTCGGCATCGGCGGCGGCCTGATCATTGGCCTGGTGGCTGGTTTTGCCTGCCTCTGGGGTGTCAATGGCCTGAAGAAAATGCTGGGTGCGGACGACTCGCTCGACGTGTTCGGCGTGCACGGCATCGGCGGTATCCTCGGCGCGCTGCTTACCGGCGTGTTCAATTCCCCCAGCCTGGGCGGCCCCGGCTACGTGGCGGACTGGGTCACGGCCACCATGGTGACGGCGGCGGATTACTCCATCGTTGCCCAGGTCTGGATCCAGCTCAAGGCTGTGTTGGTCACGGTGGTCTGGTCCGGTGTGGTTTCCTTCATTGCCTACAAGGTGGTGGACCTGACCATCGGCCTGCGTGTCAGCGAAGAAGACGAGCGCGAAGGCCTCGACATCACGTCGCACGGCGAAACCGCCTACAGCCGCTAACCGGCACAAGCCGTGGCCGCCTCCGGGTGGCCACGGCAGCTTGAATGAATTTGGGATAACTAGCGAGAGTCTCCTTTGGATGTTGAGCCCGCAAGAACTTCGGTTCTGGCGGGCTTTTTTTTTGTCTTGAACTGTCTCCGCCGGCGCACAATGTCGGCAGGAGACCTGCCCATGACCGAGCCCATCACCTTGTCCAGCGCCAGCCTGCGTTGTGACATCAAGCCCGACCTGGGGGGCTGCATAACCGGCCTCTGGCTGGGTGACCTGCCGGTGCTGCGCTCGACGCCCGCCAGCGAGCTGATGTCGGTGCGCCTGGCCGGCAGTTATCCACTGGTGCCGTTTTCCAACCGTGTCGGGCATGCCAGGCTGAAGTGGCAGGGCACCAGCCATCCGCTGGTGCAGAACAACGGACCCGAACCGCACGCCATCCATGGCCTGGGCTGGCAGCGGCCCTGGCAGGTGCTCGAGCAGGACGAGCAGCTCCTGATGCTCGCTTTTGAACACGGCGCCGACGCCGCCTGGCCGTTTGCCTTTGACGCCTCGCAGACTTTCCGCCTCAGTGGCAACACCCTCGAACTCACGCTGAGCATGACCAACCAGTCGGCCACGCCGGCGCCGGCCGGTCTCGGCTGGCACCCCTACTTCGTCAAGCGCAGCCGCAGCCGCCTCACATTTGAGGCGGCCGGGCGCTGGGAGATGAACGAGGAAAAACTGCCGACCCACCGCCAGCCGGCGCACGGACTCGATGTGGACTGCGCCGCGCTCGATGTGGACCACTGCTTTGACGGCTGGAACGGCGTGGTGCACCTGCGTGATGAAAAAATGCACACACGCATCGCGTCCAATCTGGGCCGCCTGGTGGTGTTCACCAACCCGAAGCGGGACTTTGTGGCGATCGAGCCGGTCAGCCATGTCAACAATGCCGTCAACCTGCTGCAGGCTGGCGCGGGCCAGGCCGATGAGCTGGGCATCCAGGTGCTGGCACCGGGCGAATCGATGAGTGCGCAAATGAGTATTGCAGTGGAGCGTGTTCAATGACACGGGGGTGGGCAGAGCCAGCGTGGCCGTTCTGCCTGACTTGTCCATCTGTCTAACGCTGGCTTGCCCGGCATCAGCAGTGCAGGTCAACCACCAGAAAGATTCAGGATGATGGGTATGCGGGGAAGGCGGGCTTCTTTTTTTCGCTGGTTCAAGATCGGACTGACCTCGTTCGTGCTGATACTGCTCGTCGTGATTGGGCTGCTGGTTGTCCAGGAGATGCGCACTTCGCACTTCCAGGCGCGTTTTTTTGCCGGCCTGGCCAGCAAGGCCAGCTACACACTGGGCGCGGGGCCGAGTCCGTCCGTCCGCTTCCCCCAGGAGGGCCCGTATGACGAGCGTCTCGGCTATGCCGAGTTGCCGGTGTTTCTCGACAAGCTGCAAACCCGGGAATTCCGGATTGTTCAACAAGCACGGATCTCGGAGGGCATGGCGAAGATCGTCGACGCCGGTTATTTCGCTCCCTATGCTGAAAAGGTCCAGAGCGGCCTGAGCATCCTCGATTGTCACAACAACAGCCTGTTTCAGGAGCGCTACCCGAAACGGGTGAACGAACGTTTTGACGATATTGCACCGATTCTGGTGCAGAGCCTGCTGTTCATCGAGAACCGCCAACTGCTCGACCCGCGCCATCCCAAGCGCAACCCGGCCGTGGAGTGGGACCGGCTGGCCAATGCGGTGCTGACCAACGCCAGAAGTGCCATCACCGGCGAGGGCCGCTCTCCCGGTGGCAGCACGCTCGCGACCCAGATCGAAAAATACCGCCACTCTTCCGAGGGGCGCACGTCATCGGTCCGGGAAAAGCTGCGGCAGATGGTGTCGGCCGCCTTGCGCGCCTACCAGCAGGGCGAGGACACCAGTGCGGTGCGGCGCCAGATCGTGCTGAGCTACATGAACACGATGCCGCTGTCGGCCAAGGCCGGCTTCGGCGAGGTGCATGGCCTGGGCGATGGTTTGTGGGCTTGGTACGGGGGTGATTTCAGCAAAGCCAATCGCCTCCTGAAAACCGCCGACGCCGACGCGCAGGAGAGCGACATCGGCGAGCAGGCGCTGCTTTACAAGCAGTTGCTCAGCCTGCTGATTTCGCAGCGCCGCCCTTCGTATTATTTCGATGCCGATGAGGCCGAGCTGGAGCAGCTCACCGACAGCCACCTTCGCCTGCTGGGCAGTGCCGGTGTGATCCCGCCCGCACTGCGCGATGCGGCGCTCAAGGCGAAGCTCAATCGCCGTGCCGACCGGGTGCCAGCCGCTCCGGTTTCCTTTGTCACGCAGAAGGCGGCCAACACGGTGCGCACGCATCTGGCCGGCTTGCTCGGCGGCCGCCGCCTGTACGATCTGGATCGCCTCGACCTCACTGTCGCCAGCACGCTGGATGCGCCGGTGCAGACGGCCGTGACCGACTTGTTGCGGGAGTTGCGAAAACCGGCCAACGCCAAGGCGGCCGGCCTCAAAGGCAAACAGCTGCTGGAGCGGGGTGATCCGGCCAAGGTGGTGTACAGCTTCACGCTGTACGAGCGCGGCGCCGAGACCAATTACCTGCGGGTGCAAACCGACAACTTCGACCAGCCGCTGAACATCAACGAAGGCACCAAGCTCGACCTGGGATCGACCGCCAAACTGCGCACGCTGGTGACCTACCTCGACCTCATGGCCAACTTGCATCGGCGCTTGTCGGTGCTGGACAACGAGCAGTTGCGCGCGTTGGAAGTCGATCGGAAAGACGTCCTGACGCGCTGGGCGGCCGATTACTTTCTGACGGCGCAGGACAAGGGGTTGAGCCCGATGCTGGATGCGGCGCTGGCGCGGCGTTATTCCGCTAGCACGGGGGAGGGATTTTTTACCGGCGGCGGGCTGCACCGCTTCGACAATTTCAAGCGCGAGGACGATGGCAAGGTGATGTCGGTGCGCGATGGACTGCGCAATTCGGTCAACCTGGTGTTCATTCGGCTGATGCGCGACATCGTGCACCACTACATGTTCCTGACCCCCGGCTCCTCGGCCAGGCTGCTGCAGGATGCAAGCGATCCGCGCCGCGCTGCCTACCTGGCGCGCTTTGCCGACCGGGAAGGCCAGGTTTTCATGCGGCGCTTCCTGGTCAAATACCAGGGCAAGACCGCGCAGGAGGCGCAAGAGATGCTGCTGCAGAACCGGCGCCCGACCGCGTCGCGGCTGGCGGCCATCTTCCGGACGATTGCGCCGGACGCCTCGCTGGAGCAGTTCACGGCTTTTGTGAAGGACAACTTGCCGGACGGCCTCGATCCGGCCGAACCCCGGCTGGCCAAGCTCTACGCGCAATACGCGCCAGAAAAGATGTCGCTCGCGGATCGGGGCTATCTGGCGGGCGTGCACCCGCTCGAGTTGTGGCTGGTTGGGTATCTGCGCAATCACCCGGGGGCGAGCCAGACGCAGGTGATGCAGGCCAGCAGCACCGAGCGGCAGGCCGTGTACGCCTGGCTGTTTTCCACGCATCGCAAGCAGGCGCAGGACCAGCGGATTCTGGGCTTGCTCGAAGGTGAGGGCTTCCTGGAAATCCACCGCCAGTGGGCACGCATGGGTTACCCCTTTGATTCGCTGGTGCCGTCTTATGCGACCGCGCTCGGGGCGTCGGCCGACCGTCCCGCGGCGCTGGCGGAATTGATGGGAATTCTCGTCAACGCAGGCGAGCACAAACCGGCAACACGCATCAGGTCGCTGAACTTTGCCGCCGCCACGCCTTATGAAACCCTGCTGCAGCACCAGCCCGGCCAGGTGGAACGCGTGCTGGCGCCCGAAGTCGCGCAAGCGGCGCTGGCGGTGACCCGGCTGGTGGTGGACGAGGGCACCGCAAGGCGCGTGAAGCAGGCCTTTGTCCGGCCGGACGGCCGCACCCTTGCCGTCGGCGGCAAGACCGGCACCGGCGATCAGCGCTTCGACACCTATGGCGCAGGGGGCCGCCTCATCAAATCGCGCGTGGTGAACCGCTCGGCGACGTTTGTGTTCAACATCGATGAACGTTTCTTTGGTACCCTCATCGCCTACGTGCCGGGGGCGCAGGCCGCCGCCTACGACTTCACCAGCAGCCTGCCGGTGCAATTGCTGAAGGTGCTGGCACCCACGCTGATGCCGCTGATCAATGCCGGTACCGCTGATGCTGCAGCGCCTGGCGCTTGCGTGAATTGAATGGCGCCTCAAGGCGACCCCAGGCTGTTGGCGGGCCGACTTAAAAGAAAAGGTAGTTCATGATCTGGCAAACCCTTGTTGCACAGCCCAGCGAACTGGGCGAATCGCCGTTCTGGCACCCCGACGAGCAGCTGCTTTACTGGGTGGATATCGCGGGTAAAAAAATCAAGCGCAGCAATGTGTTCATGGGCACGGTGGAAAGCTGGGCCATGGCCGCGCCGCACGACCTGGAGCCCGGCTGCATCGCCCCGGCGCGCAGCGGCGGGCTGGTGATCGCGCTGCGCGACGGCATCTACCGGGCGCGCACCTGGGGGGGTGCGCTGGAGCAACTGGCCGGGGCCGCGCACGATCCGCGAACCACCCGCTTCAACGACGGCAAATGTGACCCGCTGGGCCGCTTCTGGGCCGGCACCATCTACGAGCCGCGTGATGCGCGCGAGGCGGCGCTGTATTGCCTGGACAGCCGGGCGGGCCACACACCGGCGCTGGTGCGCATGGCCGGCGACGCGACCGTGGGCAACGGCCTGGCCTGGTCCGCCGACAGCCGGACCCTGTACTGGGCCGACACGACCGGCCATGTCATCCATGCCTGGGACTGGGACGCCACCGGCAACACCCTGGCCCGGCAGCGCGTGTTCCGGCAATTCCCGTCCAAGCCGCCCGGCTGGCAGGCCGGCATGCCGGGGTATGGCGGCCGGCCCGATGGCGCAGCGGTGGACAGCCAGGGCAATTACTGGGTGGCCATGTACGAGGGTGGGCGCGTGCTCAAGCTGTCGCCGGGCGGCGAACTGCTGGCCGACATGCCCACCCCCGTGGTGTGCCCGACCATGGTGTGTTTTGGCGGCGACGACCTGCAAACGCTCTACCTGACCACGGCGCGTCAGGGGCGACCGGCCGCAGAGCTCGAAGCGCTGCCGCAGTCCGGCTGCGTGTTTTCCATGCGCGTCGATGTGCCCGGTCTGCCGGTCAACTTCTTCGCGGACGCGGGCTGACCCCCAAAAAAGCGAACAGCCAGCGTTCAAAAATATCAAACCCGGCCGACCGGCGCCCCCTTACCATCAGGACCATGGACTCAGCGCTTCAATTGATCATCGACCGGGTGCAGACCGCGGCAGCCAGTGGCACGCCACTGCGCATACGCGGCGGTGGCAGCAAGGACTTCTACGGCCAGACGCTGCAGGGCGAGGTGCTGGACGTCACGCCGCTGGTAGGCATCACCAGTTACGAGCCCACCGAACTGGTGGTCACTGTGCGGGCCGGCACACCGCTGGCCGAACTTGAAGCGCTGGTGGCCGAACGCGGCCAGTGCCTGCCTTTCGAGCCGCCCCGGTTCGGGCCGGGCGCCACGGTGGGGGGCATGGTCGCCGCCGGCCTGAGCGGCCCGGCGCGCGCCAGTGTGGGTGCCGTGCGCGACTATGTGCTGGGCGTCACCCTGCTCAATGGCAAGGGCGAGTTGCTGACTTTTGGCGGCCAGGTCATGAAAAACGTGGCGGGTTACGACGTCTCCCGGCTGATGGCGGGCGCCATGGGCACGCTGGGGCTGCTCACGGAACTGAGCCTCAAGGTGTTGCCGTTAGCGCCAGCCGAGGCCACGCTGAAGTTCGGAATGGGCCAGTCAGAGGCCTTGGCAAAGTTGAACCGCTGGGGCGGACAGCCCTTGCCGCTCAATGCCAGCTGCTGGGTCGACGACGCCGGCGCACCCACCCTGTACCTGCGTTTGCGCGGCGCCATCGCAGCGGTCGAGGCCGCCTGCAAAACACTGGGCGGCGAACGCCAGGACCAGGCCGCGGCCGCGCCCGACTGGACCTTGTGCCGCGACCAGCAGCTGCCCTGGTTTCTTGAGCGCGGCGAGCGCGACCTGTGGCGCCTGTCGGTGCCGCAGACCGCACCGGTGCTGGACCTGCCCGAGCCGCCGCTGGTCGAATGGCACGGGGCGCAGCGCTGGGTGCGGGCCGCCGCCGGCGAGGCGCAGCGCCTGCGCCATGCCGCTGCGGCCGTGGGCGGAACCGCTACGCTTTTTGTAGCTGATAGCGCTCGTGCGGAAAGGACTGAGGGACGATTTGACCCTTTGAAGCCGCCGCTGGACCGGATCCACCGGCAACTGAAAAAGGAATTCGATCCCGCCGGCATCTTCAACCGTGGCCGCCTCTACCCAGACTTCTGATGCAAACCCACCTCGCCCCCGAATTCAAGAACACCGCCGACGGCCAGGCGGCCGAAGCAATTTTGCGCAAATGTGTGCACTGCGGCTTTTGCACCGCGACCTGCCCGACCTACCAGCTGCTTGGTGACGAACTCGACGGACCGCGCGGGCGCATCTACCTGATCAAGCAGGTGCTCGAAGGCCAGGCGCCGACGCGCAAGACCCAGCTGCACCTGGACCGCTGCCTGACCTGCCGCAATTGCGAGACCACCTGCCCCAGCGGCGTGCAGTACGGCCACCTGGTCGACATTGGCCGCAAGCTGGTCGATGAACGCGTGCCGCGGCCCGCTTCCGAGAGCGTCGTGCGCTGGGCGCTGAAGGAAGGCCTGCCGTCACCGCTGTTTGCACCGGCCATGAAACTCGGCCAGGCCGTGCGTGGCCTGCTGCCCGCGGCGCTGAAGAACAAGGTGCCGGCGCGCCAGCCGGCGGGCCGGTGGCCGCAGCGTGAACACGCCCGCAAGATGCTGATGCTGGCCGGCTGCGTGCAGCCGGCCATGATGCCCAACATCAACACCGCGACGGCGCGTGTGCTCGACGCGGCGGGCATCCAGACCGTGGTGGCGGCCAAGGCCGGCTGCTGCGGCGCCGTCAAGTTTCACCTGAACGACCAGGACGGCGGCAAGGCCGAGATGCGCCGCAACATTGACGCCTGGTGGCCGCACGTGGAGGCTGGTGCCGAAGCCATCGTGATGAACGCCTCGGGCTGCGGCGTCACCGTCAAGGAGTACGGTTACCACTTGCAGGACGACCCGGCCTATGCGGCCAAGGCGGCGCGTATCAGCGACCTGACGCGTGACCTGAGCGAGCTGCTGCCCGAACTGGTGGAGCCGCTGCGTGCGCGCGTGACGGCCCAGGCCGGCCAGATCGCGTTTCATCCGCCCTGCACCCTGCAGCACGGCCAGCAGCTGCGCGGCGGCGTTGAGCAACATCTGGGCGCCCTGGGTTTTGACGTGAAGGTCGCCAGCTGCGAGGCCCATCTGTGCTGCGGTTCCGCCGGCACCTACTCGGTGCTGAACCCGGAGATTGCCTTCCAGCTGCGCGACCGCAAGCTGGCGAATCTGGGCGAGATGACGCCTGAAGTGATTGTGTCGGCCAACATCGGCTGCATCACGCACCTGCAAAGCGGCACGGCCACGCCGGTGCGGCACTGGGTCGAAGTGCTCGACGAGGCGCTATCAAATGAATAGCTGAGGGTGTCCGTGAATAAAGGGCGGAAGCCTGATTCTGTGATGAGTCAGGCAGCCAGCGCGGCTTCCACGTCTTTCGCCAGGTCGGCCGGCTTGTCGGTCGGTGCATAACGCCGGATCACCTGGCCGTCCTTGCCGACCAGGAACTTGGTGAAGTTCCACTTGATGGCCTTGCTGCCCAGCAGGCCGGGTGCTTCCGAGGACAGCCACTTGTACAGCGGGTGCGCGGCCGGGCCGTTGACGTCGATCTTGCCCATCATCGGAAAACTCACGCCGTAGTTGACCTGGCAGAACTCGGCAATCTCGCCGTCGGCGCCCGGCTCCTGGGCGCCGAACTGGTTGCACGGGAAACCCAGCACCACCAGGCCTTTGCCGGTGTAGGCCTTGTGCAGCTCTTCGAGGCCGCCGAACTGCGGCGTGAAGCCGCATTGGCTGGCCGTGTTCACGATCAGCATGACCTTGCCCTTGAATTGCGAAAGTGCAATGTCCTGGCCGTTGATCTGCCGGGCTGCGAAGTCGTAAATGCTGCTCATGGTGCGCTCCTGGTTGATCTGCCACTGTACGGCAGCTTGCCGAAAAACCCGAAAGCTATTTGGGGGGAGAGGGCGCAGGGGCCAGTGCTGCCAGCGCGGCGGCCAGCACAATCAGGCTGCCACCCAGCAGGGTGCGCGGGCTGAATTCCGCTGCGCCCAGCGCGGCCGCCGACAGGCTGGCAAACAGGATCTCGGTCAGCATCACCAGTGCGGTGGTGCTGGCCGCCAGGCGCGCCGCGCCATACTGCAGCGCCATGTTGCTGAGCAGGAAGGCAACGGCCAGGCCCAGCGCCACACCGGACCACGAGGTGCTCCAGACCGGCGCCGGCACGATGTGCCAGGCCATGCCCAGCAATGCGGTGGCGGTGGCCATGACGCCGCCGCCGCCAAACATGGCCATCATGCGTGATTCGCTGGGCGTGTACGCCAGCTTGCGCAGCAGCACGTTGGTGGCGGCAAAACTCAGGCCGCCCATCAGCGCGAGCCAGTCGGCGGCGCTGTGCGGCACCGGCCAGGGCGAGCCCGGCGACTTCAGCACGATCAGCACACCCGCCATCGCCAGCGCCAGGCGCAGCAGCGAAGTGCGGGTCGGTTTTTCCCCCAGCAGGCCCCAGGCCAGCAACACGGACCACGCCGGCATCAGGTAGAACAGCAGCACCACCCGCACCACGTCGCCGACGGTCACGGCCCAGTTGAACCCGACGTTGGTCAAACCCGCCGCCACGGCCAGCAGCCAGAGTTGGGGATGCCGGGCAAAGCCGCGCCAGCCCCCGCGCCAGACCAGCGCCACGCAGGCCAGAGAGAAGAAGTAGATCAGCGCGGTGGACCACAGGGGGTGCAGTCCCTGCGACTGCAGCTCGCGAAACGGCCACCAGGACACGCCCCAGATAAAGGCGTTGAAGACCAGCGCGGAGGCAGCCAGGGCGGCGCCACGGTGGTTCACGGCGTCTGACTCCCCGGGGCCGCGGCATCGCCGCCCATCCATGTCTGCCGCATCAGTGCGAGTTGTCGCTGCGCGCGATGGTCAGCAGGTGGTCCACCTGCTCTTTGTACTTGATGCAGTTGCTTTTGTGCCAGCGCTGGATCAGCCACATGAAGCCGGCCACCACCACACCAAAGGCGGTGATCGCGCCGAAGGCCGACAGGCCCATGCCGGTAGACAGGCTGTAGCCGGCGCCCAGCGCCAGAATGCAGGCCTGCTCGTTGAAGTTCTGCACGGCGATGGAGCGGCCGGCGCCCATCAGGTTGTGGCCGCGGTGCTGCAGCAGCGCGTTCATCGGCACCACCAGGAAGCCGCCCAGCCCGCCGAGCAGGATCAGGAAAGGCGCGGCCACCCAGACATTGGTGATGAAATTCATCAGGATCACCAGCACACCCATGGCGATGCCCAGTGGCATCACCAGGGTGGCGTGTTCCAGCCGCATGCGCATCGACGCCAGGATCGCACCGGCAGCGGTGCCGATGGCCACCACGCCCACCAGCGACGAAGCCTGTGTGGTGCTGTAGCCCAGGGCCGCCGCGCTCCAGGCCAGCACGATGTAACGCAGGTTGCCCGACACGCCCCAGAACAGCGTGGTGGTGGCCAGCGAAATCTGGCCCAGCTTGTCACGCCACAGCGCCGAATTGCAGTTCCAGAAGTCGGGCAGCAGCTCGAGCTTGTTGCGCGGCATCGGGCGCATTTCCACGCCGGTCAGCGGAATCCGCGTGTTGAACCAGGCCGCGATCGCATACAGAAGGATCAGCGCGCAGATGGCCGCCTCGGGCGGCGTGTCGATGCCGGTGCTGATGATGGGGAAGTCGAACGACAGCAGCAGGTGCGACACCGAATGGCCGACCAGCTGGCCGCCGAGGAGCACGCCCAGGATGATGGAGGCAATCGTCAGGCCTTCGATCCAGCCGTTGGCCTTGACCAGCTGCGAGGCCGGCAGCAACTCGGTGAGGATGCCGTATTTGGCCGGGGAATAGGCGGCAGCGCCCAGGCCGACAATCGCATAGGCCATCAGCGGGTGCGTGCCGAACAGCATCATCAGGCAGCCCACCACCTTGATGGCATTGCTGATGAACATGACCTTGCCCTTGGGCTGCGCATCGGCAAAAGCGCCGACAAAGGGCGCCAGCACCACATAAAACAGCGCAAACATCGGCACCAGCGCAGCCGGCTGCCATTTGGGCGCGCCACTGGTTCTGAGCAGCTCCACGGCGGCGACGAACAGCGCGTTATCAGCCAGCGAGCTGAAAAACTGGGCTGCCATGATGGTGTAAAAACCGCGCTTCAGCTTCATTGAACGGTGTGGGTCACTGTGGCGAATGCATCAGGCAGTCTGATGCGGCACGATATAAGTGAATGTCTCCTGACTATCAAGGTTTATAGCACGCGGCAGGATGGCAGAATCGACAAATAGGTCTTGACAAGCCTGCGTTAACCCTCGCCCCGTCCTGTTTTTCCACTACCACGAGCCGTTGCCTGACATGCCCCGCCCCATTCTTGCCACTGTTCATGCCGCCGCCCTCAGCCACAACCTGGCGCGCGCGCACGCTGCCGCGCCGGACGCCCGGGTCTGGGCTGTCGTCAAGGCCAACGCCTACGGCCACGGCATCGAGCGCGTGTTTGATGCGCTGCGCAGCGCCGACGGTTTTGCCCTGCTGGACCTGGCCGAGGCCCAGCGCCTGCGGGCGCTGGACTGGCGCGGCCCCATCCTGCTGCTGGAGGGCTGTTTTGATGCGCGCGACCTTGAGCTGTGTTCACGCCTGGGCCTGTGGCACGCCATTCACTGCGACGAGCAGATCGACATGCTGGCGGCCCACAAGACCCAGGTGCCGCATCGCGTCTTCCTCAAGATGAACTCGGGCATGAACCGCCTGGGCTTCACGCCCGAGCGTTACCGCGCGGCCTGGACGCGGCTCAACGCCCTGCCGCAGGTGGAGGAAATTTCGCTGATGACCCATTTCAGCGACGCCGACGGCGCGCGCGGGATAACCCACCAGCTGCAGGTCTTCGAGGCGGTCACCCATGACCTGCCCGGCGAACGCACGCTCAGCAACAGCGCGGCCACCCTGAGGCATGGCATTGCCATCGGCGAGAAGTCCGACTGGGTGCGGCCCGGCATCGCGGTGTATGGCAGTTCGCCCGATTTCCCCGAACACAGTGCCGCCGACTGGGGGCTGCTGCCGACCCTGACGCTGGCATCCAGAATCATTGGTGTGCAACACCTGGTGGCGGGCGACACGGTGGGTTACGGCTCCAGCTTCACGGCCGACGGCCCGCTGCGCATCGGCGTGGTGGCCTGCGGTTATGCCGACGGCTACCCGCGGCACTGCACGACGGGCACACCGGTGCTGGTTCAGGGCGTGCGCACGCGCATGGTGGGCCGCGTCAGCATGGACATGATCACGGTGGACCTGACACCGGTGCCCGATGCGGGCATGGGGTCGAGCGTGACCTTGTGGGGGCAGTCCCCGGGCGGCGCCGTCTTGTCGATTGACGAGATCGCCGCGGCTGCGGGCACGGTCGGTTATGAGTTGATGTGCGCCGTGGCACCGCGCGTGCCGTTTCAGGTGGAATAACCATCCAGCGGGTTTTCCGCTGAGCTGATACTCAACGTTTGCGCAATCCCAGCACCATCACCGCACCGACCACCAGCAGCGCGCCTGCCACCTGCACCGGCGCAATCGCCTGGCCCAGGATCAGCCAGGCCAGCACCAGCGCGAACACCGGCTCCACATTCATGATGGCCGAGTTGCCGACCACGCCGAGTTTGGGCAGCACGGTGAACATGATGGTGAACGCCGTGCCATACAGAAAGGTCAGTGCCGCCAGGCCCCACCAGCCGATGGCCGCCTGCGGCAGCTGGAAGCCACCCTGCACGGCCACACCCGCCAGCGCAAACAGGCCGACGATGCTCATGGTGGTCAGGGTGCGCACGCGGCCATCGACATCGCCGGCCTCGTGCTGGGTCAGCACCAGCGCCACGCCGAAGGTGGCCGCCGCCGCCAGCGCAAAGGCCACGCCGGTGCCGATGCGGCCCCACTGCCCGGCCGCGCCCAGCCCCGAAGCGGCGCCCAGCACGTCGAGCGCCAGCGCCAGGCCAATCAGAATCACCGGCATGGCCAGCAGCAGGGCGCGCTCGGGCGAGCGCCGGTACAGCACCCAGTCCCACAGCGCTGTCCAGATCGGGTAGGTGTTGAAGGCCAGCAGGGCCAGCGCCACCGGCAGCCGTGCGACGGCCGAATACAGGCACAGACTCTGCACCGCGATCAACAGGCCGATGACCGGCAGGATGCGTTTGTTGCGTGCGGTGAAGCGCAGGGGCACACGCTGGATGGCCAGCAAGGCCGCCACCGCCACGGCGGTGACGAGGCTGCGGAAAGCCACCGCCGTGGCGACGTCCACGCCGTTGTTGAAGGCCAGGCGCGCCGCCACGTGGTTGGCGCCCATCATCAGGGCGATCAGCAGCAGGGTGGCAAAGGCGGTGCCGCTCAGGGCCCGGCGGGTGCTCATGGGTAAAGCCCGTGCACGCGGGCGTGCAGGCGCGACAGACCGAGCAGCGCGTCGGTGAAGGGGGTGGGCACCTGCGTCAGTTCGCCCAGCTCCTTCACCACCGTGACCAGCGCGTCGAGCTCGACTGCCTTGCCGGCTTCCACATCCTGCAGCATGGAGGTCTTGAAGGCGCCGAGCTTGAGCGTCACCGCATGCCGGTCTTCCGGCTGCTGGGCGATCGGGATGCCGATGCGGGCGCCTATCTCTTTGGCTTCGAGCATGACCTTGGAGATGAAGTCGCGCACCAGCGCGTCGCCCAGGATCAGGTCGGTGGTGGCACCGGTGAAGGCGCTGATCGGGTTGACCGTCATGTTGCCCCAGAGTTTGTACCAGGCGTCTTTCTGGATCTGCGCCGACACGCTGGCCGCAAAACCGGCGCGCAACAGCAGCTCTGCCAGCGCCTGCACACGCGGGCTTTGCCCGCCCGAAGGCTCACCGATGATGAGCCCGTTGCCGAAATGGTGGCGAATCACGCCGGGTGCATCGACCGAACAGCTCGCATGCACAACGCAGCCGATGATGTTCGCCGCCGGAATGGCCGCGGCGATTTCGCCAGTCGCATCCACCGCCTTCAGCTGCGTGCCGGCGTAGGGGCCGCCAAAGCCCTGGAAGAACCACCAGGGCACGCCATTCATGGCGGTCAGGACGAGGGTGTCGGGGCCGATCAGCGGTGCGATCTGGCGTGCCACGTCGAGCAGCGCCGGCGCCTTCACCGCGATGACCACCAGGTCCTGCACGCCCAGCGCGGCCGGGTCCGCGCTGGTATGCACGGCCGCGGAGCGCGTGTCCGTTCCGCTTACCACGCGCAGGCCGTGGCTGTTCAGCGCTTCCAGCGTCGCACCGCGCGCCACCACGCTGACGTCGCAGCCCGCCGCCGCGAGTCCGGCGCCCAGCCAGCCACCGATGGCGCCGGCGCCATAAATACAGGCTTTCTGGATTTTTTTATGAGTCATTTCGGTCTTCAGCCCTTTGGTTACGGGCGCAGATTGCTCTAGTTTTGATAGCTGATGTCGATTTTATCGACTTGCCTGACGAGCGCATCGAACACGTCCTGGCCCGCACCGAACTGGGCGTCGAACTGGAAGGCGTCGCGGGTGGTTTTCCTGGCGATCGCTTCGGGCACCATGACGGCCGGCCCCATCGCCGCCTGTGCCACCTGGATGTCACAGGCGCGCTGCAGGGTCCACAGCCGCACAAAGGCCAGCGGCAGGGTTTTGGCCCAGGCCAGCAGGCCGTGGTTGCGCAGGATCACCACCGGCTTGTCGCCGATGTTTTTCAGCAGGCGCGGCGCCTCGTCGGCATGGATGGTGATGCCTTCGAAGTCGTGGTAGGCCACCAGGTCATGCAGCTGCGCCGAATAAAAATTGTTCTGCGCCAGGCCGCCCTGCGTGCAGGCCACCGCGATGCCGGCCGTGGTGTGGGTGTGCATCACGCAATGGGCGTTGGGCAGGCCGTCATGCAGGGCCGCATGCACGGTGAAACCCGCCGGGTTGACCGGGTAAGGCGAGCCGTCGAGCACCTTGCCCTGCAGGTCGATTTTCACCAGGTTCGAAGCGGTGACCTCGCTGTAGTGCAGGCCGAAGGGGTTGATCAGGAACTGCTTTTGCCCGCCGCTGGCGCTGTCCGGCAGCCGCACCGTGATGTGGTTGTAGATCATCTCGGTCCAGCCGAGCATGGCAAACACGCGGTAGCAGGCGGCCAGTTCGACGCGGGCTTTCCATTCGTCGGGATGGATGCCGGGTTTTTGAAGGAGGGCGTTCATGGATGCCTCCCGTCAATAGGTTTTGCTGGCGGGCAGGGCCGCGACTCTGGTCTTGAAACGCGCGGCCAGTGCGCTGGTATGGCGCACCAGCAGGCTGGTGTCCAGGCCGACGGCCACAAAGGTGGCGCCCATGCCCAGGTGGTGGCGCGCCAATGTCTCGTCGGTGCTCAGGATGCCGGCGGCCTTGCCGGCCTTGAGGATGCGCACTATCGCTTTTTCGATAGCGGCCTGCACGTCCGGGTGGCCCGGGTTGGCGACGTGGCCCAGCGAGGCCGACAGGTCGGCCGGGCCGATGAACACGCCGTCCACGCCTTCGGTGGCGGCAATGGCGTCGAGATTGTCCAGCGCGGTTTGTGTTTCGGCCTGCACCAGCAGGCAGATCTGCGCATTCGCCTCATGCGCATAGGCCGGGTAGCGCCCCCAGCGCGAAGCGCGTGCGCCGGCCATGCCGCGTACGCCGCCGATGTCCTTGCCCTGCGCGTCGTACTGTGGATAACGTGTGGCGCGCACCAGCGCAGCGGCCTGCGCAGGCGTGTCGACCATGGGCACCAGCAGGGTTTGCACGCCGATGTCAAGGTACTGCTTGATCAGCGCTTCGCCGACATGGCCGTGGCCCATGGGCACGCGTGCGATGGGGTGCGAGCCTGGGTAGCCGGCAATCACCTGCAGCTGCGCCAGGATGCTGTTGATGTCGTTCGGTGCATGTTCACCGTCGATCAGCAGCCAGTCAAAACCGGCGCCGGCGCAGATCTCTGTGCTGTAGGGACTGGCCAGGCCCAGCCAGAGCCCGATCTGCGCGCGCTTTTCGGCGATGGCCTGTTTGAAGGGATTCAGGGGTGTTTGCATGGGTTATCTTTAAACAAAGTGAAATTCAAAACGACCGAGGGATCCGTAGTCGGCGTCGAAGCGATCGCCGGCTTTTGCAACGACCGGCCGGGTGAAGGAGCCGGCCAGCACCACCTCGCCGGCTTGCAGGCCTTCGCCCCAGGGGGCGAGTTTCATGGCCAGCCAGGCCACGCCAGTCGCCGGGTGGCCCTGCACGCCGGCGGCCAGGCCGGTTTCCTCGACCACCCCATTCTGGCGCAGGATGGCGCCGACCCATGGCAGGTCGATGCCCTGCGGCGACACCTTGCGGCCGCCCAGCACAATGCCGGCGTTGGCGGCGTTGTCGCTGATGGTGTCCTGCACCTTGCGCATGGTTTTGCTGTGGCGGTCGAACTGCTCGATGCGCGCGTCGATGATCTCGATCGCGGGTTGTACATAGTCGGTCGCGTCCAGCACATCGTCGATCGTGATGTGTGTGCCTTCCAGCTTCTTCTTCAGCACAAAGGCCAGCTCCACTTCCACGCGCGGCGCGATGAAGCGGGCCGCCGGAATGTCACTGGCTTCGAAAAACATGTCGTCCAGCAGCGTGCCATAGTCGGGCTCGTCAATCTGGCTGGAGATCTGCATCGCGCGCGAGGTCAGGCCGATCTTGTGGCCCCTGGCCACGCGCCCTCCGGCGATCTTCATCTGCACCCAGGCGCGAGAGATCGCGTAGCCGTCCGCGACGGTCATGCCGGGGTAACGTTTGGAAAAATGCTCGACCTGGACGCGGGTCTTCTCGCTGTGGTCCAGTTCGGCGGCCAGCTGGGCGATGAGTTCGGGGCTGAGCATGGTCAGGTTTTCTGAAAGAGCGGATGGAGATTGCTGTGTTTTCCGTCGTAGACCTGGCCGGGGCTTTCGTCCACCTGCAGCGTGATGCCGATCAGCCGGTCCTTCATCAAGGGGTCAAAATGGGCCGTAGCGCTCGCCATCAAAGCATCGCCAGCTTTCTTTTTGGTAGCGTCCGGGCGGCCGGCGGCCATGCGCAGGTTCAGGTAGACAAAGGCGTAGTCCTGCTTTCCGTCGGCCACCGCATAATGCGCGGCCGGGTAGGCCAGCACCCGCGTGCCGCCGGTGGGGAAGACCTGTTTGCCTTCGTCGTCCTGCACGGCGAGCATGGTGTCGGCCAGCGCGCGGCACAGCGCCGTCATGTCGGTGGCGGTCTCGAGGTTGGGGGTGTAGAGAATGACGAGGTGGGGCATGTCTTGTGTGCTCAGAGTCGGTTGACGGCCTGGTAGCCGTGCGCGGACGAGGCCTGCGCGGCGGGAATGGCGGCGCCGGTTTGCGGCGTGACCGGAAACACCGCGTTGATCTGCCCGGTGCCCGAAGCGCCGAAGTAGGGCGTGATGACCTCGGCCTGGCCATCGTAGTCTGACCAGCCGAGCGCGCCCAGCAGCATGGCGGTGTCATGCATGAAACCTTCGCCATGGCCTTTGGCGGCGTACTCGGGCAACATGGCGCAGAAGTCCTTCCAGTCGCCGCGCTGCCACATGCGCACCACCTCATGGTCCAGCGTTTCGAGGAAGGGGCTCCAGACCTTGAACGCGTAGTCGGGCGCCAGGCCGTTCTGCGCAAAGCGGTGCGACAGCGAGCCACTCGCAAAAAAGGCCACGGTGCCGTCGTACTCGTCTTCAATCGCACGGCGCATGGCCCAGCCCAGGCGCGCGCTGTCGTTCAGGTAATGCGCCTGGCACAGCGCCGAGACCGACACCACCCGGTAGTGCCGGTCGGCGTTCATGTAACGCATGGGCACCAGCGTGCCGTACTCCGGGTTCAAGGTGGTGGCGTCGTGCGCCAGGGTTTCCACGCCATGCGCATTGCAGACTCTGGCCAGCAACTGGCCCAGCGCCGGGTTGCCCGGAAACTCGAAGGCCATGTTGCTGATGAAGTGCGGCAGCTCGTTGCTGGTGTACAGGCCCTCGAAGTGCGGCGCGCAGTTGATGTGGTAATTCGCATTGACCAGCCAGTGCGTGTCGAACACCACGAGGGTGTCCACGCCCAGGGCGCGGCAGCGCCGGTCAATTTCCAGGTGCCCATCAATCGCGTCCTGCCGCGTGCCCTGGCGCGGGCCGTCCAGCTCGCTGAGGTACATCGAGGGCACATGGGTGATTTTGGCGGCGAGAGCTAGTGTTCCCATGTTCAGGCTCCCCAATGTGGAATGTGATGGCTTCCCAGTGACACCGCCACGTTCTTGGGTTCGCAGAACACCTCGTAACTCCAGGTACCGCCTTCGCGCCCGGTGCCCGAAGCCTTGGTGCCGCCAAAAGGCTGGCGCAGGTCGCGCACGTTTTGGCTGTTGACAAAACACATGCCGGCTTCGACGGCAGCGGCGACGCGGTGCGCGCGGCCGAGGTTTTCGGTCCAGACATAACTCGACAGGCCGTACTGCGTGTCATTGGCCAGGCGGATCGCGTCGGCTTCATTCTTGAAAGGGATCAGGCAGGCCACCGGGCCGAAGATTTCTTCCTGCGCGATACGCATGTGGTTGTCCACATCGGCAAACACCGTGGGCAACACGTAGTTGCCTTTTTTCACGCGCTCCGGCAGGTCCGGCGTACCCAGCCCGCCGCACAGCAGCGTCGCGCCTTCCTTGGGGCCTAGCTCGATGTAGCTGCGCACCTTGGCCAGGTGGGCCTGCGAAATCATCGGGCCGATGGTGGTGGATTCATCGAGCGGGTCGCCGACCTTGATGCGTTTGGCACGCTCCACGAACTTCGCGGCGAAGTCGGCATAAATCGACTGCTGCACCAGGATGCGGCTGCCGGCGGTGCAGCGTTCACCGTTGTTGGAGAAGATCATGAACACCGCGGCGTCGAGCGCGCGCTCGAGATTCGCGTCATCAAAAATCACGAACGGTGACTTGCCGCCCAGCTCCATGCTGAATTTTTTCAGACCCGCGGCCTGCACGATGCGGTTGCCGGTGGCGGTTGAGCCAGTGAAGGAAATCGCGCGCACGTCGGGGTGGCGGCACAGCGGTTCGCCGGCCTCCTTGCCATCACCGTGCACGATGTTGAGCACACCGGGCGGAATGCCGGCTTCGAGTGCGAGCTCACCGAGGCGCGCCGCTGTCATCGGCGACAGTTCGCTCATCTTCAGCACGGCGGTGTTGCCGAAGGCCAGGCAGGGCGCCACTTTCCAGGTGGCCGTCATGAAAGGCACGTTCCACGGCGAGATCAGGGCACAGACGCCGGTCGGGTGGTACAGCGTGTAGTTGAGGTGGGTTTCGGTCGGGTAGGTGTGGCCATCGACCCGGGTGCACATCTCGGCAAAATAATAAAAGTTGTCGGCTGCGCGCGGGATCAGCTGCTTGCTGGTTTGCGCAATCACCTGGCCGCAGTCGTTGGTCTCCATCTGCGCGATTTCGGGCACCTGGGCGGCAATCAGGTCGCCGAGCTTGCGGACCAGTTTGGCGCGCTGCGGTGCCGGCATGCCAGCCCACTTTGGGAAGGCCTCTTTTGCGGCGGCGACGGCGGCATGGACTTCGGCTTCGCCGCCAGCAGCGACTTCGGCCAGCACGTCCTGTGTGGCGGGGTTGACGGTCTCGAAATAGCTTGCGCTGGAAACCGATTTGCCGTTGATGATGTGGTCTATTTTCATGTTCATTCAATCGTGTTGATGAGTTCGCCCAGGCCTTCGATGCTGGTGACAACCACATCGCCGGGCCGGCAATCGACCACACCGTCGGGTGTGCCGGTCAGGATCAGGTCGCCGGGCTGCAGGGTCATGAAGCTGCTGAAATATTCGATTAAAAACGGTACGTTGAAAATCATGTCGCGCGTGTTGCCGGACTGCGTGAGCTGGCCGTTGACGGTGGTCTGCAGCGCCAGCGCCATCGGGTTGGCCACATTGGCCGCATCGACCAGCCAGGGCCCGAGCGGCGTGCAGCCGTCGCGGTTTTTCACGCGCAGATTCGGCCGGTACCAGTTTTCGAGGTAGTCGCGGATCGCGTAGTCGTTGGCAATGGTGTAGCCGGCGATGAAGTCGTACGCGTCGTCGCGCTTGACCTTTTTGGCCGTTTTTCCGACGACCACCGTCAGTTCACACTCGTAATGCATGAACTGCACATCGGCTGGCCGGCGTGTCTGCTGCCGGTGACCCGTCAGCGTGCCTTCGCCCTTGATAAAGACCAGGGGTTCTTCGGGCGCCTTGAATTCAAGCTCTTTCGCGTGGTCGGCATAGTTCAGGCCCAGCGCAAGAATGGTGCGCGGGCGCGGCGTGGGCGGCAGCGGCGGCAGCCAGGTGACGGCGTCTTCACTGACGAGCCGGCCGTTATCAAGCAGCAATCGGCCGTCGCGCTCGACGGCGTGGTGTGCCTTGCCCTCATACACAACGCGGGCGTGTTTCATGACGCCTCCGCCACAAGCGTGTTGCTCAGCACGCCGAAACCCGGTGCCGTGATGTCCATGCGGTCACCCACTTTGGCCAGCGGCCGGCCCGCATCGCAGCCCAGCATCAGCACATCGTCGGGGCGCAGCGTCATGAAGGCGCCGACATCGGCCAGCAGCCGGGCGGTGTCGCGCACCAGGTGGCTGAAGTCCACAGTCTGTTTGAGTTCGCCGTTGATGCGCACTTGCAGACTGAAGCCCGAAGGATTGCCGGCTTCGCTGGCAGGCACCAGGCGCTCGCCGAGGCCGAGAAAGCCATCCAGGCATTTGAACTTGACGGGCGGCCGGAAGAAGGACGCATGGGGAATCGACAGGTCGTTCACCAGCACGTAGCCGGCCACTGCGCCGGCCTCACCCATCACCATGGCGATGCTGGCGCCGACTTCGACCTCGGGGACCCGAGCCGGCACGGGGATGCTGGCGCCGCTGGCGCTCCAGGTGTTGGCCGGCTTGACATACAGCACCGGCGCCTGGGGCGGCGCCTTGTAGGGCGGCTGCTTCATCTGCGGCGCCAGTGCCTCGACCTCCGCGCGGAAGTTCAGCAGCGTGCCGTAAACCGTTCCGGACGGCATGAAGCTCATGGCTGCTCCAGTGCAATCACTTTGTCGAGCAGTTTGTACAGCTGTGCCAGGCTCTGTTTGCCCAGGGTCTTTTCCATCCAGGTGTAGTGCGCTTCAATCGTCTGCGACAGGGTGTCGACAAGCTGCATGCCTTTGTCCGTGGCCTCGACCACGGTACGGCGCTGGTCGGCGGGGTCCCGCGCGCGGCGGATCAGGCCGTCGCGTTCCATGCGGGTCAGCACGCCGGTCAGGCTGGGGCCGAGGATGAAGGCTTCGCGCGCGACCTTGCCGGTTTCGACCACGCCGTGTTCGCCCAGCACCCGCAGCACCCGCCACTGCTGGTCGCTCAGTGCATGTTCGCGCAGGCGCGGCCGGGTGTGGGCCATGACCGACTCGCGCGCCTGCAGCAGCAGGCGGGGCAGGTTGCGGTGGGTAAAAGGGGTGGTCATGCAGGACAGTGAAATTATTTAACATGTTAAATGAAAGGATGCTTCTCTGCCGATTCTTGCCCGCTGGTAGTTACCCGTACTGTGAATAACTACAGTAATATCGCCGCATGGCCAAAGACAAGACGATTTACACCTGTACCGAATGCGGCGGCACCAGCCCCAAATGGCTGGGAAAATGCCCGCACTGCGGGGCCTGGAACACGCTGATCGAGTCGGTCGCGGAAAGCCAGTCGCCGGTGAAAAACCGTTTTGCCTCGCTGGCCAAACCGTCGGAAGTCGCGACCCTGGCCGACATCGAAGCGACCGACATGGCCCGCACGCCCACCGGGCATGAAGAACTGGACCGCGTGCTGGGCGGCGGCATTGTCGAGGGCGGCGTGGTGCTCATCGGCGGCGACCCGGGCATTGGCAAGTCCACCTTGCTGCTGCAGGCGCTCGATTCGCTGCAGCGCGCCGGTCTCGACACCCTGTATGTGACCGGCGAGGAAAGCGGCGCCCAGGTGGCGCTGCGCTCACGCCGGCTCGGGCTGGACGGCTCGCAGGTCAAGGTGCTGGCGGAGATCCAGCTCGAGAAAATCCTCGCCACGCTGGAGGCCACGCGGCCGGCCGTGGCCGTGATCGACTCCATCCAGACGGTGTATTCCGAACAACTCACCTCGGCGCCGGGCTCGGTCGCGCAGGTGCGAGAGTGCGCGGCTCACCTGACACGTGCTGCCAAGTCCAGCGGCGTCTGCATCATTCTGGTCGGCCATGTGACCAAGGAAGGTGCGCTGGCCGGTCCGCGCGTGCTGGAGCACATGGTGGATACCGTGCTTTATTTCGAGGGTGATACGCATTCGAGTTTTCGCCTGGTGCGCGCGATCAAGAACCGCTTTGGTGCGGTCAACGAGATCGGTGTGTTTGCCATGACCGAAAAAGGCCTGAAAGGCGTGACGAATCCCAGCGCCATTTTCCTGAGCCAGCACAGTGAGCCGGTGCCGGGCAGCTGCGTGCTGGTGACGCTGGAGGGCACGCGTCCGTTGTTGGTGGAAATCCAGGCGCTGGTCGACAGCGGCGGCCCGAGTCCGCGCCGCCTGTCGGTGGGCCTGGACCGCGACCGGCTGGCCATGTTGCTGGCGGTGCTGCACCGCCACGCCGGCATTGCCTGCATGGACCAGGACGTGTTTGTCAACGCGGTTGGTGGCGTGCGCATCAGCGAGCCGGCCGCCGACCTGTCGGTGCTGCTGGCGATCACCTCCAGCCTGCGCGGCAAGCCGCTGCCCAAGGGTTTTATCGCTTTCGGCGAGGTCGGGCTGGCAGGTGAGGTGCGGCCCGCGCCGCGCGGCCAGGAGCGGCTCAAGGAAGCGGCCAAGCTGGGTTTCAGCGTGGCCGTGGTGCCCAAGGCCAACGCGCCGAAAAAGCCGATCGAAGGCCTGACCATCCATGCGGTAGAACGCGTGGAGCAGGCGATCGAGGTGGTGCGAAGCCTCGCTTAGGGGGGGGTCTTTGGTGCAGGCGGATAGACTGCTATTGAATCAGTAGCTATTGACGTGCGTCACGCTTGGGTTGAGAGCCGCTTTCTCTTGAAAATAACAACTGGCAATGGCCGGCGGTATCCCGTACGCACTCCCCGCAGCCGGGCGGCGGCCGGGGCTGCGAAAATAGCGCCATGAACTTCCAGAAAATTCTTGTTCCGATTGCCGGCGTCGCTGTGGTGGTGCTGGCTTACCGCGGTCTCGGCTGGGCCGGTGTGGCCGCTGCGGTCGGCGGCCTGATGATGTGGCTGCTGCTCCACTTCACCCGCATGATGCAGGTGCTCAGGCGCGCGGCCAACCGGCCCATCGGTTATGTCGACAGCGCCGTCATGCTCAACGCCAAGCTCAAGCCGGGCATGACGCTGCTGCATGTGGTGGCCATGACCCGAAGCCTGGGCGCGCTGCAATCCGACAAGGACGCGCAGCCCGAGGTGTTCCGCTGGACCGATGGCAGCCAGTCGCATGTCACCTGCACCTTTGTCGGCGGCAAGCTGGCGCACCATGCGCTTTTCAGGCCACCGGTGACGGATTCGCTGCCGGCCGCCGAGGGCCCGCCGCCCGGCCCGTAAAATCAGCGTTTCGGGTTTTTCGGCAGGTTCTCCGGTCCGACCGGCAGCGGGCCAGACGCCAGAAACCCTTTCACGACATTCATCACAGGATCAGCACCATGTCCCCAGTAGCACCCTCCATGGAAGACCGCGACGGCAAAATCTGGATGGATGGCCAGATGGTCGAATGGCGCGACGCCAAAATTCACGTCCTGAGCCACACCCTGCATTACGGCTGCGGCGCTTTCGAAGGCGTGCGCGCCTACAAGACGGCCGACGGCAGCACGGCCATCTTCCGGCTCGAGGAACACACCGAGCGCCTGTTCAACAGCGCCAAGATCCTGCGCATGAAAATTCCTTTCAGCAAGGAAGAGGTCATGGAAGCGCAAAAGGCCGTGGTGCGCGACAACAAGCTGGAAAGCTGCTACTTGCGGCCGCTGACCTGGATCGGCTCGGAAAAACTCGGTGTCAGCCCCAAGGGCAACACCATCCACCTGATGGTGGCGGCCTGGCCTTGGGGTGCCTACCTCGGCGAAGAAGGCATGCGGCGCGGCATCCGCGTGAAAACTTCCAGCTACACGCGCCACCACGTCAACATCACGATGACGCAGGCCAAGGCGGTCAGCAACTACACCAACTCCATCCTCGCCAACATGGAGGCGCTCGACGACGGCTACGACGAAGCCCTGCTGCTCGACGCCTCGGGTTTCGTCAGCGAAGGCGCGGGCGAGAACATCTTCGTGATCAAGGGCGGTGTGGTCTACACGCCCGACCTGTCGGCCGGTGCCCTCAACGGCATCACGCGCAACACCATCCTGCACATCTGCAAGGATCTCGGCCTCGAACTGGTCCAGAAACGCATCACGCGCGACGAGGTGTATATCTCCGACGAGGCCTTCTTCACCGGCACCGCCGCGGAAGTCACGCCTATCCGCGAACTTGACCGCATCGAGATCGGCGCTGGCTCGCGCGGTCCCATCACCGAAAAAATCCAGAGCGCGTTTTTTGACATCGTCAACGGCCGCAACCCCAAATACGCCGGCTGGCTGGCCAAGGTCTGATCATGAGTACCTCTTTCACCGTCGAACTGCTCGCCAAGGACCTGAACCCGCAAGGTGGCGTGTTCTGCCCCAGCCCCAAAGCCGAGATGGCCGTCTGGAACAGCCACCCCAAGGTCTACCTCGATGTGGCGCGCACCGGCGAGGCCAAGTGCCCGTATTGCGGCACGCTGTACAAGCTCAAGGACGGCGAGCACGTCGGCCCTGGCCACTAAGGTGCCTGCCTCCCTTCAAGCGGCCGCCGCGGAACCGGCTTTGCCGGGCCGCCAGCGGCGCCCCCTCGGGGGGGAGGCGGCCGGAGGCCGCTTCGGGGGGGCTTCCTTAATCATCGCCCCCCAGTGGATAGGCGACGCAGTCATGACCGAGCCGCTGCTGCGGCGCCTGCACGCGCGCGGGGAACAGCTCAGCGTCGGCGCGCTGCCCTGGGTGGCGCCGGTGTATCGCGCGATGCCGCAGGTGCACGAGGTCATCGAATTTCCGTTTGCGCACGGCGGCCTGCAGCTGAAGGCGCGGCGTGCGCTGGCGCAACGGATGGCCGGCCAGTTCGACACCGCCTACGTGCTCCCCAACTCGCTGAAAAGCGCCTTGCTGCCCCTGCTGGCCGGCATTCCCAAACGGGTCGGCTACCTCGGTGAAGCGCGCATCGGCCTGCTCACCCACCGCCTGAAAAATCCGGCCAAAGGCCAGCGTCCGCCGATGGTGGCGTTTTACTCGGCGCTCAGCGGCGAGTCAGGCCTGGACGCAGACCGGCCGCAATTGCAGATGCCGGCGGCCGAGGTCGAGCAAGCGCTGGCCGAGCTTGGCCTGGCGCGCGGCGGCTACGACGTCTTTGCCCCGGGCGCGGAATACGGACCGGCCAAGCGCTGGCCCGCCGCGCATTTTTCCGAACTGGCGCAACGCCTGGCGCTGCCGGTGGTGTTGCTGGGCTCAGGCAAGGAGGCGGCGTTGTGCGAGGAGATCGCCGGGCCGGCCAACGCGGTGCGACCCGGCGCCTGCATCAACCTGGCCGGCAAGACCACGCTGGTGCAGGCCCTGTGCGCCATCGCAGCGGCGCGCCAGGTGGTCAGCAACGACTCGGGCCTGATGCATGTGGCGGCGGCTTTTGGTGTGCCGCAGGTCGCCATCTTCGGTTCGTCGAGCCCGCTGCACACGCCGCCACTGAACGCGAAAGCCACGGTGCTCTGGCTGAAGAACGATGCGGACTACCTGCCACCGCTCGATTGCGCGCCGTGCTTCGCGCGCGAATGCCCGCTGGGCCACACCCGTTGCCTGAACGACATCAGCGCGGCGCGGGTGCTCGCGGCGCTGTCGCGCTGAGGCTCAGGCCGGAAAGGCCGCCAGGGCGCCGAAGCCCGGCTGGGGCGGCCCCGGTGTGCGCGCCACATTCATCACCCAGCAGACCATCGTGAAATAGCCGACCAGCGTGGTCAGTTCCACCACGCCCTGCTCGCCGAAGAGCGCCAGGGCCGCGTCATACGAACTGTCGCTGACGCCGTGGTGCTGCAGCAGCTCGGTCACGAGGTCCACCATGGCCGCTTCGTCGGGGGCCGTGCTGTGCGGGTATCTGCCTTGGGCGATGGCATCCAGGCTGGCCTGCGGCACGCCGGCCTTGAGCGCCAGCGGTGCATGCATCAGCCATTCAAACTGGTTGGACAGATGGCGCGCGACCAGGCACATCGCCAGCTCTCGGATGCGCACGTCCAGCATGCTGTCAAAACGCAGGTACTCGCCCACCTGGCCGACGCGTGACATCAGCGCCGGACTGCGCAGCAGAGGAATGAAAGGCCCGAACACGGCCTTGCGCGGGCCGGCAATCAGGGCCTCGGCCGCTTCACGCTGCGCTGCGGACATCGCTTCGGCCGGCAGCATGGGAAGCCGCTCCGGGGCCGGGGTGGCGAAGCCCTGGCGGACAGGGGCAGCCGGATGGTTGGTGTTCACGCTAAAACTCCTGCAATGAAGTAGCTGGCGATGGTAACGCGGGGGGAAGAGCGACCGTCCCGCAGGTATGTTGAGGCAAAAAAAAGACCACCTTACGGTGGCCCTGCCAAATCCTTTGGGGGACGTCGTTGAGACTGTTGATCTGTTGATCTGTTGATCGATTTCGAGTCTTCTGCCTTTGTTTTCAGCGGTCGATGTTGTCACAGCAACAGCGCTACTTTAAAGGGTAGATAGTTTCTATGGCATCCCCTATTTGGGGGAGGAATGTCGCTTTTTTGTGTGTAACGGTGTTAAAAAATGAGTTTTTTCTTCAGATCTGTGTCTGCGCGGCGGTTTTGTGGAGCGCCGGCTTCGATGCCGGGGTGGGTTACAGGCAGACCGCGGCGGGCCAGGTCCGTCAGGCCGCAGCGGGCATCGGCAGCTCGACCACAAAAGAAGCACCGCCGCCCGGCCTGTCCTCGCAGCGCACGCTGCCGCCATGGCGCTCGGTGATGGATTTGACCAGCGCCAGGCCCAGCCCCACACCGCCTTCGCGCTCGCTGGCGCCCGGCAGGCGATAGAACGGCTGAAAAATGCGTTCACGCTGGTCCGGCGGCACACCTGGTCCGTGGTCGTTGACGCGGATCACGGCACGCCGTTGCGCACCCGCGCCGGTTTGCCCGAGCTCCAGGTTGACCTCACCGGTGCTGTAACGTCTGGCGTTTTCCAGCAGGTTGCGGATCAGGCGGCGCAGCAGGCGCGCCGAGCCCTGCAGCGTGAGGCTTTCGGTCTGGGTCGCCGTGCCGAGTGTGGCCTGCACCCGGGCACATTCCTCGGCCGCCAGACCGGTCAGGTCCAGCACCTCGAACGGTTCGGCGTCGGCCTGTTTGGTATCGAGCCGGCTGGCCAGCAGGATTTCGTCGATCAGCTGGTCCAACTCGTTGATGCTGCGCGAGATTTCGGCGCGCTGCGTCGAGCCGGCGCCGCCCCCCATCAACTCCAGGCCCATGCGGATGCGCGCCAGCGGCGAGCGCAACTCGTGCGAGGCGTTGGCCAGCAGTGATTTGTGCGAGGCCAGCAAGGCTTTCTGCGACTCCATCAGCGTCTCGATGCGCTCCGCGGCGTGGTTGAAACGTTCAGCCAGAAAAGCCACTTCGTCGCTGCCCTGGACCACCATGCGGGCCGACAGGTCGCCACTGCCCCAGCGCTCGACGCCGCGCTGCAGGCCTTCGAGCCGCTGCGTCAGCCGGCGGATGATGGGATAGGCGCCCATCGCGACAGCCAGTGCGACCAGGCCCAACATCCAGCCAAAGCCAAAGCCGTAGGGCGGGCGGTTCCAGGAGCTGCCGGGAGGGCGTTTGGGTCGGGGCAACTGCAGGTTCAGGGTCTGCCCGTCCTTGGTCAAGACATCAAACTCCAGGCCGTCGCCGAGCTTGCGGTCCGGCCGGGTCTGTGCCCGGCCGATGACTTCGCCGGCAGCGTTGTGCACCAGGACTTCGCGGATCGGCAGTTGGGGTGGGTCGGTGCTCAGTTGCCAGGCGGCGCCGACGAGAAAGGCGAGAACCACCACCGTGGCCACCACGGCGAGCCAGATCCGGACATACAGATGCGAGGTAAAACGTGACCACATCCCGGAACTCCTATAAATCCGATTTCCGGGCGCATGACTTCGTTGCCCGGTGCTCGGAATCCTCATGCACCGAAGTGCATTCCGGTGTCCTGCGCGCCGTGCGCCTCACCCTGCATCCCGGAAATCGAATTTCTGGAAGTTCCATTCGACGCACTCCGTTCAATCCTGCTGCTTGGCAAAAACGTAGCCCACACCACGTACCGTGAGGATGCGTTTGGGGTCTTTTGCATCGAGCTCGATGGCGCTGCGGATGCGCCCCATGTGCACATCGATCGAGCGGTCAAACGCTTCGAGTTCGCGGCCCCGCACGGCTTCCATGATCTGGTCGCGGGAGAGAACGCGGCCGGCGCGCTCGGCCAGCGCCACCAGCAGGTCGAACTGGTAGGAGGTCAGCTCGCAGACCTTGCCGGAGACCGACACGGTGCGCGCGTCGCGGTCGATCTCGAGCGAGCCGAAACGCAAGGTCTGCTGGCTGCCGGCCGTGCTGGCGGCCTCGCCGCCACGGCGCAGCACGGCGCGGATGCGGGCCAGCAACTCGCGCGGCTCAAAGGGCTTGGGCAGGTAGTCGTCGGCGCCGATTTCCAGGCCGACAATGCGGTCCATCGGGTCACCCTTGGCGGTCAGCATCAGCACGGCCGTGCGGCCGGCGTCGCCGCCCAGGCCCTTGATGCGCCGGCACACTTCGAGGCCGTCCATGTCGGGCAGCATCAGATCGAGGATGACCAGGTCGGGCTTGCAGCTTTGCAGCGCTTCCAGGCCCTTGCCGCCGTCAACCGCATGGGTAAACCCATAACCCGACTGACGCAGGTATTCCCCCACCATGGTCGCCAGGCGGGTGTCGTCTTCGATCATCAGAAGTTGCTGTGTCATGGGAGGGCTCACTGCGCGGGTGCTTGCGGGCTGATCAGTGTAGCCACTGGCGCCCGCCGGCGGGTTGGCCGTCAGCACGTCGGTGGTGAATGGGCTGGGGGTACGGTCACTCATGGAGGCTCCTTCGTCAATGACCGCCTCATGGTGCGCCCCGCGGAACAAGTCGCGTTAAAGCGGCTGTAAAGTTAGGTAAATCGACGCGGTCACCCGGGTCGGCACCTGCGGCGAACCCCGGAATGCTATGAAATCAATAGCTCTTGGCACCCATGAATCACGGGTTTGGCGGCATTTTCATGCGTGAAGCCAACCACACCAGCAGCAGCACCGGCGCGCCCAGCAAGGCCGTCACGGTGAAAAAACTGCTGTAACCAAACGCGTCCACATAGGTGCCCGAATAGCCGGCCAGAAACTTCGGCAGCAGCAGCATCATGGAGCTGAACAAGGCGTACTGCGTCGCCGAGTAATTGATGTTGGTCAGGCTGGAGAGGTAGGCGATGAAGGCCGCCGAGGCGATGCCGCTCGAGAGGTTGTCGGCCGAGATGACGAAAATCAGCGCATTGACATCGTGGCCTCGCGAGCCCAGCCAGGCAAACAGCAGGTTGCTGCCGGCGCTCAGGACGGCGCCCAGCATCAGCACGCGCATCACGCCAAAACGCATGGCCAGCGCCCCGCCGACAAAGGCACCGACCAGCGTCATGATCACGCCATAGATCTTGGTGACGGCCGCGACCTCGTCCTTGGTGTAACCCATGTCGACGTAGAAGGGGTTGGCCATGATGCCCATCACCACGTCGCTGATGCGGTAGACAGCGATCAGCATCAGGATCAGCGCCGCCTGTTTGCCATAACGGCGCAGGAAGTCGGCAAAGGGTTCGACCAGCGCGCTTTTCAGCCACTCGGCGGCGTTGCGCGCTGGCGGCAGCTCGCGCGGCGCCGGTTCGGGTGAAAACAGCACCGTCACCACGCCCAGCAGCATGGACGCCGCCATCGCGAAGTAGGCGATCTGCCAGGCACCGTGCTGGTAGCCGATGACACCGTCCGCACCGGTAACCTCGGCGCGCGCGGCAATCCACAGGACGCCGGCGCCGGCCCAGATCATCGCCATGCGGTAGCCGGTCTGGTAGGCCGCCGCCAGCGCGGCCTGGCGCTGCACGTCGGCCGACTCGATGCGAAAGGCGTCGAGGGCAATGTCCTGCGTCGCCGAGCCAAAGGCCACCGCCAGCGCACACCAGACCACCGGCAGCAGGGCGAGTTTGGGGTCGGTCAGCGCCATGCCGACCAGGGCCGCCATGATGACGGTCTGCGACAGCAACAGCCAGCTGCGCCTGCGTCCCAGCAGGCGCGTCAGCAGCGGAATCGGCAAGCGGTCCACCAGCGGCGCCCAGACCCATTTGAAGCCATACGCCAGCCCGACCCAGCTCAGGTAACCAATGGTGGTGCGGTCAATGCCGGCCTCGCGCAGCCAGAAACTCAGCGTGCCGAACACCAGCAAAAGCGGCAGGCCGGCGGAAAACCCCAGCAGCAGCATGCGCAGGGTCGGCGCCTCGAGGTAGACGCGCAAGGTCTCTCCCCAGCTTGGGCGCGCAGGCGGAGCGGGAGCGATTGCGGAAAGATGAGCTTCAGAAAGCGGCGTTGGCTGACGTTTTGCCTGGGGATCGTCGGATAAGGTCTCGCTCATGCGGGAATAATACGCTGGGGGCCGTTTTGCCCGACCGGCCGGAACCTGCCCCTTTATTTGGAGAAGGCGATGACATTTGCGTTGAGACTGACCCTGGCGGCCTTGTCCGCAGCCTTGTTGCTGAGCGCGGCGCCGGCCCAGGCCCAACGTGAGGGGGTGGCCGTCGGCGGCAACTCGGGCTTCACCCAGCTGGTGCCGGCGGGGGAGATCGAGCAGGCCTCCCGGCAGCAATACGCCAAGATGCTGCAGGAGGCGGCGGCCCAGAAGGCGCTGGCCCCAGCCAGCCATCCGCAGTTGCAGCGGCTGCGCCGCATTGCCCAGCGCATCATCCCGCATGCCGTGGCCTGGAACCCGCGTGCGAAGGACTGGCAGTGGGAGGTCAACCTGATTGGCAGCAAGCAGATCAACGCGTTTTGCATGCCGGGCGGAAAAATCGCCTTTTACACCGGCATCCTGGACCAACTGCAGCTGAACGACGATGAGGTGGCCATGATCATGGGCCACGAAATGGCCCATGCCCTGCGTGAACACGCGCGCGAGCGCATGGGCAAGTCGACGGCCACCAACATCGGTGCCAGCCTGCTGTCGCAACTGCTGGGCCTGGGGGATCTGGGCCAGACCGTCGCAGGTCTCGGCGTGGAACTGATCAACCTGCGTTTTGGCCGCGAAGACGAGTCGGAGGCCGATCTGGTCGGCATGGAACTCGGCGCGCGCGCCGGTTTTGACCCGCGCGCCGGCATCACACTCTGGCAGAAAATGGCCGCGGCCAGCAAGGGCGCACCACCGCAGTGGCTGAGCAGCCACCCAGCCGGCACCACGCGGATTGCCGATATGGAGCGCACCCTGCCCCGGGTGATGCCGCTGTACGAGCGGGCCCGCAAAGGTTGACGGGCCTCAGACGCGGGCCGCTACCGGCCTGTCGGTTAAGCTGACAGGTTGACGATGCCTTCTTCCTCCAACGCCGGCGCGGACGCCGGCAACAAAACACCTCTGGCCGCTGCTGTTTTCTGGCTGCAATCGTTCCGTCCTGCGCGAACCAGGATCAACGCGTGGGAACGCTGGCGCATTGTCCTGGGGTCCTTTGTCGGCATCCTGGTCGCCGGCCTGGCCTGCCATATGGCGGGTGGCACGGACGCCTCCGGCCTGCTGTGGTTGGTTGCACCCATGGGCGCCAGTGCGGTGCTGGTTTTCGGGGTGCCGGCCAGTCCGCTGGCCCAGCCCTGGTCGGTGGTCGGCGGCAACACGCTGTCGGCGTTGGTGGGCATTGCCTGCGCGCGCTGGATCGGCCCATCGGAACTGGCCGCTGCCGTAGCCGTCGGCGCCGCCATCGGCCTGATGCTGGCCCTGCGCTGCCTGCACCCGCCCGGGGGGGCTTCGGCCCTGATGATGGTGCTGGGCGGCATCACCGATCCCTGGTTTGCGCTGTTCCCGGTATTGTTCAACGCCGTGCTGCTGGCGCTCGCCGGGATTGCCTACAACAATGCCACGCGGCGGGCCTACCCCCACCGACAACAGCCCGTCGCGGACAGGGAAAATCTCAGCCAGGCCCGGGCCGCCGATGCCGACCTGGACGCGGTACTCGCCCGATACAACCAGGTGCTGGACGTCAGCCGCGACGATTTGCAGGCGCTGCTGGAGCAGATGAAATGGCAGGCCTACCAGCGCAAGCTGGCCGGGATCCGCTGCGCGGACATCATGTCGCGCGACCTGGTGACGGTGACCCACAGCACGTCGCTGGCGCATGCCTGGGCGCTGCTGCGGGAGCGCCGCATCAAGGCCCTGCCGGTGGTGGACGCCGACTTCCGCATTGTGGGCATCGTCACGTTGGCCGACTTCATGCGTGCGGCCGAACTGGAGGGCTACCAGGACATGGACGCCAAGCTGCGCAAGCTGCTGGGCGCCATCGGTCCGTCCGGCAAACCGCCGGTGGTGGGCCAGATCATGACGCGCCAGGTGCGGGTGGCCAGCGAGCAGCGTTACCTGGTGGACCTGGTGCCGCTGTTTGGCGGCACCGGGCACCACCACATTCCCATCATTGCCGATAACGGGCGGCTGACGGGCATCATCACGCAGTCAGACATGGTGGCGGCGCTGTTCGAGCCGACGAAGCAACCGCTCTGAGCCGGTTCCCCTGTGCCGGCAGCCGTGGTTTAATAAAAAGCAGCATGAAAAACCGCCCTGACACAGCCCAACCTGCAGTCCCCGGGGCGGCAAGCGCGGTGAGCGCCGGAGAGGATCTGGCATGAGCACGCCGCAAGAGGAGTTCCAGCGATTCCTTGCCGAGCAGCGGGTCGAGTACCAGCGCAGCCTGCCCGAAAAAATAGCCGAGATACGCGCGTTGTGGCAGGTGGTCAACGCAGACGCGGACGCACCCAAACCGATGAAAGATCTGGAGCGCATGGCCCATACCCTGGCCGGTACCGCCGGGACACTGGGTTATCGGGAAATAGGCACAGCCGCCAAGGCGCTGGAGCTGCTGGTGGAGCACGCGGTGGTCGCCGGGCCGGACCTGACCCTGACCCAGCGCTCCGAGATTGCCCGGGCCATCGAGACGCTGCAGGGCGCCCTGCCCGCCGGATGATGGTTGCCCGGCTGCGTTTTCCACTTCATACTTGCGCATCCGAAGCGGGCCGCCCTCCGCAGCGCGACTGAGCCACCTGTTATTGACCACAAGGACCCCGAATGCCCAAACCCCTCGCCCGAATCCTGTATGTGGAAGACGAGCCTGATATCCGTGCGGTTGCCCAGATGGCCCTGGAGGCTGTCGGCGGCTTCACCGTGATTGCCTGCCCGTCCGGCAGCGAGGCGCTGGCGGCAGCCCCCACCGCGCAGGCCGACCTGCTGCTGCTTGACGTCATGATGCCGGGCATGGACGGCCCGAGCACGCTCAAGGCCCTGCGGGCGCTGCCCGCCACGGCCGGCACGCCGGTGATTTTCATGACTGCCAAGGTGCAGGCCGCCGAAGTGGCGCAGTACCGTGAGCTCGGTGCGATCGACGTGATTCACAAGCCGTTTGATCCGATGGAGCTGTCAGCGCAGATCAGCCACATCTGGGCGCAGCGGGGGCAATAAAAACATTTGCGCCTGCAGCCCGTCCGGAACGCTTCATGCGCAGAACCGGATTCGCCGCCGGCCATTGAGGCCAGACCCGTCCCAGCACCCCGCCCCATGCCCAACCCCCTTCCGCCGGACCTGCCCGGCGCGCCTGCGCTGAGCCGTCACGACCCGGCCTCGCTGTCGGCCTGGGCGCCCCTGAGTTCGCCGGTTTTCCGCATGTTGTGGGGCACCTGGATGGCCGCCAACATCTGCATGTGGATGAACGACGTTGCCGCCGCCTGGCTGATGACCTCGCTGACCACCTCGCCGATCTGGGTGGCGCTGGTGCAGTCCGCCTCGACGCTGCCGGTCTTCCTGCTGGGTTTGCCCAGCGGCGCCCTGGCCGACATCCTGGACCGGCGCCGCTACTTCATCATCACGCAGTTCTGGGTGGCCGCCGTGGCCCTGGTGCTGTGCCTGACGATTGTCATGGGCGCCATGACCGCGCCGCTGCTGCTGGCGCTGACTTTCGCCAACGGCGTCGGGCTGGCCATGCGCTGGCCGGTGTTTTCGGCGATTGTTCCGGAGCTGGTGCCGCGCGCGCAATTGCCGGCGGCACTGGCGCTCAATGGCATCGCCATGAATGCTTCGCGCATCATTGGCCCGCTGGTGGCGGGGGCGCTGATTGCCGGCGCCGGGAGCGAATACGTTTTCATCCTCAACGCCGTGCTGTCGCTGGTGTCCGGTTTTGTGATCATGCGCTGGCGCCGCGAGCACGTGCCCAGCCCGCTGGGCCGCGAGCGCCTGATCAGCGCCATGCGTGTCGGCGTACAGTTCGTGCGCCAGTCGGCACGCCTGCGCGCAGTGCTGCTGCGGGTGGCGCTGTTTTTCTTTCACTCCACCGCCTTGCTGGCCCTGCTGCCGCTGGTAGCGCGCGGCCTGCACCGCGGCGGTGCCGGCACCTTCACGCTGCTGCTGGCGTCCATGGGCTCGGGCGCAATTTTTGTGGTGGCCTTCTTGCTGCCGCGGCTGCGCCGCACCTTCTCGCGCGATGCGCTGGTGCTGGGCGGCATGGGCCTGCAGTCGGCGTCCACGGCCATCATCGCCTTCGCCCCGAATGCCTACGTCGCCGCGCCGGCCATGTTCCTGGCCGGCGCGGCGTGGATCACCACCGCCAACACCCTGAGTGTGTCGGCGCAGCTCGCCTTGCCCGACTGGGTGCGCGCGCGCGGCATGTCGATTTTCCAGATGGCGATCATGGGTGCCAGCGCGCTGGGCGCGGCGGTCTGGGGCCAGATTGCGACCGTGACCAGTGTCCCGACCAGCATGCTGATCGCCGCATCTACCGCGATGGTGGCCATGGGTGTCACGCAATGGCTGCTGCGCGACCGCAGCATTGAGGAGGACCTGACGCCGTCGCGCGAGTTCAAGGTGCCCAGCGCAGAAGCGCCGCCCCTGACCGGCCAGGTGCGCACCATGATCGAGTACCGCGTCGATCCGGCGCGGGCGCACGAATTTCGCACGCTGATGCAGGAAAGCCGGCGCAGCCGCCTGCGCCAGGGGGCGCTGGCCTGGGATCTGTTGCGCGACATCTCGGACCCGGGACGTTACGTCGAGCAGATCACCGACGAATCCTGGACCGAACACCTGCGCCGCTTTGACCGCGTGACGGCGGGCGACGTGGCTCTGCGCGACCGCAAGCTGGCGTTTCACCGGGGCGAGACGCCGCCTGTGGTGACGCGGCTGGTGCTGGAGAGTTGACAGCGCTTGGTTGCCGGGCTCGCCCATGCTGCAATCAACGCTGTTTTTTCTGATCGTTTCGGTGGCCCCTTCCGGCGGCTCCACGCGTCGCCAGCAAGCAGGCGGGCAGATGCGCGATAAAGTGTAAAAATGGGCTGAAACCCTTATGGAATGCGCGTCATCAGCTCATATATCCATAGCATCCGGAGGCGGCAGCACTTCTTCCTCTTCTTCGTCCGGCAACGGCTCCGTGGCGCGGCGCGGATCCGGCCGTTCGCCGATCTGCTGGCGCCACATCGCGTAATACAGGCCCTTGCGCTCCAGCAGCGCGGCATGGTCACCGCTTTCCACGATGCGTCCCTTCTCCAGCACGAAGATGGTGTTGGCATGCATGATGGTCGAGAGCCGGTGGGCGATCAGCAGCGTGATCTGGCTGCTGCGCGCCGACACACGCCGCACGGTGTCGGTGATCTGTTCTTCGGTGATGGAGTCGAGCGCCGAGGTGGCCTCGTCGAAAATCAGCAGGCGCGGCTGGCGGATCAGCGCGCGCGCAATCGACAGGCGCTGCTTTTCGCCGCCGGACAGCTTGGTGCCCATCTCGCCGATCTGCGTGTCCAGGCCCTCGGGGGACTTGTCCAGCAGGTAGGCGCAGGAGGCCTGCTCCATCGCCGCCACAATTTCCGCATCGGTGGCGTCGGCTTTCACGAACTGCATGTTGTCGCGGATGGTGCCGGCAAACAGGTGCGTCTCCTGCGTCACAAAGCCGATCTGCCGGCGCGCCTCGTTGTAGCGCAGGTCCCGCGTCGAGATGTCGTTGTAGAAGACCTCGCCACTGGCCGGCGTGTACAGGCCCACCAGAAGCTTCACCAGCGTCGATTTGCCCGAGCCGGACGGGCCCACAAAGGCAATCGTGTCGCCCAGGCCGGCAGAAAAGGAAATGTCCTCCAGCGCGTTGTCGGGCGCGCCCTTGTGCCGGAAGCTGACATTGGCAAAGCGCAGGTGGGTGACCGGTCCAATGTCCTGCGGCGACTCGGGCTGCCGCTCCACCGGCTTTTTCATGAGCACGTCGAAGTTCAGCAGCGAGGCCTCGACCTCGCGCCAGGCGACGATCACGTTGCCGAGGTCCTGCAGCGGCGCAAAAATCGCCACCGAGATGAATTGCATGGCAATCAGCTCGCCGGTGCTCAGCACGTCACGGAAGATCAGCCAGAGCAGGGCAAACAGGATGCCGAGCTTGAGCAGGCTCAGCGTCGTGCCCTGCAGAAAGGACAGCAGGCGGATGCGTTTGACCTTGCGCATCTCAAGCGCAAACACCTGCAGGGTCTGCGCCTGCAGGCGCCGGATCTCGGTGAAGGTCAGGCCCAGGCTCTTGATCAGTTCGATGTTGCGCAGCGATTCCGCGATGAAGCCCGAGTTGCGGTTGGTCTCGCGCACGATGGAGCGCTGCTGCGTCTTGATCTCGCGGCTCAGCAGCCCGGTCAGCCCGCCCATCACCAGCACACCCACCAGGAACACCGGCACCAGCAACCAGTGGGTGGTGATGGCGTACCAGCAGAGAAACCCCATGCCGACCAGCGCGGCAAACACGGTGTTGATGAAGATGTTGATGAAGCGTTCGCAGTCGGCGCGCACTTTCTGCAGCAGCGACAGAGTTTCCCCGCTGCGCAGGTCCTCGAACTCCTGGAACTTCAGGCGCAACACCTGGCGCAGCCCGTCGTTGAAGATCTGCGTGCCGAAGCGCTGCACCACCAGCCGCGTCACATACTCCTGCAGCGCCCTGGCCAGCCGCGACAACACGGCGACCACCACCGCCAGGCCGAGCAGCCAGAGCACGCCCGACACCCGCTGCGCATCGGACATGCCGGGGTGGCCGACCGCATAGCCGTCGATGATCTTGCCGAAAATGATCGGATCGACCAGGGCCAGCACCTGGCTGATGGCCGCCAGCAGCAGCGCCAGCGCCGCCAGGGCGCGATGCGGACGCAGGTAGGTCCAGAGGATGTGCATGGCTTGAGTTTAAGGAAGATGGAACGCGCTCTCTTTTTCTCTCTTCTTGCTTCTTCGCGCAGGTGTCGCGCAACCAGGCGGCTGGCTGGATGGTGTTCAGACCAGCACCATCGCGAAGTCGGCCTTGCCGACATTGCATTCCGGACAGACCCAGCCGGCGGGCACCGCAGCCCAGGGCGTTCCCGGGGCGATGCCGTCCTCGGGTCGGCCGGCCGCCTCGTCATAGATAAAACCGCAGACGACACACATGTAGACGTTCATGAATTCCTCACGGGGGATGATTTCCGAGGGGAGGGGGCGGGACGCTGACCTTGTCAGTCGTCATCGTGGGCTTGTCCGGCCGCCGGGCTGTTCCAGGCCCTGGCCGGGATCAGTCCGTGACTCGACTGCTGCCACTCCCAGGCACCGAAGGCCAGCACGGCGAGCAGCAGCAACGCGGCCAGCCAGGCGCGGTTCTTCTGCACCAGATCCGGCCCCTTGCCGTCGATCCGGCCGGTCAGCATGGGCAGGGCCTGGTTTTTGCGCCGCAGCAGGCTCAGGCCCGCGATCAGCGCCAGGTGGGCCAGAACGACAAACAGAAACGCCTCGCCGAAAAATTCGTGGACGTCTTCCAGCCAGTCGCCGCCGAGAAAGTCGCCCCAGTCGTTGTAGGTGGCATAACCGCTGAGCGTCAGCGGCACCACCAGCAGCAGCAGGGCCACCACGGCCAGCGCCATCAGCAGGTTCTGGCCCTGCCGCCAGTTGATGCCGGCCAGCGACCGGCTGTGCGTGAGCGAGCGCAGCCAGGCCGGCGCGCCGACAAGCTTGCGCCACATCAGGCCCAGGCCCGCCTGGCGCGGACCCAGCAGGCCATACAGCACACGAAACACCAGCAGGCCGGCCAGGGTGTAGCCGAGCGTGACATGCAGCAGCCGCCAGCTTTCGCCGTCAGCGGTCACGTAAGCGCCCAGAAAGCTCAGCGCAAACAGCCAGTGGAACATGCGCGTGGGCGCATCGGTCACCCGGCGGCCCGGCGTGGCCGTTGCGCGCATGGTGGGGGTGGTGGTGGGAATGACGGGGGTGGCATGCATGGTGGTTCTCCTTGGGGTTAGGGCCTGTTCACACTATTTATGCAAGATGCGTTGCGAGTCAAAAAGGCCATGCGCGAGGCGCAAAATGCAGCCGGGCTGGAGCCCGGCCAGGCTTTGCAACGCTGCGCATGGCCTTTTTGGCCGCAACCCGGAGGGAACGTGGTTAAAACAGCACCACTCGTCGTTGCACTCCTAGCCCAGCCGCCCAGGCTGAGCGTCGTCGCGCGCCTAGATTGGCGCTGTTTTAACCACGTTCGCACTTGCATAAATAGTGTGAACAGGCCCTAGTCGTTCCAGGCCCGGCGATAACGGGCGTCGAGCCCGACCGGGAAGCGGAGGTTGTCGTCGTTGAAGTCACCCTTGTCGGCCGCGGTGTGGCACGCCGCGCAGTTGGCTGCACTCTTGACGCTGGCGTGTTTCCAGACAGCGGGATCGACCTTGCGGTGTTTGCGTTCAAACCAGGCCGAGCGGGTGATGCGGTCCTGCGGCGGCTCTTCCACCACGCGTTTGTAGGTGCCCGCGTTGACCTTCAACCAGGCGCTCAGCTGCTGCACCGTGGCCGCGTCCAGCGAGGCGTCGGTGCCGTAGTGCTTGTCCAGGCCGGTCATGATGCGTTCCCAGGAGCGGGCCGGCAGCAGGCCCGGCGGGTAGGCGGTGTGGCAGGCGGCGCACTCCTGGGTGTAGGCCGCAGGCACCTTGCCCGGCAGCAAACGGCTGCTGTCGGCCCGGACCAGGGCGGGCAGCGCAGCCAGGGCAAAGGTGGCGGCGATCAGCAGGGAGCGGACGGCGGGGAGGGTGTTCATGAAGAAACTCCGGTGGGTGAACGGCATGGCTCAGGGCTTGAGGCTGTTGAGGTAGGCCAGCAGATCGGCTTTTTCGCCAGCGCTGCATTCGCGGCTCAGCACATCGTTGCAGTTGCGGCGGAACCACTTGTCCACCTTGGCGGTGTCGGTGAAGGCCTTGGGATTGAACGCCGGGGCCAGTGGTGCAATCGACTTGCTGGTACTGGCATGTTTGCCCTGCGCCGTGGGTGGCGTGCCGTGGCATGAGGCGCAGGACCATTCACCGCCGTGTCGGGTAGTGAAAAAGGTCCGGCCCTTGTCGGCGTTGCCGGGGGTTCCGGCCTGGACGCTCCAGTGGCTGAGCTGCTGCGCCGGCGTGGTGTCGCCCGCCTGGCTGGTGGCGGGCAGCAGTGCACTGGTCAGCACGGCGGCTGCGGGAAAGAGGCTGCGGATCAGGGGCATGGCTGGGCTTTCTGCGTTTCGGGGGGTGTGGGCGGGTCTTGCCGGGGATGGCATGTATTTTTGGCAAGGGCGCTTGAACCGTTCCTGAAGACGCCGTTCATCTGCGGTTCACAATGGGTGCAGGACAATCACGCCATGACCTCCGTCCAGCCTTTCTTCCTGACCGGCCAGCGCCGCCGTTCGCGGCCGGGTGGTCTGGGGGTGCTGGCGCTGCTGGTGGGCAGCCTGGCGCTGCAGCCGGCCTGGTCCGGCAGCAAGGACGACCACAACCGTGCACGGCAGGCGGTTCAGGCTGGCCAGGTGTTGCCGCTGCGCAGCGTGCTGGAACGGCTGGAGCGCGAGCACCCGGGCCAGGTCATGGAAGTCGAACTGGAGCAGGAGGAGGGCCGCTGGATCTACGAAGTCAAGTTGCTGCAACCGCAGGGCCAGCTGGTCAAGCTCAAGCTGGATGCCCGGACCGCCACTCTGTTGCCCGGCAAGGGCAACAGCAGACACGACGAGCGCCGCGGCGGCCGTGACGCGCGTCCCTGACACCCCGCTGCCAGCCCATGCGCATCCTCCTGGTTGAAGACGAACCCACGCTGCGCGCCCAGCTGCGCGCCGGCCTGGTGGACGCCGGCTATGCGGTGGACGTGGCCGACAACGGCCGCGACGCCCACTTCCTGGGAGCTACCGAAGCCTTCGATGCCGTGGTGCTCGACCTGGGCCTGCCGGTGCTCGACGGCCTGACCGTGCTCAAGCGCTGGCGCGACGGCGGGCGAACCATGCCGGTGCTGATCCTGACGGCGCGCGACAACTGGCACGACAAGGTCGCCGGCATCGATGCCGGGGCCGATGACTACCTCACCAAACCTTTTCACATGGAAGAGCTGCTGGCACGGGTGCGCGCGCTGATCCGCCGCGCCAGCGGCCTGGCCTCGGCGGTGTTGCAGTGCGGCGCGCTGGCGCTGGACACACGCAGCGGCCGCGTCACGCTGGCCGGCCAGCCCGTGAGCCTGACCAGCCATGAGTACAAGGTGCTCGACTACCTGATGCACCGCCCGGGCGCGGTGGTGTCGCGCACCGAACTCACCGAACACATTTACGCCCAGGATTTCGAGCGCGACTCCAACACCATCGAGGTGTTTGTGGGCCGCCTGCGCCGCAAGCTGCCGCCCGAACTGATCGAAACGGTGCGCGGGCTCGGTTACCGGCTGGTGCCCCCGCCATGAGCCTCTGGCGCCGGGCCACGTCGCTGCGTTTTCGGCTGCTGGCCGCGACGCTGGTGGCACTGGTGCTGGCGCTGCTGCTCGCGGGCGTGCTGCTCAGCGGCCTGTTTCGCGACCACGTGATGCGGCAGTTTGAGGCGGCCCTGACGCAGCAACTCGACCAAGTCACCGCCCGGCTCGAATTCGATGCCGCCGGCCAGCCGCTGATCGACCCGCAGGCCCTGTCCGACCCGCGCTGGCAAAAACCCTATTCGGGGCTGTACTGGCAGCTGGACCGCACCACCGCCGACGGTCTGTCCCGCGCGGGCGTGCTGCGCTCGCGCTCGCTGTGGGACACCAGCCTGCCGCTGCTCGCCGACGAACTGGCCGATGGCGCGGTGCATGTGCACCAGGGCAAGGGCCCGCTGGACGCCCCGCTGCTGATCCTCGAGCGCAAGGTAAAAATCGCCGAACAGCCCGACGCCCGCTGGCGTATCGTGGTCGCGGCCGACCTGCAGGAAGTCACCGGGGCCGTGGACAGCTTCAATGGCGTGATGGCCGCTTCGCTGGCGGTGCTGCTGGTGTTGCTCGTGCTGGCGGCGCTGGCGCAGGTGGCGGTGGGGCTGTCGCCGCTGCGCACCATGCAGCGCGCGCTGGCCGATGTGCATGAAGGGCGGACGCAGCGCCTGCAGGGCCGCTTTCCCACCGAAGTGCAGCCGCTGATCGACGATTTCAACGACGTGCTCGACCGCAACACCGAGGTGGTGGCGCGCGCGCGCACCCAGGCGGGCAACCTGGCCCATGCGCTCAAGACGCCGCTGTCGGTGCTGGACCAGGCCGCGGCCGGGACCCTGGCGGCGCAGGGCAGCGAGCTGGCCCGGCTGGTGAAGGAGCAGGTCGGGCTGTCGCGCCGCCACATCGACTGGCACCTGGCCCGCGCCCGCGTGGCCGCGACCCAGCGCCTGCCTGGCCAGCGTACCGCGCTCGGGCCGGTGCTGGCCGGCCTGGTGCGGGTGATGGAGCGGGTCCATGCCGCAAGAGGCGTTGCCATCACCGTGCAAGCTGCCGATGTGCCGCTGTTTTTCGCCGGCGAGGAACAGGACTTGCAGGAAATGCTGGGCAATCTGCTGGACAACGCCTGCAAGTGGGCAGGTTCCACCGTGACGGTCCATGCCGAAGCCGTCATGGGCAGTAAGCCGCCCCAGATGCAGATCCATATCCAGGACGATGGGCCCGGGATCAACGCCGCACATCTCGCTTTGGTGGGGGCCCGCGGCCTGCGTCTGGACGAGTCGGTGCCCGGCACGGGCCTGGGCCTGGCCATCGTGCAGGACCTGGTCGGCCTGTACGGCGGTGAGCTCACCTTGCAGCCGGCCGGCGGCGGTGGGCTGCGCGCCACTTTGCGCCTGCCCGCCGCTACGGCGTTTGGTGCCAGCGCAGGGGTCAGAGCGTGAGGGCGTCGTCCAGCGTGACCGTCGCGTGGTCGGAAAAGCGCTGGGTTTTGTAAATCGTTTCGCTTTGGGCCAGGGCCGCCACGGCCGGCGTAGCCAGGTGGTACTCAATGCGACATTAAACCTACATTTGTTGCTTTCCTTGTTGAGTTCCGTCGAAATCTGACCCTCGATCCCTACGCCGAGAAGCTGGCCGCCTGGCTGGGAATCGAGGCAACAAAATCGCGGAAACAGCGGCGCACTTTGAGGCCAGGGATTGAGGTCATAGTCCACGACAAATGGCGCATGGTCGCTGAAGCGCTGATCCTTGTAAATGGATGCACTTCGAGCAAGCGCAGCAATGGCTGGAGTTGCTATTGGATGGTCGCGTCGCCAGCCCACGTTCTTGGCAGAGGCCCGCCTTGAACCCGAACTCTTCCCGCAGGCGGAATTGAGCTTGTACTGCAGGTCGTTGCCACGGAATTCGGCGAGCCAGAGTCGTGCCAAGACATTGCGGTTAGCATATCCGGCTGGAGAATCAATGCGGATATTGCTTGTAGAGGATGACAAGGTGCTGGCGGACGCGCTCTCGCGGGCGCTGGTGCAGTCCGCCCACGCCGTAGACATGGTCTCCACCGGTGAGATGGCCGACCATGCGCTCATCCTCGGCATTTACGACCTGGCGATCCTGGACATCGGCTTACCGGGGCTGAGCGGATTGGACGTGCTGCGGCGGCTGAGGGCACGGCGGTCCACGACGCCAGTGCTGATGCTCACTGCCTTCGACACCCTCCAGGACCGCGTCCGCGGGCTAGATCTAGGCGCCGACGATTACCTGGCCAAGCCCTTTGACCTGCCGGAGCTGGAAGCGCGCGTGCGGGCGCTGCTGCGCCGCGGCACCAACTCCACGCCTTACCTAGAGCACGGCCTGCTGCGCTTCGATACGGTGGGCCGCCGCGTGTTCTACGAGAAGCGACCGCTGGAGCTGTCGCCGCGCGAGCTCGCCGTGCTGGAACTGCTGCTGATGCGCGCGGGGCGTGTCGTGAGCAAGGAGCAGATGGTCAACCATCTCTATGGGTGGGGCGACGAGGTCGGTGACAACGCGATCGAGGTCAACATCTACCGACTCCGCAAGAAGCTGGAGCCGTTCGGATGTGAGATCCGCACCGTGCGCGGCATGGGCTATCTGATGGACCGCAGCGATGCGGAAGCCTGAGCCGCGACTGCGGCGCAAGCTGCTGGCTTGGCTGCTCGGGCCGCTCGCCGTGCTGCTGGTGCTGGATACCGCTGCCGCCTACTGGAACTCGCTGCGTTTTTCCGACCTCGCTTACGACCGTGCGCTGTACGAGATCGGACGCGAGATCGTGCTGCACGTGAAGCTCGATGGCATCCGCCCCCGGCTCGACCTCTCGGAGGCCGCGGACAAGATCCTGCTGCTGGATCAGGACGACCGGCTCTTCTACCGCGTCGTCAGCGAGGACGGTACGCTGTTGGGAGGCGATGTGGGAATGCCGCCGCCGCGCGTGGCTGAGAGTGCCAAACCGCGCTTTTACGGCGATGCGTTGCGCGGGGAGCCGGTACGGATGATGGTGGCCCGGATGCCAATCGGTGCAGGCGCCGGTGCTCCGCTGGTCCTGGTGCAGGTTGCTGAAACCCTCAACAAGCGCACGCGCTTCGCGTGGGAGATGGTCGCCAACGTGGTGCTGCCGCAGCTGCTGCTGATCGTGATGGCCACGGCGGTGGTCTGGTTCGGCGTCTCGCGTGGGCTCGAGCCGCTGCAGCGGCTGCGGCGCGCGGTGTCGGACCGCTCGCACCTGGATCTGAGTCCGATCGACACCCAGGACGTTCCGGGAGAGGTGCGGCCGCTGGTGGACGAAGTCAACGAGCTGATGGCGCGCCTGGGGCGAACCTTCGACTTTCAGAATCGCTTTGTGGCCGATGCCACCCACCAACTGAAGACGCCGGTAAGCGGCCTGAAGGCCCAGATCGAGCTGGCGCTGCGGGAGAACGACGCGGAGCGGGTGCGTCATTCACTTGCGCAGCTCTATATCAGCGCCGATCGGCTGTCGAGGCTGGTGCGCCAGTTGCTTTCGCTCGCCCGCAACGAGCCCGGTGGGCTCGACTCCATGCAGCTGCAGCCGCTGGACCTGAACGCTCACGCCGTGGAGATAAGCATGGACTGGGTGCCGCAGGCGATCAAACGCAACATCGACCTGGGCTTCGAAGGGACCGATCATCCGCTGGTGATCGACGCCGACGGGGACCGGTTGCGTGAACTGATCAACAACCTGATCGACAACGCGATCCGCTACAGCCAGCCAGGCGGCCGGGTGACCGTGCGGGTGGGCCAGAGCGGGAACGACCAGTGCCGCCTGGCCATTAGCGACGACGGCCCCAGCATCCCGGTGGAGGAGCGCACGCGCATCTTCGAACGCTTTCACCGCCTCCTCGGTACGCAGGAGGATGGCAGCGGCCTCGGTCTCGCCATTGTCAGCGAGATCGCCACACTGCACGGCGCGCGCATCACGCTCGAGGAAGACACCGACGGCGTGGGCAACACCTTCAGCGTCTTCTTCCCTTTGCGGGCGGTCTGAGCCGCGCAGCAGGCGGCTGTAAGCTGACCGACAGCTTGCAGATAACTGGCTGTCAGTGCGCCGGCAGAAAGGTGACAGCACAGGTCCGTAACCTCAAGGAGGTCGGAACCAAGGTGGTTCCGCATCTTTTTTGAGGAGACACCATGTCGTTTTTGCTCACTCCGGAATTCTGGATCGCCCTGTCGCAGATCATCTTGATCAACATCGTTCTAAGCGGCGACAACGCCGTCGTCATCGCGATGGCCTCCCGCTCGCTGCCGCCCGCGCAGCAGAAGAAGGCGATTCTGTTCGGTAGCGTCGGCGCCATCGTGCTGCGCGTGGTCCTGACCTTCTTTGCCGTCTACCTGCTGACGCTGCCGTACCTCAAGCTGGTGGGCGCCGCGCTGCTGCTGTGGATCGGCATTGGCCTGCTGAACAGCGAGGACGACGGGGAGAACCTGGCAGGCCACTCCAGCCTGGCTGCGGCCATCAAGACCATCGTGGTCGCCGACCTGGTCATGAGCTTGGACAACGTCATCGGGGTCGCAGCCGCCGCCAAAGGCAACGTTGCGCTGCTGGTGTTCGGTCTCGTGATCAGCATTCCCCTGATCATTTTCGGCAGCACCCTGATCCTGAAGCTGATGGGCCGTTTCCCGGTGATCATCACCCTCGGGGCCGGCCTGCTCGGTTGGGTGGCCGGCGAAATGGCGATGACGGATCCGGCGATCGCCGGTTGGGCCGCCAACCAGCATGCGCTGCACAACGCGGTTCCCGCACTCGGTGCCGTGTTCGTGGTGGCGGTAGGCAAGTGGCTGACCAGTCGCCAGCAGCCGGCAACGGCCAACCAAGCCGCCGCGTGAAGGTGCCCGCATGAGACAAATTTTGATACCCATTGACCCGAGCCAGCCGGTCCGGACGCGCTCGGCCATCGAGCAAGCCGTGCGCATTTGCCGGGAAGAGCCGGTGACCATTCGCCTCCTGCGGGTGCAGCCCAAGGTCTCCGGTCACGTCGCGATGTTCTTCGACAAGCGCGAGCTGCGCGAGTTGCAGCTAGGCGCAGGCGCCGAGGACCTGCAGTTCGCGCAGAGTCTGCTCGACGCGGCTGGCGTGTCTTACACCAGCACCGTGCTGGTGGGGCGCAGTGCCGAGACCATCATTGCGGCAGCTCGCGACTATGGCTGCGACCGCATCGTCTTCGGCCGGGAGGAACCTAGCCTGGCAGGAAAGATCTTCGGTTCGCTGGCGCAGCAGGTGCACCAGCTACTTGGCGCGAGCGGCGACCCCCAGATCATCGGCTCCTGACCAAGGCCCCTCGGCGGGCTTCAGCGGTCCGGCCGCTCCAAGGGAGCGGCCTGGCGCCGCGGTGAGCGCGTCCGAGTCAGTTCAGACGCGAATGTCTGCTCCGGGTCGGTAACACTAGTTTGCTGCCCCAAACGGAAGCCTCACAGGTTCATGTCGTAGTCCACGCTCATCGGTGCATGGTCTGAAAAGCGCTGCTCCTTGTAGATGTGCTCGCTGCGTGCCAGCGCTGCAAACGCGGGCGTGGCCAGGTGGTAGTCGAGTCGCCAGCCGACATTTTTTGCATAGGCCTGGCCGCGGTTGCTCCACCAGGTGTAGGCCGCGTCGGTGGCCGTGGGCTGCAGCTTGCGGTAGACATCCACCATGCCGCCGCCGCGAATGGCTTTCACCGAGGGCTGGCCGGTGCCACCGGTCATCTCTTCCAGTGCTTCTTCGGCCACCTCGGCATCGCGCAGCAAGTCGCTCATCCAGGCGCGTTCCTCGGGCAGAAAGCCGCTGTTCTTTTTGTTGCCCTTGAAGTTTTTCAGGTCGATCTCCTGGTGCGCAATGTTGATGTCACCGCACAACACGAAGTCGCGTGTTTCCTTCAGGCTGGCCAGGTAGGGGTAGAACTCCGCGAGAAAGCGGAACTTGGCCGCCTGGCGCTCCTCACCGGAGGAGCCGCTCGGAAAGTAGCAGCTGATGATCGACAGCTTGGGCACCTGCTTGCGGCCGGGGCGGTCGAAACGCAGCTCCACATAACGGCCTTCGGCGTCGAATTCGGTGGAACCGTAACCGGTGATCACGTCGCTGGGCTCGTGGCGGGTGTAGATGGCCACGCCGGAGTAACCCTTTTTCTCGGCGAAGTGAAAGTGGCCCTTGAGCCCGGCGATGTCCTCGAAGCGGCCGGCCACGTCGGCCGCCTGGGCCTTGAGTTCCTGCACGCAAATACAATCCGGTTGGGTCTGGCCCACCCATTCCTGCAGTCCCTTGCTGGCTGCGGAACGGATGCCATTGAGATTCAGGCTGGTTAATTTAAACATGGGACTTCCAATGAGCATCACAACGGTCACGCCGGAGAAAAAACAGGACAGCAGCCAAACCGCCGAAGACGGCCGGCTGGCGCAGGAATTCGTGCAGTTTGCCATTGAGTCGGGCGTGCTGCGTTTTGGCGAGTTCAAGACCAAGGCCGGGCGCCTCAGCCCCTACTTTTTCAATGCGGGGCTGTTTGACGACGGCGCCAAACTGGGCCGGCTTGCGCAATTTTATGCGCGCGGCCTGCTGCTCGAGGAGAAAACGCGCGGCCTGCAGTTCGACATGATTTTTGGCCCGGCCTACAAGGGCATCCCGCTGGCGGCGGCGGTGGCCGTGGAGCTCGCCCGGCTGGGCCGCAACGTGCCCTTTGCCTACAACCGCAAGGAAGCCAAGGACCACGGGGAGGGTGGCACCCTGGTCGGCGCGCCGGTCAGGGGGCGGGTGTTGATCATCGACGACGTGATTTCCGCGGGCACCGCCACGCGCGAGTCGATCGCCATTATCCGGGCGGCCGGGGCGACCCCCCACGCGGTGGCGATCGCGCTGGACCGCCAGGAAAAAGCCACGGAAAACGGCCAGGACGTCAACTACAGCGCCGTGCAATATGTTACGAATCAGCTGGGGCTGCACGTTTTCGCGATTGCCCGCTTGACCGACTTGCTGCAGTATCTGTCTGAGGCGAGTCATGCGCCGCAAGACGCGGCGGAACTGACCGCTGGCGATTCGCTTCAGACCCATTACCAGCATGTGCTGGCCTACCGACAGCGCTACGGCGTGGATTAAGGACCTTCTTGGCGATGCAAATGCATGTTCAGACGATGGCCGCTGTGGCCTGGGTTGCGCTGGCGGCCGGCCTGTGCAGCATCGCCCAGGCCCAGGGTATCTATAGCTGCGTCGACGCTGCGGGCCGGAAGATCACCGCCGACAGGCCGATTGCCGAATGTATTGACCGTACGCAGCGGCAAATCAATCCTTCGGGCACGGTCAAACGTGTTGTCGGACCTTCGCTGACCGCGCAGGAACGGACCGCGCAGGAACAGAAAGACAAGGCGGCCGCCGAGGTGCGGGCCCGCGAGGCGGAGGAAAAGCGCCGTGACCGCGCCCTGCTGCTGCGTTACCCGAGCCGGGCCGTGCACGACAAGGAGCGCGCCGAGGCGCTGGAGCAGATCGACGCGGTCATCAACGCCGCCAGCAAGCGAACCACCGAACTGGTCGGCCAGCGCAAGGCCATCGATGCCGACTTCGAGTTTTACAAATCCGATCCATCCAGGGCGCCGGCTTCGCTCAAGCGCCGGCTCGAGGAAAACGACAGCAGCGTGGCGGTGCAGAAACGTTTTATCGCCGACCAGGAGGCGGAGAAAAAACGCGTCAACATGCGTTTCGATGAAGAGCTGGGCAAGCTCAAGCAGCTGTGGGCGATGGGCGGTGCGGTGCCTGCCGCGGCGGCAGCGCCCGTCGCCAGGAAATAAAAATTCCGGAGAAAAGGGCTTCCAGCCCCTGTCGGTATTGCGGAGTGCGCTACTTTTACTTTTTTAGTAGCAATCCGCCGCTGCCCCTGCCACGCTTCAGCCCAGCTTTTTCTTCAGCAGTTCATTGACCTGGGTGGGGTTGGCTTTGCCCTTGGTGGCCTTCATGGCCTGGCCGACCAGGGCGTTGAACGCCTTGGCATTACCGGCGCGAACTTCCTCGACGTTCTTGGCATTGGCGGCCAGCACGTCGGCTATGATTTTTTCGAGCTCGCCGGTGTCGCTCATCTGCTTGAGGCCTTTGGCCTCGATCAGTACGTCCACGTCCTGGCCTTCGCCGGTCCAGAGGGCGTCGAACACCTGTCTGGCGGCGTTGTTGGAAACCGTGCCATCGGCAATGCGCGAGATCAGTTGGCCCAGTTGCCGTGCGCTGATGCCCGAAAGCTCGATCCCCTTGTCTTCGGCATTCAGGCGGCGCGACAACTCGCCCATTACCCAGTTGCTGGCCAGCTTGGGTTGTTGGCTGGTAGCCGCCACGGCCTCGAAATACGCGGCAACAGCCTTGCTTTGGGTGAGCTGGCCGGCATCGTACTCGGGCAGGCTGTAGTCGCTCACGAACCGCTGCGCCATCAAGCGCGGCAGCTCCGTCATCTCCGAGCGAACCTGCTCCACCCACTCGCGCGAAACCACCAGCGGCGGCAGATCGGGGTCGGGAAAGTAGCGGTAGTCCGCCGCGTCTTCCTTGGTGCGCATGGAACGGGTTTCGCCGGTGTCCGGGTCGAACAGCACGGTGGCCTGCTGGATTGCATGGCCGTCCTCAAGCTGCTCGATCTGCCAGCGCACTTCATAGTCGATGGCCTGCTGCATGAACTTGAAGCTGTTCAGGTTCTTGATCTCGCGGCGTGTGCCCAGTTCGGCGCCGGGTTTGCGCACCGACACGTTGGCGTCGCAGCGGAAGCTGCCTTCCTGCATGTTGCCGTCGCAGATGCCAATCCAGGTCACGATCTTGTGCAGCTCTTTCGCGTACGCCACGGCCTCAAGCGAGGAGCGCATGTCGGGCTCGGTCACGATCTCCAGCAGCGGCGTGCCGGCGCGGTTCAAGTCGATGCCGCTCATGCCGATGAAATCTTCATGCAGCGACTTGCCGGCGTCTTCTTCCAGATGGGCACGCACCAGGCGCACCGTTTTCTTTTCCAGGGCCTGTCCTGAGCCCGTCGAAGGAAGGAAAAATTCCACGCTGCCGCCCTGCACCACGGGGATTTCAAACTGGCTGATCTGGTAACCCTTGGGCAGGTCGGGGTAGAAGTAGTTCTTGCGCGCGAACACGCTGCTCTCGGCAATGTGCGCGTTGACGGCCAGGCCGAACTCGATGGCGCGCTGCACCGCGCCTTTGTTCATCACTGGCAGCGCGCCGGGCAGCGCAAAGTCCACCGCGGACGCCTGCGTGTTCGGCTCGGCGCCAAACGCGGTCGAGGCCCGGCTGAAGATTTTCGATTTCGTGGTCAGCTGCGTGTGGGTCTCGAAGCCGATGATGACTTCATAACCCTGCACCAGCGGCCCGGTGGGCCGGCCGGCCTGCATCTGGGCGAAGGAGTTCACGGGGGGTGGGGTCTGGCTCATTTTCAGAATCACTCAAATGCCTGTGGGCTGGCGCAGGTGCCAGTCGGTCGCGAGCTGGAACTGGTGCGCCGCACCCAGCAGCTGCGCTTCCTTGAAATAGTTGCCGATCAGCTGCAGGCCGACCGGCATGCCGCCTTCGCCGAAACCGGCCGGCACACTCATGCCGGGCAGGCCCGCCAGGCTGGACGACAGCGTGTAGATGTCGGCCAGGTAGTTGGCGACCGGGTCGTCGGACTTTTCGCCGATCTTCCAGGCCACCGTGGGCGACACCGGGCCGGCGATGATGTCGCACTGCGTGAAGGCTTTCTGGAAGTCCTCGGCGATCAGGCGGCGGATTTTTTGCGCCTTCAGGTAATACGCGTCGTAGTAACCGTGCGACAGCACATAGGTGCCGATCATGATGCGGCGTGTCACTTCGTCGCCAAAACCTTCGGAACGCGACTTCTTGTACATGTCGGTCAGGTCGGTGTAGTGCGCGGCGCGGTGGCCGTAACGAACGCCGTCAAAACGGCTCAGGTTGCTGCTGGCTTCGGCCGGGGCAATCACGTAATACACCGGGATCGACAGCTCGGTCAGCGGCAGGCTCACGTCTACCAGCGTCGCGCCCAGCTTCTCGAACTCGGCCAGCGCGCCGCGCACGGTTTTGAGCACGTCGGCCGAACAGCCGGCGCCGAAAAACTGCGCGGGTAATCCGATTCTCAAGCCTTTCAGGGGTGCAGTGCCCGTGTTTGCTGCGCCGGTGGCTATCAAATCAGTAGCATAATCGAGCGCCGGCAGGTCCAGCGAGGTCGAGTCGCGGTCCGGGTCCGGGCCGGCCATGCTGGACAGCAGCAGGGCGCAGTCGAGCGCGCTGCGCGCCATCGGGCCGGCCTGGTCCAGGCTGGAGGCAAAGGCCACCATGCCGTAACGCGAGCAGCGGCCATAGGTCGGCTTGATGCCGGTGATGCCGGTCAGCGCGGCCGGCTGGCGGATGGAGCCGCCGGTGTCGGTGCCGGTGGCCGCCGGCACCAGCCGCGCCGCCACGGCCGCTGCCGAGCCGCCCGAGGAGCCACCCGGCACACGGGTGGTGTCCCAGGGGTTTTGCACGGGCCGGTAGGCGCTGTTGTCGTTGCCCGAACCCATGGCGAACTCATCGCAGTTGAGCTTGCCCAGGGTCACCATGCCGGCGCCGGCGGCCACGCCGAGCCGGGTCACCACGGTGGCGTCAAACGGGCTGCGGTAGTTTTCCAGCATCTTCGAGCCGGCCGTGGTCGGGAAGTCGCGCGTGACGAAAATATCCTTGTGCGCCAGCGGCACGCCCAGCAGGGGTGTGCGTTCGCCGGCGGCCAGGCGCGCATCGGCCGCCCGGGCTTGGGCCAGCGACACCTCGCTGTCGGTGGCGAGGAAGGCGCCCAGGCCGGCATTGTTTTCGATGCGGGCCAGGAAGTGCTGCGTCAGCTCGACGCTGGACACCTCGCGCGCTGCGAGCTTGGCCGCGAGTTGGGCGACGCTGAGGTCGTGCAGGTCGGTGCTCATCGCTTACTCAATCACTTTGGGGACTAAAAACAGGCCTCGCTCGACAGCGGGGGCGCTTTTCTGGCTTTCCTCGCGCTGGTTGGACTCGGTCACGACGTCGTCGCGCAGCCTGAGGGCCACCTGGCCCAGGACGGCGGCAGGATGGGCCAGCGGTTCAACGCCCTCGGTGTTGACGGCGTCCATCTGTTCGACGAGGGCAAAAAAGCCGTTGAGCTGCCTGAGCGTGTGCTCGGTCTCGTCGGGGCGCAGCTCCAGCCTCGCCAGGTTGGCGACGCGTGCGATGTCTTGGGATGTCAATGCCATGGGTAAAACAGGGGCTGAAACCAGGTGTAAAGATGAAACAATGGGCAGGGTGCCGCCCGGTGATTTTCAGGGGATGCGTTATTATCCCGCCTTTGCTGTGAAATCAGGGACGGATGCACGCTTTAGGCGCGGTTTACGCTCTGGAATCAAGGCGTTGCCCCATTATTCTGTCCATCGACTCTTTTTGACCACTCGCGACAATCACAAAAGGCGATAGAGCAACGAAGTTTGTTCCATGCCCAAAACCGGACTCCCTCACCATGTTTGAAACATTCCGTCGGTACTTTTCCACCGACCTGGCGATTGACCTGGGTACCGCCAATACCCTGATTTTTGTCCGCGACCGCGGCATTGTGCTGGACGAACCTTCCGTTGTTGCCATCCGCCACGAAGGTGGCCCGCAAGGCAAGAAAACCATCCAGGCCGTCGGCCATGAAGCCAAGGCCATGCTCGGCAAGGTCCCCGGCAACATCGAAGCCATCCGGCCGATGAAAGACGGCGTGATCGCCGACTTCACCGTCACCGAGCAGATGCTCAAGCAGTTCATCAAGATGGTGCACCCGCGCAGCTTCTTCAAACCCAGCCCGCGCATCATCATCTGTGTGCCCTGCGGCTCGACCCAGGTCGAGCGCCGCGCGATCCGCGAAAGCGCCCTGGGCGCCGGCGCCAGCGACGTTTACCTGATTGAAGAACCGATGGCGGCCGCCATCGGCGCCGGCCTGCCGGTCTCCGAAGCCAGCGGCTCCATGGTGGTCGACATCGGCGGCGGCACCACCGAGGTCGGCGTGATTTCCCTGGGCGGCATGGTCTACAAGGGCAGCGTGCGTGTCGGTGGTGACCGTTTCGACGAGGCCATCATCAGCTACATCCGCCGCAACTACGGCATGCTGATCGGCGAGCCGACGGCCGAGGCCATCAAGAAAAACATCGGCTCCGCCTTCCCCGGCTCCGAGGTCAAGGAGATGGAAGTCAAGGGCCGCAACCTGTCCGAAGGCGTGCCGCGCAGCTTCACGATCTCCAGCAATGAGATCCTCGAAGCCCTGACCGACCCGCTCAACAACATCGTCAGCGCCGTGAAAACCGCGCTCGAACACACGCCGCCCGAACTCGGCGCCGACATTGCCGACCGCGGCATGATGCTGACCGGCGGCGGCGCGCTGCTGCGCGATCTGGACCGCCTGCTGGCCGAGGAAACCGGCCTGCCGGTGCTGGTGGCCGAAGACCCGCTGACCTGCGTGGTGCGCGGTTGCGGCATTGCGCTGGAGCGCATGGACCGCCTCGGCTCCATCTTCACCTCTGAATGAGCCAGGGCGCCGGGTGCGCATGACCGCCTGCACTGCGTCGCGCCAGTCCCGGCCGTGCGGCCCGTTTGACACCTCACCATGCCTTTAGGAACCCTGGACCGTACACCGCCCCCGTTCTTCAAACAGGGGCCGTCGGCCTTGTCCAAGCTGATGGTTTTCAGCGCCCTGGCCCTGTTTTTGATGGTGGCCGACCTGCGTTTCAGGATCACCCAGCCGATCCGCGCGGCCGTGGCGACGGTGCTTTACCCCGTGCAGTGGCTGGCCCTGCAGCCGGTGCGTGCGGCGCAGTACGGCGGCGGTTATTTCACCGCGCTGAGCCAGGCCCGGACCAGCGAGGAGGCGGCCCGCCAGAAACTCGCCACACAGTCGCTGCGCGCCAGCCAGGTCGAGCAGCTCGCTCTCGAAAATTCGCGCTTGCGAAAGCTGCTCGATTTGCGCGAACGAGCGGCCCTCACAGGGCAGGCCGCCCAGGTGCTTTATGACGCACCCGACCCCTACACCCGCAAGGTCATCATCGACAAAGGCCTGCTGCAGGGTGTGGCGCTCGGTTCGCCGGTGGTGGACGAGTCCGGTGTGCTGGGCCAGGTCACCCGCGTCCATCCCCTGGTCAGCGAGGTCACGCTGGTGATTGACCGCGACCTGGCCATCCCCGTGCTCAACACCCGGACCGGTGCGCGCAGTGTGGCCTTCGGCGAGCCGACCACCCATGGCGGCGGGCTGGAGCTGCGTTTCATGGGCAGCAATTCGGATGTGCAGCAGGGTGACCTGCTGACGACCAGCGGTGTCGACGGGGTTTATCCGCCGGGGCTGCCGGTCGCCAAAATCGACCGGATAGAGCGTCGTGCCGAATCCGCGTTTGCCCGGATTTACTGCACACCGCAGGCCCAGGTCAACGCGGCTGTCCATGTCATGGTGGTCAAGCCCTGGTCCGGCGAGAAGCTGCCTTCTGCCACCGCCGAGCCTGTGCCCGTCAAAAAAGGAGCCGGCAAATGATCATGCCCTCTGGCCAGCAACTGCTGCTGCCCGTCAATCCAGTGTTCATCTGGACCAGCCTGATCGCGGCCCTGTTGCTGGACATGCTTCCGCTCGGGCGGGTGCCCTGGATGCCGGATTTCCTGGCGCTGGTGCTGGTGTTCTGGAACATTCACCAGCCGCAACGTGTGGGGATCGGCCTGGCGTTCATGTTCGGCTTGGGCATGGATGTGCACCAGTCGGCCCTGCTCGGCCAGCACGCGCTGGCTTACACCGCCCTGAGCTTTTTCGCGACCATGATCCACCGTCGTCTGCTGTGGTTTACCGTGCCCTCCCAGGCGCTGCAGATCCTGCCGCTGTTCGTTGTGGCGCATGGCTTGGAAATCACCATCCGCATGATCAGCGGCGGTGTGTTCCCCGGCTGGCTGCTGCTACTGGCGCCGCTGGCCGAGTCCCTGCTGTGGCCGGTGATCAGCGTGATGCTGCTGGCGCCGCAGCGTCGGGCACCGAATCCCGACCAGAATCGGCCCTTGTGAAGCCCCCACGGTCGTTCACTGCGTGTAACTCCCTGCCCCCCGAGGGGGCCGCTGCGCCTGCGGCCCGGCGAAGCCGGTTCCGCGGCCCCTGCTTGAACGGGGAGGCGGATTGCAGACGGAGTGCTTTGCAAATGTGGGCACTTTTTCCGCCGGCCCTGAGTCCTACTTGCCATGACTGAACTCAGGAACGTCGAGGCGGACCTTTCGCGTTTTCGCGCGCGTGTGCTGGTGGCCGGGCTGGTCATCCTGTTCGCCTTCATGCTGCTGGCGGCCCGGCTGGTCTTCCTGCAGGTGGTGCGGCACGACGACCTCAACGAACAGGCCGAGAGCAACCGCACCGCGGTTGTTCCCATCGTGCCCAACCGCGGCCTGATCCTCGACCGCAACGGCGTTGTGCTGGCCACCAATTATTCGGCGTATACGCTGGAGATCACGCCGTCCCGGGTGGCCGATCTGGAGGCGACCATCGAGGCGCTGGGGCGGCTGGTGGAGATCCATCCGCGCGACAAGCGCCGCTTCAAGAAGCTGCGCGAGGAGTCCCGCAACTTCGAGTCGCTGCCGATCCGCACGCGGCTGACGGACGAAGAAGTGGCCCGTTTTGCGGCCCAGCGTTTCCGCTTCCCGGGGGTCGACATCAAGGCGCGGTTGTTTCGCAGCTACCCGCACGGCGAACTGGCCAGCCACGTGGTTGGGTACATCGGGCGCATCAACCGGTCGGAGAAGGAGCGGATCGAGGAGACCGACGAGCAAGGCAACTACCGCGGTACCGACTACATCGGCAAACTCGGCGTCGAGCAGAGCTTTGAAGCCCAGCTGCACGGCAACACGGGCGTCGAGCAGGTGGAAACGTCGGCTGGTGGCCGCGCGGTGCGCAAGCTTGCCAGCACGGCGGCGGTGCCCGGTGACACGGTGATGCTGTCCATCGACATCAAGCTGCAGAAGCTGGTGGAAGACCTGTTTGGCGACAGGCGCGGCGCGCTGGTGGCCCTGGACCCGTCCACCGGGCAAGTGCTGGCCTTCGTCAGCAAACCGACCTTCGATCCCAACCTGTTTGTCGATGGCATCGACAGCGAAAGCTGGCAGGCGCTCAACGAGTCGATCGACAAACCGCTGCTGAACCGCGCACTGCGCGGAACCTACCCGCCCGGTTCCACCTACAAGCCCTTCATGGCGCTGGCGGCGCTGGAGTCCGGCAAGCGGCAGCCCGGCAGCATCACCAACGACACCGGGTCCTGGATGTTTGGCGGCCACCAGTTCCGCAGCCATGGGGCCGGGCTCGGCCCGGTGGACATGTACCAGAGCATCGTCAAGTCGAGCAATGTCTACTATTACTCGCTGGCCAATGACCTCGGTGTGGATGCCATGCACGACTTCATGAAGCCGCTCGGCTTCGGGCAGATCACCGGCATCGACATCAACGGTGAAGTGCGCGGTGTGCTGCCCAGCCAGGAGTGGAAGCGCAAGACCTACAAGCGGGCCGACCAGCAGAAATGGTACCCCGGCGAAACCATCTCGCTGGGCATCGGCCAGGGCTACAACGCGTTCACCATGCTGCAGCTCGCGCAGGCCACCGCCACGGTAGCGAACAACGGCGTCCGGCGCAAACCGCAGCTGGTGATTGCCACGCAGGACCCGATGACGCGGGCCATCGAGCCCATTGCCCCGCAACCGGCGCAAAACCTGGGCTACAAGCCGGAGAACGTGGCGGTGATCCGCAAGGCACTGGTCGGTGTCACGCAGGAGGGTACGTCGACCCGGGTGTTTGCGGGCGCCGGTTACCTCAGCGGCGGCAAGACCGGTACGGCCCAGGCGGTGGGGGTCGGCCAGAAAGACAGGTACGACGCCCGCAAGCTCGAGGAGCACCAGCGGGACCATGCCTTGTACATGGCCTTTGCGCCCGCAGACCATCCGAAAATTGCGCTGGCGGTGGTGGTGGAAAACGCGGGTTTCGGTGCCGCCCATGCAGCGCCGATTGCCCGGCGCGTGTTCGACTACATGCTGTTGGGTCAGTACCCCAGCGAGGTGGACATGGCTGCCGTGCAAAAGGGGCTGGCCGCTGCGCCCATCGGCAAGCCGCGGCCGGCGGCGGAAATGACGGGCGTGCTGGCGGCCGGCACCACGACAGCCGCCAACCCGGCCAAGGCGGCGGCAATCGCCGAAGCCCTCAGCAAGCTGCCGCCGCCGGTGCCTTTGCCCGACCCCGATTAGCGCCGTTCCTGCGCTATTTCAGGAAAGCGTCGAACCCGGTTTTCAGAATCAGTGCGCTGACCACCACGATAAACACCACACGCACAAAACCCGCGCCATGCTTGAGCGCCAGCCGTGTACCCAGCAGGCTGCCCACCACGTTGGCCAGCGCCATGGTCAGCGCGAAATGCCACCAGACGTGGCCCTTGTAGGCGAACAGCAGCAGGGCGGCCAGGTTGGTCGCCGTGTTGAGCAGCTTGGCTGAGGCCGAAGCCGTCAGGAAGTCGTAGCCCAGCCAGCGCACAAACAGGAAAACAAAAAAGCTGCCGGTGCCGGGGCCGAAAAAGCCGTCGTAAAAGCCCAGCAGGCTACCGATGGTGCAGGCGGCCCAGGTTTCAGCGCGACCGGAAAACCGCGGTGCGTGGGTGCGCCCCAGGTCCTTGCGGACCAGGGTGTAGAGCAGCACGGCCAGCAGCACAAAGGGCAGCACCTTGCGCAGAAAGACCGGGGAAATCACGGTGACCAGCCAGGCGCCGGCGAACGAGCCGGCAAAACCGGCCAGCGCGGCCGGCAGCAGGGCGGCCCAACGCATGTCCACACGCCGGGCATATTGCACGGTGGCCACCGCCGTGCCCCAGACGGATGCGCCCTTGTTCACGCCAAACAAGGTCGCCGGATGGGTGGTGGGGAACACGGCAAACAGGGCGGGCACCAGAATCAGCCCGCCGCCTCCCACGATGGAATCCACAAAACCCGCCAGCAGCGAGGCCAATGTCACGATCAGTAATTCCATCAGTGAATTGTCTCATTGGCCTCGCCGGCGGCGGGCTTCCGGTCTCGGCCCGCATGGCGGGTGATCCGGATCGGGCGGGCAAAAAAAAGCGCCGGATTGACCGGCGCTTTGTAAAAAACATCTCTTCGGATGCCAATTCTGTTGTGCTTGTGCGAGTTTGTCTCCTCGGCCCTGTGCGAGCAGCTTGGCTCGTATGCAGATCACTGAATGTAGTGTGCGCACCCCCACCGTGCATCGGGACTTTCCCTTCCCTGTGCCGGGAGTCCGGTGCCCGCCGGCCAGCCGCTAGCAGCCGGGATGTGTCGGAACAAGGCGCCGGCAGCATGGCACGACTTATGCCTGTTACGAGATGTGCGCTCCATTTGGCACACATCGGAAATCACCAGGCACCACAAGCGGTTCGTCACATTGGGTTGGGGTCTCGGGCTGCTGTTGGCCCGGCCTGGGTATTGCCCAGCATCGTCCGGCACCTTTTTTGGCGCCAGCGAGAAACGCCGCGAGCGCGAGCCGCGAGATCCGGATGCCCCGCGTTGCTTCAGCGTGCTACCGGCGCCAGCGTGAAATAAAAACAGGCGCCCTGGCCGGGTGCCGATGTTGCCCAGATACGTCCGCCATGGCGCGTGACAATCCGGCGGGCAGTGGCCAGGCCGATGCCGGCACCGGCAAATTCGCCAGGGGCGTGCAGGCGCTGGAAGGCGGTAAACAGCTTGTTGGCATACGCCATGTCGAACCCGACGCCGTTGTCCCTCACGAAAAAAATCAGCTCGCCATGGGTGCCCGGCTCGCAGCCCACCGTGATCTCGGCGTCTGCCCGCGTAGACGTGAACTTCCAGGCATTGCCCAGCAGGATGTTCAGCAGATGCAGCACCAGCCCGGCGTCGGCCTGCACGGCCGGCAAGGCCTGGACCCGGCTGGTCACAAGGCGTTCCGGGTGCTGCTGCTGGAGCGACTTCAGAACCGAGCCGGCCATGGCGGCCAGGTCCACCTGCTCGCGGCGGGACTGCGTGCGCGACAGCTGCGCCAGCGCCAGCAGGCTGTCGGTCCGCTCGTTCATCTGGCTGACCCCGGCACGGATGCGCTGGAGGTAGTGCCTGCCGCGCTCGCTGATGCTGGCCGCCATTTCCTTTTCCAGCAGCCGGGACATGCCGTTGATGGCAATGTAGGGCTGGCGCAGGTCATGGGCCAGCGCCTGGGAGAAAGCCTGTAGCTCCAGGGTGGCTGCCGTGAGTTCGGCCGTGCGTTTTTCCACGCGGGTTTCCAGCTCCGCGTTGAGCTGCAGGATCTGCTGCTCGGCAAGCTTGCGCTCGGTGATGTCGCGCAGGATCACGCTGACCTGCACGTCGCCCTCGCTGTTCACATGCTGCGACGAGGAGGCCTCGGCCGGAAAACGCGTGCCATCCCCGCGCACACAGACGAGTTCGCCGCGGAATCTGGCGGAGCGGCTGACCTGCATCATCAGCCCGGCCATGTGTGGATCCGTGCTGTCCACCAGACCGGCGATGCCTGCCGCCCTGATGTGCTGTTCGCTCATGCCGAACATGGTGCAAGCCGCCTGGTTGGCCGCGAGCACCGTGCCGTCGGGCAGGCTTTGCAGGAAGCCGTCCAGGCTGGTTTCGACCACCAGCCGGAAACGCTCCTCGCTGATGCGCAGGGTGTCCTCGGCTGCGAGCAGGCTGCGGTGGCGGCGTGCCCGGCTCTGCGCCGCAGAGACCAGCGTTTCCGGGGAGACCGGCTTGGTGATGAAGTCATCCCCGCCCTGCCGGAGCGCCTGGGCCTGCCGGTCCAGGCTGGTCTCGGCGGACAGGAAGATGATGGGCACCCGGACAAACTCGGGTTGTTGCCGGATCAGGGTGGCCAGTTCGATCCCGTTGCATTGCGGCATGTGGATGTCGCAGGTGATCAGGTCGGGCTGGAAATCAACCAGCGGCGCCATGACCCGGCAGGGTTCGGTGACGATGCACGTCTGCATGCCTGCGGACTGCAACACGCCGGCATAAAAGGTTGCCAGTGCTTCGTCGTCCTCCACAATCAGCACCCGGTAGGGCTGCGTCGGCTCCGCAGAGGTGAGCTGGTCCAGCAGGGCAGTGATGGCCCGCACGTCCAGGGGCTGCGGGAAATACCCGGCTGCCCCGGCCCGCACGGCGGCCAGGCGGGTCTGGAAGTCCGTGTCGGCGCCCATGAGAAGCAGGGGCGCCCTGCCTTCGCTGGTCGGACCGGGCGCGGCCAGCACCGGCCGCGCCACCCGGGGGTCTGCGGAAAACGTGATGTCGGCAAGAATGGCCGCCGGCGCTTCCTGCAGCGCCGCCCGGTCGGCGGCAGCAGGCTGGGCAAACACGCGGACCTGGTAGCCGCCTTGGCGCAACTGATCGGCAAGCTGGCCGGCCGCGACCCCGTCGGGATCGATGAGGTGAAGCAGCCGAACTGGCCCGGCGGGCTGCGGCACGACGGCCTCACTGCTGACCGTGGGAGTCGCAGCCGGAGTCTCCGCGGCAGGCTGGTCCGCGGCCGCCGCGGCTTTCAGCGCCTGCAGGCCGGCTTCCAGCATGAGGCGATCGTCGGCGCCGGGAAATCCCGGGACACCGGCGTTTTCCGAGAGAAGTTTCTCGATCGCTGCCGCCGCTTCGCTGACGGCGGGAAAACCAAAGGTGCCGCCAGAGCCCGCCAGCTTGTGGGCCTGTGCCAGCACGGACAGCGCAGCCTCCTGACCGCTGAGCCCGTCGGTGCCGCTGCCCAGCTGTCGCAGCACTGCTTCCAGCGCACGGATCTTTTCCGGCAGCGCAGCCGCATACAGCGCACGCTGGGTCTGCATGTAAAGGGCAAGGCTGGTGGTCGGCATCAAGGCTTTGGGGTTGTGAGGGGGCTGGTCCATTATCGGGCTCGCGGCGGCGTGGGCGTCGTTTTGGCCCTACACCCGACGTATCATGGCCCCGGGATGCAGGGCGTCCTGAGCCCTTCCGCACAGGCAACCACCCGTCAAGCCAACCACCCATGAGACATCCGGACAGCAACAGCACGAAACAGGCCGGCCCGGCCGGTGCGGGCCTTCGGTGGGGGCCGCTGCTGATCCTGCTTTTCTGGCTGGCGGTCATGGGCGCCCTGTACGCCGTGATGCGCCAGGTGTTGAAGCCGCCGCCGCTGACTGTTTCAGTGAGCGGGGAGCTGGTGATTCCCCGCGCCCGGGACGGCCACTTTTACGCGCGGGGACAGGTTCATGGCCAGCCTGTCACTTTTCTGGTGGACACCGGCGCCTCGCTGGTGGTGGTCAGCCAGGAGTTTGCGCGGACCGCCGGCATGGCGTCGGGCGAGGCGACCACCTTCCGGACCGCCAGCGGCGAGCTGCAGGGCCGGATCGTCAAGGGTGTCACGGTGTCGGTCGGGCCGGCCAGCGTCTCGGGCACACGGGTCGGCGTGGGGCTGGTGGGACCCGATCCCTCGGTGGCCTTGCTGGGGCAGAGCTTCCTGTCCCGGTTCGAAATCGTGCTGTCCGGGGACAACATGGTGCTGCGCGGCAAATAGTGGGCCCCTGGGTTTTATTTTTGCGTTGAGCCCGCTGCACCGACAAGCCACAGGTTCTCTCCCTGGCCGCCAAGCGGAAGACCGCACGGTAATAAGTTACCGCTACCCCGGTAATGGATGACTGACACCGGCGCAACGTTGTCCCAAGATGACTTCTGTTCAGCTCTTCCGGCTGACGGCAGGAGACCCCCATGATGCGAGCCATCGTCACCCTTTTGATCAGCGCGTTTGCCGGTGCATGCCTGCCCGCTGCGGCGGCCGATATCTCTGCCTACCAGCGTGGCGTGTTGATCCAGGGGACCATCGAGAAAGGCGACTACGCCAGGATCATCGAGTTCGTCCGGCATCCCGACAACCACGGGCGTTTTGCGCGCATGGTCTACCTGGATTCATCGGGCGGTGATGTGGAGGAGGCCATCAAGATCTCCCACCTGCTAGACAGGAGTTACGTCGCCACCCACGTGGCCCATGGCGCGCGCTGCTACAGCGCCTGTTTCATCTTGTGGATGAGTGGCGTGACCCGCCATGTGTCCAGTGGTGCAACGTTGGGCGTGCACCGCATCCATGTCCAGCTCAAGGAGGGCAGCATCGACCAGCAGTCGGCGTATGTCAGCCAGATCGTGCGCACGGTGGAAAACTACATGGCGGGGCTGGGCACGCCGCGTGCCATCCTCGACAAGATGAACGCCACCGCGCCGGCGGACCTGTTTGTCATCAGCCCGCGCTGGCTGGCCGAGCAGCGGTTGCTGACCGCGGTGTCTTACCGGCGCGGCTTCATCGATGCGGCGCAGGCCCGCTGCGGGCCCGAACCTGTGGCACTGGCCATGAGGGGGAAGGCGCCGCCCGACGATGACGAGGCGGACCGCTGGGTCGCGCAGATCAAGAGCTGGATCACCTGCGCCGACGAGTTGCGTGCCAGCAGCCAGAGAGGTGATGGCGTGACCATCGCCGGGTTGATCGGGCAATGAACTAAGCCCCCACGCTTGTCACTGCGTGTACTGCGCGAGGCCTTGCAGGCCGCCGCTCGCCGGAGGCTTCGCTTCTGTCGCCTGTCCAAACCTGCGCCGGCAGGTTTGGAGCCGCAGGCTCCAGCCCCTAGTGGGCGCTGCGCCTGCGGGCTGGCGAAGCCAGTCCCGCGGCCCCTGTTTATCTGAAACCCCGGCGGTCAGCCGTCGACAGCTCAGAACGAGCGGAATAGCGCGATCATGGGGGCCTTAATTTCCGTCGCGTATCCACTGCGCGGCTTTTTCCGCAATCATCAGGGTTGGTGAATTGGTGTTGCCGCTGGTGATCAGCGGCATCACGCCGGCATCCACCACACGCAGCCCCGTCACCCCGCGCACCCGCAGGTGGGCGTCGACGACGGCCAGGGGGTCGTCCGCCCTGCCCATTTTGGTGGTGCCCACCGGGTGGAAGATGGTGGTGGCAATGTCGCCGGCCAGCCGCGCCAGGTCTTCATCACTCTGGAACTGCACGCCGGGACGGAACTCTTCGGGCTGGTAGCCGGCCAGGGCGCTCTGGCTCACGATGCGGCGCGTGACACGCAGGGAATCGGCCGCCACCTTGCGGTCCTCGGCGGTGCTGAGGTAGTTGGGCGCGATGGCCGGTGCCTCTTCAAAGTTGCCGCTCCTGATCCGAACCGACCCGCGGCTCGTGGGGTTGAGGTTGCAGACGCTGGCGGTGAAGGCGTTGAAGTTGTGCAGCGGCTCGCCAAACGCGTCGAGCGACAGCGGCTGCACGTGGTACTCGATGTTGGGGTAGGGCTGGTCCGGCGAACTGCGCGTGAAGGCGCCCAGCTGCGATGGCGCCATGCTCATCGGGCCGGTCCGTTTGAACGCGTACTCGAGGCCGATTTTGGCCTTGCCCCAGAGCGAGCTGCCCAGGGTGTTGAGCGTGAAGTTTTTCGCCTTGCTGCCTGCGATGGGGTTGACCTTGTAGACCGAGCGGATCTGCAGGTGGTCCTGCAGGTTGGCACCCACGCCGGGCAGGTCCACCAGCACCGGGATGCCGTGCTGTTGCAGCAGCGCCGCCGGGCCGATGCCCGACAGCTGCAGGATTTGCGGCGAGCCGATGCTGCCGGCGCTCAGGATGACCTCGCCGAGCTTGCCCTGTGCCTTGCCGGAGTCGCGCGTGGCAAAGGCCGTCACACGCTCCTCGCCGGTCCAGACCTCGACGCCGGTGCAGCGCTGGCTGCCGTCGTCCTGGCGCTCGACAACGAGTTTGCAGACCTGCGCGCTGGTCCACATTTCGAAATTGGGACGTGCAAAACAGGTCGGACGCAAAAACGCCTTGGCGGTGTTCCAGCGCCAGCCGCTTTTCTGGTTGACCTCGAAATAACCGACGCCTTCGTTGTTGCCGCCGTTGAAGTCGTCGGTGGCCGGAATGCCCGCCTGCTGCGCCGCTGCGGCAAACGCGTCGAGGATGTCCCAGCGCAGGCGCTGCTTTTCAACGCGCCACTCGCCGCCCATCTTGCGCGCCAGGCCTTCGCTGGCGGCGTGCTGGCTCTTGTGGCCATGCAGGCGCCGGAAGTTCTCATTGACCACCGCCTCGGCCTGGCCCTTGGGCGCATCGAGCCGGTAGTGATCCTCGTGTTTGCGAAAACCCGGCAGCACCTGGTCCCAGGCCCAGGTGTTATCGCCGGTGAGTTCGGCCCAGCGGTCGTAGTCGCGGGCCTGGCCGCGCATGTAAATCATGCCGTTGATGCTGGAGCAACCGCCCAGCGTCTTGCCGCGCGGGTAACGCAAGATGCGGCCGTTCAGGCCGGCGTCGGGTTCGGTGTTGTAGAGCCAGTCGGTGCGCGGGTTGCCGATGCAATACAGGTAACCGACCGGGATGTGGATCCAGTGGTAGTCGTCCTTGCGGCCGGCTTCGATCAGCAGCACACGTTTGGACGCGTCGGCGCTCAGGCGGTTGGCCAGCAGGCAGCCGGCGGTGCCGCCCCCGACGATGATGTAGTCAAAGATGTTTTCGTTCATGCGTCTTGTCTCGTCGCTCTTTTTCTTTTCAGGGACTGGCTTTGTCACTACCAGAGCGAAGGAAATTTCAAGCCAGCGTCATTGCAGAACTTCTTTCAAGCAGGGGCCGCGGGTCCGGCTTTGCCGGCCCGCAGGCGCAGCGGCCCCCTCGGGGGGGGCAGCGCAGTACACGAAGTGACAAGCGTGGGGACGATCTACTTCGCTGTAGGCATGACAAACTCCGCACCCTTGCCAATGCTTTCGGGCCAGCGCTGCATGATGGACTTCTGCTTGGTGTAAAAACGCACGCCTTCCTCACCGTAGGCATGCATGTCGCCGAACAGGCTTTTCTTCCAGCCGCCAAAGCCGTGCCAGGCCATGGGCACGGGAATCGGCACGTTGATGCCGACCATGCCGACCTGGATGCGGCGCGAAAATTCGCGCGCCACGTTGCCGTCACGCGTGAAGCAGCTCACGCCGTTGCCGAACTCGTGCGCGTTGATCAGGTTCACCGCTTCGGCCAGGTCCTTGACACGCACGCAGCCCAGCACAGGGCCGAAAATTTCTTCCTTGTAGATGCGCATCTCGGGCGTGACATGGTCGAACAGCGTGCCGCCCATCCAGAAGCCCTGGTCGCAGCCGGCGCCCGCGCTTTGGCCGGTGAAGCCGCGGCCATCGACCAGCAGTTCGGCGCCTTCCTGAACGCCGGTGTTGATGTAGCCGGTGATGCGCTGGTGGGCCGCAGCCGTCACGATGGGGCCCATCTCGGCATCGAGCTCGACCCCGTTCTTGACGACCAGCGTTTTCGCGCGCGCAGCCAGCATCGGTACGAGCTTGTCGGCCACATTGCCGACCAGCACCGCGACCGAGATCGCCATGCAGCGCTCGCCGGCCGAGCCGTAACCCGCGCCAATCAGCGCATCGACCGCCTGCTCCAGGTCGGCATCGGGCATGACCACCATGTGGTTCTTCGCGCCGCCCAGGGCCTGCACACGTTTGCCGTGGTGCGCGCCGGTTTCATAGATGTAGTTGGCAATCGGTGTCGAGCCGACGAACGACACGGCCTTGACGTCCGGGTGCACCAGCAGGGCATCGACCGCTTCCTTGTCGCCCTGCACCACGTTGAACACACCGTCGGGCAGACCGGCCTGCTTGAGCAGCTCGGCCATGTACAGGCTGGCGCTGGGGTCGATCGGGCTGGGCTTGAGGATGAAGCAGTTGCCGGCAGCAATCGCCACCGGGAACATCCACATGGGCACCATCACCGGGAAGTTGAAGGGGGTGATGCCGGCCACCACGCCCAGGGGCTGGCGCAGCGTCCAGTTGTCGATGCCGGTGCTCACCTGGTCGGTGAAGTCGCCCTTGAGCAGCTGCGGGATGCCGCAGGCGAACTCGACGATGTCGATGCCGCGCGAGACCTCGCCCTGGGCATCGGAGAAGACCTTGCCATGTTCGGCGGTGATCATGTGGGCCAGCTTGTCCTTGTTCTGGTTCAGCAGTTCGAGGAACTTGAACATCACGCGGGCCCGGCGAATCGGCGGTGTGTCGGCCCAGGCCGGGAAGGCGGCCTGGGCCGCAGCGACGGCAGTGCCCACTTCGGCCGCATTGGCCAGCGCCACGCGGGCGCTCACGGCGCCGGTGGCGGGGTTGAACACGTCCTGCGCGCGGCCCGAGTTGCCGGGCACGGCGCGGCCGTTGATGGCGTGGCCGATGGCCTGGATGCTGCTGTTCATATTTGGGCGGCTCATATCATTCATGGGGCGGTCTCCTGCAATTAACATGTAATTAATCCAATAGATTAGCGGACTGGGCAAGGTTTTACCACTTTGAATTTCTCAGAAGTGTTATAAATATTTCTAATAATGGACATCCAGACACTCCGGATTTTTGTGGCGGTGGCCCGCGAGGGCAGCCTGTCGCGTGCTGCCGACAAGCTGGCCCTGACCCAGCCGGCCGTCAGCCTGCAGATTAAAGGCCTGCAAGCTGCCACGGGGCTGACACTGTTCAAGCGCAGTGCGCAGGGCATGAACCTGACGCGCGACGGCGCAGCCCTGCTGCCGCTGGCCGAAAAAGTACTGGCCGCGCAGAGCGACTTCAGGAACGCCGCGGCCCGCCTGCACAGCCAGGTGCGCGGCCGCCTGCGCATAGGCACCATCCTCGACCCCGAGTTCACCCGGCTCGGGGCTTTCCTGAAGGTGCTGGTGGAAACCGCGCCCCAGGTGGAAACCGAACTGCGCCAGGCCATGAGCGGCGAGGTGCTGGCGCAAATCGACCGGGGCGAGCTCGATGTGGGCTTTTACCTCGGCACGCCGGCCCACCCGCTGGGCGAGACCCGTGATTTTGTGAAAAATCAGGCTACGGCCCTTTTCACACAAGCGCCAACAGCTCTACATTCAGGAGCGGATCTGGCCCAGGAGCGGCCGGCGCGTTTCGCCCTCCGGGAGCTGACGCACTTCACCTACCGGGTGCTGGCGCCGGCCGGCTGGGGGCCGCAGGTGCGCGGCAAGGACTGGAAAGCGCTGGCGGCCCTGCCCTGGATTGCCACGCCGCCCGCCTCGGCGCACCACCGGCTGCTGGCCAGTGTGTTCGGCCCGCTGGGCGTCGAGCCGCACCGGGTGGCGCTGGTGGATCAGGAGGCGTCCATGTTGGACCTGGTCAAGTCCGGGGTGGGCCTGAGCCTGGTGCGTGACTCGATCGCGATCCGCGAGTCGCATGCCGCCGGCCTGGTGATTGCCGACCAGGTCAGCCTGCAAAGCGTGCTGAGTTTTGTCAGCCTGAGCGCGCAGCGCCAGGCGCCGGTGGTGGCCAGCGCCTGGCAGGCGATCGAGGCGGTCTGGGGCGCGGAATGATTCCCGCGCTGGCCGGATGCCCGCGCGTTCTTGGCTCGTCCCCGCAAGCCGCATTCTCCGCGCCCTCGCTGTAGGACAGGGCGGGGTATCGATTGGGGAGAAATGCTGTAGTGCCCGCGCCGGTGGCTGGATTAATATGCATTGAGTGGGCAGTCGTCACGCAGGTGGACCCGATGCCCGCCCCGTTTCGCCCATCGATCCCAAGCCGCTTGCACCTATCGACAACATGCCATCTCCGGAGGACGACGCCGCGCGCGAATCTGCTCCGCACATCGACCCGCAAGACACGCCCGAAGGCGCGTGTTACCTGGTGCTGGGCCCATGGACGGCCGCCGAGCTGACGACCCAGCCGGCGTGGCAGGCACTGACGCTCCAGCTGAACGCGCTGGATGCTGCGGCAGCCAGTACGGCCCTGTGGGACTTGCGCCAGATCGGCCAGCTCGACCATCTGGGCGCCCAGGTGTTGTGGGACCACTGGGGCCGGAAGTGGCCTGACAAGCTGGAGGTCCTGCCGCCGCAACGCGCGGTGCTGGACCGCGTGGCCCAATTCAGTACCGACCGGCCCGAGCCGCCGGCCCCGGGTTGGCGGGAATCTTTTCTGTCGCTGGGCGAAGGCGTGCTGCAGGTGGTGGGTCACGGCGCGGACCTGCTGGCCTTGGTGGGCCGGCTGTTGCTGAACCTGGTCAAACTTGTCAAAAATCCGCGCGAAGGCCCCTGGCGCGACCTGTCCGGCCACCTGTACCACATTGGAGCGACGGCCCTGCCCATCACCGCACTGGTCGGCTTCCTGATCGGTGTGGTGCTCGCCTACCTGATTTCGCAGCAGTTGCGCCAGTTCGGCGCCGACGCCTTCATCGTCAACATCCTGGGCATCTCCCTGATCCGCGAGCTCGGGCCGGTGCTCGCCGCCATTTTGATCGCCGGCCGTTCCGGCTCGGCGATCACGGCACAGATCGGCGTGATGCGTGTCACCGAAGAACTTGATGCCATGCGTGTGATGGGCATTGCGCACAGCTACCGGCTGGTCATGCCGCGCGCCATGGCGCTGGCCATCGTGATGCCGCTGATCAGCGTCTGGACCACGATCGCGGCCCTGCTGGGCGGCATGCTGGCCGCCGACCTCGTCATGGGCGTGACGCCGTCCTTTTTCATCGATGCCCTGCCGGAGGCGGTGGATGCCGCCAACCTGACGCTGGCCACCGCCAAGTCAGTGGTGTTTGGCGTGCTGATTGCGCTGATCGGCTGCCATTTCGGCCTGCGCGTCAAACCCAACACCGAAAGCCTGGGCCAGGGCACCACGGCGTCGGTGGTCACCTCGATCACGGTGGTGATTCTGGTTGATGCGCTGTTCGCGGTGCTGTTCAAGAGTATCGGCATATGACCTGGCCCCCCCGTTCGCTCACTGCGTGTCGCTCTCTGCCCCCCGAAGGGGCCGCTGCGCCTGCGGCCCGGCCCTTCGGCAGGCTCAGGACAGGCCAAGGCCGGTTCCGCGGTCCCTGCTTGAAGTGGGGAGCCCACCTTCATTCGGAACCACGCCGGGGTGTGCGAGATGAGTGACACCATTGTTGACATCCGTGATCTGTGGACGGTGTTCAGGAGCGGCAAGAAAGAGGCCGTCATTCACCAGGACCTGAACCTGCGCATTGAGCGCGGCGAGTTCATGTCGCTGGTCGGCGGCTCGGGGTCGGGCAAGACCGTGTTGCTGCGCGAGATGCTGGGGCTGGAGGCGCCGACCCGCGGCGAGATCACCGTGCTGGGCAAGCCGGCCGCCGAGCTGGGCAAACGCGGCGCCGCGCGCCGCGTCGGCATGCTGTTCCAGCAGGGCGCGCTGTTTTCGGCCTTCACGGTGCTGGAAAACATTGCCTTCCCGCTGCGCGAGCTCAAGACCCTGCCCGACGCGCTGATCCGCGAGGCGGCCATGGTCAAGCTGCAGATGGTCGGCCTCGCGCCGGAACATGCGGACAAGATGCCCGCCGACTTGTCCGGCGGCATGGTCAAGCGGGTGTCGCTGGCGCGCGCCCTGATCATGGACCCGCCGCTGCTGCTGCTCGACGAACCGACCGCCGGACTGGACCCGGAAAGCTCCGACAGCTTCTGCGCCCTGCTGCGTTCGCTGCACCGCGACATGGAACTCACGGTGGTGATGGTCACGCACGACCTGGACACGCTGTTCGAGCTCAGTACGCGCATTTCCGTGCTGGCCGACAAGCAGGTCATTGTCAGCGGCCCGCCGCGCGACGTGATTGCCTTTCCCCACCCCTTTATCCGCCACTTTTTTCTCGGTGAACGGGGCCAGCGTGCGATGGAGCTGTTGCGCGAATACCCGTTTATCGTCTGACCATGAGCACGGTCAGCAATTTTCAGGAGCATTGAGATGGAAAACAAAGCCCATGCCATGGCCGCCGGCGCTTTTGTTCTGGTGGTGGCCGCGCTGCTGGCGCTGCTGGCCGTCTGGCTGACACGCGACAACGGCGAGCGCCACCTGTACGAGCTGTCCACGCGCGAGACGCTCTCGGGCCTGCAGCCGCAGGCACAGGTGCGTTTTCGCGGCGTGCCGGTCGGCAAAGTCGAGTTCATCGGTTTTGACCACAAGACCAAGGGCAATGTGCTGGTGCGCATTTCGGTCGATGTCGGCACACCGCTGACCCAGTCGACCTTTGCCACCGTGAGCTCGCAGGGCGTCACCGGGCTGGGCTTCATCCAGCTTGAGGACGACGGCCCCTCGACCGTGCAGCTGGTGCCCAACGACGACGACCCGCCGCGCATCCCGCTCAAGCCGGGGCTGCTCGACAAACTGCTCAACAAAAGCGAGGTGATCATGGACCAGGTCGAGGCGGCCAGCACCAAACTCAACAAGCTGCTCGGCGACGGCAACCAGCAGGCGCTGATGAGCGCTGTCCAGCAGTTCGGCCAGGCGGCCGACAGCATCAACAAGGTGGTCCTGAAGCTCGACCCGGTGGTGGCTTCACTGCCCAAGCTGAGCCAGGAGGCCAGCGTCACCATGAAGTCGCTCAAGACCGCGGCCGACGATGTGTCCAAAACCGCCGGCGAAGTGGGAACCACGGCCGAGCGCCTCAACGCCAAGGGCGGGCCCCTCGACAAGCTGGCCGAAGGCGGTGCCGCCCTGTCGGCCACGGTGGAGACCTTCAGCGCCGCCACCCTGCCGCGGCTCGGTGACGTGGCCGAGGAAACCGCCCGTGCCATGCGCCAGCTCCGGCGTACCGTCAACGCGGTGGATGACAACCCGCAGTCGCTGATTTTCGGCAATGGCCCGCCCACGCCCGGCCCGGGTGAGACCGGCTTTACCGCTCCCGGAGGACAACCATGAATCCCGCAAACACTATCAATACCGTCGCTTCTGGCATCCGCCGGTCAAGGGCTGGAGGCCGATTTGGCTTGATGCTGCTGGTGGCGCTGGCCCTTGCCGCCTGCTCGGCCCTGCCCGACAAGCCGCTGCGCGCCGCGCTCTACGACTTTGGGCCTGGCCTGCTGAGTGTCCAGCCCGCGACGCGGCCGGCGCCACTGCCGCCGCTGGCGCTCAGCGACATCTCGACGCCCGGCGGCGCGCTGGACAACCAGGCGGTGCTGTATCGGCTGGCCTACGCCGATGCGCAGCAATTGCGGCCCTACTCACAGGCGCGCTGGAGCATGCCGCCCGCGCAGCTGGTGCGCCAGCGCCTGCGCGAGACACTGGGCCGCGACCGGGCCGTCTTCAACGCCGGGGAGGGGCCGGCCCTGAACCGCAGCGCCGCCCTGGGGGCGCCGCCGCGCACGCTGCAGCTGCAACTCGAGGAGTTCAGCCACCTGTTCCAGTCGCCCGGCAGCAGCACCGGACTGGTGCGGCTGCACGCCACCTTGGTGGAGAACACGCCGAGCGGCGAAAAACTGCTGGCCCAGCGCTATTTCACGGTCCAGCGTCCGGCGACCAGCGCCGACGCACCCGGCGGCGTACGCGCGCTGACCGCAGCGACCGACGCCGCCATCGAGGAGATCGCGCAATGGCTGCAGCAAATCCCGTGAATGCCACCGCGCCGCGTCCGGGTGGGAGCACCCCTCTTCAGGGGGAAACAGCCAGTGCGGCGCCGCCAGCCCGCGAAGCGGCGGGCGCGGGGGAACCCGTTTCCCTGGAAGAACAGCTGCGGCAGGCCGGGCTGGAAGTGCTGGGCAGTTGCCAGAAGATGTCCGGCCGCGGCCCGACGCTGCTGCAGCACTCGGCCCTGCTGGAAGACTTCACCTTGAAGGAGCTCGACACGCTCGGTGAAGCCATGCTGCTGATCCGCGCGCAGCCCGGTCAGGTGCTGATGGCCGAGGGGGATGCCGGCGACTGGATGCTGCTGCTGCTCAGCGGCACGGTCGATGTGACCAAAACCACCCCGGCGGACGACGACGACCCGGATGCGCATGAAAACAGGTCCCGCCTCGGCGTGACCACCGGGGGCGCCGTCCTCGGCGAGATGTCGATGTTCGACCGCGACGTGCGCTACGCCACCTGCACCGCCATCGACGCGGTGGAGGCCGCGGTGCTGAGCCGCACCGCCATCGGGCAGCTGATCCGCCAGCACCCCGGCGTCGGCGCCAAGCTGATGGTCAAGATCACCCAGTTGCTGGCGCAGCGCCTGCGCAACACCAGCAACCGGTTGGTCAGGTTGCTACAGAAAAAATAGCTATGAGTGGCTGTGCTGCACGAGCTTGCGGCCCCACCTGGCATTTTCGAGGAACGGCCATGAAACATCTGGTCGAGAATCTGTCGAGGCTGTGGCCCTACAATCTCGCCATGGTCCGCAAAGTATTCGCTCTGCTACTTTTGTTGTCCGTCTTCTGGCAGGCGGCGTCGATGGCGAGTTACGTCACCGGACTGGAGAGCCGGGAGGATTCAAGCCATGCCGTTCTGCACTGGCAAGACTCGGCGCATCACCACCACGACGACGGCACGCAGCACGCGGATGATTCCGACAGCACCGCCCATCACATGCACGCCGAAAGCGGCAACCATGCGACCGGCCTCGTGACGCTTGGTTGGCGCGACGCGGTGGCGCTGCGCCTTGCGGTGCCCGTGGCACTGGCCGCCCCACCGCATGTTTCCCCCCACCTCAAGGGGCTGCTGCGGCCTCCTCAAGCCGCAGCCTGATCCACATCTCGGTGCGTCAATCGACTCAAGCCACTCGGCACTGAGTAAATACGCACGGCCACGGCCATGTCATGGCAATCCGGATGGATGGCCTGCATTCGTCGTGAGGCAACTCTGCGCGGGTTCTCTCAATCTGCTGCCATGGCTGCTCCCCTGCAGTGGTTCATCCATTCCCCATTTTCCACGTCTTCACTTGAAAGCTTATCCAATGTACAAACGTTTGTTCCCCGGTCTGGCAGCGGTGCTCGCTCTGGGTGTTCCGCTGTTGGCCCTGGCGCACGGCATCTCCGAGGCCGACCAGCAGCGAATGCTGGACGGCGGCTACCTCATGTACATCATGCTGGGCGCGACCCATATGCTCACAGGGTATGACCATCTGTTGTTCCTGCTGGGGGTGGTCTTTTTCCTCACCGGCTTTCGTGACATTGCCAAGTTTGTGACGGTGTTCACCCTGGGGCATAGCCTGACGCTCATCTTTGCCACCTTTTTCCAGATCACCTGGAATTTTTATCTGGTGGATGCCATCATCGCGATCAGCGTGATCTACAAGGGTTTTGACAACAACGGCGGATTCCAGAAGTACTTCGACATGAAATCACCGAATCTGCTGGCCGCCGTGTTTGGCTTTGGCCTGCTGCATGGGTTTGGCCTGTCCACCCGGCTGCAGCAGTTGCCGCTGGGCGACGACAACATGGCGATTCTGGGGCGCATCCTGAGCTTCAACGTCGGGGTCGAAATTGGTCAGATTCTGGCGCTGTGCGTGATGGTCGGTTTGCTGGCGTTCTGGCGCCGACGCTCCTCGTTCAAACGCTTCAGTTACGCGGCCAATCTGGCGCTGGTTTACGCTGGGGCCTTGTTGCTGCTGATGCAACTGCATGGCTACCAGCACGACTCGGCCCCCGACAGTTTCAGGTTCCCGGCGCTGGAGCATGGGCACGCCCATGAGGACATGAACATCGAGAAATCGGCGGACCCCAGCCGCGACAAGCTCTGACTTTCAAATTTTTATTCTCTTCATATCAGGAAAATCCAAATGAAACACATCGCCATCACCATCGCATCGGCCGCTGCTCTCGGCATGTCCACGCCCGTATTTGCATCCGCGGACGGCAGCTGTCACTTCCATGGCAAAAAGCCTGCTGCCGAGGCGACGGTTGTCTCCTGCGCCGTGCAGCGAAAAGACGTCCTGGTGACCAGCGGGAAGATCGATACGGCGTGGAAGGCCGTCAGGCAGGAAAAAATCGAACAGGTGGAGGGAAAAAAGGGAGCGGAGTGGAAAGTGACATTTAAAGACCCTGCCGCCAAGGACAAGACAAAGGAGACCTTGTATATGTTCTTCACGGTGCCCGGCAACTTCATCGCTGCCAACTTCACCGGGCAGTGAGGTCGCAGCCATGAACACCCCCGCTTTGCGCGGCGGCCTGCTGGCGCTGCTGGCGGCGACGCTTTTCGGTGTCAGCACGCCGCTGGTCCAGTCCCTGGGCCGGGGCTTGGGGCCGCTGACCACCGCGGCCCTGCTGTACGCCGGTGCCGCGCTGGCCGGCGCGCTGCTGAGGAAAGGCCGCCAGCAGGAGGCCAGGCTGCGGCGCAGCGATGGGCGGCGTTTGCTGGCGGTGGTGGCCTTCGGCGCCGTGATCGGGCCGGTGGCGTTGGCCTGGGGCCTGCAGCGCACCAGCGGTGCCAGTGCCTCCCTCATGCTGACTCTGGAGGCGCTGTTCACGGCGCTGCTGGCCTGGCGGCTTTACCGTGAAACCCTGGGCGCACGCGTCTGGGTCGCCATGGTGCTGTTGCTGGCCGGCGGGGCCGTGCTGGTGCTGGACCAGGCCCGGCTCGGCGGGGCCCAGCTGGCCGGCCTGCTGGCCGTGCTTGTGGCCACGGCCGCCTGGGGCATGGACAACACCCTGTCACGCGCGCTCGCCGAGCGCGACCCGGGCCAGGTGGTGCTGGTCAAGGCGGCGCTGGGCGCCACGGTCACGGCGCTGCTCGCGCTGGCGTTTGCCGAACCGGCGCCCGCCCTGGCGGCGGCCGCCGGCCTGCTGGCGGTCGGCGCCACCGGCTACGGCCTGAGCCTGCGCTTTTACCTGCTGGCGCAGCGGGCGTTCGGGGCGGCGCGCACCGGTTCGGTTTTCGCCTTCGCGCCCTTCATCGGTGCGGTGTTCGCGCTGGCCCTGGGCGACCGCTCGGTCAGCATGTGGATGGGCGCCGGCGGGCTGCTGATGCTGGGCGGTGTGTTGCTGCACCTGATGGAATCACACGGCCATGTGCACAGCCACGTGGCCATGGACCATGAACATGCGCACGACCATGCCGATGGCCACCACACCCACCGCCACGTGCCGATGCCCGAGGGGACGCACAGCCACCAGCACCACCACGAGCCGTTGGAGCATGCCCATCCGCATGTGCCCGATGCGCACCACCTGCATCGTCACTGAGTCGGATGAGCGTGGCGGCAGCGCTGTTCTGCTATTGAAAAAGTAGCTTGTTGCGACCGTCTGGCCGGGGCTGGCGGAGAATTTCCTACAGGCCGCGGCCGAGGATGGGAAACAGCTTGAGCAGCCCGCCGGTCATCACCTCGATCGCCAGCGCGGCCAGGATCAGGCCCATGAGCCGCGTCATCACGTTGATGCCGGTCTTGCCGAGCACCCGGGCAATCGGCTGGGCCAGCGCGAAACAGACGGCCGTGGCCAGGCCGATCACCACGCCGTAGCCGACCAGCATGCCGAGCTGGAGAAGGTTCTGGGCCTTTTCGGCGTAGATCACCACCGTGGACATGGTGGCCGGGCCGGTGAGCAGGGGAATGGTCAGCGGCACCACGGCGATGCTCGCGCCCATGGCGGCTTTTTCCGCGCCGTCTTCGAGCTCGTGGGTGTTCGGCTTGGCTTCGGCCGGCTGCGCGTTGAGCATGTTCATGGAGCTGATCAGGAGCAGCATGCCGCCACCGACCTGGAAGCTGGCCAGCGAGATGCTGAAAAACTCGAGGATCTGCAAGCCCAGCAGCGCGCTGGTGGCAATCACCATGAAGGCGCTGAACGAGGCGATGACGATGGTGCGCCGCCGCTGTTCTGTCGAAAATCCCCGCGTGTAATGAATGAAAAATGGCACGATGGCCAGCGGGTTGACGATGGCCAGCAGGGTGACAAGCGGTTTAAAGTCCATCGAAGCCCTTCCGTGAAATGCGGCAATTTCCCGCCGGGCTGCCATCCCTTGGCTTGTCATTGCGGGCTTGACCCGCAATCCATGCCACGCACGACCAGCGGTGGTTCATGAAGCATGGATCCCGGATCTTGTCCGGGATGACAAACCGGGCCATTCCATCCATCAGCGGCCGCCACCAATGTCCAGCAGCGCGCCGGTGGTGTAGCTCGACGCATTGCCGAGCAGCCAGACAATGCCCTGCGCCACTTCGTCGGCGGTGCCTGCCCGCTGCATGGGCACCTGCGGCGCCAGGTCGCGCGCGCGGTCGGGCAGGCCGCCCGAGGCATGGATGTCGGTTTCTATGATGCCGGGTCGCACCGCGTTGACACGTATGCCTTCGGCGGCGACCTCCTTGGCCAGCCCGATGGTGAAGACGTCCACCGCGCCCTTGGCGGCGGCATAGTCCACATACTGGCCGGGTGCGCCCAGCCGCGCGGCCACGCTGGAGACATTGACGATGGCACCGCCCGCGCCGCCATAACGCGTGCTCATGCGTTTGACCGCCTCACGCGCGCAGACCATGGTGCCGATCACGTTGATGTCGAACATGCGTTTGAGGCGCGCCACACTCATGCCATCCACGCGCGAGGTCTGGTCCACCACGCCGGCGTTGTTGACCAGCGCCGTGAGCCGGCCGAGCTTGGCATCGACCTTGTCAAACATGGCCAGTACCTGGCTTTCCTCGGCCACATCGGCCTGCACCGTGATGGCGGTGCCGCCGCTCTGGCGGATCTGCCGCACCACCTCGTCGGCAGCGAGCGAGTTGGTGGTGTAGTTGACGGCCACGGCGTAGCCGGCGCGGGCGGCCTGCAGGGCGGTGGCGGCGCCAATGCCGCGCGAGCCTCCGGTGATCAGAACAATGTTGGACAAAGCCGGTCTCCAGCAAAAAAAAGCAATTCCGGTTACAAACCGGGTTGACCCGAATCTACCTCAATCGGCCGCAGCGGCCGGAAAAACAGCATTCCCACTGGAGACACCCTTGAGCACCACCATCGACTATTACTTCACGCCGCAAAGCCCATGGACCTACCTGGGCCACCAGCGGTTTGCGCAGATCGCCAGCGCAGCCGGCGCGGCGGTGCGGGCGCTGCCGGTGGATTTCGGCAAGGTTTTTCCGGTCTCCGGCGGCCTGCCGCTGGGCCAGCGTGCGCCGCAGCGCCAGGCCTACCGGCTGGTGGAGCTGCAGCGTTTCAGCGAGCATCTGCAGCTGCCGCTGAACCGCCAGCCCAAGTATTTTCCCGTGGGGGGCGACCCCGCCGCGCGGCTGATCACCGCGGTGGACCAGGCCGACGGCAGCGCCACGGCCATGACGCTGGCCGGCGCGATTTTCAGGGCGGTCTGGGTGGAAGAGCGCAACATTGCCGACGACCAGGTGTTGGCGGAGATCCTGCACCAGTGCGGCTGCGACGCCGGGCGCCTGGCCCAGTCGCACAGCCCGGCCATCCAGCAACTGTATGAAGCCCGCACCCAGCAGGCTATCGATGCCGGGGTGTTTGGCGCGCCCAGTTATGTCGTGGACGGCGAGATTTTCTGGGGCCAGGACCGGCTGGACCTGCTTGAGAAAAAACTTGCCGCCAAGTAAGTTGAAATTGAAATTGAAAAATTGAAGCCTTAACCAGCAACTGAACAGGAGACTTCCGCCATGGGCAAATTCATCGACCTCACCGCCGCTGACGGTTTTGTTTTTCCGGCCTACGTGGCCGAGCCGGCCGGTACGCCGAAAGCCGCCGTTGTGGTGCTGCAGGAAATTTTCGGCGTCAACTCGCACATCCGCTCGGTCGCCGACGGTTACGCGGCGGCCGGGTACCTGGCGGTGGCGCCGGCCACCTTCCACCGTGTCCGGCCTGGTGTGGACATTGGCTACACCGACGCCGACATGAAAACCGGGATGGAGCTCAAGGCCGCGGTGGAAGCCCTGCCGGCACCCGGCGTGTTGCAGGACATCCAGGCGACTATCGATCACGCGGCGAAAAGCACGGGCGGCAAAAAGGTCGGCATCGTCGGTTACTGCTGGGGCGGCCTGCTGACCTGGCGCGCGGCCGCCGCGCTGTCCGGCCTGTCGGCCGCCGTGCCTTATTACGGCGGCGGCATGACGGCCGGGGACGAACCCGCGCGCCAGCCGGCCTGCCCGGTGATGGTTCACTTCGGCGACCAGGACCACTGGATTCCGCTGGACACGGTCGAAGCCTTCAAAAAAGCGCAGCCCGGCGTCGAGGTGCATGTTTACGCGGCCAACCACGGCTTCAACTGCGACCAGCGCGGCTCGTACAACGAGGCCGCGGCCACCCTGGCGAAGCAGCGCACCTTGGCATTTTTCGTCAAACACCTGGGCTGAACCATGGGCCGCCCGCATTTCAAGTTTTTTTGGCCACTGGCCCTTGACTGGCGGGCGCCAGCAGCTCTGTTTTTGATAGCGTTTTCGGCGTCCGCCCAGGCGGCCGACTACAGCGGCCCGCTGTTCGATGCGCACCTGCATTACAACGAGGAGGCCTGGAACGGCAGCGTCGGCCCCCATGGACCTGCCGATGTGCTGGCGCGCATGCAGCGCAACGGCGTCAAGGCCATCGTCGCCAACTCGCGGCCCAACGACGGCACCAAGGCGCTGGCGGCCTCGGAGCAGACGGCGCGCGCCGGTGTGACCGTGGTGCCTTTCATCCGCCTGTACCGCAACCGCGCCGACTACGACAACTGGTTTCACGACGAGACGATTTACGAGATGGTGCAGGCCGAGTTTGCGCGCGGCGTCAGCGGCGCCCAGGCCGGACCCTACAAGGGCATTGGCGAATTCCATCTGTACGACAGCGCCCATGCCAACGGACCGGTCGCGAAAAAGCTGATGCAGTTCGCCGAGAAAAACAAACTCGCGGTGCTCTCGCATGTGGACGATGTGGCGATCGACCTGCTGATGGCGCATGCGCCTAACGCTCGTCTGATCTGGGCGCACACCGGCATCAGCGGCGTTCCCGTGGCGCGGGTGGAGGCGCTGCTGGCCCGCTACCCGACGCTGATGGGCGAGCTGTCCTACCGGCCCGGCCTGACCTGCGATGCCGGCAAGCTGTGCCCCGAGTGGCGCGCCTTGCTGCTCAAATACCCGGGCCGCTTCATGATCGGCTCGGACACCTGGGTCAACCAGCGCTGGCAGTACTACGACGAACTCATGAAGGGTTACCGCACCTGGCTAGGTGATTTGCCGCCAGACGTGGCGCGGAAAATCGCCTGGGACAACGGCGCTGGTTTGTTCGGCGTCGCCACGCCATAGAAATCCCCCCGCGGTTTTTCCCGAATTTTCAAGCAGGGGCCGCGACCCACACGAAGTGGGGGAGCGTGGGGGCACAATAAACAGATGATCCAGCTTCACTACTACCCCAGCACCGCGGCCATGGTGCCGCACATCGTCCTTGAAGAAATCGGCGTGCCTTACCAGCGCGTGCTGGTGGACCGCATGCAAAACGCCCACAAGGCGCCGGACTACCTCAAGCTCAACCCGAACGGCCTGATCCCGGTGCTGGTCGATGGCGACCTGGTGCTGTATGAAGCTGCGGCCATCTGCCTGCACCTGAGCGACATGCATCCCGAAGCGGGACTGGTGCCACCCGTGGGCACGGCAGCGCGCGCACACTTCTACAAATGGTTGATGTGGCTCACCAACACTCTGCAGGCCACGCTGATCACCTACTTCTATCCGGAACGCTCGGTGGCGCCCGGCAACAGCGCCGGGGCGGCGGAGGTCAAGGCACAGGCCGAAATGAAAATCGGCGGCCTGCTGGACCAGCTCGACGCGGAACTGGCACGCCACGGCGGCCCCTGGTTCGCCGGTGAGAAGTACAGCGCGCTGGACGCCTATGTGTTCACGCTGTGCCGGTGGACGCGCAACTTCCAGTCGCCGGCCGCGCGCACACGGCCGCAGCTCGGGCCCTACCTGCAGCGCATGCTGGCGCGGCCCGCGGTGCAGCGGGTGTTCGCCGCCGAAGAGCTGGCCCCGCCCTTTGTCTAGGCGCCCAGCAGGACCTGAAGTTCCAGCGCGTTGTCCACCGCCGCCCCGGCGGCCGTGTTGTCAAAGAGGCACCAGACCTCCGCGCCGCCGTCCGCAGCTTCCCGCAGCCGGTCGGCCAGCGCCTGCAGCGTCTTGGCGCCGTAGCTGGAGCAATACATGCGCGGCGAGCCATGCAGCCGCACATACACCAGGCCGGGCCAGCCGCCCGGTGAGGTCCCGGCCGCATGCAGCACAAGGTCGGCCAGTACGCGGCCAATCTTCTGTTCCTTCAGCACGGCATCCACCTCCGGCGTGAACCAGCTCGCGTGGCGCGGCGCCAGCCGGCGCAACCGATGCGCACCACTGCCGCCATGCTGGCCCTCCTAACGCCTGCTTCTGGCCAGGTAGCGCTTGCGCCAGAAGACCGACACCACCCCAACGACCAGCAGCAGCATGAAGCCGAAGGTCCACCAGAAGCCGCCGGTCTGGTGAATCAGGGGCATGAACTCAAAGTTCATGCCGAAAAAACCGGTGATCAGGTTCAGCGGCAGAAACACCGCGGTCAGCGCGGTCAGTGTGCGCATGATGTCGTTGGTGCGGTTGCTCTGGGCGCTGAAGTGGATCTGCACCACGGTTTCAGCGGATTGCTCCAGCCGCCGTGCGTGATGCACCACGCGCTGGATATGTTCAATGACATCGCGCGCCCGGGCCACCATCTGGTCGCGCCGGGTCTGCGCGAGCCGGGCGTCGGCGGCAAAGGACGACATGGGCTGCTCGCGCAATGAATCGAGCCACTCCTGCATCGCGTCGTGCTGCTCGTCGCACAGGTCTTCCAGCACGTGCAGCTGGCTGCGCGCACCCATCAACGAGCCCCAGTTGATGAAACGCGAATTGGGCTTGAGCAGCTCGGCCTGCCAGTGCTCGAGCTGCTTGGTGAGTTCCTTGCGCAGCTCGAGGTAGCTGTCCACCATGGTGTTGACCATGCGCAGCACCAGGTCGGCCGGGCTGGACGGGATGCGGCTGCGCGCGGAGACGCTGTCCACGCTGAACTTGGCGTCGCTCAGCGAGCGCTGGATGAAACTTTTGGCGGTGTAGCAGCCGCGCGGGTGCACGCTGATCAGCAGCCGGTCGAACACCACAAAACCCACCGCCCTCGAGCTGATGCGATTGAAGGCGGGCGGGCCGCCGCGCGGCTTGATGCGCGGCTCGCCGCCCTGGCCGTGGTCAGCCTCGGCCGGGGCCTCGTCTTCGACCTCGGCCCGGGTTTCGACCTGCGTTGCCAGCCGCCGGAAGATGACGAGGTCGTAGATCGAGGTGTAGTCGTAGTGCGAAGGGTGGGCCGGGTTGCGCAGGTCCTTGCTGTGCAGGTCCAGCAGGGCGGAGCCGCCCAGTTGCTGCGCCGCCTGCAGCAGCAGGGCCTCGTGGATCTCGAATTCGTCGCGGTCCAGGAACACCCAGACAAAACCGTCGGCCGGTGCCTGCGCCGGCAGGGCGTCCGAAAAGCGCAGGCTGTCGGCGGTGAATTCAACAATTTGCACGGCGTCTGTCCGGTTGATGGTCAAATGGGACTGCAGCCCTTGCAAGTCCTTCGCAGAAGGCTATGTTTTTTGTAGCAAACGCGCTGCCGCGATGGCGAAATAGGTGAGTACGCCGTCGGCACCGGCACGCTTGAAGGCCAGCAGGCTTTCCATCATGACCGCGTCGTGGTCCAGCCAGCCGTTTTGCGCAGCCGCCTTGAGCATCGCGTATTCACCGCTGACCTGGTAGGCAAAGGTCGGCACGCCGAACTCGTCTTTCACGCGGCGCACCACGTCCAGGTAAGGCATGCCGGGCTTGACCATCACCATGTCGGCGCCCTCGGCAATGTCCATGGCCACTTCGCGCAGCGCTTCGTCGCTGTTCCCCGGGTCCATCTGGTAGACCTTCTTGTCGGCCTTGCCGAGGTTGCCCGAGGAGCCGACCGCATCGCGGAAGGGGCCGTAAAACGCGCTCGCGTATTTGGCGCTGTAGGCCATGATGCGGGTGTGGATCAGCTTGCGCGATTCGAGCGCCTGGCGGATCGCGCCAATGCGGCCGTCCATCATGTCGCTGGGCGCAACGATATCCACGCCGGCCTCGGCCTGGGCCAGCGCCTGCCCGACCAGCAGCTCAATCGTCTCATCGTTCAGGATGTAGCCGGTTTCCTTGTCCGGCAGGCCATCCTGGCCGTGGCTGGTGAACGGATCGAGTGCCACGTCGGTCATCACGCCGAGCTCTGGGAAACGTTTTTTCAGTTCGCGCACCACACGCGGCACCAGGCCGTCCGGGTTCAGCGCTTCCTTGCCGTCGTACGTCTTGAGCGAGCTGTCGATCACCGGAAACAGCGCCATCACCGGGATGCCGAGTTGCACACACTCTTCGGCCACCGGCAGCAGCAAATCCAGGCTGAGCCTTTCCACGCCAGGCATGGAGGCGACCGGTTCGCGGCGCTGGCTGCCTTCGGTGACAAACACCGGGTAAATCAGGTCGTGCGCGCTCAGCGCGTTTTCACGAACGAGATTGCGCGTGAAGCTGTCGCGGCGCAGGCGGCGCGGCCGGCCGAGCGGGTAGGCGGCGAAGTGGGAGGCGTGGAGGGTCATGGGCAAATTGTGCCAAAGCTTTGTCAAGGACGGAAATTCATCGCCTGAGTTAGGTGTTTGTGCGATATCGCACATAGCCGGCGAAACTATCTTTCACTTTGGTCGAACGGTGCTTGTCATCGCGTTGTCGGCGTGGTTAGAATGCGACGTGTTGTCACCTTTTTGGTGGCAGCATCCCGCTTTTCCTCCCTGAGCGGGTGCCTTCAAGTGTCACAGCAGACAAGGCTTCTAGGCCCGGTTGACTCAGCGTCAACCGGGCATTTTTTTGCGCGGCATCGCCATAAATTCGCTATTCGGGCGAATTGCGGCGTTGCGCGGTGCTCGCAATCCTCATGTACCCCAGGACATTCCGGCGGCTAGCGCGACCCTCGTATGAGCTCGAAGAGCGATGCGACAAGCGCCTTGCACTTCATCCCGAATAGCAAATTTCTGGAAACACCGTGAGACAGTTTTTGGGCGCGGACTAAACTACCTCGATGCTCTGGGTCAAATCACTCCACATCGTTTTTGTTGCCAGCTGGTTTGCGGGCCTGTTTTACCTGCCGCGCATTTTTGTCAACCTGGCGATGGTGCCGCCGGAAAGTCTGGCCGAGCATGAACGCCTGATCCTGATGGCACGCAAGCTGCTGCGCTTCACCACGATTCTGGCCGTGCCCGCGCTGGTCTTTGGCCTGTGGTTGTGGCTGGGTTACGGCATCGGTCGCGGCCCCGGCAATGGCTGGATGCATGCCAAGCTCGTCATCGTGGTCCTGGCCATCGGCTACCACCATGCCTGCAGCCGCATGTTGTCGACCTTTGTGGCCCGGCGCAACACCCGCAGCCACGTGTGGTGGCGCTGGTTCAACGAAGTGCCTGTGCTGCTGCTGCTAGGCGCAGTCATCCTCGTGGTCGTCAAGCCGTTCTAGCAGCACAGGCGCAACGTGAACTCCCCGGATTCACCAGCAGACGCGGACGAACCGGCTCCGCCGGGCGTCTCGCGTCGTCCCCTGCAAGGGGAGGCGGAACTACACGATGCGGAGCGTCGTGAGGATGTCAGGGGTGTGCTCGTTGCCAAGCGCAGTGAGAACGATGGGGGTGAGCGGTCCTCCGGTGTGCAAACAGCCTCTTGGCCGCTGGCCCTGGCCACGGTCTGCCTGATTGTTTACGCCAGCCTTTACCCATTTGCCGAGTGGCGCGACCAGGGCATCTCGCCGCTGAATTTCCTGACCGCGCCGCTGCCGCGTTACTGGACCGGTTTCGATGTCGGCGTCAACCTGGTCGGCTATGCGCCGCTCGGTTTCCTGCTGGCCCTGTCAGCCCTGCGCAGCGGCCGCGTGCGCTGGGCCGTCACCGTAGCGGTGATCAGCGCGGGCGGGCTGTCGCTGGCCATGGAAACGCTGCAGAGCTACCTGCCTTCGCGCGTGCCGTCGAATGTGGATTTCGCGCTCAACACCGCCGGTGCCTGGCTGGGAGCCTGCAGCGCCTGGCTGCTGGAAAAAGCCGGCGCCATTGCCCGCTGGAGCCGCTTTCGGGCGCGCTGGTTTGTCCGCGATGCACGCGGCGCGCTGGTGCTGCTGGCCCTGTGGCCGGTCGCCCTGTTGTTCCCGGCTTCGGTGCCGCTGGGTCTGGGGCAGGTGCTGGAGCGGCTGGAGTACGCGCTCGCCGATATGTTGGCCGACACGCCGTTTCTCGAGTGGCTGCCGGTGCGCGACATCGAGCTGCAGCCGCTGGTCCCCGGCGCCGAGGTGATCTGTGTGGCGCTGGGCGCGCTGATTCCCTGCCTGCTCGGCTACTGCGTGATCCGCACCTGGCTGCAGCGCGCTATTTTCCTGACGCTCACGCTGGCGGCCGGCATCGTGCTGACCGCGCTGTCAGCCGCGCTCAGCTACGGCCCGGACCACGCCTGGGCCTGGCTGGACCTGCCGGTGCGTGTCGGCCTGACGATGGGCGGCGTGCTGGCCGTGCTGCTGCTGCCGGTGCCGCGCCGGGCCACCGCTGCGCTGCTGCTGCTGGCCTTGAGCATTCATTTGTCGCTGCTCAACCAGGCGCCGGTCGGCCCCTATTTTGCCGAGACCCTGCAGGTCTGGGAGCAGGGGCGGTTCGTCCGTTTCAACGGCCTGGCGCAGTGGCTGGGCTGGCTCTGGCCCTTTGCGGCCGTGCTGTATGTGCTGGTGCGTTTGTCCAGCCGCCGGGTCGCCGACGCCGGCGAAAGTAAAATCGAGCCATGACCTCCTCCAGCGCACCCCCCGCCTCCTATTACGAGCGGCACATCTTTTTCTGCCTGAACCAGCGCGCCGGCGGGGAAGACAGCTGCGCCAACCACCAGGCCCAGCAAGGGTTCGACCGCTGCAAGGCGCAGGTCAAGGCGGCCGGCTTGGCCGGCCCGGGCAAGGTGCGTGTCAACAAGGCCGGCTGCCTGGACCGCTGCGCGGCCGGGCCGGTGGCGGTGGTCTACCCCGAGGCGGTCTGGTACAGCTATGTGGATGCGCAGGACATCGACGAAATCGTCGAGTCGCACCTGAAAAACGGCCAAGTGGTCGAGCGCCTGCTCATACCCGCCCATCTGGGGCGCTGATGGGCCTGCCGACTGCCCGCCAGCCGAAAGCCATGCATGTTCTATGGCCTTGGCCTTTATTGCACGGGCGCTGGAGGCTGCTGTTTTTGTAGCGAATTGAGCCCGTCGAAGTTTTCCCCATGAACGCTCAAACCCAGAAAACCACTGTGGCCGGCCCGGTCGGCGCGCTTGAAACCGCGCTGGACGCGCCCGCCGGCGCGTCGCGTGGCATCGCCGTGATCGCCCACCCGCATCCGCTGTTCGGCGGCACCATGGACAACAAGGTGGTGCAGACCCTGGCGCGTGCCTTCACCCAGGCCGGGTGGACCGCCGTGCGTTTCAATTTTCGCGGCGTCGGCGCCAGTGAAGGGGCGTACGACGAGGGGCGCGGCGAGATCGACGACATGCTGGCGGTGGTGCAGCAGCTGGCGCCCGCCGGCGCGCTGGCCCTGGCCGGGTTCTCTTTTGGCGCGTTCGTGACCTCGCACGTCTTTGAACGATTGCAGGCCGCACGCCCGATCGACAAGCTGGTGCTGGTCGGCACCGCCGCAAGCCGCTTTGCGGTGGCGACCATCCCGCAAGCCGCCCACGCGCAGACGCTGGTGATCCACGGCGAGCAGGACGACACGGTACCGCTGCAGGCGGTGCTGGACTGGGCGCGGCCGCAGGTACTGCCTGTTACGGTTATCCCCGGGGGCGGGCACTTCTTTCATGGACAATTGCCGCTTCTGAAAAATCTGGTGATCCGCCACCTGGGCTGACTGTTTCAGGCCGGAGCCGGGCGCATCGCCTCTTCCCTTCTTCTTTCTTCTTTCTTCTTTCTCCACTTCAGGTCTTATCTCCCCATGCACCGTTTCCTGACTGCTTTCCGTGGCGTGGCTTCATCGCTTGTGCTGCTTTCCTCCGTGGTCCTGTTGCCGGTGGCGCAAGCGCAGATGCCGCTGCCACCCGAAGTGGCTGCCCGCTCCTACCTGCTGCTCGATGTCACGGCCAACCAGATCCTGGCCGCCAAGGACATCGACTCCCCGATCGAGCCGGCCTCGCTCACCAAGCTGATGACCGAATACCTGGTGTTTGACGCGCTCAAGTCCAAAAAAATCACCCTCAAGCAGACCTTCAGCGTCAGCGAGCGCGCCTGGAAAATGCCGGGTTCGCGCATGTTCATCGATCCCAAGATGCAGGTGCCGGTGGAAGACCTGATCAAGGGCATGATTGTCCAATCCGGCAACGACGCGACCATGGCGTTGGCCGAAGGGGTGGGCGGCAGCGCCGAGAATTTTGTGAAACTCATGAATGAGCAGGCCAAGGCGCTGGGCATGAAATCGACCGCCTACAAGAATCCGGAAGGCCTGACCGAGCCCGGCCACACCACCACGGCGCGGGATCTGAGCATCCTGTCGACGCGCCTGATGCAGGATTTTCCCGACTACATGGGCTTTTCGGCGATCAAGAAGTACCGCTACCCGGGCACGCCGGCGGCCAACGACACCAACCGCAACACCCTGCTGTTTCGCGACCCCACGGTCGATGGCCTGAAAACAGGCCACACCGCCGCGGCCGGTTACTGCATGATCGCCACGGCCAAGCGCGACTTTCCGAACCTGGGTGCCGCCGGCGCGCCCGGCGGCCGGCGCCTGGTGGCCATCGTGTTGGGCACCGCCAGCGACAGCGCCCGTGCCAATGAGTCGCAAAAGCTGCTGAACTGGGGTTACACCGCGTTTGAGGCGGTCAAGCTGTTCGATGCGGGCCAGGCGGTGGTTTCGCCGGCCGTGTGGAAGGGCAAATCCGGCACCGTCAAGCTGGGCCGGCCCGAGGCCATTGTGATTGCCGTTCCCGCCGGAAGCTCCGCCAAGGTCCAGACCCAGGTCGCCCGGCCCGACCCGCTGGTCGCGCCTTTCACCCGCGGTCAGGCCCTCGGGACGCTCAAGGTCAAGGTGGGTGGCGGCGAGACCATGGTGGACGTCCCGCTGGTGGCGCTGGAGACGGTGGAAGAAGCCGGCATCCTGGGCCGCGCCTGGGATTCGGTCCGGCTCTGGATCAAGTAGGGCGCCGTTCCCTGCGGGCCGCTGGGGCGCTCCCCGGCCGGGTAAATTTGCAGATGGCCCCCCAAACTGCTACACTCGAGGGCTTTTCCGGAATTTCCGGGGAGATTCACGTTTTCACGTAAATAGTCACGTATTCAGTCAAGTCAGAAATCAGACGTTTAGGGACGTTTTAAATGCCAACCATCAATCAGCTAGTTCGCCAGGGGCGCGAGGTCGAAAAGATCAAGTCCAAGAGTCCTGCGATGCAGAACTCCCCCCAGCGCCGTGGCGTGTGCACCCGTGTGTACACCACGACGCCCAAGAAGCCAAACTCCGCTCTGCGTAAAGTCGCCAAAGTGCGCCTGACCAACGGGTTTGAAATCATTTCCTACATCGGCGGCGAAGGCCACAACCTGCAGGAACACAGCGTGGTGCTGGTTCGCGGCGGTCGTGTCAAGGACTTGCCCGGTGTGCGTTACCACATCGTCCGTGGCTCGCTCGACTTGCAAGGCGTGAAAGACCGCAAGCAGTCGCGTTCCAAGTACGGTGCGAAGAAGCCGAAGGTCAAATAAGCCCGGCCGGCCCGGACCGTGCGGTTCGAGCCCGAAGAAGTTGTCATGACGTCTTCAAAACAAGGTGTTTGAATCACCCTGGCAGGTGGTTCAAGCGAAGTGACCCAAGTGCAAATTGTTGTGCCGGTCGAGTAAGTGAGGGTTTTGATAACTCTCGCGGTGCTGCCCAAAGCGGTGCCAACTGAAGCAAAGAGGTGAAAAAATGCCACGTCGTCGCGAAGTCCCTAAACGTGAAATTCTCCCTGACCCAAAATTTGGCAATGTTGACCTTGCCAAATTCATGAACGTCATCATGCAAGGCGGCAAAAAAGCTGTCGCCGAGCGTATTGTCTATGGCGCCCTCGAGCAGATCGAGAAAAAGAACCCAGGCAAAGATCCGCTGGAGGCTTTTCACATGGCCATCGGCAACATCAAGCCCATGGTTGAGGTGAAGTCCCGCCGTGTCGGCGGTGCCAACTACCAGGTGCCGGTTGAAGTGCGTCCGGTCCGCCGCATGGCTCTGGCCATGCGCTGGCTCAAGGAAGCCGCCAAGAAACGTGGCGAAAAGTCCATGTCCCTGCGCCTGGCCAACGAACTGATGGAAGCCACCGAAGGTCGTGGCGGTGCCATGAAAAAACGTGATGAAGTGCACCGCATGGCCGAAGCCAACAAGGCGTTCAGCCACTTCCGCTTCTGATTTTCCGTTCGCAGTATTTGCTGCGCTGATTTGACGGGTTGCCGAGCGGCCTCCAGGTGTCCACCACCTTGACGCCGGCCGGTTCAACCCCAATTTCTGCCAGCTGAGCGCACAACGCACAGCTGGCAGACGCGCAGAAAACATGAGAGATGTCATTGCAGGGCGTCTTTCAGCAGTCTTTGTTCGTAACCCCGAACTGAAAGTAATTTATGTCCCGCGCTACCCCCATTCAAAACTACCGCAACATTGGCATTTCCGCGCACATCGACGCCGGAAAAACCACGACCACCGAGCGGATCCTCTTCTACACCGGTGTGAACCACAAAATTGGTGAAGTGCATGACGGCGCGGCCACCATGGACTGGATGGAGCAGGAGCAGGAGCGTGGCATCACGATTACGTCCGCTGCGACCACCTGCTTCTGGAAAGGCATGGACACGTCCCTGCCCGAGCACCGCATCAACATCATCGACACCCCCGGCCACGTCGACTTCACCATCGAGGTGGAGCGTTCCATGCGCGTGCTGGATGGCGCCTGCATGGTGTACTGCGCCGTCGGCGGCGTGCAGCCCCAGTCCGAAACCGTCTGGCGCCAGGCCAACAAATACAAAGTGCCACGCCTGGCCTTTGTCAACAAGATGGACCGCACCGGTGCCAACTTCTTCAAGGTCGTGGAGCAGATGAAACTGCGCCTGAAGGCCAGCCCCGTGCCCATGGTGATTCCCATTGGCGCCGAGGAAAACTTCACCGGTGTGGTGGACCTGATCAAGATGAAGGCCATCATCTGGGATGAGGCCTCGCAGGGCATGAAGTTCACCTACAGCGAAATTCCCGCCGAGCTCGTCGAGCTGGCCAAGGAGTGGCGCGAGAAGATGGTCGAAGCCGCGGCGGAGTCGTCCGAAGAGTTCATGAACAAATACCTTGAAGAAGGTGATTTGACCGAAGACGAAATCAAGCTGGGCATCCGCACGCGCACCATCGCCAGCGAGATCCAGCCAATGTACTGCGGCTCCGCGTTCAAGAACAAGGGTGTGCAGCGCATGCTGGACGCCGTGATCGAGTTCATGCCGTCGCCGATCGACATCCCGCCTGTCAAGGGCATGGATGAAGACGAAGCGCCTGTGACCCGCCGTGCCGACGACGGAGAGAAGTTCTCCGCGCTGGCATTCAAGCTGATGACCGACCCGTTTGTCGGCCAGCTCACTTTCGTGCGTGTGTATTCCGGCGTGCTGAAAAAGGGCGACAGCGTCTACAACCCGATCAAGGGCAAGAAAGAGCGTATCGGCCGTATCGTGCAGATGCACGCCAACAACCGCGAAGAAGTCAGCGAAATCCGCGCCGGCGACATCGCTGCCTGCGTGGGCCTGAAAGACGTGACGACGGGCGAAACCCTGTGTGATCCGGATGCCATCGTCATGCTCGAGCGCATGGTGTTCCCCGAGCCCGTGATCACGCAGGCCGTCGAACCCAAGACCAAGGCCGACCAGGAAAAAATGGGCATCGCCCTGCAGCGTCTGGCCCAGGAAGACCCGTCTTTCCGCGTCAAGACCGACGAAGAGTCCGGTCAGACCCTGATCGCCGGTATGGGCGAGCTGCATCTGGAAATCATTGTGGACCGCATGAAGCGCGAGTTCGGTGTGGAAGCCAACGTCGGCAAGCCCCAGGTGGCTTACCGCGAAACCATCCGCAAGACCATCGAAGATGCCGAAGGCAAGTTCGTGCGCCAGTCGGGCGGCAAGGGCCAGTACGGCCACGTGGTGCTCAAGATCGAGCCCAATGAAATGGGCAAGGGCATTGAGTTCATCGACGCGATCAAGGGTGGTGTGGTTCCTCGCGAATACATCCCTGCGGTCGAAAAAGGCATTCACGAAGCCGTGACTTCGGGCGTGCTGGCCGGTTACCCGGTGGTGGACGTCAAGGTCACGCTGCACTTCGGTTCGTACCACGACGTGGATTCGAACGAAATGGCTTTCAAGATGGCTGCGATCTTCGGTTTCAAGGAAGGCTGCCGCAAGGCCGGCCCGGTGATTCTCGAGCCGATGATGGCCGTCGAGGTGGAAACGCCTGAAGACTACGCCGGCAACGTGATGGGCGATCTGTCCTCACGCCGCGGCATGGTGCAGGGCATGGAAGACATGGTTGGTGGCGGCAAGGCCATCAAGGCCGAAGTGCCCCTGTCCGAGATGTTCGGTTACTCGACCACGCTGCGTTCGATGTCGCAGGGTCGTGCCACCTACACCATGGAATTCAAGCACTACTCGGAAGCGCCGCGCAATGTGTCCGAAGCCATCATGGCTGCACGCGCCAAGTAAGTAAGACCAGGCGCTGCTCCGCAAGGGGTGGCGCCTTCAATTTGTTGTCTGCGATTGTGTGCCACTTTGTACCCGTGCGAAGTGAATCAGCAACACAGTGCAGACGTTAAACCGTACACGGGCATGTTCTTTATCTGGAGTTAAAAATGGCAAAAGGCAAATTTGAGCGGACCAAGCCGCACGTCAACGTCGGCACGATTGGACACGTTGACCATGGCAAGACCACCCTGACGGCAGCGATCACGACCGTGCTCGCAGCCAAGTTCGGCGGCGAAGCCAAGGGTTACGACCAGATCGACGCGGCGCCGGAAGAAAAAGCCCGCGGCATCACCATCAACACCGCCCACGTCGAGTACGAAACGGCGAATCGCCACTACGCCCACGTCGACTGCCCCGGCCACGCCGACTATGTGAAAAACATGATCACCGGCGCCGCCCAGATGGACGGCGCGATCCTGGTGTGTTCCGCCGCTGACGGCCCGATGCCCCAGACCCGTGAGCACATCCTGCTGGCCCGCCAGGTCGGCGTGCCTTACATCATCGTGTTCCTGAACAAGTGCGACATGGTCGACGACGCCGAGCTGCTCGAACTCGTTGAAATGGAAGTGCGCGAGCTGCTCGACAAATACGACTTCCCCGGCGACGCCACCCCCATCATCCACGGCAGCGCCAAGCTCGCCATGGAAGGCGACAAGGGTCCCCTGGGCGAGCAGGCCATCATGAAGCTGGCCGACGCCCTCGACACCTACATCCCCCTGCCAGAGCGTGCCGTGGACGGCGCCTTCCTGATGCCCGTCGAAGACGTGTTCTCCATCTCCGGCCGCGGCACTGTCGTGACCGGCCGTATCGAGCGCGGTGTGGTCAAGGTCGGCGAAGAGATCGAGATCGTCGGTATTGCCGACACCCAGAAAACCATCTGCACCGGCGTGGAAATGTTCAGGAAGCTGCTCGACCAGGGCCAGGCCGGCGACAACGTCGGTATCTTGCTGCGCGGCACCAAGCGTGAAGACGTCCAGCGCGGCCAGGTGCTGTGCAAGCCCGGTTCGATCAAGCCCCACACCCACTTCACTGGCGAGATCTATGTCTTGTCCAAGGACGAGGGCGGCCGCCACACCCCTTTCTTCAACAACTACCGTCCCCAGTTCTACTTCCGCACGACGGACGTGACCGGTGCGATCGAGTTGCCAGAAGGCAAGGAAATGGTCATGCCAGGCGACAACGTGTCGATCACCGTCAAGCTGATCAACCCGATCGCCATGGAAGAAGGTCTGCGTTTCGCCATCCGCGAGGGCGGCAAGACCGTCGGCGCCGGTGTCGTGGCCAAGATCATTGCGTAATTCGCTCCACATTTAAGGAATTACCATGGCTACCAAGCAAAAAATCCGCATCCGCCTGAAGGCGTTTGACTACAAACTGATCGACCAGTCGGCCGCCGAGATTGTGGATACGGCCAAGCGCACCGGCGCGATCGTCAAGGGCCCCGTGCCCCTGCCGACCCGCATGAAGCGTTTTGACATCCTGCGTTCGCCCCACGTCAACAAGACGAGTCGCGACCAGCTGGAAATCCGCACGCACCAGCGCCTGATGGACATCGTTGACCCGACGGACAAAACCGTTGACGCGTTGATGAAGCTCGATCTGCCCGCCGGTGTGGACGTCGAAATCAAGCTGCAGTAAGCAAGAAGCGGGGTCGGGCGAAAGCCGGAGCCCCAAAAAAACAGGTTTCAGCGCGGATTTGCCAACATGGCAAGTCCGCGCTATACTCTTGGGCTGTCCTGAACATGCTGTGCATGGGCGGGGCGGTTTTATTAACAGTCTTTCACATCAAAACGTCTGCGGCCAATTGAAGTCGCAGCGGTGGAAGTTACGGAGAAAAAAGCATGAGTCTGAGCAACTCCCTCGGGTTGCTGGGCCGCAAGGTGGGCATGATGCGTCTGTTCACTGATGATGGGGATACCGTTCCTGTCACAGTGGTGGATGTGTCTAACAACCGTGTGACCCAGGTGAAAACCCAAGCAAACGACGGCTACGATGCCCTGCAAGTGGCATTTGGTGCGCGCAAAGCGTCGCGTATCACCAAGCCGGCCGCTGGCCACCTTGCGAAAGCAGGCGTTGAAGCCGGTGAAATCCTGAAAGAATTCCGCGTGACGGCTGACGTCGCAGGCAAATATGCTGCCGGTACTGTTGTGCCTGCCGCTGACGTGTTTGCAGTCGGCCAAAAGGTGGACGTGCAGGGTACTTCCATTGGTAAAGGCTTTGCCGGCACCATCAAGCGTCACAAGATGAGCTCGCAGCGCGCGTCGCACGGTAACAGCCGTTCGCACAACGTTCCCGGCTCCATCGGTATGGCGCAGGATCCCGGTCGCGTGTTTCCCGGTAAACGCATGACGGGCCACCTCGGTGACGTCACCAAGACCACGCAAAACCTCGACATCGTGCGCATTGACGAAGCCCGTCAGCTGCTGATGATCCGTGGCGCTGTGCCTGGTTCCAAAGGTGGTTTTGTGACGGTTCGCGCCGCCATCAAGGCCAAACCAACCGCTGCCAAAGGAGCGAACTGATGCAGGTCGAACTCCTGAATGACCAGGGTCTGGCTTCGTCCAAAGTGGACGTGCCTGATACCGTTTTTGGTCGCGAATACAACGAAAGCCTGATTCACCAGGTGGTCGTGGCCTTCCAGGCCAACGCCCGCCAGGGAACGCGTGCCCAGAAAGACCGTGAGCAGGTCAAGCACTCGACGAAAAAGCCGTTCAAGCAAAAGGGTACTGGCCGCGCTCGCGCCGGTATGACTTCTTCCCCGCTGTGGCGCGGAGGCGGTCGCATTTTCCCGAATATGCCTGACGAAAACTTCACGCAGAAAATCAACAAGAAGATGTATCGCGCCGGCATGGCTTCGATCTTCTCCCAGTTGGCACGTGAAGGCCGCCTGGCTGTGGTGGACTCGCTGACCGTGGATTCGCCCAAGACGAAAGTCCTGGCCGACAAATTCAAGGCCATGAACCTCAAGTCGGTGCTGGTCATCGCTGACGAGGTTGACGAAAACCTGTACCTGGCTTCACGCAATCTGGTGAACATTCTTGTGGTCGAACCCCGCTACGCGGATCCGCTGTCGCTGGTTCACTACAAAAAGGTTTTGGTCACCAAGGCCGCCATGGACAAACTCAAGGAGATGTTTGCATGAGCGCCGTGAACACCAAACCAAAATTTGACGAAGGCCGCCTGATGCAGGTGCTGGTCGCCCCCATCGTGTCTGAAAAGGCCACCATGGTTGCGGACAAATCCAACGCCGTGCTGTTCAAGGTCCTGCAGGACGCCACCAAACCCGAAATCAAGGCCGCTGTGGAATTGATGTTCAAGGTGGACGTCAAGGCCGTTTCTGTACTCAACCAAAAAGGCAAGACCAAGCGTTTTGGCAAATCCACTGGCCGTCGGGACAACATCCGTAAAGCCTATGTGACGCTGAAGCCCGGTCAAGAGCTGAACATCGGTGGGGAGGCTGCGTAATCATGGCTGTCATCAAAATGAAACCCACCTCCCCCGGCATGCGCGGGATGGTGAAGATTTCCCGGGATCACCTGCACAAGGGTGAGCCTTACGCGCCGCTGCTGGAGCCACAATTCCAGAAAGCCGGCCGTAACAACAACGGGCACATCACGACGCGCCACAAGGGCGGCGGTCACAAGCACCACTACCGTGTGGTGGACTTCAAGCGCAACAAGGACGCCATTCCGGCCAAGGTCGAACGTATCGAGTACGACCCCAACCGCACGGCTCACATTGCGCTGATCTGCTACGCCGACGGCGAGCGTGCCTACATCATTGCCCCCCGCGGCCTTGAAGTTGGCGCCACGCTGATCAGCGGTGCCGAGGCCCCGATCCGTGTCGGCAACACCCTGCCGATCCGCAACATTCCGGTGGGCTCGACGATTCACTGCATCGAGATGCAAATCGGCAAGGGCGCGCAGATTGCACGTTCGGCCGGTACATCGGCGACGCTGCTGGCTCGCGAAGGCATCTACGCCCAGGTGCGCATGCGCTCCGGCGAAGTGCGCAAGATCCACGTTGAATGCCGCGCCACGATTGGCGAGGTTGCCAACGAAGAGCACAGCCTGCGCCGTCTGGGCAAGGCCGGTGTCAAGCGCTGGATGGGTATTCGCCCGACCGTTCGCGGTGTGGTGATGAACCCGGTCGACCACCCGCACGGTGGTGGCGAAGGCAAGACCGGCGAAGGTCGCCATCCTGTCGATCCATGGGGTAACCTGACCAAAGGCTACCGCACCCGCAACAACAAGCGCACGCAAGTGATGATTGTTTCGCGTCGCAAGAAGTAAGGCCAGGAAATGACACGTTCACTCAAAAAAGGTCCCTTTGTCGACCAGCACCTGGTAGCCAAGGCTGATAAAGCCGTTACCAACAAAGACAAAAAGCCGATCAAGACCTGGTCGCGCCGCTCCATGATCCTGCCCGAGTTCATCGGCCTGACCATCGCCGTGCACAACGGCAAGCAGCACGTCCCTGTCTACATCACCGATCAAATGGTTGGCCACAAGCTGGGCGAGTTCGCACTCACCCGGACTTTCAAAGGTCATCCGGCTGACAAAAAAGTTGTGAGAAAGTAAGGAAAGACCATGGAAACACGTGCAACCCTCCGGGGCGTTCGTCTGTCGGTCGACAAGGGCCGTCTGGTCGCTGACCTGATCCGCGGCAAAAAAGTGGATCAGGCGCTCAACATCTTGACCTTCACGCAGAAAAAAGCTGCCGGAATCATCAAGAAGGTGGTCGAGTCGGCTATCGCCAACGCTGAACACAACGATGGCGCTGACATCGACGAACTGAAGGTGAAAACCATCTACGTCGAGCAAGGCACCACGCTCAAGCGTTTCTCGGCGCGCGCCAAGGGCCGCGGCAACCGTATCAGCAAGCCCACGTGCCATGTGTACGTTGTGGTTGGCAATTAAGAAGGCAGACAGGATATGGGACAAAAAATCAACCCAACCGGGTTCCGCCTTGCCATCAGCCGTAACTGGTCCAGCCGCTGGTACGCGAGCAACAAAGACTTCGCCGGCATGCTGGCCGAAGACATCAAGGTTCGCGAGTACCTCAAGGCCAAGCTGAAGAACGCCGCGGTGTCGCGCGTTCTCATCGAGCGCCCTGCCAAGAACGCCCGCATCACGATTTACTCGGCACGTCCGGGCGTGGTGATCGGCAAAAAAGGCGAGGACATCGAGAACCTCAAGAAAGAACTGAGCCGCCAGCTGGGCGTGCCGGTCGCCGTGAACATCGAAGAAGTTCGCAAGCCTGAAATTGATGCCAAGCTGATCGCAGACAGCATCACCCAGCAGCTTGAAAAACGCATCATGTTCCGCCGTGCGATGAAGCGCGCCATGCAAAACGCCATGCGTCTGGGTGCCCTGGGCATCAAGATCATGTCGTCGGGCCGCCTCAATGGCATTGAAATCGCTCGTTGCGAGTGGTACCGCGAAGGTCGCGTGCCCCTTCACACCCTGCGCGCCGACATCGACTACGGCACCTCTGAAGCCAAGACCACCTATGGTGTGATCGGCGTCAAGGTCTGGGTCTACAAGGGCGACACCCTGGGCCGCGGCGATTCGCCGGGCGCCCGTCTGGATGCCGCACCTTCCGATGAAGAACGCAAGCCTCGCGGCCCGCGTCGCGATGCACGTCCTGGCGATCGCACGGACCGTCCGTCCGCCCCCCGTGGAGCCGCACGCCCAGCGCGCGGCCCTGTCGGTGGTGTGAACACGGCCCCTGCGGATGGCAGCGACAAACCGGCTGAAGCTACCCCTGGTAGCGACGCCCCGAAAACCACCGTTAAGCGCGTCCGCAAAGCCGCGCCAGCTGCAGCAGCTGACGGTGCCAAGACCGAGTAATCGGTCTAACTACGGAGAATACAAATGCTGCAACCCGCTCGCAGAAAATATCGCAAAGAGCAAAAAGGCCGCAACACCGGCATCGCTACACGAGGCAACTCGGTGGCATTCGGTGACTTCGGTCTGAAGTGTACCGACCGCGGTCGCCTCACTGCTCGTCAAATCGAAGCCGCACGTCGTGCGATTTCCCGTCACGTCAAACGTGGCGGCCGTATCTGGATCCGTGTCTTCCCGGACAAGCCGATTTCCCAAAAGCCTGCTGAAGTGCGTATGGGCAACGGTAAAGGCAATCCCGAGTACTACGTGGCTGAAATCCAGCCCGGCAAGATCGTTTTTGAAATCGTTGGCGTGCCTGAAGAGCTGGCCCGCGAAGCGTTTCGCCTGGCATCTGCCAAGCTGCCGCTGCGCACCACCTTCGTCAGCCGCATGATTGGCCAGTAAGGGAAATGACCATGACCAAATCTACTGAACTGCGCAAAAAAGACGTTGCCGGCCTGCAAACCGAAGTCAAAGAGCTGCAAAAAGCCCACTTTGGCCTGCGCATGCAAAAAGCCACGCAGCAACTCACCAACACCGCCACGCTGCGTTCTGCGCGCCGTGACATCGCTCGCGCCAAAACCATCCTGGCCGAGACCATCGTCAAGCAAGGAGCGAAATAATGACGGAAGCTAAAAAATCCCTCAAGCGCACCCTGGTTGGCCGTGTGGTCAGCGACAAGCGTGCAAAAACGGTGACGGTGCTGGTCGAGCGTCGTGTCAAGCACGAGCTGTACGGCAAGATCGTGTCCCTGTCGAGCAAGTACCACGCCCATGACGAAAAGGGCGAGTACAAGACGGGTGACCTGATCGAGATCACCGAAAGCCGCCCGATTTCCAAGACCAAGAACTGGGTTGTGACCAAGTTGCTGGAAAGAGCTGCTGTGGTTTGAACCTTCCGGGTTTGACCGCAAGTCATCAAAAACGGCCCACGATGTGGGCCGTTTTTGTTTCTGCTTTCATCCGTCATCAGGGGCCACCCGTAGCATGCTGCGGGGCTTTCATCGGCCGCTAAACGACCTCGCCTGAATCGTTGAAAATGGCGGCTGTTCGTTTTCAACCCCCTCATCCAGGAGACACCATGATCAAAGTAGGCGATACCCTTCCCGCAGCCACGCTGATGGAATTTTCGGAAGTCGAAGGCAATGGCTGCAGCATTGGCCCCAATCCTGTCGACGTGACCAAGGCGACGGCCGGAAAAACCATTGCATTGTTTGCACTGCCCGGTGCGTACACGCCGACCTGCTCTGCCAAACACGTGCCGGGTTATGTCGAGAAATTCGACGAGCTCAAGGCCGCCGGTGTGGACGAGATCTGGTGCGTGAGTGTCAACGATGCTTTCGTGATGGGCGCCTGGGCGCGCGACCAGAAGACCGGCACCAAGGTCCGCATGCTGGCCGACGGCAGTGCAGATTTTGCCAAGGCCACGGGCCTGACGCTGGACCTGACCGCACGCGGCATGGGCTTGCGTAGCAACCGCTATTCGATGCTGGTCAAGGATGGCAAGGTCGCCGCATTGAACGTGGAAGGCCCCGGCAAGTTTGAAGTCAGTGACGCTGGCACGCTGCTGGCACAAGCCAGGGGCTGAGTCACCTGTCCGGGCAGGCCGGACTACTCTCGCAGACAAGCCGCAGACAAGCCGCAGATCGCAGGACCTGCGGCTTTTTTTGGGCTACCGATGTCCGGATTTTTCGCTCAGGCGCTATGAAAAAAGCAGCTGCTTGCGCCCGTTGAATAAGGGTTGCAGCCTGATTTCACAACAAATCCGCCTTCAGGTAGTGAGCGCCCGCTATCGGGTTATGGTAGTAGGGCGGGATGTCCTTGAAGCCCAGATCTTCGTACAGTGCCCGCGCCGCCTCCATGTCGTTGAGGGTGTCGAGCAGGACGCAGTGGTAACCCGCGATGCGCGCCGCATCCAGCACCGCTTCGGCGAGTTGCCGTCCCAGCCCGAAGCCGCGAAAGCCCGGGCGCACATACAGGCGTTTCATCTCGCAGGCGTTGGGGTAGTCCACCGTCTCCAGCGGCCGCATCGCGCAGCAACCGGCAATCTCGCCGTCCAGCAGGGCCAGCAGCAGGCAGCCCTGAGGCGGCGCATAGTCGCCCGGCAGGCCGGCCAGCTCGGCCTCGAAGTTCTGGAAGCAGAGGTCGACACCCATCTGGTCGGCGTACTCCTGGAAGATCAGGCGTGTGGCCGCCAGCTGTTCCGGCGTGGCCGGCGTGATGAACTCGAGGGTGGGAGAAGAAGCAGACATGGCGCGGTGAAGTCGAACCGAGTGTATCGGGAATTGCCGGCACCCGGCCGGGACTTGCCCGGGGCTGCGTTACAGGCCGTGTCAGAACGCGGGGGCGCCCAGGCTGCTGAGCCAGTAAACCCCGGCCGCGCAAAGCAGCAGCACCCCCAGAGCCAGCAGCCGGGAGGGCATGTCGTCGCGCGAGGCGGGCGCGGCTGTCACCAGTTCCTTGTCGCCATGCAGCATGGCGCCCACCAGATTGTGTTTGCGCCACAGGTAGAACACGATGGCCACGATGTGCAGCAGCACCAGCGCCAGCAGAATCCACTTGCCGATGTTCTTGTGATAGTCGGTCGACAGGCTGACGGTGGCGTTGGAGACAAACCGGGTCAGCGGACCCGAGAAGGCGATTTCATCATCGCTGAGCAGGCCGCTGCCAACCTGCGCCAGCAGGAACCCCAACATGGCAAAAACCGACCCGGCGCCGATGGGGCTGTGCCCGATGCCGTGTTCAGGCTTGCCTTTTCCCTTGAGGTGGTTGATCACGCTGGCCGGCGAATAAATGAAGGCTCCAAAACGCGACCAGCGTCCGCCCACCCAACCCCAGACGATGCGGAACAGCAGCAGCGTCAGCACCGAATAGCCGAAGCGGAAGTGCCAGACCATGGCGTTGCCGCCCAGGGTGCCGGTGATCGCCAGCCCGATCACCGCGGCGACCAATGTCCAGTGAAAAAGCCGTGTGGGCAGGTCCCAGACGCGTATTTTGTGGATGTGCCGACTCATGCGTGACCCCTCTTGTCGTGTCTGCTGGTTGGGCCGTCATGCAGCCATGGTATGTTTCATGCGGCGGGTTCAGCGCCCGGCCGCTTCTCCTTGGTGCTTACCCTAGTCCTTTGGTTCCGCCGGAACTTTGCATTCGGGAAACGGCTCATTCGACTGGCAGTCTATCGGGAAGCACTGCCCCATCGCCAGAACATGTCAAAAACCACGAGGAAAAATAAATGAAAACTTTCGCCTGTATTGCAGCCGCTGCCACGCTGCTCGCCCTGGCTGCGCCGGCCTCTGCCCAGTTCGCCAAACCGGAAGACGCCATCAAGTACCGCCAGAGCGCACTGTCCGTGATGGGCACACATTTCGGCCGCTTGGGCGCCATGGCCAATGGCCGTGTTCCTTTCGACGCCAAAGTCGCCGCGGACAATGGCGAGATCGTGGCCGCCATGGCCAAACTCCCTTGGGCCGGCTTTGGCGCGGGCACGGACAAGGGTGGCAACACCAAGGCCAAGCCCGAAATCTGGACCGAGCAGGCCAAGTTCAAGGAACACAGCGACAAGCTGCAGGCGGAAACCACCAAGCTTGCTGCCGCCAGCAAGACCGGCAGCCTCGACAGCCTGAAAACGGCCTTTGCCGCAACCGCCGATACCTGCAAGGCCTGCCACGACGCATTCCGAAACAAGTAACTGCCTGGCCTGCGGGCCAGCGTGATGATGGGTCAGTCCCCGCGGCCTGACCGACCAGAAAAAAAGGCCAGCCTCTTCGAAGAGATTGGCCTTTTTCTTTGAGCGGCGCCCAGGAGGGCGGCCGCTTGGCCCCGCACCCTCACACTGGAAAGCGGGCGGTTCTGGGTAGCATCAGCGCCCGCCCTCAATGATCCAGCGTATCAGTCGCTGCGCGTCTTCCTGGCTCAGGCGCTCATGGGCATCGATGTGGCCGAAGAAGGTGCCTTGGCGCAGTTTCTCGACCAGAGCGCTCTCCGCGTCAGCGTTGCTGCGAAGCCTGGCGTAACGCGAGGTCAGCTCGGCGAAAGTCGGGGCGTTCTTTTTGGGCGGATTGCCATGGCATTTGTAGCAACCCTTGTCCAGCGCCAGCTGCGAGCTGGCCGAGGCAGGGGCTGGCAGCAACAACGGAACAGTCAGGCCCAGAGCCATCAGCCCGGTGAGGCGCAGAGCACCTGCTAGTCTCGTGTCGGAGGCCACGCCGGCATTCAGGTCTCGGCCAGCAGCTTTTCGATCAGCTGGTGCAAGGCCGCAAAGTCCGGCTCGCCCACATACCGCTTGACGATTTCGCCGCGCTTGTTGACCACGTAGGTCGTGGGCGTGAGCTGCACATCGCCCCAGGCCTTGGCCACCGCGCCGGTGTTGTCGATGGCCACCTTGAACGGCAGCTTGCGCGTTTCGGCGTAGTTGACAACGTAACTCGGCGGGTCGTAACTCATGGCCACGGCCAGCGTGTCATAACCCCGGCCCTGGTACTTGTTGTAGGTGGAGATGATCTGGGGCATCTCGGCCACGCAGGTCACGCAGCTGGTGGCCCAGAAGTTGACCAGGGTGACCTTGCCCTTGAGGTCCGCCGTCGTCTTCTTGCTGCCGTCGAGCAACACAAAGGTTGACTCGGGGGCCAGCTGCGCGCCGCCACAGCCGGCCAGGCCGGCAAGGGTAGCCAGTGCCAGCGCCGAGGCGAGGGCGATCCGGCATACTGCGCTTGAAACTGAACTCATAGGGAAGGATCTCGTTATGCAACGTCGCAATTTTAACCAGGCCGGTCTCAGCGCACTGGGCATGCTGATCCTGGCCACCTGCCAGCAGGCGCAGGCCCTCTCGCTGGGCGACCTGAGCAATGCAGAAGCTTCCAATGGCCTGAAAACCGCCCTCGAAAAAGGCGCATTGGCGGCCGTGGCCCTACTTGGCAAGACTGATGGATTCCTCGGCAACCCGAAAGTTCGCATTCCTTTGCCCGGTTATCTCGAAGATGCGTCGAAACTGCTCCGGAGTTTCGGGCAGGGCAAACGCATCGACGAGCTGGTGGCCACCATCAACCGCGCCGCCGAAGCCGCGGTGCCCATGGGCAAGGACCTGCTGGTCAGTGCCGTGCGCTCCATGAATGTCACCGACGCCAAAAACATCCTGGCCGGCGGCGAGACCTCGGTCACGAACTTCTTTGCCGAGAAAACCCGCGCCCCGCTGGCGGTGAAGTTCCTGCCAGTGGTCACGCAGGCCACGGCCAAAGTGGGGCTGGCCAACAAATACAACGAGTTCGCCGGCAAGGCCGCCGGCTTTGGCCTGGTCAAAAAGGAAGACGCCAACATCCAGCAGTACGTCACCGGCAAGACGCTGGACGGCCTCTACCTGATCATTGGCGAAGAAGAAAAGAAAATCCGGCAGGACCCGGTGGGCACCGGCAGTGCGATTTTGAAGAAGGTGTTTGGGGCGATGAAATAGACTGGATTCCGCCGGAATGTTAGTTGAATCAGCCTCCCGCCCATGCGGGTCGGTCTCAGACAGCTATTAAATAATGAGCAGGTGACGGACGGGACCCGGCGTGAAAATCGGACCCGGTCGTCCGGCCGGGGGTTTGCACCTTGAGCGGCACAGGGCTACGATGTGCAACAGGTGACGCTGATGAACAAGAAGCAAACACTCCGTCTGCATGTGCCAGAGCCCTCGGGCCGCCCCGGGCACGAGACTGACTTTTCCTATCTGCATCTTTCACCGGCCGGGGAGGTGCGGCGCCCGCCTGTCGATGCCTCCCCCGCCGACACCAGCGACCTGGCCTACAGCCTGGTGCGGGTGCTTGATGACGAGGGCCGCGCCGTTGGGCCCTGGGTTCCGCAGGTGGAGTCGCAGCGGCTGCGCCGGGGTCTGCGCGCCATGATGAAGACGCGCATCTATGACGCCCGCATGCTGATCGCGCAGCGGCAGAAGAAAATCTCGTTCTACATGCAGTGCCTGGGCGAGGAGGCGATTGCCACCGCGCATGCGCTGGCACTGCAGCCCGGCGACATGTGTTTCCCCACCTACCGCCAGCAGGGGCTGCTGCTGGCGCGCGACGACATCGACATGGTCGAGATGATCTGCCAGCTGATGTCCAACGAATGCGATCCGCTCAAGGGGCGGCAGCTGCCGGTGATGTACTCATACAAGCGGGCCGGCTTTTTTTCCATCTCGGGCAACCTGGCGACGCAGTTTATCCAGGCCGTGGGCTGGGGCATGGCGTCGGCGATCAAGGGCGACTCAAAAATAGCCTCGGCCTGGATTGGCGACGGCGCCACCGCCGAGGCCGATTTTCATACCGCGCTGACTTTCGCCCATGTGTACCGCGCACCGGTGATCCTGAATGTGGTGAACAACCAGTGGGCGATCTCCACCTTCCAGGCCATCGCCGGCGGCGAGGCGACCACTTTCGCGGCGCGCGGCGTTGGCTGCGGCATTGCCTCCTTGCGCGTGGACGGCAATGACTTCCTCGCGGTCTACGCCGCCTCGCTGTGGGCCGCAGAGCGTGCGCGCAGCAACCTGGGGCCGACGCTGATCGAGTGGGTCACCTACCGCGGCGGGGCGCACTCGACCTCGGACGACCCGTCCCGCTACCGCCCGGCCGACGACTGGGCGCACTTTCCGCTCGGCGACCCGATCGCGCGGCTCAAGGCACACCTGATGCAGACAGGCGCATGGACCGAGCAAGAGCATGAAGCCACGCAGAAGGAGTTGGAGGCCCAGGTGAGTGCGGCGCTGAAGGAAGCCGAGCGCTACGGCTCGCTGGCCGATGGCCACCTGGCTGGCGCGGCGGCGATGTTCGAGGATGTCTACAAGGACATGCCGGAGCACCTGCGCCGGCAGCGCGAACAACTGCTCAGGGGCGCGGTGGACCACCTCCGCCGGGAGACCTGACCATGCAGATGACCATGATCCAGGCGCTGCGCTCGGCCATGGACGTGATGCTGGAACGTGACAGCAATGTCGTGGTGTTCGGGCAGGACGTCGGTTATTTTGGCGGCGTGTTCCGCTGCACCGACGGCCTGCAGGCGAAGTACGGCCGCTCGCGCGTGTTCGACGCGCCCATCTCCGAAGGCGGCATCGTCGGCGCGGCGGTCGGCATGGCCGCCTACGGCTTGCGCCCGGTGGTCGAGATCCAGTTCGCCGACTACTTCTACCCGGCCTCCGACCAGATCGTGTCCGAAGCGGCGCGGCTGCGCTACCGTTCGGCCGCTGACTTCACCGTGCCCATGACCATCCGCATGCCGTGCGGCGGCGGCATCTACGGCGGGCAGACACACAGCCAGAGCCCGGAGGCCCTGTTCACCCATGTCTGCGGGCTGCGCACGGTGATGCCGTCCAACCCTTACGACGCCAAGGGCCTGCTGATTGCGTGCATCGAGAACGACGATCCGGTGATCTTCCTGGAACCCAAGCGCCTGTACAACGGGCCTTTCGATGGCCACCATGACAGGCCGGCGGTACCCTGGACCGGCCATCCGCTGGGCGAGGTACCCGAGGGCTACTACACCATACCGCTGGAGTCGGCCACGGTGTTTCGCCCCGGCGCCGACCTGACGGTGCTCACCTACGGCACCATGGTTTTCGTGTCGCAGGCGGCGGCGCAGGAGAGCGGCATTGACGCCGAGATCATCGACCTGCGCAGCCTCTGGCCGATGGACCTGCAGACCGTGGTGGACTCGGTGAAAAAGACCGGCCGCTGCGTGGTGGTGCACGAAGCCACGCGCACCAGTGGCTTCGGCGCCGAGCTGGTGGCGCTGGTGCAGGAGCACTGTTTCTACCACCTCGAAGCGCCAATTGAACGCGTGACCGGCTGGGACACGCCTTACCCGCATGCGCAGGAATGGGCCTACTTCCCCGGCCCGGCGCGCGTAGCCGCGGCGTTCAGGCGCGCAATGGAGGCATGAAATGAGCCCCCACGCTCACATTCGTTCGCTGCCCCCCGAGGGGACGCATGCCCCCCTTGGGGCGGCCCGGCGGGAGGCATGATGGCCGTATATGTGATCAAGATGCCCGACCTCGGCGAAGGCATCACCGAGGTCGAACTGGTGGCCTGGCGCGTCAAGCCCGGCGACCGCGTGGCCGAGGATCAGGTGCTGGCCGACGTGATGACCGACAAGGCCACCGTCGAGATCCCGTCGCCGGTGGTGGGCCAGGTGCTGGCCCTGGGCGGCGAGGTCGGCCAGGTGCTGGCAGTGGGCGCGGAGCTGATCCGCATTGAAGTGGCGGGATCGGGTACCCCCGGCGCGGCTGCCCCATCCGTATTGACCGTGCCGCAAGACGCGGCCGCATCCATGCCGGTGGTCCCTGCGCTCGCACCGGCATCGACCCCGACATCAATCCCGACTGCGACTCCGGACATAAGCGCTGCCCCAAGCCCCTCCGCCGACAAGCCCATTGCTTCGCCGGCCGTGCGCCGGCGCGCCTGGGAGCTCGGCATTGACCTGCAGCGGGTGGCCGCCAGCGGTGCGGGTGGCCGTATCATGCAGGCCGACCTCGAGGCCCACGTGGCGGCGCCTGGGACGGCCCCGCCGGCCCTTGCTGGTTCAACGGGTCTTGTGCAGCGCAACGACGAAGAAAAGGTGCCGGTGATTGGCCTGCGCCGCCGCATCGCGCAGAAGATGCAGGAGTCCAAGCGCCGCATCCCGCACTTCACCTATGTCGAAGAGGTCGATGTCACCGAGCTGGAGGCGCTGCGGGCGCGCCTGAACGCGCAGTGGGGGGCGCAGCGCGGCCACCTGACACTGCTGCCTCTGCTGGTGCGTGCCGTGGTGCTGGCCGTGCGCGAGTTTCCGCAGGTCAACGCGCGCTTCGACGACGAGGCCGGCGTGGTCACGCGCCATGGCGCGGTGCATCTGGGCATTGCGACCCAGACCGAGTCCGGCCTCATGGTGCCGGTGCTGCGCCACGCCGAAGGCCGCGACCTGTGGTCCAGCGCGGCAGAGGTGGCGCGCCTGGCGGCCGTCGCGCGCGCCGGCAAGGCCACACGGGACGAACTCACGGGCTCGACCCTCACCCTCACCAGCCTGGGCGCCTTGGGCGGCATCGTCTCGACGCCGGTGATCAACTATCCCGAAGTGGCCATCGTCGGTGTCAACCGCATCGTGGAGCGGCCGGTCATGCGCGGCGGCGCGGTGGTGGCGCGGCAGATGATGAACCTGTCGTCGTCCTTCGATCACCGCGTGGTCGACGGTCAGGTTGCGGCCGGTTTTGTGCAGGCTGTGCGCCGGTATCTCGAAGCCCCGGCCATGCTGTTTGTGGCGTAGCCGCCATGGGCAAGTCGTTTGACGGCTTGCGACGAGTCACCGGTGAAGAGGACAAGTCGATCCCGCAGGACCCGGTGGGAACGGGCCACGCGATGTTGAAGAAGGGGGCCGGATCGATGGAACAGGGCGGGGTTGATCAAGGGGTGATCAAGCGGGGGGGGGCGCCGGGGAGGACGGGTGCGCGCAGCGGGGAAAAAGCGCTTGCGAGGATGAGCCAGACACCCGTGTCTGGCTTTGGTGCTCGGGTTCGGGTTTGCGTCTGTGAATCCTGAGCAGCCAGCCTGCTGACGGTTTGCGTCCCGTCAGCATTCAGTTTGAGGGCCGGTCAAGTATTCCTGTTAGAACGCGTAACCAACCGATACGCCTGCGCCCCAGTCCGGGCTCCCGTCAGAGAAGCCTTTCAGCAGATACGTCTGTGTCTTCCATGACTTGTCAAACTTGTGCACGTAAAACGCGGTCAACTCGCTTTGTGCCGCGCTCGTTGCGGTTGACTTCTGACGGTAGTCGTAGGCAAAGCCGGCGTTGTTCTTCTCGTCCATCTTGTACACAGATCCGGCGGTCAGACTGAAGACGTTTCGCAGCGGGATCGCAGCCGAGCTTCCCAGGGCGGTGTACCCGATGCCACCAAAAAAAGTGAGCTGGTTGACCTTTTTGTAGACGTCCAGAATCACGGAGTAGTCGTTTTCCCCGGTGCCCAGGCCCTTGGCGCTGTCAGCTGTGCCAAATTTGATCTTGCCTGTGACGTCGGCACCGAACTGTGCCTCTGCATTGTTGTAAAAGTTATAGGTCGCGGCTGTGACGACATCACCCAGGCCTGACGCCGTGCGAACCGCGGAAGTGGTTGCCGATGTTTTGCCAACACCCACCACCACATCACTGGGGCCGGTGATGCGAATATATGGAACGCTCACCTTGAATGTCCAGGGGCCCTTGTCGTAAGCGACATTCAAGGGAATCGAAGTGATGTCGGTCGACGTCTGTGTGCCGTATTTTCCGGAACTGTAGTTAACGCTGGTTCCCATGGTCAAGGTGCCCTCGTCACTGGCCCAGCCCGCATGAGCTGCCAATACCAGGGTGCTTGCCAGCATGAGCCGGCTGTACTTATTCGTTTGCATCGATTTCTTCCTCTACATAAAAAAACCGGATGAGCCGCGGTTATGTGCGCACTCACCCGGACCGGATCACGCCGACGCTTATCGCTTCGGACTCTCTATGCGTTCCGGACGCTCGACGCGCTCCGGGCGCTCGACGCGCTCGGGACGCTCCACACGTTCCGGGCGTTCGATTTTTTCAGGGCGCTCGACTTTTGCCAGACGCTCAACTTTTTCCGGCCGCCCGGAATTCGAATTCGCTTTTTCGACTCTGACTTCCGGCTGGCCTTTGCCCGCATCGGCCCGACGCTCGGTAGCCGCGGCGCTCTTGTCTGTTTTTGAGGCGCTGATCACTGCACCCAGGTTGAATCCGAGTGTTTTCGCGATGACCCCCCAGCCCTGGCCTTCGCTTCGCATCTGCAAAACGCCAGGCAAGGCGGTGGTGCCTGTTGAGGTGGTGACGCTACCGCCGTTCAACGCTGCCTCAAGCTGGGCCGGCGTGGGATCGGTAATGCCCAACTTCGTCAGTTCGGCTTTTGCGAGGGCCAACGCGATGTTGACATTGCCGTAGCCCAGCTGGGACGTTGCCGGTGTGAACGTCGTTGAGCCGGACGTGGTGCCTGTGGCTCCGCTGGTGGATGTCAGGGTGATGCTTTTGCCGGTGCGCAGGCCGTTTACCAGCGCCGTGGCATTCGCGTCAGAGCCCGCGAAAGTGCTGTAGGTGGTAGCAAGGTCGGTCGCTGGTTTCGACGTGGCGGTGGTGGTAGTGGTGGTAGCCACCTGTGCAAGAACCGGCGTACCGGCAAATGCCAGGAGGATGCTTGCTGTGACAAGTGCAAGCATCGGTCGTTTCATTCCCATAGCTGGTAACTCCTTTGTCTTTCGACATTGCTGATTCATCATGAAGACCATGACGGTGGCTGAACTTAACACGGACTTTGATGTGAAATATCACCCGGAAACATTGAGAAACAATAATTAAAAAGCTGTGATTTGTGACTTATTGCCTGCTCGCTTCACTGCCGAGTCTTCCAGGCGCGGCGGTCATGCGGGCCCGCCCAAAAGCTGTGCAGGCCAAGCGGGGCTTGCCGGTCATCGCGAGTTATCGGCGGGATTTCCGGTGCTTCCGAGATGCATGACGTTGTCAAGTGCAGCCAGCATGGATGACCAGCAGATCATCGACAAAGAAGCGCGTCAGGTTCGGCAGGGAGCGTGTGGTCGCCCGCTTCGACGGGGCGCTCAGTCGTGGTTCGACAGCGAGTTCACAAAAGCGGTTTTGGCGTTGGTGTAGGCCTCCCGGTCGGTCGGGTGCCGGACCGCCAACTCGGCCTTGAGGGCGGCATAACGTGCCGCAAGCACGGGGCTGGCGCGCAGTGCATCGCGAAAGCGCAAGCGCCGGGTCCATACCGGACCGCCTTGAACAGCAATGTGCAGGTGGTGCGTGCGGCGTCCGTCGGCCCAGCGCATGAACCACTGGCGGTCCGTCAGCGTGGCGTTGAATTCCGCCGATGTGGTGTAGCCGGCTTCACGCAGCGGTTCGGTCAGCGATCTGGCCATGGCCATCGTTTCGACACCCGCCAGCAGGTCCACAATGGGTTTGGCCACCAGCCCGGGGACGGCTGTGCTTCCGATGTGTTCGATGTCGACAAAAATGAGCGGAAACAGCGCCAGCAGCCGGTCCCGCTCGGCCACAAACCTGTTCGGCCAGCGCTTGTCATAAGCCTGCAACGCCACTTCTTCGTGGATGGCTGCGTGCAGGGCGTCGGCGTTGTTCATGGGGTGCCTCGTCGTTCACGCCCGTTTGTGCGCTGCCAGCGCCTGGCGGGCGGTCGCCAGCCGCTCGTCCAGGTAGGCGCCATAAAAGTCCGGCACGGCCACGCCGACCAGGCGCTCGGTCAACCCGGTGCAGGCAGCACCAGAACGCCTGCTGGCAACGAGGTGGCGCCGGCCCGGCTGGATCATGCGGCGCAGTCCAGAAGAATGCGGGTCAAGCCGGCGGGGTCGCTGATCATCGGGTCGTGGCCGGTCTTGAGTTCCACGATCTTCGAGTTGGGCAACCACGCGCCGTCCCAGAACTTGGGGTCTTTCACGCGCAGGCGGCTGGGTTCGATGGTGGCCAGCGCCGGCTGCGTGCAGTTGACAAAGGTGCGCGGAATCGCGGCAACGCGTTGCACGTCAAAGTTCAGCGGCGCCTGGTAGGTGTTGCCGGGGTGCGGCGTCTGGCGGCGCTTGACCCAGGCGTGGTCGGCGTCATGCAGGCCGAAGACTTCGGGGTCGGGCGGCGGAAAGCTGAAACGTGTCGAGGCCTGGGCCGCCGACAGGCGCTGTTGCTGCGTCGCCGCCGACTGCGTGCTGCTCCAGCTTTCGCCGGGCTTGGGCACGACGGCATCGACGTACACCAGGTGCTTCAGGTGTTTGCCCAGCCTGTCTGCGACCGCGGTGCCTATCATGCCGGCGTAGGAATGCACGGCCAGAATGACGTCGTGCAGCTCCTCCACCTCGATGGCGCTGATCACGTCGTCGATGTGCGTGTCCAGCGTGATGCTGGGTGCCAGCAGGTGGGCGCGTTCGCCCAGGCCGGTCAGCGTGACCGCGTGCACCCGGTGGCCCTGCTGCTGCAGCGCCAACGTGACCCGCTGCCAGCACCAGCCGCCGTGCCAGGCACCATGAACAAGAACAAAATTGGCCATCAGATCACCTCTTTGAGTTTCAGGTCAGACAATTGGGCATCGGAGTAGTTCAACACACTGCGCAGGACTTCCTCGGTGTGCTGGCCCAGCATGGGTGGCGGCAGGTCGGTGCGTACCGGTGTGGCACTGAGTTTGATGGGGCTGGACACCAGCCGCAAGTCATTTTTCACCGGATGCTGCCAGTGTGTGACCATGTGCCGCGCTTCTATTTGCGGATCGTCAAACACTTCGGCCAAATTGTTGATTGCGCCGCAAGGCACCTTGGCTGCTTCCAGCGCCGCCAGCCAGTCGGCCTTGCTGCGCGTCAGCAGGATGGCTTCCAGCAGCGGCACCAGCACCGCGCGGTTGCGCACCCGATCGCGGTTCTTCGCATACTGCGGGTCGCTCGCCAGCTCCGGCCGGCCTGCCACCGCGCAGAACTTGGCGTACTGGTTGTCGTTGCCGACGGCCAGGATCAAATGATCCTTCGTGCCGTCTGCAGCCGGCGCGACCTCAAACACCTGGTAGGGCACGATGTTCTGGTGCGCATTGCCCGCGCGCCCCGGCACCTTGCCGCTGACCAAGTAGTTGGCGCCCAGGTTCGCCAGCATGGCCACCTGCGTGTCCAGCAGTGCCATGTCCACCTGTTGGCCCTCGCCGGTTTTTTCGGCATGGCGCAGCGCGGCGAGAATCGCGACGGTCGCGTACATGCCGGTCATCAAGTCCGACACCGCCACGCCGACTTTCTGGGGCCCACCGCCCAGGTCATCGCGCTCGCCCGTCACACTCATGAGCCCGCCCATGCCCTGAATCGCGTAGTCATAGCCGGCGCGTTCGGCATACGGCCCGGTCTGGCCGAAGCCGGTGACCGAGCAGTACACCAGCCGCGGGTTGAGGGTTTTCAGCGAGGCGTAGTCCAGCCCGTAACGCGCCATGTCGCCGACCTTGAAGTTCTCGACAAACACATCGCAATGCGCCACCAGCTCACGGATCAGCGCCGCGCCTTCCGGCTTGGCAATGTCACAGGTCAGTGACCGCTTGTTGCGGTTGGTGCCCAGGTAGTAGGCGGCCTCCTGCGTTTCGTGGCCTTGCGCGTCTGTCAGGAAGGGCGGCCCCCAGGTCCGTGTGTCGTCGCCGGTGCCGGGGCGTTCGATCTTGATGACGTCGGCGCCGAGGTCAGCCAAAGTCTGGGTACACCAGGGGCCCGCGAGCACGCGGGAGAGGTCGAGGATGCGGATGCCGTCTAGGGAGTTCATGGGGGCATTTTGCCTTCAGCGCCGGTAGGTTGCGCGATGCGCCCTTTTTGGCCAAGCAAGTCGGACGAGTCATCTGGAGCATGTGCTTACTTAGAATTCTCCGAAGCTGCTCGGGTCAATAATCAGCCTGCCAAATCACTTAAGTTGCTGCGTTACGAACAACGCCGTGGACTGCGGTTCTTGACAAGTTCTCACTTCCGGTCCATGCTGGAGGCACTTCCTTAGGGGAAGAACGGAGCGCCTCTTTTTGCAGAACTTCTGCGACGTTGGGGATTCAGGGCGAACACCGGTATCAACCAAATGGAAACTTACTTTTACTAGGTTTCGTTCCGTGGAAAGCCCGAGATCCGTCTCGGGCTTTTTGTTTTCTGAAACGCGATTCAATGAACATCGAAGACCAACTCCGCGAGAAAATCATTCAAGAGTGCGAGAAGCTTATTCTTCGGCACCACAAATATCACAATCACCTCCATGCAGATTGGACGCGTGCACGAGCACGTGCAACTGGTGTCCCAGCAAAATTCGTGCAAACACCTGAATATTGGAAGAGTGATCAGAAGTTCAACCCCTTCTATGTGAAGTCAAAGGCCGCGGCAATCGCGAAGTCAATAGCGAGAAAGATTTCCGAGAATACATACTATCCAAACGAGCCATTCATCAAAGAAATCCCGAAGACAAACGGGAGCATGCGGAAATTAACCATTTACCAAATTCCGGATGCGGCTGTTTCAAAGTACTTTTATGCTCGGCTACTTGCGAAGAACAGGCATAGGTTCAGTTCTTTCTCTTACGCGTATAGAAACGACAGAAATGTTCACTTCGCAATACAAGATATCACCGTCGACTTGTCGCTCGACGCTCGCGCTTTTATCGCTGAGTTTGACTTCTCTGATTTCTTTGGTTCTATTAGCCATACCTACTTGTTTTCCCAGCTCCATCAAAATGGTTTTTTGATAAGTCAAGAAGACGAGCAGATAATTCGCGCATTCTTGGCCACTCGGGAGAAAGGCATTCCGCAGGGGACTTCGATATCTTTGTTTTTGGCAAACCTGGTTTGCTGGAGGCTTGACAAATCTTTCGAAAAAGCGGGCTTAAAGTTTGCTAGATACGCCGATGACACGGTGGTCTGGAGTTCAGACTATGCGGCCATCTGCAAGGCTTTTTCTCTCATAGAGAATTTTTCACGAGAAGCCGGGGTGCCCATTAATCCAATCAAGTCGGCAGGGATAAATCTCCTTGCTCGAAAAGGGCTAACAACAGAAATTGCATCGAAGGAAGAATTCGATTTTCTGGGCTATTCCATTGGAGTTGAACACGTTTCAATCAGCCGAAAAGCTGAGAACTGCATTAAGAAGCAGATATCGTTCCTTCTCTATAAGAACCTTATTCAGCCGCTTAAGGCTATGCCTCTTCGCGGTCTTGTGATTCCAGCAAATGAAAGAGACAGGGCGCTTCTATCCGCAATGATGCAAATTCGAAGGTACCTATATGGCGGATTGCTACATCGAGATATTGTTGAGTACATCAAAGGACGCCGGCGAACACTTCACTTTAAAGGGGCGATGAGTTTTTATCCACTTGTTAATGATGTGAAGCAATTGGAGTCGTTAGACGGATGGCTGATATCGACCATAGATCGCTGCGTTGACCTCAGGGGAAAACTTTTGCTGGGCCATCACTTTGATCGGCGTGACATGTTTCCATTTTCTGTCGCCAGACAAAACATCGTGGAGGAATATAGAAAGAGACGTATTGGTGGAAAGCGGCTTCTGGAAGTACCAAGTTTTATGCTCATTTACAAGGCGCTTCAGCGCGGACTAAAAGAGTCTGGAATCGAAAGAGTCATGCATCCAGAATCAAATAAGTATGCATATGGGGACTAGACAAACTCCCGATGCTGCTGAGTGCTCTTTCAGCCACTGCATACCGGCCAGGGCGCAGTGGCGCCCCGGCTACTCGGCTCAATAAGTCTTGTACGGCAGGAATTTGCCCGACAGCACCACATTCACGCGGTCACCCTTGGGGTCGGGCGTGCGCACGATGTCCATCGAAAAGTCAATCGCGCTCATGATGCCGTCGCCGAACTCTTCGTGGATTAGTTCCTTGATCGTCGTGCCGTAGACGCTGACGATTTCGTACCAGCGGTAGATCAGTGGGTCGGTCGGCACGGGGGTGGGCAGCGAGCCCTTGTAGGGCACGACCTGCAGCCACTTCTGCTCTTCCGCCGTCAGCCCGAAAATCTTGCCGACAATTTTGGCCTGCTTGTCGTCGAGCGTCATCTGGCCCAGGCAGGCGGCGGTTGTCCATTCCTTGCTGAGGCCGACTTTCTTCGCGACCGACTCCCAAGTGATGCCCTTGCTGACTTTGACGGTGATGATTTTTTCGGTGATGTCGTTGCGGTTCATGGTGTTGTTCTCCGTGTTGAAAAGAAAAAAGGGAATCAGGGGGTCACCGGGCGCGGCCAGTGGAACTTGCGGTCGGCTTGCTTGATGGGCACGTCGTTGATGCTGGCCTCGCGCCTGCGCATCAGGCCCAGCTCGTCGAACTCCCACTGCTCGTTGCCGTGGGAGCGGAACCAGAAGCCGGCGTCGTTGTGCCATTCGTACTCGAAGCGCACCGAGATGCGGTTGCCGGTGAAGGCCCAGAGTTCTTTCTTGAGCCGGTAGTCCAGTTCTTTCGCCCACTTGCGTTTCAGAAACTCGCGGATCATCGGACGGCCCGAGAAGAAGTCGGCGCGGTTGCGCCAGACCGAGTCTTCGGTGTAGGCCAGCGCCACGCGGTCGGGGTCGCAGCTGTTCCAGGCGTCTTCGGCCTTCTGCACTTTTTCTTTCGCGGTTTCCAGCGTGAAGGGTGGCAGCGGCGGGCGGGCTTGAGAAGTTGGAGAAGGCGTGCTCATGCGACAGCTTTCAAAGTGACGGAGGCCGGTGCGTCGGCGAGCGCACCCCGACCGGGTTCCACCGTGGGCGGGTGCGCCGGCGCCTTGCCGTGCGACAGGTCTTTGGAGCGCGCCACCAGAAAGTCGACCAGGTGGTTGCGCAACGGGTAGTACTGCGGGTCGTGGTGCACGGTGGCGCGCTGGCGGTCGCGCGGCATGGTGTTGCGCACGATCTCGGCCACACGCGCCTGCGGGCCGTTGCTCATCAAGAGGATCTTGTCGGCCAGCAGCACGGCCTCGTCAACGTCGTGCGTGATCATGAACACCGTTTGCTGCGTCTCGCGCACAATGGCCAGCAGCTCGTCCTGGATGGTGCCGCGTGTCAGCGCATCCAGCGCGCCGAAGGGTTCGTCGAGCAGCAGCATCTTGGGCTCGATCGCAAAGGCGCGCGCAATGCCCACGCGCTGCTTCATGCCGCCGGACAGCGCCGCGGGTTTTTTGTCGATGGCGCCGGACAGGCCGACCAGCGCCACGTATTTCTGCACCTGGGCATCCACCTGCGCCGAGCTCCAGTCCGGCCATTTGGAGCGCACGGCAAAAGCAATGTTCTTGCGCACGGTGAGCCAGGGCATCAGTGCATGGCCCTGGAACACCACCCCGCGCTCCAGGCTGGGGCCGGCGACCTCGCGGCCGTCCATGAAGACATGGCCGGCGCTGGCGGTTTCCAGGCCTGCCAGCACATTCAGAATCGTGGTCTTGCCGCAACCCGAGTGGCCGATGATGCAGACAAACTCGCCGCGGTTGATGCTGAAGTTGACCTCGTCGAACACCGGCTCGGTGCTGCCGGGGTAGGCCTTGGCCAGGCCTTCAACCTGCAGGAAGGGGCGGCCGGCGGCGGCGCCGGGTGCGAGGTTATTCAGCATAGGTCACCCACTTCTGCAGCTGCGCAAACATCAGGTCCAGCAGCATGCCCATCACGCCGATCACGACGATGGCAAAAATCACGTTGGTCAGCGAGAGGTTGTTCCATTCGTTCCAGACAAAGTAGCCAATGCCGGTGCCGCCCACCAGCATCTCGGCGGCGACGATCACCAGCCAGGCAATGCCCATGGAGATGCGCATGCCGGTCAGGATGGTCGGCGCGGCGGCGGGCAGGATCACCAGGAAGGCCTTGCGCAGCGGCTTGACTTCCAGCGTCTTGGCGACGTTGAGCCATTCCCGCTTGACCGCCGACACACCAAAGGCGGTGTTGATCAGCATGGGCCAGACCGAGCAGATGAAGATCACGAAGATGCCCGAGGTGGACGAGTCCTTGATGGTGTACAGCGCCAGCGGCATCCAGGCCAGCGGCGAGATCGGTTTGAGCACCTGGATGAAGGGGTCGAGCGCGCGGCGCAGCAGCGGCGACATGCCGATGACAAACCCGAGCGGGATCGCCACCACGCAGGCCAGCAGAAAGCCCAGCCCCACGCGCGCCAGCGAAAAACCGAGCTGGATGGCGATGCCCTTGTCGTTGGGCCCTTTGTCATAAAACGGGTCCGACAGATGCCGCCAGGCGGTTTGCCCCATCTGCAGCGGTGTCGGAAAGCCGCCGGTTTTGGCGGTGCCCGGGTCTTTGCCCAGCATCTTCAGATACTCGGCCTGCTCGGCTGAAACGGCAGGCCCGGCCGCACCGCCGGTGGCTGGCAGCGTGGCCAGTTGCCAGGCCGCCAGAAACACCAGCAGCAGCAATACCGAGACCAGCGTGGCCTTGAAGTTCAGGGTTTTGAAGAGGTTCATGGCGTTTTGCTTTGGTGTTGTAGCCGGTCTTGCTCCCTCTCCCAGGAGGAGAGGGGGTAAGCCCTTCAGGACATCTTGTTGATGGGGAAGCCTTTGGCGTACGCATCGGCCTTGGCCGCGTCGAACTCCTTGCCCATGATCTTGAACTTGGGGTAGGCGCCTTCGGGGGTCGGCTGGCCGAGTTCCTTCATGTGCTTCTTGGCATCGGTCAGCAGGAAGACTTTTTCGGCGATTTGCTTGTAGTTGATATCACCCTTCACATAGCCCCAGCGCTTCATCTGCGTCAGCATCCACACCGCCATCGACTGCCAGGGAATCGGATCAAAGTCGGCGCGGTCGGGCACCGTCTTGATGTTGCCCAGGCCGTCGGCGAAGCGGCCGGTCAGCACCTGCGAAATCACGGTTTCGGGCTGGTTCAGGTAGGCCTGTGGTGCAATCACCTTGGCAATCAGCTCGCGGTTTTTCGGGTCGCGCGCCATGGCGGCGGCCGTCAGCACCGAGCGGTAGAGTGCCGCAAAGGTGTTCGGGTTCTTCTGGATGAACTCGGTGGAGGTGCCGAAGGCGCAGCACGGGTGGCCGTTCCACAGCTCTTTGGTCAGCAGGTGCAGAAAACCGATTTCCTCGTACACCGCGCGCTGGTTGAACGGGTCGGGGCCGAGGTAGCCGTCGATGTTGCCGGCGCGCAGGTTGGCCACCATCTCGGGCGGCGGCACCACGCGGATCTGGATGTCGGTGTCGGGGTTCAGCCCGGCTTCGGCCACGTAATAGCGCAGCAGGAAGTTGTGCATGCTGAACTCGAAGGGCACGGCAAACTTGAAGCCTTTCCACATCCTCGGGTCGCGCTTGTCCTTGTGCTTGTTGGCCAGCGTGATGGCCTGGCCGTTGGTGTTCTGGATGGTCGCCACATTCATGGGCACCGGGTTGGAGCCCACCCCCATCGAGATGGCCAGCGGCATGGGGCTGAGGAAATGCGTCGCGTCGTATTCCTTGTTGATCATCTTGTCGCGGATCAGCGCCCAGCCGGCGGTCTTGACGACTTCAACGCTCAGGCCTTCCTTGCTGTAGAAGCCCAGCGGGTGCGCCATGATCAGCGGCGTGGCGCAGGTGATCGGGATGAAGCCGATCTTCAGGTTGGTTTTTTCCAGCGTGCCGGGTTTTTTGCCGGCGTCCTGCGCCATGGCCTGCATGGTGCCCACCGGCAGCACGCTGGCAATCGCGGCCATGGCCGTGCCCTTGCCGACGGCGCGCAGAAAGCGGCGGCGCACTTCGTCCTGCGGAAACAGGGCCTTGACCAGGGTGGCTTCAATGAAAGCGTTGGAGTAGGCCTCGAACTCGGCGGTCTGGCTGCGCCGGCGCAACTCGAGGGCGGCGCTGTCGGCGGCCACGGCGGCATGGTGGTCGGCCAGCGTGTGGTCCTTGCCACAGCTGCACTTGAGCATCAGGGGCCGGTCGGCGTCGTAAGGCGAGAAGTAGTCGGACATGGCGCGCACCTTTCAGTTGAAGATGCGCTTGTCTTGCAAGCAGCGGGCCACTTTGGCCGAAAGGGCGGTCTGCGCCGTTTTTCGCTGTTGACGGAATGACGCGGTGTAGGGCGCGCACTACACAACCGGCATGGCCGGGCCGTCAGGAAGCCTTCGCGGGCAAGCGCGAGGGCGTTGGAGGGGTTTTGTAAAGTGTCGCCAGCGTTGCGCCGGCTAACTGCCACGTGGCGGGTTCGCGGCCCTGCACCAAATTCGCGCAGGGGCCCCCGGACGGCGCCCTGCTGCTGTTGGTTACGTCGGTGAGGAGATCTCGGCCAGCGACTGGCCGACGTCTTCCTCGTCCTGCCCCTTGACCGCGATGTCGCCGATGGAAACGATGCCCACCAGGCGGTTCGCACCGTCGACCACCGGCAGGCGGCGTATCTGGCTGGCCGCCATGTCCGCGAGCACCTTGTCCAGGTCGTCGGTTTCGCGTGCGGTGTGCACCTTGGCACTCATCACCTTGGCCAGCGGCGTGTTGCCGTCCAGGCCTTGCGCCACGGCGCGCACCACGAGGTCACGGTCAGTCACCATGCCGAGCAGCTTGTCGCCCTCGCACACGGGGATCACACCCACGTTGAGCTCGTCCATCGCTTGGGCGGCCCCGGCCACGGTATCGCTGGGGGTCATGGTTCGCACGTTGCGGGTCATCACGTCGGTGACGGTGGTCATAAAATACTCCTTGGGTTGCGCCGGCGGCGCTTTCTGCAGCCAGCATGGCGCGCTGGAGCCAGCTTGTTAGTCAGCGGCCACCCAAGCGGCCGTAGGACAAGGCCGCGCGCGTTCCCCCTGTCAAACGCGGAGCTGTCAGGAGCTGGCCGGTGCCTTGGCGTGCCGTTCGGCGTAGAGCGCGAGTTCCACGTCGTTTTTGGTGCCGGTTTTTTCCAGGATGCGCAGGCGGTAGGTGCTGACGGTGTTGGAGGCCAGGCCCAGCTGCGTGCCGATTTCGCCAACGGACTGGCCCGCCGTGAGCAGGCGGAACACCTGGTGCTCGCGGTGCGACAGGGCTTCGGCGCCGCTGCGTCCGCCGCTGCCGCCGACCGCGCTGGCCAGCGCTTCGGCGGTGACGGCCGAGACATACAGGCCGCCGGCCGCCACCTTGCGTACCGCGGCAATCATGTCGTCGGGGTGGGCGCTTTTGTTGAGGTAGCCGGCCGCGCCCAGCTTGAGGCAGCGTACCGCGTACTGCTTTTCCGGGTAGGTGCTGAGCATCAGCACCGGCAGCTGCGGCCAGGTTTTTTTGAGCGCCTGCAGCACATCCATGCCGTCACGGCCCGGCAGCGCAATGTCGAGCAGCACCGCAGCCAGCCCGGCGTGGCCGCCCAGCGCCTCGACCTTCGCAAGGATGTCGGGGCCGGTCTCGGCTTCGGCGACGACGACAATTTCGGGTGCGTCGGCCAGCACCTGTTTCAGGCCCTCGCGCACGATGCGGTGGTCGTCGCCGATCAGGATGTTCAGTGGCGTCATGTTGCTATGGTTTTGTGAGCTGTATGCGTAGATGAAAAAAGGACCCGTGGCCGATTTGGCTTGAAATCTCCAGGCTGCCGCCGAGATGCCTGGCGCGCTCGCGCATACCCATCACGCCGTAGGCATTGGACGCCTCGAAGGCGGCTGCGGCTGCGCCCTTGCCGTTGTCCTGCACGCGGATGCTGATCTCGCCCGCCGTGGCGAGGATGGTGATGGCGAGGTGGCTGGCCTGCGCATGGCGGCCGACGTTGCTGAGCATCTCCTGGAAGATGCGGAAAATCGCCATGGCCGAGGGCTCGGGCAGCGGCACGGCGCGTTCCACGTCCATCTGCCAGTCGAGTTCGAGCTCGGCCGACTGCACAAACTCATGCGCCTGCCAGTCCAGCGCGGCCCACAGGCCCTGGTGGTCCAGGATGCTGGGGCGCAGGTCGGTGATGATGCGGCCCACGTTGTCCACCGCGGCCTCGATCAGCCGGCCCATGTTTTGGCACTTGTGGCGCATGGTGTCGCGCATGGCCTGCGCCGCCACCGGCTCGCGCTGTTGCTGCTCGCCCAGGCGCTTGTCCAGCCAGCCGACGTCCATCTTCAGCGCCACCAGCAGGCTGCCGAGCTCGTCGTGCACCTCGCGCGCGATGCGGGTGCGCTCTTCCTCGCGCACGGTGTGGGTGTAGGCCGAGAGTTCGCGCAATTGCTGCAGCGCCTCGGACAGCGCCTGTGTGCGCTCACTGACGCGCTGCTCCAGCACGTCATTGGCGTGGCGCAGGGCTTCCTCGGCCCGCTTGCGCGCCGAGATGTCCACAAAGGTGACCACCGCGCCCTGCACCACGCCGCCGTCGACGATGGGGTAGGACGAGTATTCGACCGCAAACGCGCTGCCGTCGCGGCGCCAGAACAGCTCGGTGTCGATGCGGCAGGGCAGCGCCATGCGGAAGGCGTTGAAGATGGGGCACAGGTGCTCGGGGTAATGCGCGCCGTCGCCATGGCTGTGATGCGCCAGCTCGTGCATGTTTTGGCCCAGCACTTCGCCAGGGGCAAAACCGAGCTGCTCGGCGCCGGCGCGGTTGATGAAGGTGCAGCAACCGTCCATGTCGATGCCGAAAATGCCTTCGCCGGTGGATTCCAGCAACTGCGAGAGCTTGTCGCGCCAGACCGGCTGGTCGGCGCCGGGCAGGTGCATGGGTGCGGGCAGCGGGGCGGTTTCTGCAAACATGGCAGGCTAGATGCAATCTTCATGCCCAGCTTGGTGCGCGGTGCCGCGCGGGCTGGGGCTGCCCAGGCGCCAAATCGGTGCGTCGCCGGCCCGCAGAGCCGGATTGCCCCAAAACAGGTTGTTTTTGCGAATCCCTGTAAAGTCAGTGCTCCCTTCCAGAAAAGACTATGGCGCCGGTTTCCCCTTCCCTGACTCCTTTGTTGACCCCTTTGATGACCCGTGTGATGGCGGCCGGTCTGTTGCTGTTGCTCACGGCGTGCAACCCGGTGTTCAACTGGCGCGAAGTGCGGCCGGACAACACCGCGCTGAGCCTGCTGCTGCCCTGCAAACCCGACAAGGCCCAGCGCAGCGTGCCGCTGGGCGGGCGGCCGACCGAGCTGGCCATGCTGGGCTGTGATGCTGGCGACGCCACGTTTGCGGTCGCGGTGGCCACGCTGGACGACGCGGCGCAGGCGGCGGCCGTGCTGGCCGGCTGGCAAACCGCCACGCTGGCCAACCTGAAGGCTGCCGGCGGCGGGCAAACCAGCCCGCTGAAACTGACGGGCGCAGACGCGCTGCCGCCGGCGGTGCTGGTGCGGGCCAGCGGCCAGCGCGCCAACGGCCGGGCGGTGCAAAGCCAGGCGGCGTATTTTTCACAGGGGCGGCAGGTCTTTCAGGCGGTGATCTACGCCGACCGGATGGACCCCGAGGTGGCCGAAACCTTTTTCTCCAGTCTCAAGCTGGACGCCGGAAACCCCCGCTGATGGACGCCGTTCGGGACGCCGGGCGCTTGCCGGCCGCCGCCGCTATGTCCGGCCTCTTGAACCGGCGCGCCGGCATCGTGGTGTTTCTGGCGTTTGCCGCGGCCTACTTCTGTTCGACGCTGGTGCGGGCCATCACGGCCACGCTGTCGCCGGTGCTGACGCAGGAGTTTTCATTGCATGCGCGCGACCTGGGGCTGCTGGCCGGCGGTTATTTTCTGGGTTTTGCGGTCACCCAGCTGCCGCTGGGCACCTGGCTGGACCGGTATGGGCCAAAACGAGTGATCCTGTATTTTCTGGGGGTGGCGGTGCTGGCCTGCCTGGCGTTTTCAATGGCGACCAGCTTCAGCGGGCTGCTGCTGGCCCGGATTGGCATGGGCATGGGGGTCAGCGCCTGCCTGATGGCGCCGCTGACCGGTTACCGCCGCTGGTTTGACGCGGGCACCTTGCTGCGCGCCAACTCCTGGATGCTGATGACCGGCTCGCTCGGCATGCTGGCGTCCACCCTGCCGGTGCAGTGGCTGATGCCGCTGACCGGCTGGCGGCCGCTGTTCTGGATTCTGGCGGCGCTGATTGTGTTGTCCATGGTGGCGATTGCCTGGGTGGTCCCGTCATGGAAGCTCGCTTCCGCGGCGGGCTCTCTCCCGGTTTCGCATCCGCAGGCCAGTTACGCCCAGGTCTGGCGCAGCCGTTATTTCCAGAAAATGTCGCCGGTGGCCTTTTTCCACTATGGCGGCGTGATCGCGATACAGACCCTGTGGGCCGGGCCGTGGATGGTCCGGGTGGCGGGCTACACACCGCTGCAGGCGGCCACCGGCCTGTTCTGGATCAACGCCTGCATGTTGGTCACCTTCTGGGCCTGGGGGCTGGTCAACCCGTGGCTCGCGCAGCATGGCTGGAGCGCCAACCGCGTGATCACCTGGGGTGTGCCGGTCAGCCTGGTGGTGCTCGCCGTCAACATCGCGGCCGGCCCGGCCACTGGCTGGGTTGGCTGGGCGCTGTTTTGCATGAGCTCCAGCGTGCTGGGCCTGGCCCAGCCGGCCGTGGGCATGGCGTTTCCGCAGGTGCTGGCCGGGCGCGCGCTGACCGCCTACAACCTGGTGATTTTTGCCGGCGTGTTTGTCATGCAGTGGGGCATCGGCCTGCTGATTGACGTTTTCCAGGCCATGGGGCTGGCCGACGTGGCCAGCTTCCAGGCGGCGCTGGCCGTGTTTTTGTGTTGCTGTCTCGCATCGTATGCCTTCTTCCACGGCGCCAAAGCCGACCCCACCCCCGATAATTCACCGCAATGAACGGCATTCTCATCATCGCCCACGCTCCGCTGGCTTCGGCCCTGCGGCAATGTGTCCTGCATGTTTTTCCCGACAACCCGGCCAGTGTGGCCGCGCTGGACGTGCAGCCCAACATGCCGCCCGAAGAGACCCTGGCGCAGGCGCGCATTGTGTTCAAGCAGATGGGCACCTCGCACGCGCTGGTGCTGGCCGACGTGTTTGGCGCCACGCCCTGCAACGTGGCGCAAAAGCTGGTGGATGGGGTGCATTCCAAGCTGATCACCGGCGTCAACCTGCCCATGCTGCTGCGCACCGTGTCCTACCGCCACGAGCCGCTGGACGCGCTGGTGGCCCGGGCGGTGATGGGCGGAACGCAGGGCGTGATGCAGGTGGCCATCACCGCACCGCAGAACCAGACTCGCAGAAACCATGATCAAGACCAGCACGACCATCAACAATAAACTGGGCCTGCACGCCCGCGCCTCGGCCAAGCTGACCAAGCTCGCCGGCAGCTTTCCCTGCGAGATCTGGATCTCCAAAGGCGAACGTCGCGTCAACGCCAAAAGCATCATGGGCGTGATGATGCTGGCCGCCGGCATCGGCAGCACCGTGGACATCGAAACCGACGGGCCCGAGGAGCAGGCCGCGATGGAGGCGCTGCTGGCACTCATCGCCGACAAGTTCGGCGAAGGAGAGTGACTTGACCTTCTCGGTCCACGGCCTGGCTGTCTCGCGCGGGGTGGCGATTGGCCGCGCCGTGCTGGTGGCGTCGAGCCGGGCCGACGTGGCGCATTACTTCATCGAGGCCTCGAAGACGGTGGAGGAAATCCAGCGCCTGCGCGTGGCGCGCGATGCGGTGTCCGAGGAAATCACCCGGGTGCAGCGCGACCTGCCCAAGGACGCGCCGCACGAACTCTCCGCGCTGCTCGACGTGCACCTGATGCTGCTGCAGGACGAACAGCTGATCAGCGGCGTCAAGCACTGGATCGTGGACCGGCTCTACAACGCCGAGTGGGCGCTGACCACGCAGTACGAAATCATCGCGCGGCAGTTCGACGAGATGGAAGACGAGTACCTGCGCGAGCGCAAGGCCGACCTGGAGCAGGTGGTCGAACGCATCCTCGGGTTCATGAAGGGCGTGGCCTCGCCGGTGCTGCCGGCCGCGCAGTCCGCTGCGAAGCGGCTGCCGCGCCAGCAGGACCTGCTGCTGGACGACACCATGGACGTGCCGCTGGTGCTGATCGCGCACGACATCTCGCCGGCCGACATGCTGCAGTTCAAGCAAAGCCTGTTTGTCGGTTTTGCGACCGACGTGGGCGGCAAGACCTCGCACACCGCGATTGTGGCGCGCAGCCTGGACATTCCGGCGGTGGTGGGCGCGCGCAGCGCCAGCCAGCTGATCGAGCAGGACGACTGGGTCATCATCGACGGCGACGCCGGCGTGCTTATCGTCGATCCCTCACCCATCATCCTGGCCGAATACGGCTTCAAGCAGCGCCAGGGCGAACTCGAGCGCCAGCGCCTGAACCGGCTCAAACACACCCCCTCGCTGACGATTGACGGCCAGAAGGTCGAGCTGCTCGCCAACATCGAAATGCCCGACGACACCGCCGGCGCGGTGGCCGTGGGCGCGGTCGGCGTGGGCCTGTTCCGCAGCGAATTCCTCTTCATGGGCCGGCCCGGCAACCTGCCCGGCGAGCAGGAGCAGTACCTGGCTTACCGCAAGGCGATCGAAGGCATGCGGGGCCTGCCGGTGACGATTCGCACCGTCGATATCGGCTCGGACAAACCGCTGGACAAGCTCGCGGGCCGGGTGCAGGACGGCCAGCTGAACCCGGCGCTGGGCCTGCGCGCCATCCGCTGGAGCCTGGCCGACCCGCCGATGTTCCTGACGCAGTTGCGCGCCATCCTGCGCGCGGCGGTGCACGGCCAGGTCAACCTGCTGGTGCCCATGCTGGCCCACGGCAGCGAAATCCGCCAGACCCTGTCGCTGCTCGACCATGCACGCGCCGAACTCGACAACAAGGGCGTGGCCTACGGGCCGGTGAAGCTGGGCGCCATGATTGAAATACCGGCGGCCGCGCTGACGCTCAAGCTGTTCCTGAAGTACTTCGATTTCCTCTCGATAGGCACCAACGACCTGATCCAGTACACGCTGGCGATCGATCGCGCCGACGAAGCCGTCTCGCACCTGTACGACCCCTGCCACCCGGCGGTGCTGCGCCTGATTGCCGACACCATTGCCGAGTGCAATGCGCAGGGCAAGGGCGTCAGCGTCTGTGGCGAGATGGCCGGCGACACCAGCATGACACGGCTGCTGCTGGGCCTGGGCCTGCGCAGTTTTTCGATGCATCCCTCGCAGATCCTGGCGGTCAAGCAGCAGGTGCTGCGGGCCGACGCCAGCAAGCTCGCCGCCTGGGCCGCCGAGGTGCTGGCCAGCGAGGATCCGGCGTCCATGTTGCAGTCAATTTAGCTATTGAAATAATAGCTGGCGGCGCTTGTGCGTCTTGGGCTACGGCCTGATTTTGTTTGGTGGGCCGTTGCCAGCTTTTCCTGTTTGGTGCTTCGGGCTGGCCGGGTCTCGCCCCGGCGGGCGAGGCACTTTGTCTTTGCTTCGCCAAAGAAAAGTACCCAAAAGAAAGGCGACCCGATGGTCTGGGTCCCTCCGCTTCGCTGCGGGCAGCCTGCGGTGCTCGCCGAAAGCGGGGTCGAGCTCGAACTCGGCTTCGCCTCAGACAATCGCTCGCCCTGATCCGCTTTCGGCTGCGCTCCTCGGCCCAGCCCGACGGGTGGGGGAAACGAATGCGGGTTCGGGTATGGGGAGACATGACGCGCAAAGCGCGTCATGTCGGGGCACGCGGCCGTCATGTTTGCACGCGCTTGCAGCACACGCGGCCAAATGAAGCTCACCTCCATCGCCCAGCGGGGCGATGGAGGGGCGGGGGGGAGGGAGTGGGGAGTCGCTCCTACTGTCCACAGCGGACCACAGGCGCAGCGTGATGCCGAAGTGACTTCAATGCCGAAACAAAGCGAAACACACCGCAACCGGCGTGAAACCCCCCGCGTCACCAGCACGCGCACCATGCAAGCCTTCATCCACTTCTTTGCAAGGTCCTCCCATGAAACGCTTCATCAAGAAAACCCTGTTAGGCCTCTTTGGCGGTGCGCTCATCGTCGGCAGCCTGGGCGCGTGTTCGCATCGCGGTCCCGGCGGCTGGCAGTCCGGCACCGAGGCTTCGCCGGAATCGCGCGCCCGCATGGTCGACAAGATCGGCTCCCGGCTGGACCTGGATGCGGCGCAGAAGCAGAAACTGGCGGTGCTGGCCGACAAGCTGCAGGCCCAGCGTGCGGCGCTGCGTGGTGCCAGTGATCCGCGCGCCGACATGCGCGCCCTGTTTGCCGGCAGCAAGCTGGACCAGGGCGGTGCCAAAAAGCTGATTGACGAAAAAACCGCCGCCCTGCAGGCCGGCAGCCCGGCGGTGATTGCCGCTGCCGCCGACTTCTTCGACAACCTGCGCCCCGAGCAGCAGCAGAAGGTGCGTGAGTTCATGGAGCGCGGCCGCCGCTGGGGCCGCCATGGTTGAGCCGCCGGGCGTGGTGGTGTCCCTGGCAAAGTTCTTATGATGGCCGCATGCCCCGCATCCTGCTGATCGACGACGACGAACACCTGGCCGCACCGCTGGCGACTTACCTGGCGCGTTTCGGCCTGGTGCTTGACAGCGCCCTGCGACCCGGCCAGGGCCTGGCCATGCTGCGTGCCACGGCTTACGACGCGGCCATCCTCGACGTCATGCTGCCCGAGATGGACGGTTTTGCCCTGTGCCGCGAGATACGCAGGGAAAGTGACATTCCGGTGGTGATGCTGACCGCGCGCGGCGACGTGATGGACCGGGTGGTCGGCCTGGAGCTCGGTGCCGACGACTACCTGCCCAAACCTTTCGAGCCGCGCGAGCTGGTGGCGCGCCTGCAGACCATCCTGCGGCGCCAGCGCGTGGCGCCCGGTGCGGCGCGCCAGCCGCGCCGGGTGTTCCAGGACCTGGTGATCGACCTGGAGGCGCGCGAGGTGTTGCGCCAGGGGCAGCCGGTGGATCTGACGGGCACCGAGTTCGAGCTGCTCGCGCTGCTGGCCGCCGAGCCCGGCAAGGTGTTCAGCCGCGATGACATCCTGAACCGGCTGCGCGGCCACGAGGCCGATCTCTACACCCGCGCCGTTGACATCGTGGTGAGCCGGCTGCGCAAGAAGCTGGAGCCGCTCGATTGCATCAAGACCTTGCGCAATGCGGGTTACACGTTGGCCGTGGGCAAGGCCGCGGCGCCATGACACCTCCACCGGCTGCGCGGGCGGCCCGCCGGCGCTGGCGGCATTCGCTGCGGCTGCGGCTGGTGACGGTGTTCCTGCTGCTGGCGCTGGCCATGGCGGCCGTGTTCATGGGCGGCATGCAGCGGATTTTTTCCACCGGCTGGCGCGATGCCGCCAGGCCGCTGGTGGCGGACTACATGGACCGGCTGGTGCTGGAGATCGGCACGCCGCCCGACGTGACCCGGGCCCAGGCGCTGGCCGAACGCCTGCCGATTGCCATCCGCATCGAAGGGCCGCAGGTGAACTGGCAGTCGCACCCGGACCGGCCGGAGCACCGCGAGCGCGCTGGTTTTGGCGGCCGCGCGGGCGACTGGCTCAGCCGCAACACGGCCGACGGCCACCGCGTGAGTTTTGGCCTGGGCACCGTGCCCTGGCAGCGCGGGCCGCACAGCCCGGTCGGCTGGATCACGCTGGCGCTGTTGCTGGCCCTGATTGCTGCGGCCTATGGCTATGTGCGGCGCCTGCTGCGACCGCTGGACGACATAGGCGCGGGGGCCGAGCGCTTCGGCCACGGCGACTTCGACACGCCGATCCCGCTGCGCCGGCGCGACGAGCTGGGTGACCTGGCGCAACGCATCAACACCATGGCGCAGGACATCAAGGGCATGCTCGACGCCAAGCGCGGCCTGCTGCTGGCGCTCAGCCACGAGCTGCGCTCACCGCTGACACGCGCGCGCCTGAACGTCGAACTGCTGCCCACCAGCGCCGACGGCAGCGGCGCGGGTGAGCCCGAACGCGCCGCCCTGCTGCGCGACCTGAACGAGATGCGCGACCTGATCAGCGACCTGCTCGAAAGCGAACGCCTGGCCAGCCCGCATGCGACGCTGCAGCGTGAACCGGTGGACCTGGCCGCACTGGTGCGCGAGGTGGTGGCCGACATGCCCGACGCTGCAGCGGTGACGCTGGACCTGGCCGCCGACCTGCCCGCGCTGGCGCTGGACCGCACACGCATGCGCCTGCTGCTGCGCAACCTCCTCGACAACGCCCTGCGTTACAGCGCCGAGGCCGGCCAGCCGCCGCGTATCACGCTCACCCGCCAGGACGGCGGCGTGTTGCTGGCGGTGCGCGATTTCGGCCCGGGGGTGAATGCCGAGCAGCTGGCCCGCCTGACCGAACCTTTCTACCGCACCGACAGTGCGCGCCAGCGCGCCACCGGCGGCGTCGGGCTGGGCATGTATCTGTGCCAGCTGGTGGCGCAGGCGCATGGCAGCCGGCTGCAGGTGGACAACGCGGCGCCTGGTCTGCGTGTCCAATTGCTATTAAAAGAATAGCTGCCGGCGCCTGTGAAGCATGGGCTCAGGTCTTATTTGGTGCGTGTTCCGAGCACCGCGGCGCCGATAATCAGGAGCGCCGCCAAGCCAATGCTCCAGGTCAGCGTGCGGCCGCTGACCAGCATCAGCAGCGCGGTGGAGCCCAGCGGCGTGAGGTAACTCAGGATGCCGATTTGCCGCGCATCGCCGAGCTTGAGCGCCCGGTCCCAGAGAAAAAACGATGCGCCCAGCGGGCCCAGCCCCATCACCGCGATCAGGGCCCAGTCCCGTCCCGACACGGCCACGGACGGCTCCAATGCCCAGTGGCACAGCAGCGACAGAAGTCCCGAGACCAGGCCGAACAGGCCGATCGCCGCGGTCGGGAACGCCGGCACGCGTTGGGTCAGCAGTGAATAACTGGCCCAGATGAAGGCCGAGCCCAGCGCCGGCAGGTAACCCCAGGCCCAGCCGCCGCCAGCGCTGCCAGTGCGGGCGCCCAGAATGGCGACCGCGGCGCCGGCAAAACCCAGCAGCGCGGCCAGCACATGGGCGGCGCGCAGCTTCACGCCGCGCAGGAACAGCGGCGCCAGCACCACCATGAACAGCGGCCACAGGTAATTGACCAGGTTGGCTTCGACCGGCGGCGCGTGGCGCAGGGCGATGAAGAGCAGGAAGTGGTAGCCGAACAGGCCGTACACGCCCAGCGCGAGCGTGGCCGGCGCAATGGCCCAGGCTCGCCTGTCCTGCCAGACAAAGGGCAGCGCCAGCAGGCTGCCCGTCAGCAGCGCAAGGCCGGTCAGCAGGAAAGGCGGGAGGTGCCGGAGCGACACGCCCAGCGAGGCGAGCAGGACCCACAGTGCGATGGCGCCCAGGGCGTACAGATTGGCTGGCATGGCCGCAAGCATAGTCGCCGCATGATCGCCGCATCGTCGCGCAGGCGCGCTGTGCCGTCGCGCAACAACGCTGTGCAAGGTTTCAGTGGGGCCGCAGCCGGCGCAGGGCGGCGGTCAGCGCCGAGGGCGACTGGTAGCCGCAGCGCTGCGCGGTCTCGGCCACGTTGAGGCCGCCGTCACGCAGCTGCACGGCCAGCGCCAGCCGCTGGCTGCGCAGCCACTGCATGACGCTGAGGCCGGTTTCGTCGCGGCAGCGTTCGGCAAACCGGGAGGGACTCAGAAACACCTGCTGCGCCAGTTGCGCCACGCTCAGTGCTTCGTGCAGGTGTTGCCGTGTCCAGTGGGTGAGCTGGTCCCAGTCGATCGGACGCTCGTAACGCCTGGATGCGGGGCCGGGAATGCGCCACGCGTCCAGCAACAGCAAGGGGCCATAGTGCTGCGCTAAGCTGGCCGGCTGCGCCAGCGCCTGTGCCAGGTAGTGGGCGAGCGCCAGGGCCTGCGCCGGCCGCGCGGGCTGGACGGGGCACGCGGCCCAGCCGGTCTGGGCAGTGTCCAGCACCAGGCAGCGGCTGCCGCTACGGGCTTCGAAGTCGTGGCGTTCACCGGGAGCAATCACGCAGCCCTGGCCCGTGCCAATACGCTGGCCACGGCCCTGGACTTCGAGCTCCAGCACGCCGTCCAGGCCCAGCAGCACCTGGAAGTGCGTGTGCGCATGGCTGCCGGGCGAGGCGCCGTACTGGCGCAGCGACAGCGAGCCCTGCGGCGCGCTCATGATGTCAGAGGGTATCGGCCACACCCGCAGCGTGGGCCTGCTGGTCGGCGTGGTAGCTGGAGCGCACCATGGCGCCGACGGCGGCGTGGGTGAAGCCCATCTTGTAGGCTTCCTGCTCGAACATCTTGAAGGTGTCGGGGTGCACGTAGCGTCGCACCGGCAGGTGGCTGGTCGAGGGCGCTAGGTACTGGCCGATGGTCAGCATGTCGATGTTGTGCGCGCGCATGTCGCGCATCACCTGCAAAATCTCTTCGTCGGTCTCGCCCAGGCCGACCATGATGCCGCTTTTGGTCGGCACATCGGGGTGCAGGGACTTGAATTTTTTCAGCAGGTTCAGGCTGAACTGGTAGTCCGAGCCGGGACGCGCTTCCTTGTACAGGCGCGGCGCGGTTTCCAGGTTGTGGTTCATCACGTCGGGCGGCGCAGCTTTCAAAATCTCCAGCGCGCGGTCGTCGCGGCCGCGGAAATCGGGCACCAGGATCTCGATGGTGGTCTGCGGCGACAGCGCGCGGATGCGCGTGATGCAGTCCACAAAATGCTGGCTACCGCCGTCGCGCAGGTCATCGCGGTCCACGCTGGTGATCACCACGTACTTGAGCTTGAGCGCGGCAATGGTTTTTGCCAGGTTCTCCGGCTCGTTGACATCGAGCGGGTCGGGCCGGCCGTGGCCGACGTCGCAGAAGGGGCAGCGGCGCGTGCACTTGTCGCCCATGATCATGAAGGTGGCCGTGCCCTTGCCGAAACATTCGCCGATATTGGGGCAGCTGGCCTCTTCGCACACGGTGTTGAGCTTGTTCTCGCGCAGGATCTGCTTGATCTCGTAAAAACGCGTGCTCGGGCTGCCCGCCTTGACGCGAATCCACTCGGGCTTCTTGAGCAGCTCGCCCTGCACCACCTTGACCGGAATGCGCGACAGCTTGGCCGCGGCCTTCTGCTTGGCCAGCGGGTTGTAGTCTTCCTGGCTCTGGATATCGCGAACAACAGGATTGACAGCTTCAGGGGTGCTCATGGTGTGCTTCTTTGGAGGTATGTGGTCAGGGCGTCAGGTAGGTGACGAGCTTGTGGCCCAGCACGTCCGCGGCCTCCTGCCAGCTGGCCGATACCCCGATTGTAGAAAGGTCTGTGGTTTGCAGCCCGGCATAACCGCAGGGGTTGATGCGCGAGAAGGGTTCGAGGTCCATCGCCACATTGAGCGCGACGCCGTGGTAGGTGCAGTGCCGGCTGACCTTGATGCCCAGCGCGGCGATCTTGCCCAGGCCGCGGAAAGGGTCACCCTCACCCCCGCCCTCTCGCGCTTGCGGGAGAGGGGGCTGTTCACTCCCTCTCCCGCAAGCGGGAGAGGGGCGGGGTGAGGGCTGTTGCAGGCGCGCATGCGAGGCGGGGTCCGCGAGACGGACGTAAATGCCGGGCGAGCCCGTCACGCGGTGCCCGGTCACACCGAAATGCCCCAGCGTCCGGATGACCGCCTCTTCGATGCGGTAGACATACTCCTTGACGAAATAGCCGGCGCGTTTCAGGTCGATCAGCGGGTAGGCCACCACCTGGCCGGGGCCGTGATACGTGACCTGGCCGCCGCGGTCGGTTTGCACCACCGGAATGTCGCCGGAGGTCAGCACATGGTCGGGCTTGCCGGCCAGTCCCTGCGTGTACACCGGCGGATGCTCACAAATCCATAGCTGGTCGCGAACGACCTGATAGGGCTGGAGGCCGATTTGGCTTGAAGTGTCATGGCGGCTGGCGGTGAAGGCCTGCATGGCCGCATAGGTGGGCAGGTATTCGACGCGGCCGAGCTGACTTACTTCGGGTTGCATGGCAGGCTGGGTCGCAGCGCCTAAAGCACGACTTTGACCATCGGATGGGTCGACAGTGTGCGGTACAACTCGTCGAGCTGTTCCCTGGAGGTGGCCATGATGGTGATGGTCACGCCCAGGTATTTGCCGCCCTTGCTTTCACGCAGCTCGATGGTGGTCGCGTCAAACACCGGGTCGAACTCGCGCGCAATCACGCTGATGGCGTGCACCAGGCCGTCGACCTTTTCGCCCATGACCTTGATGGGAAACAGCGAGGGGTACTCGATCAGTGATTCCTGGCGCGGTGTTTCGGGGGGCGGGGTGTTCATGGTTGCTCCGTCTGCGCCTGTTTGGCGCGCTGGTAGGCCGCGTGCAGCTTCGCGTAAACCGGGCCGGGCTGGCCGCTGCCGATGCTCTGGCCGTCGAGCGAAGTGACGGCCAGCACCTCCTTGGTGGCCGACGACAGCAGCAGCTCGTCGGCGGCGAAAACTTCCTCGCGCTTGACCCGGCGCAGCTCAAACGGGATGCCGGCATCGCGGCAGATCTCCTCGATCAGGCCGTAACGAATGCCTTCGAGCACCAGGTTGTCCTTGGGCGGGCCCAGTACCTTGCCGCCCTGGACGACCCAGACGTTGCTGGCGGCCGCTTCGCTGAGGAAGCCGTCCCGGAACATCACGGTTTCCACGGCGCCTTCGTCGGCGCTGATCTGGCGCGCAAACACCGCGCCCAGCAGGCTGGTGCTCTTGATGTGGGCCTTGCTCCAGCGGAAGTCGTCGGCGGTGACGCAGGCCACACCGTGCGCGCGCTGCTCGGGCGTCGGCGGCTTCATCGTGTTGGTCATGACAAACACGGTGGGTGCCAGGTCGGGCGGCATCACATGGTCGCGCAGCGCCACGCCGCGGGTGATCTGGATGTAGACCAGCTGGTCGGTTTTTTCCGGCGAGGTGTGCAGCTGCAACGCGTAGTCGGCGACCAGCTTGCGCGTGACCTCGCGCCATTGGGCGTGGGACAGCGGATTGGTGATGCGCACCTCCGCCAGGCTGCGGTCAAGGCGTGCCATGTGCTGGGCAAAGCGGAAGGGCTGGCCGGCATACACCGGCACCACTTCGTAGACGCCGTCACCGAAGATGAAGCCGCGGTCCATCACGCTGACCTTCGCGTCCCGCAGGGCGGTGAATTCGCCGTTGAGGTAACACGGTGTGGCGGGCAGGGGCGTGATCGAGGCGGGGCTGGAAGTGCTCATCGGGGCATTCAAAAAAAGGGTGGGAGACGATTGTCGCGCAGGCCGTGTTTGGGCTCTAGCGTCCATGGCGCTGGATGCGCCGCTTGAACCAGACGCGAAAGCGCCAGGCGAGGTTGACCAGCACATAGCCGCCGATCGAGCCAGCGACGGAAAAAATGGCCATGCCGAGCACCGCCGGCCAACCAAAGCGCTGCAGCCAGCCCATGACATCGAAGCCGGCACTGGCTGAGGCTGCTTCCAGCGCCGCGCTGCCGGCTTCCACCTCGTGGGGTGAGATCCCCAGGATCAGGCTGCCCAGCTTGTACGCCAGCCAGAGCCAGAAGCCGATGGTGAACGGATTCGTGATCAGTGTCACCCCGGCGGCCACCGGGATGTTGCCGCGCCACCAGATGCAGTGGACGGCGGCCACCAGGATCTGGGCGACCGGCAGTGCAAATGCCCAGAACATGCCGATGGCCACGCCGCGGGCCACGGCCTCGTGCTGCACATGCCAGAGCCCGGGTTCGCTCAGGTGATGCGCCACCGGCTTGAGCCACGGGTGGGCGGCCAGCGTCTCGCGGCTGAACCCTTTGGTGAAGCGGGCCGTCCACGAGGGCGTTGGCGGGTCGCTTTTTTTTCGTGTGCTCATGGTCGCGCCCTGGCCCGAAGACAGTGTGTTTTGTTCATCGTCATCGCGCTGGCTGCCCGTATCCTCAGGCCCAGAAAATCACGGCCGCAATGGCCAGTGCGCCGAGCACCAGGTTGCTCATGGCCAGGGTGGCGATCTGGCCCACACGGCGCCCGCCTTCGGGCCAGTCCGCGGCAGCCACGGCCAGTTTCAGGCGCCGGTAGGGCCCAAAATAAAGATGGCCGAACAGCGCGAACATCAGCAGGCCGATGCCGAACATCAGGTGCCAGCCCGGCGGCGCGTTTTTCATGCCGACAGCCAGCAGCATGGCCAGTCCGGTGAGCAGCAGCAGCGCAATGGCAGGCCAGACCAGCAGAAAAAACTTCTGCAGGACCAGGGCGATCAGCGGCAGGCGCTGCGGTGGCGCCAGTTGCGCGGCGGCGGCAGGCCGCAGCGCAAAGAGCATGAAGCTGATGCCGCCCAGCCACACGATGGCGGCGGCGATATGGAGGAATTTCATCAGGGCAGGCATGCGAGGGGCTTTCAAAAAGGGCGTGCTGCAAGAGCGAAGAGGTCCCGTCTAGGGTGGGGGCTGCAGCGGCCGCAAAACGGATTGTCGCCTGCAAAACGTCCCCCTGCGGACCGCGCGGCCATGCCTCCCGCCACAGTTTGGTGCAGGGACTTTCCGGAGCGGGCGGGTTTCTACGTATAATCAAGGGCTTTGCTAATAACCGGCCTGTAACCTGCTCGTAATTTGTGATGGTCAAAATGACAGATTCGGTGGTTCTTCCGTTGGCAAAAGCTCCGCCTCAGATAACTGAGGCGGGTGAAGAAAATTTCAAGCCGCTGACGCGCGAAGAAGCGCAGAAGCTGCGCGAAGCCAGTCCTTCGCTGTCGCCCTGGTGGGTGGTAGCCGGTCAGCTGGTGGCCGGAGTCCTGGTAGCCTGTGTTGCCTGGGCTTTGACCGGAAGACAAAACGTGGCCTGGTCGGCGTTCTACGGCGCGCTGGCGGTGGTGATCCCCGCGGCGCTTTTTGTGCGCGGGCTGACCAGCAAGGTGGCTTCCATGAATGCGGGCGCTGCGGTGCTCGGGTTCTTTTTATGGGAAATGGTCAAGATAGGCCTGACGATCGCGATGTTGTTCGCGGCGCCGCGGCTGATTGAAGATTTGAGCTGGCCTGCCATGTTGGCGGGCCTGATAGTGACGATGAAAGTGTATTGGGGTGTGCTCTGGTTCAAGCCGAAGCGCCCCGGTATCCACCCAACTTAACGAGACGAGTAGCTAGATGGCTTCTGCAAACGGACCTACCGCCGGCGAATACATTGGTCACCACCTGACCCATTGGCAAAACAAGCCAATGAACGGTGTCATTGACTTCTCGGTGTACAACCTCGACTCCATCATCTGGGCGCTGCTGCTGGGTGTGGTTGGCAGCTTTTTCCTCTGGAAAGCTGCACGCGCCGCGACCGCTGGCGTGCCGGGCCGCTTCCAGGCTGCCGTGGAGATCCTGGTCGAGATGGTCGATAGCCAGGCCAAGGGCATCATCAACAATGCACAGAGCCGCAAGCTGGTGGCGCCGATGGCGCTGACCGTGTTTGTCTGGATTTTCCTGATGAATGCGATGGATCTGCTGCCCGTCGATCTGCTGCCCAAGATCTGGGAGCTGGTGTTTGCGGCGACCGGCCATGACCCGCACCATGCCTACATGCGCGTCGTGCCGACTGCCGACCTCTCCACCACGCTGGGTCTGTCGTTGTCCGTGCTGCTGGTCTGTGTTGCCTACAACATCAAGATCAAGGGCGCCGGCGGCTGGGTGCACGAGCTGTTCACCGCACCTTTCGGTAGCCACCCCATTTTGTGGCCCATCAACTTCCTGATGCAGATGATCGAGTTTGCGGCAAAAACCGTTTCTCACGGCATGCGACTGTTCGGCAACATGTATGCCGGCGAACTGGTCTTCATGCTGATCGCCCTGATGGGTGGGGCTGCCGCCATGTCGCTGCCGGGCATCCTGCTGCCGATCGGCCATGTCCTGGCCGGCACCGTGTGGGCCATCTTCCACATCCTGATCATCACCTTGCAGGCCTTCATCTTCATGATGTTGACCCTGGTGTATGTGGGCCAGGCCCACGATCATCACTAAGTTTGTCAGTCTGGTTTCTTTCTTTTGTTTGTTAGTTAACTTAAATCCATAGGAGCTTTAAATGGAAAACGTTCTCGGTCTCGTCGCATTGGCCGCTGGCCTGATCATTGGCCTGGGCGCTGTCGGCGCATGTATCGGCATCGGCATCATGGGCAGCAAATACCTCGAGGCTGCTGCACGCCAGCCTGAGCTGATGAATGAACTGCAAACCAAGATGTTCCTGCTCGCAGGTCTGATCGACGCCGCTTTCCTGATCGGTGTCGGTATCGCGATGATGTTCGCGTTTGCCAATCCCTTTGTGCTGAAGTAATCGTCACAACCCCGACAGAAAGGCGTTGCCGTGAGTATTAATGCAACCCTGTTCGTCCAGGCGATTGTTTTCGCGATCCTGGTGTGGTTCACAATGAAATTTGTGTGGCCGCCCATTACGAAAGCGCTGGACGAGCGTGCCCAAAAAATCGCTGAAGGCCTCGCTGCCGCCGACAAGGCCAAGTCCGAACTCTCCGTTGCCAACAAGCGCGTGGAAGAAGAGCTTGCCAAGTCGCGCAATGAGTCGGCCGTGCGCCTGGCTGAAGCGGAGCGCCGCGCCCAGTCCATGATCGAAGAGGCCAAAGCCAAGGCTGCGGAAGAAGGCAACAAGATCATTGCCGCTGCCAAGGTCGAAGCCGAGCAGCAAACCGTCAAGGCCCGTGAGACCCTGCGCGAGCAGGTCGCCGCACTGGCTGTCAAGGGTGCCGAGCAGATTCTGCGCAAGGAAGTCAATGCCGGTGTGCATGCTGACTTGCTGGGCCGCCTGAAGACCGAACTTTGAGAGGGGTGTCACCATGGCCGAACTAGCCACCATTGCCCGTCCTTACGCTGAAGCCCTGTTCAAGGCCTCCGGGTCTGACTTGGGCGGCACCTCGACCTGGCTCGATGAGCTGGCGGCCGTAGCCAGCAATGTCCAGTTGCAGCAGTTTGCCGGCAACCCCAGCGTGACGGCGTCGCAGACGTTCGACGTGATCGCCGGTGTTGTCAAGGCGACGCTGCCGGAAGCTGCGAAAAACTTCCTGCGCGCCGTGATCGACAACGGACGCATCAGCGTTCTGCCGGAAATTGCCAGCCAGTTCCGCGCATTGAAAAATGCGAAGAGCGGTTCGTCCGATGCCACCGTGTACAGCGCCTTTGCGCTCGAAGGTACGGCACTGGCCGATCTGGCGGCGACGCTGGAGAAGCGTTTTGGCCGCAAGCTCAACCTCACGGTTGAGCTGGAGCCGGCCCTGATCGGCGGCGTGCGTGTCGTGGTGGGTGACGAGGTGCTGGACACCTCGGTGAAAGCCCGTTTAGAGCAAATGAAAGTGGCGCTGATTTCCTGAGCTGGCGCCAAGGCGCAGCACCCGGGTTTTTAGCCAACAACATAGAAAGAAGGAAAGAGTCATGCAACTCAATCCCGCAGAAATTTCTGAACTGATCAAGAGCCGTATCGAAGGCTTGACTGTCAGTGCCGACATCCGTAACCAGGGTACCGTTGTGTCGGTGTCCGACGGCATCGTCCGCGTCCATGGCCTGTCCGATGTGATGCAGGGCGAGATGCTGGAATTTCCGCCCACGGCGGACGGCACGCCCACCTACGGCCTGGCGCTGAACCTTGAGCGCGACTCGGTCGGCTCGGTGATCCTGGGTGAATACGAACACATCGCCGAAGGCGACACCGTCAAGTGCACGGGTCGCATTCTGGAAGTGCCGGTCGGTCCCGAACTGCTTGGCCGCGTGGTCAACGCCCTTGGCCAGCCCATCGACGGCAAGGGTCCGATCAACGCCAAGATGACCGACGTGATCGAAAAGGTCGCACCGGGCGTGATTGCCCGTAAATCGGTGGACCAGCCCCTGCAGACCGGCCTGAAGTCCATCGACTCCATGGTGCCCGTCGGCCGCGGCCAGCGCGAACTGATCATCGGTGACCGCCAGACCGGTAAAACGGCTGTGGCGATTGACGCCATCATCAACCAGAAGGGCCAGGGCGTCTCCTGCGTTTACGTCGCGATTGGCCAGAAAGCCTCGTCGATCAAGAACGTGGTGCGTTCGCTGGAGCAAGCCGGCGCGATGGACTACACCATCGTCGTGGCGGCCTCCGCTTCCGAATCGGCGGCCATGCAGTATGTCAGCGCCTACTCCGGCTGCACCATGGGCGAGTACTTCCGCGACCGCGGCCAGGACGCGCTGATTGTGTATGACGACCTGTCCAAGCAGGCTGTGGCTTACCGCCAGGTCTCGCTGCTGCTGCGTCGTCCGCCAGGCCGCGAAGCCTATCCCGGCGACGTGTTCTACCTCCACAGCCGCCTGCTCGAGCGCGCTGCCCGCGTGAACGAAAAATATGTCGAAGACTTCACCAAGGGTGAAGTCAAGGGCAAGACCGGTTCGCTGACGGCCCTGCCGATCATCGAAACGCAAGCCGGCGACGTGTCCGCCTTCGTGCCGACCAACGTGATCTCGATCACGGACGGCCAGATTTTCCTGGAAACCAGCCTGTTCAACGCCGGTATCCGCCCCGCCATCAACGCCGGTATCTCGGTGTCGCGCGTCGGTGGTGCTGCCCAGACCAAGCTGATCAAGAACCTGTCCGGCGGTATCCGTACCGACCTGGCCCAGTACCGCGAGCTGGCTGCGTTTGCGCAGTTCGCTTCCGATCTGGACGAAGCCACCCGCAAGCAACTGGACCGCGGTGCCCGCGTGACGGAACTGCTCAAGCAGGCGCAGTATTCGCCTTTGTCCATCTCCAACATGGCCTCCACGCTGTTCGCAGTGAACAAGGGCTTCATGGACGATGTCGAGGTCAAGAAGGTTCTGGCTTTTGAAGCCGGCCTGCACAGCTACCTCAAGGACAAGCACGCTGCCCTGATGGCCAAGCTCGAAGCGGCCAAGGCGATGGACAAGGACGCCGAGGCAGAGATGACCACGGCCGTGGCTGCGTTCAAGAAGTCGTTTGCCTGATCCGGACCTGAAGACATCAAAGCCCAGGGCTTAGAAACCATTTAGGAAGCAATATGGCAGCAGGCAAGGAAATACGCGGCAAGATCAAGTCGGTGGAGAACACCCGCAAGATCACCAAAGCCATGGAAATGGTGGCGGCCTCCAAAATGCGCAAGGCGCAGGAACGGATGCGCGCCGCCCGACCTTACAGCGACAAGATTCGCAACATCACGGCCAACCTGGCCCAGGCCAATCCCGAGTACACCCACGCCTTCATGCAGGTCAACGATGCCAAGGCCGGCGGCTTCATCGTGGTCACGACCGACAAGGGCCTGTGCGGCGGCTTGAACACCAACCTGCTGCGTCAGGTCACGGTCAAGCTCAAGGAAATGCAGGCGGCGGGTCAGGGCATCCAGTCGGTGGCCATCGGCAACAAGGGCCTGGGCTTTCTGAACCGGATCGGCGCGCAGGTGGTGTCGCATGCGACGCAGCTGGGCGACAAACCCCATCTGGACAAGCTGATCGGGCCGGTCAAGGTGCTGCTGGATGCGTACAGCGAGGGCAAGATCAATGCGGTTTACCTTTGCTACACACGCTTCATCAACACCATGCGCCAGGAGCCCGTGGTCGAGCAGTTGCTGCCGCTGACGGCAGACCGGCTGCAGGCTGACAAGGATCAGCACGGCTGGGACTACATCTATGAGCCTGATGCACAGACGGTCATTGACGACTTGCTGGTCCGTTACGTCGAAGCGCTGGTTTACCAGGCGGTCGCCGAAAACATGGCGTCCGAGCAGTCGGCCCGCATGGTGGCCATGAAGGCCGCCACGGACAACGCCGGCAGCGTGATTGGCGAACTCAAATTGGTTTACAACAAAACGCGTCAAGCGGCGATCACGAAAGAACTTTCGGAAATCGTCGCCGGTGCCGCAGCGGTTTAAACCGCGATTCAAGATTTAAAGAACGGAAAAGGACTCAATCATGGCTCAGGCTCAAGGCAAGATTGTTCAGTGTATTGGTGCTGTGGTGGACGTGGAATTTGCGCGCGACCAGATGCCCAAGATCTATGACGCGCTCAAGATGGAAGGCTCCGCGCTGACGCTGGAAGTCCAGCAGCAGCTGGGTGACGGCATTGTGCGCACCATCGCGCTGGGCACCTCGGACGGCCTGCGCCGCGGCAACGTGGTGTACAACACCGGCGCCAACATCACGGTGCCCGTGGGCAAGGCCACACTGGGCCGCATCATGGACGTGCTCGGTGCGCCAATTGACGAGCGTGGTCCCGTCAGCCAGGAACTCACTGCCCCGATTCACCGCAAGGCCCCGGCTTATGACGAACTGAGCCCTTCGCAGGAACTGCTGGAAACCGGCATCAAGGTGATCGACCTGGTCTGTCCTTTCGCCAAGGGCGGCAAGGTCGGCCTGTTCGGCGGCGCCGGCGTCGGCAAGACCGTGAACATGATGGAGCTGATCAACAACATCGCCAAGGCGCACTCGGGTTTGTCCGTGTTTGCCGGTGTGGGTGAACGTACCCGCGAAGGCAATGACTTCTACCACGAGATGGCCGACTCCGGCGTCGTGAACCTCGAGAACCTCGGCGAGTCCAAGGTTGCCATGGTGTACGGCCAGATGAACGAGCCCCCAGGCAACCGTCTGCGCGTGGCGCTGACCGGCCTGACGATTGCCGAGTCCTTCCGTGACGAAGGCCGCGACGTGTTGTTCTTCGTGGACAACATCTACCGCTACACGCTGGCCGGTACCGAAGTGTCCGCGCTGCTGGGCCGCATGCCTTCCGCCGTGGGTTACCAGCCGACGCTGGCCGAGGAAATGGGCCGCCTGCAGGAGCGTATTACCTCCACCAAGGTCGGTTCCATCACCTCCATCCAGGCCGTTTACGTGCCAGCCGATGACTTGACCGATCCCTCGCCAGCGACCACCTTTGCCCACCTGGACTCCACCGTGGTGCTGAGCCGTGACATTGCTTCGCTGGGTATCTACCCTGCGGTGGACCCGCTCGATTCGACCAGCCGCCAGCTCGACCCCAACGTCGTCGGTGAAGACCACTACGCCACGGCCCGTGCCGTACAGGGCACGCTGCAGCGCTACAAGGAACTGCGCGACATCATCGCGATTCTGGGCATGGACGAACTGGCGCCTGAAGACAAGCTCGCCGTGGCCCGCGCCCGCAAGATCCAGCGTTTCCTGTCGCAGCCTTTCCACGTTGCTGAAGTGTTCACCGGTTCGCCCGGCAAGTACGTGACCCTGGCTGAAACGATTCGCGGCTTCAAGATGATCGTGGCCGGCGAGTGTGATCACCTGCCAGAGCAGGCGTTCTACATGGTCGGCACGATTGACGAGGCGTTCGAGAAGGCCAAGAAGGTCTAAGCGATGGACACCTCCCACACCATCCATGTCGATGTTGTCAGCGCGGAAGAGTCTATCTTTTCCGGCGAGGCCAAATTCGTGGCTTTGCCGGGCGAGGCGGGCGAGCTGGGTATCTACCCACGCCACACGCCGCTGATCACCCGGATCAAGCCCGGTGCTGTGCGTATTGAAAAGGCCGATGGTTCGGAAGAGTTTGTTTTCGTGGCCGGCGGCCTGCTCGAAGTGCAGCCCCACTGTGTCACGGTGCTGTCCGACACCGCCATCCGCGGCAAGGACCTCGACGAAGCCAAGGCCACGGCCGCCAAGGCTGCCGCAGAGGAAGCGCTGAAAAACGCCAAGAGCGATATCGATATCGCGCTGGCCCAGTCCGAGCTGGCCGTGATGGCCGCGCAGATTGCGGCCCTGCGCAAGTTCCGCCAGAAAAAATAAGCGGAATCGCCCCCACCAAAAGCCCCGTCCGTCAGGCCGGGGCTTTTTTCATGGGCGCGACTCGTTTCCTGCGCGGGCCCCGGTCCGGCTCCGTCCGCGGCAGGCTGTTGTGGATGCGCTGCACCTGAGGTACTTGTTTTCTTGCCGGATTGACGTTTTCCCCATATACGGTGGTTGCAGCTAGCTATCAAATAAGGAGTGGCTGTAACAGCTGGACACGAGAAGAGCCAGCGGGGTGCGCCGGTGGGCGTTATCGTCGCGAGGAGTTCAACCGGAAGACAAGGCAACACCAATGGACAGCATTCTGGACAGTTTGACGTGGGCGGAGGAGTTGGAGCCCGGGCGCAAGGCCAGGCGTCTGCGCCACGTGTGGCTGAAGCGGGTTCTTGTGCTGGTGGCTGTGGTCGCCGCCCTGGGTGTGCTCATGGTGCCCTGAGCCCACCCGGCTTACCGCAGCAGGGGGGCGTCGGGCAGTTCGTTGGGACCCGGCTCGGTACCGCCAGTGCCTGTGGGCACGGCAAAGTGCTGCATCAGCACCGCCGAGGTTTCTTCCAGCGCCTGGGTCAGCCCGTCTTCATAACGCTTTTCCCGAAACGCGCTGGCCATGTGGGCCACCATGGCCTGCCACTGCGGCGGGCTCACATGCCTGGCCACGCCGCGGTCGGCCACGATTTCGATGGCGTGCTCGGCCAGCAGCACATAGATCAGTACGCCGTTGTTGTACTCGGTGTCCCAGACGCGCAATTTACCAAACATCATCACCGCGCGTTCGCGTATGAGGGTGCTGATGGGTGTGTTTCTTCCCAGCCGCCACAGATAGCTGGCGGGCAGTGACGACTCGACACAGATGCGGATCTCGCCGCTGTGGCGTCGCTCGCTGGCGGCCACGCGCCGGGCCAGCCGGTCCAGCAGGTCGGACGGGACGGCGCGCGCCGTGTCGGACGCATCCAGCCACAGGTGCCGGATCAGGACTTTGAGCTTGTTGATCATGGTGCTCACCAGTTCCCCGACGCGCCGCCGCCACCGAAATTGCCACCACCACCGCTGCTGAAGCCGCCACCGCCGCCCCAGCCGCCGCTGCCGCCACCGCCACCGCCAAAGCCACCACCGCCCCAACCGGACGATCGTCCCGCACGCCCGATGGATCCCAGCGAGCCCACGCTGGCAATCAGCGCAAACACCGCGCCGATCAGCGTGGCGACGCCGCCAATCAGCAGGCTGCTGGTGAAAAACCAGGCCAGGCCGCCGACCGCGCCACCGGTCAGCATGGCCCCCAGCTTGCGGCCGAAGATGCCCGACATCACCCGGGCGGCTATCGGAACCGCAAAAAACAGGAACACCGCCATGTCAGTCCAGTTGAAACCCTTGCCGCCCGAGCTGCCCGCCTGGGCATCAGGCACAGGCAGCTTTTCTCCGCTGATCAGCGCGATGATCTGGTCGGTGGCCGCGTCGAGCCCACCGGCGAAGTCGCCCTGCCGGAAACGCGGAGTGATGGCGCGGTCGATGATCTGGCGCGCTGCCAGATCGGGGATCGCACCCTCCAGCGTCTTGGTGGTTTCGATGCGCACCTTGCGGTCGTTTTTTGCCACCACCAGCAACAGGCCGTCGCCGACGTCCTTGCGCCCGATCTTCCAGCTGTCGCCGACCCGCTGCGCGTAGGCGGCGATGTCTTCCGGCGCGGTGGTCGGCACCATCAGTACCACCACCTGCGCGCCGCGCGCCTGCTCGAAAGCCGCCAGTTTGGCCTCCAGCGCCTGGCGCTGCGCGGCATCGAGCGTCCCGGTGCTGTCCATCACACGCGCAGTCAATGCAGGAACGGGCAGCACGTCCTGCGCCCACGTTGTCAGGGCGCTGAACAGCAGGCCGGCGGCCAGCAACAGGCCCGGCACGGCGCGAGCTGACGCGCCGACCGCGGCCCGGCCCGGGAAGCAAAGCAGAGGGCGGCGCACGAGGAGCAAGGCGCTGGCCGCTTATTTCTTGTTGAAGTCCACGGTCGGCGGCGTCGAGATCTGTGCCTCGTTCTGCACGCTGAAGGTGGGTTTGACCTTGTAGCCGAACACCATGGCCGTCAGGTTGTTCGGGAAGCTGCGTGCGAGCACGTTGTAGGCCTGCACCGCCTGGATGTAGCGGTTGCGCGCCACAGTGATGCGGTTTTCCGTGCCCTCCAGCTGGACGCGCAGGTCCTGAAAGCCCTGGTTGGCCTTGAGGTTGGGGTAGTTTTCCGTCACCACCAGCAGGCGTGACAGGGCAGAACTGAGTTCACCCTGCGCCGCCTGGAATTTCGCAAAGGCTTCGGGGTTGTTCAGGGTCTCCGGCGTCACCTGCATGGAGGTGGCCTTGGCCCGGGCTTCCACGACCTTGGTGAGGGTTTCCTGCTCGAAATTGGCCTCACCCTTGACGGTGGCAACGATGTTGGGCACCAGGTCGGCACGGCGCTGGTACTGGTTGAGGACTTCCGACCAGGCCGACTTGGTCTGCTCGTCCAGTCGCTGGAAGTCGTTGTAGCCGCAGCCCGACAGCAGCAGGGCCAACACGGTGAAAAGGCCGGCAAGGCCCCGGCTGAAAAAACGTGATTTCATGGCAAGCCTCCAAAAGTGCAAGCTGCAACACTACCATAGTCGAATGTCGCCGCACCCCCTTCTTTATTCCCTCCCGGCCCTTGATCCGCTGCAGGTGCTGCAGGCCTCGCAGCGACCGGTGTCCGCCACGGCTGCGGCTCGACCAGGCCTGATCGTGGCGGGTGCCACCGGTGCGCTGGGCAGCGAGGTCCTGCGACGGCTGGCCGGCAGTGGCGGATTTGCGCACACCCACGTGCTGGCGCACGAGCCCATGAGCACCGGGCTGGCGCAGGTCACGATTGCGTCCGCGCGCGGCGAGGACATCGCTGCCTGGCCGGTGCGCCCGTTGCCGGTACAGACCGGCGTGGTGATGTTCGAGCCGCCCCGGCTGTACCACGACCGGGAGCGCGCGCTCTGGACGCCGCAACCGGCGCAGTTGCCCGCGCTGGCGCAGTGGCTCAGGCGTTGTGGCGTCCAGACCCTGGTGCTGGTGCTGCCGCATGCACCGGGTCGGCTGCCGCAGGCGCTGCGCCACGGTCTGGCCAGCATTGACGAGCAGCAGGTGGCCGCGCTGGGGTTCGAGAGGGTGCTGCTGGTGCGTTCTGCACAAAAGCAGCTGACACCGCAGGGCGGCAGTTTGCCCGAGAAGGTCGCGGCCTGGATGCTGTCGACGTTCAGGTACATGGTCCCGGCGGCAGCGCAGCCGGTGCGGCCTGCCAGGCTGGCCGAGTTTGTGGATGTGGTCCTGCGGGTGCTGCCGCCGGGCATCCATGTGGTGGCGCCCGAACTGCTGTGGCAGGCCGTGCAGGCGCCCCACATGCAGGATGTGGTGCGGGCGTGGCTTAATACAGGTCCGCATTGCCAGGCGGACTGAACACGCACATCCTCCCATTCACCCATGCGAAAACCCAAAGTTTCCCCGGCCGACAACGGTAACGCCGATGAGATCGAGACGGCTTTTTACGAGGCCCTGCAGGCCGGCGACATCGACCGGCTGATGGCTTGCTGGGCCGACGAGGACGACATTGTCTGTGTCCACCCCGGCGGGCCCCGGCTGGTGGGCGCGGGTGCAATACGCGCCGCCTTTGACGCCATGTTTGCCAACGGCAGCATTCGGGCGCATGCCGAAAAAGTCCGCAAGATCGAAACCATGGCCGCCAGCGTGCACAGCGTGCTCGAACGCATCGAGGTCATGACCGAGGAGGGCCCGCGCCATGCTTATGTGATTGCCACCAATGTGTATCACAAGACGGCGCAGGGCTGGCGCCTGGTGGCCCACCATGCCAGCCCCGGCACGCCCCGCGAGATGCAGGAAATCTCGGACAGCCCGCAAGTGCTGCACTGAGGCGGAAGACGCGATGTTTTACGACGCACCGTGGTGGCTGCCCGGCGGCAACCTGCAGACCATTTATGCCGCGCTGCGCTCACAGCGTTACCTGGCCGAAGCGCCGAGCTTTCGCCGCGAGCGCTGGACCGCGCCGGATGATGATTTTGTCGATGTGGACTTCGCGCGCCCTGCCACGGCTGGTGCCGCGGCAGGGCAGGAGCCCCTGCTGGTGCTTTTTCACGGTCTGGAAGGGTCCTCGGCCAGCCACTATGCCGAGGCGTTTGCTGATGTCGCCCGCGAGCGCGGCTGGGCCTGCGCCGTGCCGCATTTTCGCGGTTGCTCGGGCGAGCTCAACCGTGCGCCGCGCGCCTACCATTCGGGCGACTTCGAGGAGATCGACTGGATTCTCCGGCACTTCCGGGCCGGCCACGCCGGCCCGCTGTTTGCCGTCGGCATTTCGCTGGGCGGCAATGCCTTATTGCGATGGGCGGCTGAAATGGAAACTTCGGCGGGCCGTGTGGTCAACGCCGTCGCCTCGGTCTGCTCCCCGCTGGACCTGGCGGCCAGCGGCCACGCGATCGGCCGGGGTTTCAACCGCTTGGTCTACACCCGCATGTTCCTGAACTCCATGGTGCCCAAGGCGCTCAAGAAGCTGGAGCAGCACCCGGGCCTCTTCAGCGCCGACGCCCTGCTCGCGGCGCGCGACCTGTACGCCTTCGACAATGTTGTCACGGCACCGCTGCATGGGTTCAAGAACACCGAAGACTACTGGACGCGCGCCTCGGCCAAACCACACCTGCGGCGCATCGTGGTCCCGACGCTGGCGCTCAATGCCCTCAACGACCCCTTCATTCCGGCCGGCAGTCTGCCGCAGGCCGGCGATGTGAGTGCGGCCGTGACGCTCTGGCAGCCGCGCGAAGGCGGCCACGTCGGTTTCCCGTCGGCGCCTTTTCCGGGACATGTGCGCGCCATGCCCGAGGCGGTGTGCGGGTTTTTCTCGGCGCTTCTCGGCGCAACAGCCAGCGGGGCAAAATAGGCCGCATGGATGACATTGTTCGCCAGGCCATCGCCAAGTGGCCCAACGTTCCGCACTGCTACGGCTGGCTGGGCCTGGACGCGCGCGGCAACTGGTACATGCGCGATGACAAGGCCCAGGCGGCGGGCCCCTTTGCCGGCGGCGCGGCGGCTGGCAAGGGTTCGCTACTCAAACACGACAAGCTGATCGACTTCATCGCCCGCAACTACGAAGGCGACGCGGCCGGCCAGTGGTTTTTCCAGAACGGGCCGCAGCGCGTTTATGTTGAACTCGAGGCGACACCGCTGGTCTGGCGTATCGGCAGCGCAGCGGATTTTTCAGTGACCGCGCACACCGGCCGGCCCGCGCGTGTGCAGCGCTGCATTCTCGATGAACACGGCCGGCTCTACCTGGAAACCGACCTGGGTTTTGGCCTTGTGCACACCCAGGACATGATGCAGGCGTCGGAGGCGATCGAGCAGGGCCTGTGGGTGCCGGTGGACGTCGCTACCCGCGACCTGCCGTCCCGCTTCGGTTATGTGCGCAGCCCGGCGGCCAGTCCTGATACGCCTGCTTAGTGCTATTTATTTAATAGCAATCTGCTCTTGTAATGAAAGGGCTTGAGCCTGCTTTGACCATAAAAAAAGCCGGTCAAAGACCGGCTTTTTTTGCAAAGGCTGAGACCGCTTATTTGGCGGCGCTAACCATGTATTCGACGGCAGCCCGGATATCCGCGTCGGAGGCAGAAGAACCGCCTTTGGGCGGCATGGCATTTTTGCCCTTGATCACGCTGGCCGTCAGCATGTCCAGACCGGTCTGGATGCGTGGCGCCCAGGCGGCCTTGTCGCCAAACTTGGGCGCACCAGCAACACCTGACGCATGGCAGGCCAGGCAGGCCTGCTTGTACAGCGCTTCGCCGGCGCCAGCCTTGGATGCTGCGGCTGGCGCGGCGGCGGCCACCACCCCGGGTGCTGTCGCCACCGCGGGAGCGGCAACAGGTGCCGCTGGAGCGACGGGCGCTGCAGCAGCGCCTGCATCTGCCGCGGCTGCGGCCTTTTGCGGCTCGGCGAACTTTGCACCGGCGGCATTGGTCAGGTGCACCACGGCCCTGCCGATTTCGACATCGTCAAAATCACCGCCGCCCTGCGGGCCCATGGCGTTTTTGCCTTTGAGTGAAGAGTTCCACAGGGCCTCGAAGCCGGTTTTGATGCGTGGCGCCCAGGCGGCTACGTCGCCAAACTTGGGGGCGCCGGCTGCACCGGTGGCGTGGCAGGCGGCGCATTGCGCTGCATACACTTCGCTGCCGGCTTTCAGCGGACGGTTGGCATCGCGGATTTCAACCATGCCAATTTTCTGGATGCGCTGCGCAACGGCTTTTTCGGCGTCACCCGTACCCGCGGCAGGTTTGTTGTCCGACGAGACGTAATAAACCAGCGCAATGATGGCAAAAACTGGGACAACAAAGGAAAAGAAAACGGCAAGCAGGAGCTGCTTGGGTGTTTTGATGGGGCCTGAGTGGTCTTCTTCGTGGGCCGTCGTTGGATCGTTTGCGCTCATGGCTTCCTCAAAAAACTAAAAATCGGTAACTAAAGCAACTCATATTCGACAACCTTCGATTATAGCCGCCACCCCTGTAAATCCCGGACGCGGCCTGTCCGACTGATAGAATCAGGCTCTTCCATAAGTGCAGTGCGCCCAGCGACTGCCCTTGCGGGTCACCTACCCGCTGCAAAGCGACGGTAGATGCCTTGTTTCAGCGTTGCGGCTGTAGCTCAGTGGATAGAGTATTGGCCTCCGAAGGCTGTCGTCATCGGGGGAAATCGCAACAGTTAGACTATTGGTCTCCAAACAGCATGCGGCTGTAGCTCAGTGGATAGAGTATTGGCCTCCGAAGCCAAGGGTCGTGGGTTCGATCCCCGCCAGCCGCACCAAGCCTAGCGTCATGTGAAAGCTCGCCCACATCATGTGCGGCGCTTCACTCATTCGACATTCCGAACGGGCACAGCTGTTCAGTAGACCAATAGTCCGGACTTTCTCTTTCGAATTACGTGTGCCTTGGCTGTGCCCAGTTCGTGCCGAGGCTGACGTGGTGGAGAAGTTCTGCATGACACAACCGACCGTTGCCCCTGTGCCGAACATCAGAGAGTGGGAAGAAGTCCTCCCAGTGTGTGTAATCGCAGGATACGGAGCTTGACAGCGTGACTACCCCCCCTGTACGGTGACGGTTAGCTGGTCTTTCGACGCTTAGCCACGGTTGAGGGACTCATAATCCTTTGGCCCACAGTTCAAGTCTGTGACGCCCTACCACCCGCTTTCCGTTCAGATATCCGCCTCAGCGTCCGGTTTCGGGCCTGGGGCGTTGTTGTTCTGGATGGCTGGAAAGCTGAAATCTCCGGGAAAATAGCTTGGATAGAGGGAACCCCTGTGACTCAACCCGTAGCCCATGCCAAATTCATTTCCACTTGCAGAAGGGCGCAAGCCGATGCCGCCCACAAGTTCGGATTGATCAAGCTTGTGGCCACCAAGGAGCCCAAAGCGATTCAGGCGGCCATAGCCGCTGCAAGCAAGGCGGCCAAGCGCAGGGATGCCTATGCGGGAAAGCTGGCAGAGCTGGGAGAAGACCTTAAAGGCCTAGTTTTCGGTGTCGTGCTGGAAGAGGGGCTTTAATGTCGCAACACTTCATTCACTATGTTCCGCGGCGAGTTGTTACGCGCTTTCCTCAGCGCGCAGAAAGTGATTGGTTTGCTGAGACGCATGATCGCAAGAGTGGGTTTTTACGGCCGATGTTTCATACGAGTCGGCAAATCACTGGGGCGGCGTCTGCAGTTATGCCGGGGGATACGATATGGATTTTGGGGCAAATATTCTCGCCTTGGGGAGCACTTCCACCTGCATTGGACTCGCGCATCGACGTCGAAAGGGTTGAAAAAACAAAGAGCAACGCTTCTCGCTTCATTGCCGCCAGGACGTCGTCTTGGTTTCCACTAGCGGATATCACTGGCGTACTTTTGAATCTCCAGACGATAACAACCAAGGGGCGACTGAATAGATTGCAAAGTAATCCGTGCATGCCAATTGGTCAAAGCCTGCAATCTATGCGCCGGTTGGTGTCCCCCGGGCCATTGCAGGCGTGGAGTCAATTATTGTGCGCAACGGAGCTTAATTTCATCAGTTATCGGATATGCGATGGAACATCGGCTGCCTTTGCTAAAGCAAAGGAGTTGGTTTCTGAGGGTGAGACTGTTTTTTGGGATAGATGGTGCTTGCCAAGGCGGCTCGCAGAGCGACGCGAGGCTGTTAATGACGACTCGCTCAACGACCATCTGATGACGCATCTCCGTCGATCAAAAGTGGTTTGGGGGATTGAATCTGAAAAATACGCGATCGACACTAGCTACGCCGCCAAGGAAAAAGTTGAGTCAATCCGATTGGGCACATATCGATCGGTAAAAGTCCCAGAAAAGATGATGTGAGGCACTATGTTGACGAGTGCGTTCTTATTCTTTGAGAGTTGCAATCGTTTTTGCCAAATCGCTCCAAGGGACGCACTTGATGCTGTTGCTTGAAATGGCAGAGAAGCTTGATGTGGGCTTGATTTGTCCACTATAGACGCCAAGAACCTTCTTGCCCGCGGCCAAACTTTGAGTAATCTCCCACTCAACCCATTTGCTCGCTGCCGAATGCGGAGAAAGATAGACGACGGTCACTGATGATTGAGCTATTCGCTCGCTGATTTTTTGTTTGATATAAGACGCCCGCTCACTGTCGTATGGTTCAGACACCGACCAATCATTGAACTCTAGCGGTGAATTCTCATTTTTTGCCTGGCCACGAAGCAAGTTCACTTCGTTAAGGTCTTCATATGCAAAACTGATGAAAACATTTCGTTTTGACCTGAGCTCGTCTTTTGCCCTCTCAATTAAGTCTTTTACGTCTCCAATGCGTCGAGGCCCGCTACTGCTTCCGCCCATGTCACACCTCCAAGCCAATGTATTCTTTGCATGCTATGCAGACCCCGCAAGGTTCTGGTGTGCCAGCATGGCAAGAGTATGTTTCACGAATACCACGCTCTTTCGCAATTGCCAATACTTCGGCCTTCGTAAATGAGATCAGCGGTGTAAGTATTTTCATGGGCCGGCTCATAATTTGGCTTAAAAGAGAACTCGCCTGATTAGCAAAATCGCGACGCTGATCAGGAAAGAGGCTTAAACGCTCATCGAGAAATCCGATGGCTAAAGCATCCCCCTTAACTTCGTGGGCAAGGGCTGCCGCGCAGAGAAGGAACAACATATTCCGCCCCGGAAGAAATGCATCCTCAAGAATTCGCTTATTCGGATCCGTTAAGCCACAAGAGAAGAACGCACCGTAGCCCGGAAGTTGGATTACTTGAGGCTGCGGAAGACCATGCTTAAGAAAATTGGAGAAGCAAGCCGCCTTTTCGCGTTCAAGATTCAATTGTCCGTAGTCGACAAACAATGGAAACTGTTCCAACCCTTCTTCCTTAATCAGCGAGCTCATGACGGTCGAATCCAGTCCACCCGATACGAGGGTTACGATTTTCATACGCGTAACTCCTTCGCAGCTCTCATCGTGATCCAAATGGCCCAATCAATAAACCCAACCGGATGTCCACATTCGGCTGCGTAGCGGCTCGCGATGATTTCAGTCTGCTCGTATCGTTTAAGTGTGGACAACTCGACTCCATCATTTGGTAATAGCCCAAGCCGCTGAAGGAATGCTAAGACATGAACGTCCAGTATTGCGATGTCATAGCTCAACCCAATGTTTCTCAAGAACATACTGGCTTGCTTTGGACCAATACCAGGCATATCGCGCACTAGGTTCGCCCTTACGTCTTTTATGGGGCGCCCAGATGGGAGTCGCTCGCTGAGAGATTCGAATTGCAAGATTTTTCTCATCTGAGCAAGTTGCCTTGCACGCATTTGCGGGAATCGATAGGAGGATCGTTGGCCAACGCTTGCATGCTGATCTGCCAATACTGTACAGACCTCTTCTTCAAAAGCGTCGTCTTTCTCTTGCCATCTTTTATTCGTGAGTAGGCCGGCTTTACAAAGTCGATCCAACGCTGCATCTGCCGATTCAGCACGTACTTGACTGCCTAGCAAGCAAGCTACAAGCTCATAGCGAAGGTCAACGTCTCTACGGACGATGCTCCTACGACTGGTGGCAATTCTTTCGGTAATTAGATCGCAAATGACCTTCACCGTCCCATGAAGGGAGTGATTGTGAAAAATGAGTTCAGTCATGAGTTGTATGCCGTAGCCAGAACCGCACCCAAATAAGGAATATGACGCAGAAGCTTTTCAGGCTCCGCAGACCGGAGCATGGTCTGTACGTTGGACATCCAGTCACAGAAGTAATCATAGTTGTAGCTTGCGGCGCGCAAGGCAAAAGGCGCACTTTCAAGCTGAACTAGGTTGCGAGCCTCCTTTTTACTGATACGACCACCAAAATTCGCGTACAGCGCATCGAAGTGTTGGAAATGCAAAAGGCTGTGAGTGTCATAGTTGGCTGCAGTCCGGCACCATTCCAGCCCATCGAAGCAATCTCCACCGCAAAGCGCCAGCGCTGCAATGGAGGTTGGATTCCCCGTACCTAGGATGTGCAATGGCTGGTAATAACCAATATTGTCGAGTGCTCGCCGGATCGCCTTCACCGTTTTCATTCGGGTAAGAATGCCGTCCCCAAGCTCACGCTCTGGAATGGCGATTAGGGTTGGGCGGATTTCCTGTGCGATTTTTACTACGATCTCGACAGCCGCAGCGGCGACGTCCCGAGTACCAACTGGGAGGTGAACGATAGGGCAGAGAGTTTCGCGGCCGAGACCAGTCTTGAACATATCCCGTTCATAGCTTTTCAGAATATTTTCGATAATTATCGCGTTTGAGCCTTTGGGCTCTACATGATCATATGAAAATACGATATCAGCCGACACCTCAAGAACCACGTCATGGAAAAACTCGACACACCATCCGCTAGTATTTTTGTTTGAGCGGTAATCATGGTTTCGTGAGGCTTCGTAGTTTCCTGAGTCCAAAAATAACAAGGACTTTGATTGCTTAACAGCATCGACAGCCTCCCAAAATTTGGTGCTTCGGCGTTTCCCCACGTGCTCTTTGGCATCGTAGGCGGATATTAGGCATGCAGGTGGAGCAAGCTCCCCCATCAATTCGAGACCATCTAGCGGAGTTAGCTGAGTTTCAAATGACGATAGGGAGAAAACAAAGGAAGGCAGCGCGAGGGTTTTGTCCCCAACATGCACCGCGTAGGGCCGTTCACGTGTCTCACCACCCTGTGAAAAGTGGTCTACCAGTTTTTGTTTGAGCTTTAGAAAGTCAGGGTGAGATAGATCGCCAGTCCAGCCGGGAGCATCAGTTCGGGTATAGCCGCCCTTTCCAAGCGGTGTACCAACGGCGTCGATCGTAAAGGGAAAGATAGGGCGATTGTTTGATGCCGCATATTCCCATTCATCTGCAAATATAGGTTTCCTTAGAGTGTTTTTGGAAACAATGGGGATCACGACGTCGGATTCAACGATTTCCTTCCTGACCCGGTGTTCCCAATCGCCATGGTTGAGATCCTCGGCTGACCATACGTGTAGCGTGGGACTACGAAGGCCATTAGCAAGTTTTTCCGTTAGGGCCTTATCTTCAGACGCATAGATTATGCAGACGCGCCTGAGAGTGCGAGTCGAGTCCCCTGTAGCCATGCTGCCCCCCCTTTTTTTATCGAATGTAACAACATTTCCTGGGTGCTGGCTATCACCCTTAGGGTGCCAGAGGCGATGAATTTGCAACTTGCTCCTGTTCCCTTCCCTGGAGCACTGCATTTTTGTTGGCAGTGTAAGTTTCAATTTCCCAATCGGCAGGCGCCAATTTAAGAAATGCCGCTTCATATTTTTGGGCATGCTCAATTTGATTCAAGGCAAAGCAGCAATTGGCCAATGAAGCGTAGATCCAAAGCGCATCTGAGCGTTGATCGAAGGAGGGGCTGGCAACGAGGCTCGTCAGAATTTCAATTGTGGCTTGGCGGACTTTTCGCGCACTTAGTGCATCGTATTGGGCCTCGGCTTGATCTACTTGCAATGGGGCGCGAAAGTCATAGCAGACTGCAAGATTTTCACCGTTGTAGTAATCACGTGTGACCTCAAAGCCTCTCCCGTAGTATCGAATTGCGGCATTTAGTTGAGCCAGGTCACCTGTCTCTTGCCAGAGTCGTTTTCTTATGGCGCCGGTGATACCGAGTGTTTCAGGGTCGTTGGATTTGTCCGGAGCAAGCTGGTCAATGATCCGTAGCCCTTCAATGAGAGCATCAAGCTTCGAAGGCTTTCCTGCTTTGTAAGTTGCTAATGCCAGTTGCTGAACCAGGTATGGCTCGCCAGGCTTCATTTGGTCCGCGGCTGTGAACGCTTTCACGGCGTCGTCGGCACGGCTGTCTTTGAACGCCTGTTGTCCGCTCTGTATTAAGGCAAAGAGCTTTTCCTGGACCGCTTCAGTTTCGTCAAGTAGCTGTCTGTACTCGTTATCCGTCATGCTTGGCTGCTGCAATCTCGGGAGATACGTGTACACAGGACTATCTGGTCTGGGTGATGCCAGCGCCTTGTTGATAAGTGCGCGGAGGGCTTTCTGCGCTCGAATCGCCTCGCTGTGACCAATGTCCTTGCCGAGATGCTCATAATGAAAAGTGTTCGAGTGGTCGAGGTCGAAGTAAAGGCGGCCAACATCCTCTTTCATGATAATGGTGGCTTGTGATCGCAGCGCGTGTCGAACTCCCAATTCGTAGACGGCATTAACGTTGCCGGTTGAGATATCCGCAATAACTAATTCGGCCCGCAAAAGCATTTCGTACATCTCAACGTCTATGACTCCTGAGTGCACAATTTCGTCCGACCGAATACACCGTAATCCTTCAGCTTCGACGGCTGGCGCGATGATCGCGCTGTAGGTGGCATCTAAATCTAGTGTTCTTCCGGTTTCGTAGTCAGTTTTCTTGCCAAACCCCATCACTACGAAACAGACTTGTCTATTGTCTTTAGTCATTGTTCTGTCTTCCCTCAAAGATCACTTGTCACCATTCATGCAACACCAAAGACTTCTTCAATCGAACGGACTCCATTGCTCCCCGCAACTTTATGTGCGACAAGCAGCGCTTGGGAGTACATGGATTGCCCTGCGCGCAAGGAGTCTGCGGCTTCAATAGCACTTAGATAGAGTTCCTTGGCCTTGACCATGTCATCGAGCATCAGGTATGCCTCGGCTTGAGTGGCCAGGCACCAGTGATTCCGCTCGGCATTTTCGCAGTGATTCAGAGCACGTTTTGCCATCGCGACGACGCTCTCGGGCACGCGTGAGGTGGCTGGGGCGGACAAAAGGTCTAGGAAGGCTATGTTGATCGCATGGTAGTAAGCTTGGGCAGAATCTTCCGACGACTCTGCAATTCCCAGCCCCTGCTTGTATAGCTCCTTGGCCCGTACTAAGTCGTCATTTGACCTCTCAGTAAGCCAACGCCGTTTGATTCTGCCACCCAAGACACCCATTGCCTCCGATGACGTGTGCTTGCAGTGACTTTCAAGCAGAGTCAGCGCTTCGCTTGACCGGTCGAGGCCATCCAGTGCCAAGGCTAATGAAATCAGTGCCGTCTCGTCGAGGTTGGCGACACGAGGCATTAAAGTATCAACAGCTGCTTGGAAGTCTCCTAGTTCTACCGCCAGGCGGGCGCCGTCAATCGCTGGCCTCCCCACCGCTTGACCGGTCAGTGCTTCAACGACCAATTGAAAGCCCTGATGCCCGGTATCAGGTGGTCGCACAATTCCCAAATGATTGCCAGGGACAACACGGCGAGTTCTATCCGGAAACGGAACTAACGAAGAGTCCTTTGGTACAAATTCATCACGGTCACCTTGGACAACCCAGAAGGCGAATTTTGGGTACTCTCCGATCCGATCTGCCCAGTCGCCACGAAGCCGTTTTATAAACGTACTGCTGCTCGACATGTCTCGTACTTGTCGCTTCAATTTCGCGCCAAATGAGGCTTTTCCCAAGCCTGCGCTCGGGGTTCCGAAGAGAATGACATGGCTTAGGCGACATGCCAAAGTTGGATCGTCAACAATCGCGCGTTGGACGACTAGGCCGCCCATGCTGTGAGCGATCAAGGCTATCCTCTTGTAGCGATTAAAGGGGGGCAACGACAGACTGGTCACAAGTTCGGTCGCGAGGGTGTCGATTTCCGGATCAGCGGACCATAGATGGGGTATGTCAATGCGCAAGGTGGATGGATAACCGATCCCGAAGATATCCCAGGAGTTAACTGGTTGCTCTTGCGCTAAGAGCCCGACAAACCCAGCCCAGGTGTCCGCATCACCTGAAAACCCGTGAACGAACACGACAGCGACATCTTGATTTTTCGATCGATAGTCAATTCGAGTGGGGGGACTTGGGTTGAACCGGCGCCATCCCAACCAGTTCGTGATTACGGTCGTGATTTCAGTCAGCATGAACTGACAGTCCTTATTTTCATTCCGGCACTTTTTGCGAGATCTAGAAAAGAAGCTGTAGCGTCCCCTTCTTTTCTTGGCCGCCCCTCCCAAACCGCTATAGCAAACGCCGTTTCTGGCGACGCCATTTCTCGGGCCTGACGGACGATTTCTTCATTCGCACGCTCATATGCCTCATCATCGCTTGCTGCCTCTGGCACTACGACTAGCTCGGCTTGTGGAATTTCTTTAATGATTTGATCAAACAGCGGCCCCCAGTCTCCAGGCCTATCGATCACTGAGGATTGCCGAAAGCGTTCCACGGAGAAGGGGAGAATGATCCTGAATTGGATGTTCTTTTTTCTTGCTACGTCGAGAGCAATTAGATCTGCGCCACAAGCTGCAGAACAGACTAAAAAAACCACATTCTCCTGTTTAAAGAGTGAGTGCAGGTCAGCTCTGACCTGGGCGATGTGATCGAGTGGGAAGCGGGGGACTTTAGATCCGACTGGATCAATCCTTCGCCCTGCCAAGGCGACAACAGCCTTTTGTGAGAGGGCCGCTGTGGATGCCATCAATACCCGGCCGTGGCGAGTTTCAAGGCTTCCACAATTCGGTCGCGCTCAAAGCTCGTAGCCCAGGCGGTACCGACGTTGAGCAAACCGTCGGGTGTGACATTGGACTTGGCTAGTTTGATTGCTGCCAACTTTAGTTTTGTGTCACTCTGTTTGGCGCGGTCAATTTCCCACTTCATCCAGTCACTTGTATAAGTTTTTTCACCTACTATTACAAGCAGGTGGGTTGACTCTTTCATCAATTTTGTGAGCGCTGCTTTGATAACCGGCGCCTCTGTACTGTCGATTGCAACGTTCGGCCCACGGCTGTCAAAGTCAAAGTCGAAATTGGGGTTCGCGTCCCAGGCTAGCATCAAGTTTTTATAATGCGCGTCTTCTGAGTGGTCGTAGCTTACAAATACCCTTGGCTTTGCCATACCGGATTTCCTTAGTGTGTTGTTAATTTTTTAGAATCATGCAGCTTGCATTTGCATTTTGTTGCATTTTGACTTGAACTGCATCGGCTGTCATGTGATGCATTTCCATAGGGTTTGCACTAGGCGCTTAAGCAACTGGCCGTCTCTCCGGTTCGTCCACTCCATTTACCTAAACCGTGGAGCTCTTCCTAGGCGTCCCAGCTCGGTGGCGAACTGCTGCATATTCCTCATCTCCAGCGCGTTCCTGATGTTTACTAGCCTCGTTCCGTCGGCTTGTAGGAAGCCTTGGCGTAGTGGGGCTGGAGGGGCGCTACTGGAGACATGAAAGAGCCACACGAATCCGCCGAAGGTTAGATTAAAGGCGCGGACCCCATAGCTGCGAACCGGCCGCGGCTCTGCGATCACCTGCAGGGTTTCGGTCATTTCACCGATCTTTAGGCCAAAAAGCAGCACCCCATACCGGTCTGGGTGGCCAGGGTCAGACGTGTCGAGCTGATTGCGTAGGATCTCCGAATGCACCGAGCCAAGCTGGCACTTTTCGAAGAACGGCAATGTCGATACGCCGGCGCGCCAGATGATGGATAGCTCGAACTGGGCTTCCCCCAGTTCTCCGGACACATTCAATGACATGATGTGTTCAGGAGAGAGATATGACGAAGACGAGAAGGAGCTTCACGGACGAATTCAAACGTGAAGCGGTAAAGCTGGTCAAGCAGCCCGGCGCCAAGGTCACCCACATTGCACGGGACCTTGGGATTGAACAAAGCGTTCTAAGGCGTTGGGTGGACCAGGAGCGCGGCGGGGTCCTGGACATGCGGCCAAGCCGGCCCATTCGAAGTGAGGCGGCTGGCGAAGTCGAGCGGCTGCAGCGTGAATTGCGCCGAGTCACGATGGAGCGCGACATCCTAAAAAAAGCGCTCGGCTACTTTGCCAAGGACCCGCAGTGAAGTACGGCTTCATTGCCAGGCATCGTAGCGTCTGGCCCACCCGCACCATGTGCCGGGTGATGGAGGTCTCCCCGAGCGGCTTCTACGAATGGCTTGGCCGTGCGCCCAGCCAGCGCAGTCAGGACGACTCGCGCCTGACCAGGCTGATTAGAGAGAGTTTCGAGCTGAGCGACCGCACTTATGGGAGCCCTCGCGTGTGGCACGACCTTCGTGCGCTGGGCGAGGCGTGTGGCAAGAACCGTGTCAGCCGCCTGATGCAGCTGGCCAAGCTGCAGGCCAGACGCAAACGCCGCAGGCTACCTGGTGACACCGCCAGCCGGCTGGAGAACCACATCGCACCGAATCACCTGCAGCGGGACTTCCAGGCTGACGGCCCGAACCAGAAGTGGGTGGCCGACTTCACCTACATCTGGACGGCCGAGGGCTGGCTGTATGCGGCGGCGGTGATGGACCTGTACTCGCGGCGTATCGTGGGCTGGTCCATGAGCGAGACCATGCAGGCCAAGATGGTCAGCGACGCATTGCTGATGGCGCTGTGGCGACGCGGCAAACCCAGCTCGCTGATGCACCACTCGGACCAGGGCAGCCAGTACACCAGCGATGACTTCCAGAAATTGCTCAAGGCCCAGGGCATCACCTGCAGCATGAGCCGGCGCGGTGAGTGCTGGGACAACGCGGCGATGGAAAGCTTCTTCTCATCGCTGAAAACCGAGAGACTGAGCCGCAAGGTCTACCGAACCCGGGAAGATGCGCGGGCCGACGTGTTCGACTACATCGAGAGGTTCTATAACCCCTTGAGAAAACACTCCAAGCTAAACTTCCTCAGCCCAATCCAGTTTGAAAGCTTAAAGGGCTAATGCAACCGTCCGGAGAACTGGGGGAAGCCCAAACAGCTTCATCTTGGCGTAGTCCAGTCCACGGACCTCGAGCATCGAACCCTCCCGAGAGTACTCGACGGGCTTATCAGGCGAAACAAAAATATTCCTCGCGTAGCC